>Ga0209541_10001089_pt1 | contig 54120 bp, 54 predicted proteins | sample RifCSPlowO2_01_FD_184027 | JGI IMG/M metagenome (GOLD analysis project Ga0209541, IMG submission 184027) | Groundwater microbial communities from Rifle, Colorado - Rifle CSP2_plank lowO2_0.1 (SPAdes) (version 2) | ecosystem: Environmental > Aquatic > Deep subsurface > Groundwater | place... | reverse complement strand
ACGATTTAGTTTCAAGCCACCACGCACGCGGGGCGTGCGCATTAGTCCGTTTGCTGTTCGAAAAAGGTTCGAGCAAAGTGTATGATTACAGCACAATTCATAACTTGGTCGGAAAATTCCCCCGCGCGCTTGCGCGCGGTGAGGAATCGAACCTCAATTACAAGCTTCGGAAGCTTGTGTCCTATCCGTTGAACGATGAGGGCTTTTTGGTTCTGGGGTCCGTTGCCTGCCTGCCGAAGCACATGCGCAAGCAGGAACGACGAGGAGATATTCACTTTTCTATTCTACTCACCATTAACCAGGAACGCTAATTGATCTCAATATCAATATGCTTCACGGCGGGAATCTCTTTTTGAATGCGCGCCTCAAGCTCATCAATACGCGTACCGATAACGCGAGGAACACGGTCAGTATAATCCACAATATACCGAATAAACTCATGGTAATCCTCTTTTACGGTTTCATAGTCATCTTTGAGCATCTCTCCGTTTGAAAGTTCCTTGAAGAGAGCGTGTCCGTTTACCTCTACTTCGCATTTTGCCCTATATTTACCAAGCTCCACGACCGATGACTTAAAGTCATATACGCGCTCAATCATCGGATCGGCCACCAGCATTTCAACAATACGCTCCTTAATATCTTCCGGCATAGACTTTTCTACTAAAAAACGCTTATTTTTCAATATCAAAACCACCGCAACCCACGCCAAGAGTACACCAATAACAATGGAGCCTGCTGCATCCCACAGAGGGTTGCCGGTAATAAAAGAGAGCGCTACGGAAACCGTTGCAATAAGTACGCCAAGCACCGCGACACCATCCTCGTAAACCACCGCGAGCACCGTGGGGTCGCCAGCAGCGAACATTTCACGTACCGTATCCCCTTCCCTTCTTTCGTTTAATAGTTCCCGGAGCGCCAAGGAGAGTGTGGCGAGCTCAACAATAAACGAAACAAGAAGTATTACGAACACGATTGGCTCAAACAAAAGCTTTTCGGGATGCAAAAGCACCGAAATACCGTGATATATCGTAACCCCCGCACCAACAAAGAAAACCCCGCACGCTGATATCAGTGCCCAGAAAAAACGTTCGAGCCCATACCCATACGAAGAATCTTCGTCCGCAGCACGCCTACTCTTCACTATCCCCACCATGAGAAGCGCTTGGTTTGCAGTATCTGCAAGACTGTGCACAGCCTCAGAAAAGAGCGAACTTGAACCAGACACCATAAAACCTATCGTTTTTAATATCGTAATAATGAAGTTACCTACAAGCGCGGCAGCAACAGAAATAAAGCCAGGCTCCATCTTATACCCGCCTACCCTACTCTTTAATTTTTCGATATTGTTCATGAAACGCCTTTGCAGGCTTTTTTGAGTCCAAAACTATGTCGGGGTGCCGACCCAGTAGGTCATTCTCCTGAATGAGAATCGAACTCGGCCTATTTTGACGAGCGAGGAGCGTGTGGAAGTGTAATCACTTACACGACGTCCGAGCGACGTTAAAATATTGTACCCATTATATCTAAATCTCTTATGGAGATTTCCGCGGAAGCGTTTAGACGCTTCCGGTTAAAGCTTTTGTCGGGGTGCCGAGAATCGAACTCGGCCTATCTGCTCCCAAAGCAGACGTACTACCGATATACTACACCCCGACAAAAGCTTCAACCCCACGCAGACGTACTACCGATATATAACTAGGTACAATATATTCTGCGCTCCTTCGGAAATTAAAGCCTGCTGGCATTAATTTCTCTCACTCGCTTGAATATACTACACCCCGACACAGTTTTTGACCCACGCAGACAGCACACAATCAATATATACACCCTGTTTCTGAATTAGTAAATTCTGAGTCAGCAGACCTCACGCCTAGGGCGCAGACTCTTGGACGCAGAGAAACCTTTTACCGTAAACCGTTGCAGAATGATACCACAAAGGGCTATTTTTGCAAAACGTCCCAGCCGTTCAACCTTCCTATAAAATAAGATTATCCATAAATCTCACTTTTGCTCGCCTTGTTTTCATATCAAGGCGCACCGTGACCGCATCAAATTGCCATTCCGGCTCCCCTTTTGGAAACTTCTCGAGCAGGTAGGCTTGGATCGTCCGCGCTAACCGTTTGAGCTTTTGTGGGTGAATATTGTCCTCTGGGCGGTAATTATCGGTTACACGGGAAACGTTTTGGTTAAAGTTTTCACTGCGTCCAAGACGTGAATTTGCTAATTCAGTAACGCTTTTTACCTCAATAAAATGGGTTATTTTGCTTTTTTGGGCAATAATGTCGATTTCCCCATATTTTTTGCGGTAATTCAGCCCCACAATCGAAAAACCTTTGCTTTCTAGGTATTTTGCAGCGATATCCTCGCCTAACCGCCCAATTACCTGTTTTTGTGTAGGCTCTGCCATTTATGCCTCTATATTAACATTTTTGGTCATGTTTCACGAATAACACGACTATTTATGTTACTTAGTAACGTTTTTGTGGTATTTTAGACTAAAATTAAACATATTCTCAGAAAACACTTACGTAGCAAGTGTTTTCTGAGAATACCTCATCTGTCCTTGATGTTTTTACAAGGTTTTGAGGGTCACTTTTGTGTCCTTTATCAACACTATACACAGAGTTATCCACAGTTTTGCACAGTTTTCCCCATATTTCTCCGTTTATCGCCGTTGACAGTGTGTTGCAAGATGTTGAACTTTCAACAAAAGTGTCCTTTACAAAATGATTATCTGTCTTTTATGTGACCTAGTTAGCACAATAGCAAAAGACCGCCTTGAATAAGGCAGTCTTTTGCTATTGTGCGGAGAGGGAGAATCTTTCACAGATATAACAAGATAAGAGTTGAGCGCTACGCGCACTAAGTTTACTTGTCCACAAATCACTAAGTCTCTTCGGATGAGTACATCCTCATAGACGTAAGTGTTTGCTGGAGTCTCCGCCGACACGACCCTCTGGTCGCCACCTCGTGGTTTTGTTTGGAGAAACAGGCGCCAAGCGCGATTTTGGTAAATCGACTGCGGTTCACAAAACTGAAAAACAGTGCGTAGGCGAATCAGCTGATTCGTGGCTTGGCCCGAGGTTTTTCTTTACGTTTTGTGCGGGTACCGGGAATCGAACCCGGGTCTCGTCCTTGGCAAGGACGCATTCTACCACTAAACCATACCCGCAAACTTTCTATCTCATATACTATACAGATTTTTAAACTTTTTGGAAGAGGGGACTAAGGTGGGCGAGCAAAGCTCGGCTGTTTTATCTTGTGTCACGAATCATTAAATATTTTACTTTGCAAAGCTCAGCTGCTTTGTGTGGTCACGAGTTACTAAGTGTTCTCGGATGATTACATCCTGTGAGCACTAAGTACTCTCGACCCCGGCTCGGCTCCACTCGCAAAAGCCTCGGGATGCCTCCGCCCGGCACAACGTAAAGAAAAACAGTGCACAGGCACTGTTTTTCTTTACGTTGTGCCCCCGCCAGGATTCGAACCTGGAACAACGGTTTCGAAGACCGTCGTGATATCCATTTCACCACGAGGGCAGGTTTCTCGTGAAACTTGACTACATAGGCAATATACCGCAGATTAGGAAAAACGCCAAAATCGAGCTAATATATTTTTATGCCTCACGCTCCTAAAAAAGTTGATCTCGCCTATCCAATCCCTGAGAATGTTTCCCGTGTAACGTCCTCGCTCCGTACGGCAGGCTTTGAGGCCTACCTTGTCGGCGGATGCGTACGCGACATGCTCCAAGGTCGCAAGCCTAAAGATTGGGATGCGACTACTAATGCAACCCCTGAACAGATCCAGGCACTCTTTGAGGATACCTTTTACGAGAATGACTACGGGACTGTTGGTATTATCAGTGAAACAGACGATGAAACGCTCAAAGTCGTAGAAGTAACTCCGTACCGCACCGAGGGAGCATATACTGACAAACGCCGCCCTGATTCGGTTTCGTTTCACGCGAAACTTGAGGATGACCTACAGCGCCGTGATTTCACGATTAACGCTATTGCGTATGACGATTCTAAAGGACATATCATTGATCCGTATAAAGGACAAGAGGATATAAAGGACAAAGTCTTAAGGACAGTGGGGGATCCGTACGACCGTTTCCATGAGGACGCGCTTCGTATTCTACGCGCCGTACGCCTTGCAGCAGACCTAGGTTTCACGATTAACATCGAGACCCAGGAAGCCATCGTTAAAACAGCTCCAAGCCTTAAGGAAATTGCCATGGAGCGTATTCGTGATGAATTCTCAAAGATGGTTATGTCGGCAAACCCGATGATTGGCGTTGTAATGTGCGAGAAGCTCGGACTCCTTGGCCATATTGCCCCTGACATAAAGAGGGGGATTGATATTGAACAAAACGGCGACCATATTTATACCGTCTGGGAACACAACTTACGCGCGTTGCAACACTCTGCGGACCGCAACTGGCCACTCCATGTACGCCTCGCAGCACTCTTTCACGATGTTTCAAAACCTGAAACCCGTCGCTGGTCTGAGGAGAAAAAAGATTGGACATTCTATGGTCACGATGTTGTTGGGGGACGGGTTGCAAAAAAGGCCCTCGAGCGCCTCAAGTACCCGAAGAAAATCGTTGATGTGGCCTCAACGCTCGTGCGCTATCACCTTTTCTTCTCTGATATCGACAAGATAACCCTCTCGGCAGTCCGTCGCATCGTGCGTAACGTCGGGCCAGATAACGTGTGGGATTTAATGAAGGTGCGCGCCTGTGATCGTATTGGTATGGGCCGCCCTAAAGAAACACCGTATCGCCTCCGTAAATATGAATCAATGATTGAGGAAGCCATGCGCGCGCCCGTGTCTGTAGGGATGCTCAAGATTGATGGCGCGAAAATAATGGAGGTTACTCGTGAAACACCCGGACCCAAGCTCGGCTACATCCTCCACGCACTCCTCGAGGAGGTGCTTGATGCTCCCGAAAATAATACGGAAGAGTTTCTCGTGAAACGTGCCCTTGAACTCGCAAAACTCCCGATTGATGAATTAAAGAAGATGGGAGAGGAAGGAAAGGAGAAAAAAGAAGAAGCAGAAGAAGCAGAGCTCGCCGTCATCCGCAAAAGACACGGGGTTAAGTAGCTTTAATGCAGTATGCAGGACATGACTTAAATATAACTATGCAAAATAAAATTAAAATTGGAGAGATAGAAATACTTAAACCACGTCAAATTGTTTACGATATCTTGAAATACAAGGACTCTGGAACCGTTTTGGATATGGGGGCAGGGTTTGGACGCCACTCACTATTCCTTGCATATAAGGGTTTTCAAGTTACGGCAGTCGAAATAGAAGATGACAGGTTGAAGAGACTGCGCTCACAGGCAGAGAAACTTGGTGTAAACATACATACTATTCAAGGTGATGTGGCTGATTTTGTGCCTAAGGAAAAATACGACGTGATTCTTTCAACAATGGTTCTTCATTTTTTAACTAAAGAAACCGCGCACAAGGCACTCGAGACAATGCAGGCGCACACAAATAAAGATGGATTAAACGTAGTCAGTGTATATACGGATGAAAATCCTGCAGGCATTAGGCCGTATCTTTTTATGAAAAATGAACTGGGAGATGTTTACCATGACTGGAAGATTCTCGAATATGAGGAAACTCTTGGACCTGTGATAGAAAACCCTCAGGATGGCGGGCCAGATAGAAGGTATGGAGCGAAGTTAATAGCGAGGAAAAAATGAAAACCTAAAGCAAGGCTTTGAGTTTTTTTACAAAAATAATTTATAGATTTCGTGGTCGCCGACGGCAAGGAGGGCTACTTCGTTTTCTGATATGTACTCAAAAACAACGCGATCTCTATAGCTGACTGAAAAACCATAAAACTTTCTTAGCCTTCCCTTCAGTTTGTGTACTTCTAATCGCTGATGATTACTTGCATCCTTAAATAGCTCTATCTTTTCAATAACCTCATCTTGTAAACCAAGTGGTAATTTCTTAAGTAGTCTTAAAAACCTAGGAGTGTAGGCGACTTTCATGACTATATTTTTTTCAAAAGCTCACGCAAATCTCCGCGTAATACTTTGCCATCTTTTACCTCTTGCGATGCATCAAGCACAGCCTGAACCGCCTCGTCTTCAGAAAGGCGAATGAGCGCGCGACGAACAACATCGGCTTTGTTTGATGCGCGACCGCATTTTACTTGGCTATTGATGAATTTCTCTAGTTCTGGAGTCAATGGTACAGATAGTGTGGACATATATTTATATAATTATTTGTATGATATTATCATATTACAATATCATACAAATTGTCAACCTGTCGATTACTTCAACTCCAATACAATAGGGCAGTGGTCGGAGCCAGAGAAGTCGGTCATCATGGTGGCGTGTTTCACACGGGGGAGAATGTCGGGACTGATGAAGAAGTAATCGATGCGCCAGCCGACATTGCGCGCTCGGGCCCCCGTCTTCATATCCCAATACGTATACACATCTTTGGTGTTGGGGTGCAGGTGGCGATAGATATCGAGATAGCCGTGGTAAATGAGCTCGTCGATCCACGCACGTTCTTCGGGGAGGAAGCCCGTGTTCTTTTCATTTTCTTTCGCACGCGCAAGATCGATTGCTTCATGCGCCGTGTTTACGTCACCACAAACAATAACCTTGTGGCCTTTGTCTCTCAGTTTCTCAATGAACTTCAAAAAATGGTCATAAAAATCAAGCTTATACTTGAGGCGCTCGGGCCCGCCACCACCGTTGGGGAAATAACAATTCAAAAGGACAAAATCAGAATAATAAAGGACAAGCAGGCGCCCTTCCTGATCCATGTCCTTTATCCCCATTCCTTCTTCAACCTTTTCTGGTTTTGTCCTTGAGTATATAGCGACACCGCTGTATCCCTTGCGCATCTTTGAATGACTGAAGTATGAAAAGTACCCTTCAGGGTTTCGCACGGTTTCTGGCAACTGCTCCGCTTCTGCCTTGGTTTCTTGAAAACAAAGGATGTCAGGTTTCACGGCAATAATCTCCGCGAAATACCCTTTGTTGTTAATAGCGCGCAATCCATTCACGTTCCACGAGATGATGTTCATACTTTACAGTATAGCGAACCATTGCGCATTTTACGAATAGAGAATAGACTTAATGTAGAAATTCCTCTATGTGAAGAGAAAGGAGGTGTGCGATGAGTACGTTTTCAACAAACGAAGCAGACCAGAGACAGCGAGCACTTAATCAAGCATTGCAGGGAGTACAAGGAAGTATCGTTTTGTATTGTGCGTGGGCGTTTGATCTTGAGGATGAGATCCGAGCCCTCCGTAGCAAAGAGCAATCTACGGCAAAAGAATTTTCTGAGCAACAAAAAGCGATTGCTTTCAAGGAGCGCCAAGTAAATGAAATACGGAGCGCACTTAACCGCCTCGAAGTACGGGCTCACGCTATTGCGAGAGCCCTCGGGCTTGCACCATAATTCCGCACGCCACACTTTATACGTCTGGCGTGCTTTCTTTATTCACCCTTGCCATGAAACTTTTTATGCACGTCGCGGAGTTGTTTGTCGGTGACGTGGGTATATATCTGCGTGGTGGCGATGTTCGAATGACCAAGCATCATTTGTACAGAGCGAATATCGGCACCGTTACTCAAGAGGTCGGTTGCGAACGAGTGACGGATGACGTGGGGGGTTACCTTTTTTGAAATACCTGCCTTGGTCGCATAGTGTTTCACCATACGCTCGATTGAGCGGGGAGTGAGGCGCAAATCTTCTCCACGAGGCGTTTTGCCCGTTTGTACAAAAAGAGCATCGTCCATATCTTTGCGTGCAGCGAGATAGGCGCGAACCGCCATCTTTGCGGTGTCGGACAAAAATACCACGCGGACCTTTTCACCCTTGCCACGCACCGAGAATTCATCTTTATTTAAATCGAGGTCACGCGAGAGGGAAGCGAGCTCAGAGAGGCGAAGACCGGTCGAGAAAAAAAGCTCAAGGATGGCACGGTCACGGAGGCCTTTGAGCTCGCTGGTGTCAGGCGCTGAAAGCAGCCGCTCGAGGTCAGCCCCAGAAATGAGATCGAGGTCACGCTCGGCAACCTTTGCAAGGTCAATACGCTCTGGTGAGAGGGAATCGATGCCACGCTTGCGCAAATACTTAAGGAAACTGCGGAGTGCAATCAAATAATAATTCTGTGTCTTTTTCTTGAGTGTCTCTGCGCGTCCGCCTATTTTCACTCCGCTTGGCTGACGATTGAGCCACAAACGAAACTCGCGCACGATATCATCAGTAATATCTTTCGGATCGGTAACCTTTGCAAATTGAAGAAAGCGTTCAAGGTACCGCTCATAATTTTCAACCGTCTTCAAACTGCGCCCCTTTTCAATCTCGAGGTGTTCAAAAAATTGTCGTTTGAGTGTTTGGAGGTTCATAATATTTATTGTGCGACGTACTTATAGTATAGCAAAAAATAAGTAACTTAAATGTTATTTCAGACTTAAAACATCCACCTTGGGGCGAGTCACTTCTTTCTTTGGTGCCTTGCGCAGCCGATTCTGCGGAATCGCGTCGCGTACAGTCCTTTGAGACGCGACATACTGGCGGCGCGAGCAGACGAATCACCAGGTTCGCCCCGGGTCATATTTTTCAGCAGAAAAATATGCGTGCACCAAAGAAAGAACGTGACGAGCGTGCTATTCCATAAAAACTAAAAGTGCGCTACACTTTATATATGGGAGACTCAACCGACGACAGCTATATCCTTATCGAAGATTCTCGCAATCTCGATGAGGATACGAGTGAAAAACAAGGCGATGTCCACGACAAAAGCGAAGATGCCTCACAGCGCACGCTTGGTCAGCAGGGCATCTTTATCAAACAAACGGCACTCGTCACCGAAACCGACGAACCAATCGAGGATCTCACTCGACGACTCCTCGACCAGGGCGGCATTGAGATAATTCCAAACAAAGAGGAAGAGGATTCTTATTTATAAGGTTGAATGCGCGCGGCTCGGTAACGAGCTACGCGTATTTTGTTTTACAAAATTATGATTGCAACATTCGTACTCCTTTATATGCTCATGATGATACCAATAGGTATCTATGCATCACGAAGGGTTAAAACCTCACGTGACTATGTCCTTGCCGGACGCCATTTGCCTTTTGGTATGGCGATGGCAACCATTTTTGCCACATGGTTCGGCTCGGAGACATTCTTGGGGGCTGGGTCACGCATGGCAGAGGGTGGTTTCCTTGCGGTTATTGAAGATCCATTTGGGGCAGGGCTCTGTCTCATTTTAATCGGTCTCTTTTTTGCCAAGAAACTTTACGCGCTCAACAACCTTACTATTGGTGACTATTTTCATGAACGCTACAACAAAACCGTCGCCACCCTTCTCTCTCTTGCTATTATCCTTACATACTTTGGTTGGGTTGCGGCACAATTCGTCGCGTTGGGTATTATCCTTCACTTACTCATTGGTATCCCGGCAATAACGGGAATGCTTCTCGCCGCGACGATCATCCTTATTTATACTTATATTGGTGGTATGTGGTCCATCTCTATCACGGACTCCATCCAGATGGCCGTTATCGTTATTGGTCTCATCGTGATTCTCGTCGAAGTTCTCTGGAAGGCAGGAGGTATCTCGACGGTTATCGCAGGAACACCGCCAGAGTTCTTTCGTTTAACACCGCCAGAAGCCTCCACCAAAGATTGGATAGCGTGGATTGCTGCCTGGATGACTATTGGTATCGGATCTATTCCTCAACAAGACGTATACCAACGCGTAATGTCCGCAAAATCAGCGGCAGTAGCAAAGTGGGCATCAATCTCGGCTGGCGTAATGTATTTCACCATTGCGCTCATTCCTCTCACGCTCGGTCTCATTGCCCGCATTAAATATCCCGAGCTTGTGGCAAGCGACCCCCAACAGCTGCTCCCTACGCTCATTCTCGACCACACGAGTATGATTACCCAGATATTCTTCTTTGGGGCGCTCCTTTCAGCAATCATGAGCACCGCCAGTGGCGCACTCCTTGCCCCCGCAACGCTCCTTGGGGAAAATGTCATCAAGCCTTTCTTTGAAAATATTTCTGATAAAAAACGTCTTGCCATTATCCGTGCCGCAATTATTATTGTCGCGGCGGGGGCACTCTTTCTTGCGTCAAAGCAGGGGAGCATCTACGAGCTCGTCAGTGGAGCGTACTCAATCTCTCTTGTTTCAGCATTTGTTCCCCTCGTTATGGGACTCTATTGGAAGAAAGCCAACAGTCTCGGCGCGCTCCTCGCTGTTTCGATGGGGGCTATTGGCTGGCAATACACAGAAAACTTCGTAAGTGACCCCTTCATCCCCGCGACTATCGTTGGATTGGGTCTCAGTTTTATCGGCATGATTGCAGGCGTGCTTATTGCTGACCAGATTCACCGTATGAATCACCGCGGCAAGCCACACGTGCACACCGAGGTACAAATGCAAGGGGATTAGGGATAACATGAAGCTTGTGGTGCCAAAAACCCTGCCAGAAGGCAGGGTTTTTGGCACCACCCTTAGGGGCTTGCATTATCTGCCAAGGTATGCTAGAGTATATAGAATGATAACGACAAAGCAAAAGCAGAATATTATCAAGAAAGTACAGGTCCATGCGACCGATACTGGCTCGCCAGAGGCACAGGTGGCTATTCTTTCAAAGCGTATCGATGAACTCGCAGCGCATTTGAAGAAAAACCACAAGGATAACCATTCACGTCGCGGACTCCTCCAGATGGTTGCAGACCGTCGCACGCACTTGAACTATCTCAAGCGCAAGAGCCGTGATCGTTACGAGGTAATCGTAAAGAAGGTTGGTCTCAAGTAATATTCTCTAAAAAGTCCGAGTCAACAAGATTCGGACTTTTTGTTTTTCTACGAACGTGCGATACTATTTGTAGTTATCATTTTTAATAAATAACGGGTTCTGAAATTTGGATATTTAATTGGTACTTTTGTGCCCCCTAATCCCTAGTGGCTAACCCCTAACAACTTTTTACAATGGCAATCATTAAACAAAAAGAACAACGCGTTGCGATGTTCATTGATGCACAGAACCTTTATCACAGTGCTCGCAACCTCTACGGCGCAAAAGTAAACTTTGGCGCGGTCCTCAAAGAAGCAGTCGCTGGTCGCCACCTCGTACGTGCCATCGCCTACGTCATCACGACCGAAGGCGAAGAAGAAAAAAGTTTCTTTGAGGCTTTGAACAACCTCGGCATTGAAACAAAAACAAAAGACCTTCAGATCTTTTTTGGCGGCGCCAAAAAAGCCGACTGGGATGTAGGCCTCGCGGTTGACGCCATTCGCCTCGCCGGCAAAGTTGATGCCGTAGTCCTCGCATCGGGGGATGGTGACTTTGTACCTCTCGTTGAATATTTGAAGTTCATGGGCACACAGGTCGAGGTCATTACTTTTGGCCGCTCAGCGTCGGGGCGCCTTCGTGAGGCAGCCGACGACTTCATTGATATGTGCGACGACCAGCGCAAGTACCTCCTTGGTGCTCGTGGAGGTAACGCAAGTGCAGGCCCTCGCCGCGGCCGCAAACAAGCGCCCCGCAAACAGAAAGAGGCACCGTCTGCAGAATAAATTAGGCAAACCCGCCTTCGCAGAAGTTTCAGCGTGGCAAACCCGCTTTCGTCGAAACTTCAGCGTGGCAAAGAAAAAAGCCCGGGGAAGTCCTCGGGCTTTTATTTTATATTGCTTATTGGTTATTATTCTTCTTCAGGTTCACCGGAAAAGTGCTCGGTGGGCTGAGACTCTTGACTATCTTGCTTTGCCGCATGAATAGCCATCCTCCCTGCATATGACGGACTTCGTGTCCCGACCATATTGCCATTTGGCGCCACAGGGCAAAATGGCGCTATTTCCACATTTCCTCTTTCGCTACTGAGATCACTCATGCCTTTTCTCCTCTTGTTATTGTACAAAAAACCAGTCCCAACCATACCATACGCCTGAGAAAATGCAAGTTTTTATGCTCGACGCTCCCGTTATCCCCAGTTTGTTCGTGCATGAAAAGAAGAAGCGCGCTATACCCCCACACCTACTTTTTATTTTACTCAAACAGTTGGACCATTTATATTCTTGTGTAAAAACATGCAAAAGACGCTATGCAAAAAGTAGGTGTGGGGGTATACTATCAAGTGATGGAGCCGAACATTCCTATACCAATAAGCGTACCACCTTCGCAGCGACCACAAGGCGCTCCCGAGAGTACCCTCGCCACGCCTGCGCCTTCTCGCGCAGCGCTCCCCAACATCATTCGCACCATGAAGAGTGATGCAGCAGAAGCAGCTAAAACACAAAACGAAACACTTGTTTCGATGGCGCTTGCTGAAGAAAAAAAGAAATCAGCACAACGTGCTGAGATGGCTGCAAGGGAAAAGTCAGAGACTCCCGCAGTAAAGCCCGCACCAAAACCAATCGGTCGCATCGTAATCATCCTTGGGCTTGTTGCACTTATAGGAGGAGCTGGATTTGCAATCAAACTCGCGCTTCCAACACTCCGCACCATAAACCTTCCCAGCGTTTCATTGCCGACGTTTGGTGCTCCGGGAGCAGAAACCCCTACAACCGTTACCCCCACACAAAAAACACCCCTTGCGCCATCGATTATCCCGGCTCGCTCCGAAAAACGCTTTATCGTCAACAAAGAAACCCCCGAGCGCATCTTTTCCTTGATTGCTGCCGAGTATACAGCAGGGGTAACCCCGGGAAGCATCCGTAATATGTACTTTACCGAAGAAACCACGGCAACAGGAGGGGAGACGACGACTGCTTCTATTTCTGCAAACAGACTTCTTCTTCTTGCAGACACCACAGCACCCGCAATCCTTACCCGTTCGCTCGAAAACCCTTTCATGGCAGGGCTCTACGGTGAAGAAGGTTCTCAAGCAACACCATTCTTCATTTTTAAATTTTCTGGTTATGACACGGGTTTAGCAGGGATGCTTGCCTGGGAAAAAGAACTGCCTCGCTTTTTTGACACGCTCTTTGGCACTAAATTCCTTGCAGGACCCTCAACTTCAATTAAATTCCGTGATGCCGTCGTTTCTGGGTATGATGCTCGTATTATTGAAGGCTTACCGGCAGGAAGTATTGTTTATACCTTTGCAAACCCAACGACGGTTGTAATCGCAGGCTCGCGAAGCGCACTCGCTGCTCTTGTACCCCTCGTTCCTGCACGCTAAGAACCACTGCTCGTGTTGTGTTCCGTGCACATTATGGTAAACTATTCCCATATGACAAACATTCCTGAACTTAAATCAATGCTTCTCGAGGAAAAAGCTCGCCTCGAATCCGAGCTCTCGCATGTAGGTTTCAAAAACCCTGAAATTGAGGGTGACTGGCAACCAGCACCAACAGACCTAAACGAACCGACCGCAGACATCAACGACACCGCGAGTGGTATTGAAGTATTCGAAAATAACGCCGCTATCGAAGTAGAGCTCGAGGCACGCCTCCTTGAAGTTGACGCAGCGCTGGTGCGCATGGAGGCCAACACCTACGGTGTTTGCCGTGTCTGCAACAATCCTATCGAAGAAGCTCGCCTGCACGCCAACCCTGCTGCCGCAACCTGTATCGCACACCGCGAGGGATAAAGCGCTTCGCGCAAGTCTTAACGTTAGAAAGTCTTAAAGTCGCAAGCGGGCCCAAATGCATCCACTTTATAGACTTTAAGACTTTTGACTTTAAGACTTACTACATGCAATTCTCAAAACTTTTTTCGGCACAAACCGTTGGGCTTACGGCGCATATTATTGACGTAGAAGTGGATCTCTCGCGAGGGCTCCACGCTTTTTCTTTAGTAGGGCTCCCTAGTACTTCAGTCGATGAATCTCGTGACCGTGTCAGTGCCGCCATTAAAAACTCTGGGTTTACCTCTCCTAAACAGAAGAATCAAAAGGTGGTCATTTCACTTGCCCCTGCTGAGCTTAAAAAAGAAGGTTCGCACTACGACCTCGCCATTGCACTTGCATACCTTGCCGCTTCCGACGAAATCACATTTATCCCTCAAGGTAAACTGTTTTTAGGAGAACTCTCTCTCGACGGCAAACTCCGCTCCATCCGCGGAACACTTCTTCTTGCCCAAGCAGCGGAGAGGGCCGGCTTTAAAGAGATATTTGTTCCTGAGGATAATGCCAGCGAAGCGGCGCTCATCACGGGGCTCACGGTCTACGGCGCACATTCGCTCGAGCAAGTCCTCCGACACCTCGATAAAAAAGATCCATATTTTATTTCCTCATGCACCAGGAGCGAGGGGAGTGAACCGCGCAAGGAGAGCGAACATCGCGTTGACCTCGCACACATCAAAGGGCAGGATTTTGCCAAGCGCGCCCTTGAAATATCCGCAGCAGGAAAACACAACCTCGCCATGTGGGGGCCACCAGGAACCGGTAAGACCATGCTCGCGCAAGCATTCACGCATTTGCTTCCCGAACTTTCACACAATGAGATGCTTGAGGTCACGGGCATTCATTCAGTCGCCGGCACATTGCGTGACGAGATAGTGGTACTTCCTCCACTTCGCGCACCACATCACACTGCGTCATACCCTTCGGTCATCGGGGGAGGAACCACACCGAAACCTGGTGAGATTACTCTCGCACATCGTGGCGTTCTTTTTCTCGACGAGTTTCCCGAGTTTGACCGTCGTGTCATTGAGTCACTGCGTGAACCCCTCGAGGAAGGACACATCCGTATTGCGCGAAGCAAAGGTCACGACACCTTCCCTGCACGATTTATTTTACTTGCAGCGATGAATCCTTGCCCCTGTGGTAAATATGGGAGTGAAGAGCGTTGTGTCTGTATGCCAGGAACGCTCGCAGGGTATCAACGCAAACTTTCTGGTCCTATCGTTGACCGCATCGACCTCTGGGTCAAGGTTTCAAAAATGAGCCACGACAAACTTTCTGATATTAAAGCGGGCGAGAGTACGGCAGATGTGCGCACCCGCATTGCTGCCGCACGAGAAAAACAACAGACACGCTTCGCTGAACATCCACGCAGCATCACTACCAACAATGAAATGCGTGCTGATGATATTGAGCAATATATTATTCTCCCGTCAAAACTTCGCACACTCTTTAATACTTCTGCAGAAAAACTCAAGCTCTCACCTCGTGCCTACCACAAAGTCCTCAAAGTCGCCCGCACCATCGCCGACCTCGATGCATCTCACGACATCGCCGAAAAACATCTCATGGAAGCCCTGGCATACCGCCCCACAGAATTGCGGTAATATATTCACACAAACATCATGAAAAAATATCTGATATCATTTGCTGTTATTTTAATAATATATTTTATATTAGTAATTATCAGAAACAAGATGGAAAACACTCATGATGTGGACTTAAATCTCCCCGCAGGAACAAGTGATGCTTCCTTGATCAGTAGCTATACGAATGGGTGCACGGAAACTGCTTTGTCGAAAAATAAATTTCCCAGGAATATCATCGGGGTTAGCACCGTTCATCCATACAGTGAAACATATTATTCTCTTACCAAGGAGCTTGGGGCTACATGGATGAGGGTTGAATTCGACTGGAGAGCAATCGAAAAATCTGACGGAACATACGACTGGGCTGCCGCGGACACAATGGTAAGCGAGATGAACAAAAATGGTCTTCATGTACTTGGTACCATCAGCTATATTCCGACAAACCTGCATACATGGGAAGAGATTCGAAATCATTTTCAGAAATTCATGCGCGCACTGACAGAGAGGTACGACTCACAAGGAATTACCTATTATGAAATTTTCAATGAGCCAAACCTCCCTGGTTGGGCTTGGCTCGACAAAAAGACAAAACCTGAAGGCTATATAGGTGAGTATGCAATCCTGCTCGCTATTGCCAATAAAGAAATTCGCGCGGTTAACCCATCTGCGGTTGTGGTCATCGGTGGAGTATCCTCTGACACCATAACGGGCATGCCTTATCCGGATTTCACCAAAAAATTACTATCATATGGAAGCTCGAAATGTTTTGATATTTTTGCTTTCCATCCGTATGGACATGAAGGGAAGTTCGCGCAAACAGTCATGGAACTTAATTCACTATTCGCACAAAGTGGCGTCGCCCCAAAGCCTATTTGGTTCAACGAGTACGGGACTCCTGAAAACAAAAGGCTGCAATACAGTGCTGACTCTATGCTAAAGGAAAGAGGTGTGGTTGATGCATGGTTTTGGTTTACCTTGCGCGACCTGCGCCCCAATAACCGCTGGAATTATGGACTGACTGATTACAATTTTTCTAAAAAACCCATCTATGAAATACTCAAAGAGGGAATACAGAAGGGAAGTGCTCAATAGACTTATAACAAAAACCCCAGGTATTACCTGGGGTTTTTGTTATAAGTCTATTGAGCATCCAAACCTAAAATGGATTCTTAGCTCCGCGAACCTCAAAGTGAAGATGGGCGCCTGTCGATTTGCCAGTATTACCCACCTCACCAATGGGTTGACCTTTGTCCACGCGCGCACCGACCGCGACGTATACGGCACTCATATGGCCATAAAGGGTCTGTGTACCGTTGGGGTGCTCAATTATGACATAATTGCCGTACCCACCAAACCATGGATTAGAGAGTGTGCGGAACTTGCTTACAATTACGGTACCTTCGGCCGCAGCAAGAACTGGCGTCCCAATAGGAGCAGCTAGGTCAACACCATTGTATCCGTGGATACCCTGTGTTTTACGACTTCCAGGAACTGGATGGGTGTAGTAACCTGAATATGAAGGGTACGACGCAATGCGTTTTGATGAGCTTGTTTGTGTGGAAGCTTTTGGCGCCGAAACAACAGCTTCTTCGCCATCAGGAATAATGATCACATCACCAACCGCGATTTGACTACCTGCCTCAATATCATTAAATGCAAGAATCTCATCAACATCTCCCTTATACTTCTTGGCAATACTTTTAATCGTGTCGCCTTTTTTTACCGTATGCTGGACACCGTTTACTGGAAGAATAACGAGTGTTTGTCCATCACGAAGAGCCACCCCTTTTTCAAGGTCGTTCGCCCAAATAATGGTGTTGGCATTAACACCAAACATTTTAGCGATTTGAGGAATGGTGTCACCCTTGCGGACTACATACAAGCTCACGCGACCCTGGCGATCGTTTGATTCAACGTCGGCAATAGTACCCGAGGGTCCCACATCAGGAAGCAGGGCACTATCATCCACCACCGTGATATCCCCGCCACCCATCGCTTTTTTGGGATCCACATTAGTCGCTGCCTCCAAAAAAGCCATATTCTGAGAATTTTGGGGTTCTACACGCAAAGGAGCAGCACTTGCTTTACTGCCCGTCCAGTTCAAAAAGTCAGAAAAGGACCAGGCGTGGGCGTACGAAACGGGAGTTGCAAAACCGACCACCATAAACGACAAAAGAAACCCGACGCTTGCGAGCCTTGATAAACAAGGGTATTTCGCCCGACCAGTACCAACGCTCCTCTGGTCGAGGTCCTGTAATTGTGTAGGAATGTTTCTAGTTTAAATGAATCGTTCAGTCAGGCGGTCATGACCCAGCAGGGTCACCTACTGGATGTCGGGAAATATCGTCTTTTCGGGAAAACCTGGGGCTTATCCCCGTGGTTATTTAAAGCCTAGCACACATCCAGGAGGGTTGAAAGGGGTTGGGGACAAACCTGTGGATAACCCCCACACCTACTTTTGCATAGTGTTTTTGTTGCATATCCGCACGATAAAGTGGATTATTTTATCATGGCAAAAAACAACTTAAGGGGAACGAAAACACAAATGCAACAATGCAAAAGTAGGTGTAGGGGATAAGCAAAACCCCCGAAAATTACTTGATTTTATGTCAAAAAAGTGGTATAATATATAGTACATTTAACACTATCTGGATTTATTTTTGATGCATCGTTGTACTACCACTCAAAACTGTGCGATAATAATAATCATATGGATAAATTAGAGCAAAAAATTCTTGAGTCCGCATCAGGAGGTGCCTCACCTTCAAGTATTGGGGGGCAAATTCTTGAAAAGGGATTGGGGGGAATTAAACGACCTGAGGGTCCCACAACAACAGAAGGTACCTCTGTTACGCCCGAAGAGATACGAGCTAAAAACGACACAACTATTGTGGAAGTAATGCAGGATGTTCTTAAGACGGAACAACAGCAACGCGGTGGGCGCGGCCGACAAGCAGGCCCTGAATTAGGGTCAGCTATTCAAAGCGCCCTCCAGGCGACACAAGAAGAAGCAAAGCTTATGGAGAGCCTACAAAACGGAGGAGGGTTCGTCCGTGGTGGAACAGAAGCTGAACAGGCAATAGAGGCAATCATAAACAACAACGAGCAAGAGGCCGCTCCCGCAACTTCAACAGAGATCGTTGCAACAGCACCAAAAGAACAAGCTTCACAAAGTGGGTACTCTAACACCATGGAACGCATCTGGAAAGAAAATGAAGCAAAGAGGGCGGCTATGGGGGTCGGGGAGTCAGGAGCAGGACTTGAGCTTGAGCCTATCGCACCAAAACCTGTGCAAATCGAAAATATCCCTATTCCTGCAGGCGAAGCTGGTCCACACCTCGCGGTACCCGCAGCAACCGAACAGGGGCCGGTTACTATCGAAGGAACTTTTACAAAAATCGCTGGCACAGAAATAGTGCCGTCATTAAACACGATTGATGGCCCGCTCACCGAAACAGCAAGCGAGAAAACACCCGAGCAGCTCAAACAAGAAAAACTTGAGAAGATTCGCGCAAAGCTTGAGCACATGACAGGAGCTGTTGAGGCGCGCGCAGAAAAAGTGGGGATGACCGACAGGATTCGCAAAATAGGGGAGATGTGGAACAAGGTTCCCAAACGCTACAAATATATGGTTGCGGCTGGAATGTTCCTTTCGGGAGGAGGAGTGGCAGCGTTAGGATATACGGCGGCAAGTCGCGTACTTGGTGGAGCAGGCGCCTTTGTTGGGTTTGAAACAATGTTTAAAGATAGCTATGAAAAAAAATATCCGGGGGAGCGCCCTGCGGATATCAAGGCGCGCCACACCCTTTATGCCGGCGTACTCGCAATCACCATTGGCGCACTCGTTCCTAAGCTTACCTCCGGACTCCTCGACTGGATGACACCAGGAGCACACGAGGCAATCGCGGCGGCCTCTCACCCTCTTCCGCAAGAAGTGACGGGCCCTCAAATGAGCGCCGACCAAAAAGGCCTTGATGAACTTGCAAAGGCCATCCAGTCAGGAGATACCGGGACAATCAAAACGACAGAAGAAACCCTTGGTATTTCACACGAAGATGCACTTAAACTTATCCAGGAACGCGGAATTACCGCATCAGGGATTACGAGCACACCCATAGAATCCCCTGTGGTAGCATCAACCCCCAAGATTGAATACGTTGTCGAAAAAGGCGGAACCCTTTGGGGTGGTATTGAACACAACCTTGAAGCAAAGGGTGTGTTTGAAGGAATGCAGGGGGGACAAAAAACATACGTACTTGACGCACTCAAGGACAAATTTGCAACAATGTCACCTGCGGAACTCAGAGCGATTGGCATCACGAGTGGAAATATCAATGTTATTCACCCTGGTGATCATATTGACCTTACAAAAGTTCTTGGCGACACTCACCTCACGGCAGACATCACGCATCACGCGCAAGCACTTTCTCCAGAGCAGATTTATTCAATCGAACACCCTGTTGTAGCGCAGCCAACAGCCGAAGCGTTGTCTGGAGCAGCGTCAATCCATGAAGCAGCCCCTATGTCTGCCGAGATTCTCCCTACTGACCCGGCAATCATTACCGCCGCTGAAGAGATTACCCATAATTATGTTCATGAAACATTTGGCACGAAAGGTTTCCTTGGCATAGGTGCTCAAGATGGTATGGACTCTATAGACTGGAAGGACCCTGATGTTGGATTTGCGAACCAGCCTGTTGAAAAAGTACTTGCCGCGCACCCTGGCGCGTTCCCTGATGACGGTGCTCGACACTTTGGCGTTGAAGATTATACCGCGACACAAAAAATGCAAGCAGGGTTAGCACAAGTACAACAAGAAACAGGGGTCACTCCTCATCCCACAGAAACCGTAGTAGATTATTTAAAGCGGTCTGCAATAACTACCCTGAGTGAACAAGCACACAACGAACCGACTACCTATCGAACCTAAACACACTAAACCAACACCATGAACGACCAAGAACTTCGCACAACATTAATAACCGAGCTCGGCATCGAAGAACTTCCTGCAGAAGCGCAGGACGAGATTGTCTCCAAGCTCGGCGAGATTATTTTAAAATCAGTCACCGTCGCTATTTTTGAAAAACTTTCCGATGAGGCTCGCAAGGAATTTGAGGTGCTCACCACCACGGGTGACCCTGAGCGCATTCGTGCATTCCTCGAGCAGTCCGTCCCTGATATGGAAACATTGATGGCAGACGAGCTCCAAAAAACACTCGTTGCGTTCCGAGAAGGAGATCAACTGGTAGGCGATACCGCATAAATATTAAGCAAAACAACACGCGGATAACATCCGCGTGTTGTTTTTATGTTGGATGCCGTTTATATGTTAAAGTAACCCAGATGGAACACCTTAAACACTTAAATGAAAAGCAGCGCGAGGCAGCAATCCACAAGGATGGACCCCTCCTCATCATCGCAGGCGCGGGAACAGGGAAGACCAGCACGCTCACACACCGCATCCTTCATCTGGTAAAAGAAGGTGTGGCTCCCAGCGAAATTCTTGCTATCACGTTTACCAATAAAGCGGCAAAGGAAATGCAGGAACGCGTTGATGCGCTTCTCGAAAAGCATGGCTTCTCAACCGGCCTTCGTTATGGTGACGCAAAACCTTTTGTAGGAACGTTCCACTCCCTTGGGGTGTATATTCTCCGTGCCCATGCAGAAGTTTTTGGTTTCACTAAACATTTTGCTATCCTCGACAAGAATAGCGCGGGTTCGCTCATGAAAGAGGCGGTAAAAGAACAGGGGCTTGATTCAAAACAGTTTTCTCCTGACCGTATTGCCAATGTTATCTCGCGCCAAAAAGGAAACCTCGTCACCATGGAGGCATACAAGGCAGACACGGGCAACGCATATTTCCCGATGATTGTTGCTTCGGTATGGGAACGCTATGAGGGTTTTCTTAAGCGTGAAAAAGCTCTCGATTTTGATGACCTCATTTTGAAAACGGTTATCCTCCTCCGTGACCACCCAGAGATTCGCGCACAATACCACGCACGCTGGAAGTACATTCATATCGACGAATACCAAGACACCAACGGTGTGCAATACGAGCTCGCGCGTCTACTTGCGGGGGTCAATAAAAACATTTGTGCCGTAGGCGATGGCGACCAAAACATTTACAGCTGGCGCGGAGCCAACCTTCAAAACATTTTAAACTTTGAGGTGGATTACGAGGGGGCGCAAACTATTCTTCTCGAAGAAAACTATCGCTCGACGCAAACGATTCTTGCGGCCGCTAACGACATCATCAAAAAAAATACCGTACGCAAAGACAAAAATCTTTTTACCAGAAATATCGCGGGGGACAAAATTGGCCTCATTGCGAGCTATGACGAGGGCGCTGAAGCGCGTGCGGTAGGGGAAAAGATCAAGCACCTCATTTCGAGTGGCACTAACCCTGAAGATATCGCGGTGCTCTATCGCGCAAACTTTCAATCACGTGCCCTTGAAGAAGCGTTCCTTCTCTCTGAGGTTCCGTACCAAGTCCTTGGTGTACGATTCTTCGAGCGTAAAGAAGTGAAAGATATTCTTTCTTTTATTCGCGCCGCCCTTAACCCCGACAGTCTTTCGGATATCAAACGCATCATTGATTCACCCCCACGCGGTATCGGCAAATCAACGCTCGCTAAAATGTTCGCTAAAGATGAGGCATCCCTTACGCCCGCAGCTCAAAAACGCGTAAACGAGTTCTGGAAACTTTTGTCTGACATCAAAAACTACGCACTCGCAGAAAAAACATCAAACCTTATTAAATTTGTTTCTGAAAAGTCAGGCATCGAAGCGTCGCTCAAGACAGGGCACGACGAGGACAACGAGCGCCTTGAAAATATTCACGAGCTCGTCACCCTTGCAACGAAGTACGATATCCTGCCACCCGAAGAAGCGGTGGAAAAACTTCTGGGTGATGCTGCACTCGCGAGTGACCAGGATTCACTTATGAAGAGCGCAAGCGCGGTCAAGCTCATGACCGTACACGCCTCAAAAGGCCTTGAGTTTCCGTATGTATTTGTCACCGGTCTCGAACAGGACCTCTTTCCTCATCGCCGTATGGGGGCAGGCGCCGTTTCAAAAGAAGACGAAGAGGAAGAGCGTCGCTTGTTCTATGTCGCTATCACGCGTGCCAAGAAAAAACTTTTTCTTTCATACGCATCAGTACGCACCATCTTTGGTCAACGCCAGGTAAATGCGCCGTCAGAGTTTCTTTCTGATATTGATGACGCACACACAGAACAAGAAGGAGGAGCAGGGGAGTACAATGAACCCGTAATCCGTCTCGATTGGTAACATCTCCACATCGTATCCCCTAAACAGCAAATTCTCGCGATAGCGAGAATTTGCTGTTTAGGGGATACTGCGGTAGACTGTTAATTATAAGCAATGGCGGCAATATCAACTACATCAAAATCTAGGAAAAATCCTAAAAAGGGCGTCTTGCAAAAGAAGATCTTACTGCTCCTTTATGGCGGAATTGCGCTCGGGCTCACCCGAAACCCAAAGCAATATTTCAGAGTCGTACGAGAAATACACAAAGAATGGCAGAAGGTCGACCGAAACTCGCTCAACCGAGCTATTCGGTCACTCTATGAATCAAAGCTTGTTGAAACCAAAGGCAACAATGACGGCACCCTTACGCTCGTGCTCTCAAAAGAAGGGGAGCGTCTTGCGCTTACGTATGATATTGAAAACATGGTAGTACAAACGCCTGCGCACTGGGATAAGAAGTGGCGCATTGTAATGTTTGATGTGCCTGAAAAATTTAAACGTGTACGTGAGGCTCTTCGTATACACTTCAAAAATATGAGGTTCTATGAGTTCCAAAAATCAGTCTTTGTCCATCCATATCCTTGTGCAAAAGAAATAACGTATCTTATGGAGTTTTATCAAGCACGCAAATACGTACGTTTTATTGTTGCTACAGATATCGACAACGCCATTGAACTCAAGCGACATTTCAATCTTTCCTAGTCACGTAAAAAATAAGTCCTTGTTTGCATTCCAGCAAATTCTCGCTATAGCGAGAATTTGCTGGAATGCAAACGATGGGCATTCGCGGTATACTCTATTTATATTTACCGTAGAATCCTTTACACCTATATGTACGCGAAAAAATCTCTGGGACAAAACTTTTTGAATTCTAAGGCTGTTGCACACGACATTGTGCGGGCCGCGGAGCTTGCCCCCACAGACACGGTGCTCGAGATTGGGCCAGGGAAGGGGTTCCTCACCGAGGAGCTTACTGCTTCGGGTGCGCACGTCATCGCTGTTGAAAAAGATGACCGGATGATTCCACTTCTTTCAGAAAAGTTTGCTGAGGCAATTTCAAACAAACAGTTCACCCTCATTCATGGGGATATTGTGGAAATTCTTGAGAAAGGTACGTTGAAACTCCCCTCAACCTACAAACTCGTTGCCAATATCCCTTACTATCTCACGGGATATCTCGTGCGCGTATTCCTCGAAGCACCATCAAAACCTGAACGCATGATTCTTATGCTTCAAAAAGAAGTCGCTGACCGCATCGTCGCTCGCGATAAAAAAGAAAGCATTCTCTCTATCGCCGTCAAAACATACGGTACTCCGCGCCTCGTAAAGAAAGTCCCTGCGCGATACTTCACCCCCGCACCAAAAGTAGACTCCGCAGTGCTTGCTATCGAAAATATTTCAAGCAAAAACTTTATTGATGCAGATGCTGAAAAAAGATTTTTTGAAATCGTCCGCACAGGCTTTGCTCATAAACGAAAAAAGCTCGCCGGCAATCTCCGCGAGCTTTTTGGCGACAAAACTATTCCAATACTTACTCAGGCAAACGTAAGTGTAGATGTTCGCGCCGAGGACATAGCCCTCGATGACTGGCTGGCGCTCACAAAAAAGAGTTAGAGTGAAGTCCCAACCTCGGTAATAGTCCCCTGAGGAAAGGCCATTGGTGCGCAACCATAAGGAATAAATTGCATACACGACCCTCCTGGGGTATATGTGCCGAGAACCCATGGGCCAGGACGGAATAACTGGTAAAATGAATAGACCATAGTAACACCGGGTTGGTACATAAAAAGTCCGGGGGATGGGAGCCCTACAGCAATCGCAAGGTTCCAACTACACGGACAGTAAAATACATTAGTGATAGGTCCCCCAAACTCAAGAATTGCCTTGCTTGGCTTAACAAACAACCCAAACGATGCCACAACAACAAAGAGAGATACCGTAATGCCAAAGATGAACGGACTTTTTCGTACAAGGAAAGAATGTTTCATATTAAGATATTGTTTCATATTACAGCTCCAAGGTAAAGCTTTTCCCGCTGCTTACGCCGTTTTCATTAACAACATAGAGCCAAATTGGCACCGAAACCACTTTTGAGGATGCCGAGGTTGTTGTAGCGGCGAGTGTATCCTTGGGGATAAGGAACGAAAGGGTGCGCCCGTCAGGCGAGGAAATATTCTCAAGAACCATCCCGCCTGCTCGTATGGTGTTTTCTGTAGTAGCAAACCCTGAGCCCGTAAGGGTCACGACTGAACCACGCGCTCCTTGCGCAGGTGCCATGCTTTCAATTACAGGTTCTGGCGTTACGCCATCCGTCACTACAAAAAATGCATCTTTATTGCTCTCCCCCTGTGCGTTTTTTACCCAAATATGATAATTACCTTTGGGAATACGGGGGATATTAAAGGTAATTGACCGACCATTCCACGATGAGGCTTTTTCAACAGCATGATCAGCGCCAAAATAGATAATATTATCTTTTGAAGTAAAACCTGACCCAGAAAGCGTGATGGTAGTGCCCGGTTTTCCTGAATATTGTGAAGGAAACATTACAAACACGTCATTTTTTATAGTCGGACTCTTGATTGCTGTTGTTTTTGCGCCCTTGGTGCGCAATTCTATAACCTTAATTCTTGTTTTTTCACCAAAAAACCCCGTTCCAGCAGTCAAACCGACCGGCACAAGCACTTCCTCGCGGTATTTTTCCTGAAATTTAATGAGTGCTCGCTTGGTAGCAGGTCCAAAATAGTCGGTTTCTTTACCAGGAGACCCTGCTCCCGACACAGCAATGCGTGTTTCTGGGTCGTTATTCAAAACAACTTGGAGCACCCTCACATCCTCACCACGCATCCCTACTTTGAGAGAACGAATAAGATCATCAGTAGCCGCAAAAACAAACACAGGGGTTGTCAGAAAAATAGCAATAACGAGTGAATGAATCTTCATGTAAAAATTATATCACATCGTGAATGTGAGTTGGGTGTACTTATCCACAAAAATTCTTCCTTTTCTCTATTCCTTATTTAAACTATCTGATATACTAAATAGGGGAGAGGAAGTATGAAACCGCAATTCAAAAAATTATTTTCTATCATACTTGCACTCCTTGTTGGTGTAGGGATTATTTTGTTTGCATGGGGTGGGGAATTATTCACGAGCAATAGCGCCTCAAACAAACACGAGGGAGGTGAGTGGAAAAATGCTTTACAAATCATCCCTCAGGGCTCCTCGTCAAAAATGTTGGGCGCTCAGCGCGGTGGCGCGCAAAGCGAAGCAACGACAACGACTGACATCCTTGCGCGCAACCTCCTTGTTGACTACGCTCTTTTACAAAAAAACAGCGCTACAACAACAATGAGCGATGCTGACGCACAAATGATTGCACAGTCACTCGTTAGTAAAATAGAGCTACCAAAAGGAACAGTATACACCCTCAGGGACCTCAATATCTCGAGCGACAACAGCGGTGCAGCTCTTGCTACTTATTCAGAGAAAGTAAGCGCTGCAATGCAATCATTCGCTCTGGTCCACACCACGAACGAGATTGCCCTTGTTTCTAGCGCGCTCACCACAAAAGACGCGCAAAAACTCGAGGGGCTTACCAGGATTGCGGCACAGTATGCAACCCTGAACAAGAACCTCCTCGCTATTAAAACACCTTCAGAAATAGCTCCTCTCCACCTGCGCCTTGTACAAAGCTATTCAAACATAGGGGCACTTATTATAGTAATGCAGAAAATGTTTACCGACCCAATGCAAGGACTCGCAGCGTTGATCCAGCACAAGAAAGAGACGGCGGCACTTGAGATACTGGCAAAAGAATATCGTGACTACACACCCGCACAGTAGCACGAACCTTATTTATATATGAACAACCCTTTTACGATCCAAAAAATACTTCTTCTCCCCCTTATTGTCGTTTCTTTTTTCTCTTTTGATATATCCAAGGCGCAGGCACAAGTGCCTAGTATTTTTGTGCCCGTCTATAGCGCCATTGAGCACGGGACGTCCGCAACAGACGCATTATGGCAGGATGTTACAGAAAACGGCATTAGCATGCTCGCGTACCAAGCAGGACAGATTGCACTCAACCAGCTCACACAAAACACCATCTCATGGATCCGCGGGGGATTCAACGGTAGCCCTTCGTTTGCCATCGACACCAACGAGATTTTTCTCGGCCTTGCCGACATGCAAGCTGCGGGTCTCGCTCGTGAAATTCGTGGTCTCGCAACCTGCGACTTCTCCCCAACGTTCAAAGATGATCTTGCAAACATGCTTGAGCTTTCAACAAGGCGTGATGCTCCTTCAAAGTTTGGCGTGCAGGCAAGCTGCCCTTTCCCCTCAAATATAAACGCTTCTGTGTTTTACACTGCAGGATTAAACACTTTTGAGCAAAATGGTGGATGGGAAGCTATGGAGGCATCTTTGAACGACAGCGGTAATAGATTTGGCCTTAACGTTATCTCTGGACAAGAACTCGCTGCTCGTAAAAGCGAGGCCAAGAATATCCAGGAGCAAAAACTAGGGTGGTCAAACGGGTTCATGGATCTTGTTGATACTAGTGATTGTACTTTCCCTAACGGTCAAGCAGACTTCAATAGCATTGACTGGTCAAACGACCCTCAAGGGAAAGCTATTATGGAGAGATCTTTTTGTAAAACAACCACCCCAGGAAAAATTATTGAGGGTCAGCTTAGTGACACCTTGGGTACCGACCTTGACCGTCTTGGTTTTGCTGATGACTTAAATAAAATCATTGGGGCCCTGATTCAGCAACTCACCCAAGAAGCAGTAAATGGTATCTTCTAATAATTCATAGCAATGTCCACCACCTTATCCAAAAGCATAGCAATTCTCCTCGGGGTTGTTTTCTTTGCGGCTGGAACATTGTTTGCATCAGCGGCACCCGGAGACCCTGCAGCGCAACAACCGGTAACAGCGCAACAAGCAGGCGCCTACAAATATACTTATACGGGAAGTAACGGCTCACCAATAACACTTCCTGAACCAACACTTGCAGGATGTGAGGCAGCTGTAGCAAACAGAATTAGTGCTGGTTTTACAATTACTCAGCAATGTACTTTTGTGGCGGGGGCCAGCGCTCCTACCACTGCATCAAACCTATCTCCCGCAGCTATAGCGGCGGCGGTAGACCCTAACCTAGTTGGTATTAATTGTAATATTACTGATGGATGGATTGGCGAGGGTAAATTTGCTGACTGTATTCCTGTTGTTGTTTATTACCTAATTTACAAACCAGCCTCATACCTCCTTATAGGGTCTGGTTATATTTTTGATAAGACTATTGCACTAAGTATCGACAAAACTTATGTTAGCGACCCTGCGTTCATAAATGATTCGTGGAAGATCATTCGTGATTTTTCTAACATGCTGTTTATCTTTATCCTTCTTTATACCGGCATCATGACGATGTTCGGCAGCAAAGACTGGAAGAGAACCGTTATACAGGTAGTCATTATCGCCCTTCTCATCAACTTTAGTCTCTTTTTTACCAAGGTAGTAATCGATGCGGGAAACATCCTTGCAACGGGGGTTTATAGCAGCATCAATACCGGCACAAGTTTTTCAGCTTCTCTCGCAAGTAAATTTCAGCCACAAGTATTTCTTGATACCGCGGGACAAGTGGGAGCAACCAACGCAACAATTGTCTTTATTATTGCAGCAATTGTGAGTGTCTTTGCTGCGTATGTCTTTTTCAAAGCTGCTCTTCTTTTTATAGGGCGTCTCCTTGCATTTTGGTTCTTGATGATTGTTTCACCATTTGCATTTATTTCTACCGCCTTTCCTAAAGGAAATAAATTTCAAGAATGGTTCAGTCTACTTCTTAACCAAGCATTCGTTGCACCTGTGTTTCTTTTCATGCTTTATATCATCATGCAGGTATTAACGGCAGGTAATGGTATCTTGAGTAGTATCGCACAACCTTCAGGTTCTAGTTGGTTTAATAGTCTTATTGCTCCTATCCTTATTGCCGTTCTCATTATCGTTGCACTTCAGAAATCGCTCAAATTTGCCGAGAGTATGGCGGGAGACTTTGGTCAACTTGGCGCAAAAATTGGTGGCGCCGTACTGGGTGTCGCAGGGGGAGCGGTGCTTGGTGGGGCAGCAGTAGCTGGTCGTGCAACGGTTGGTCGTGCAGCGCAACGCCTTGAGGAGTCTGGAAAACTTAGACAAATGGCGACATCAGACAGTAAGTTTGCTCGCTTTGCGGGACGCAATCTTATGGGGGTAACCGACAAGGTTCGCCAGGGGACCTTTGATGCACGTGGGATGAGCACTGTACAAAAAGCGGCAGGGGCTGCTGGTGTGGCGTCTATTGGTAAACCATGGGCAAGCGCAAAGGGCGGCTTTGAGGGTGAGCAGAAGCGCCAAGGAGAGGCGGATGAGAAGTTTGCAAAGCGTCTTGAGATGACAGCGGATGAGATTGAGCTTAAGCATGGCCTTGCCGCTAAAGAAAAAGAAGCTAATCAGCAAGAAGCGCGTGAAAAAGAACTCAAGGGTCGAGCAGAAGAGACAAAGAAAAAGCTCGCTGAGGCGGAAAAAACAGGGGATGCAGCAACCATCTCCCTTGCAAAGGCTACTTCTGAAAAAGCAGAGGCGGAACTTGCTGAGGCGAATGAAATAACGAAAAATGTAAAAAATGTATTAGCTGAAACAAAGGCGGCTATTAAAAAGGAGAACTCTCGCCGTGCCGGAAAATTTGCAGAGCATGTTGAGGGACGCAATTTTATTCCTTCAATGGGTACATACAGCCGCAAGCAAGCACAGCAAACTGCTGACAAGATTCGTAAGGGGGAGAGTAAAGACGAAAAAGCGCAAAAAGACTGGGAAAAGAAGATGAAAAAAATGTTTGAAGGAGCAACTAAAGGTGAAGAAAAACCAGAAGAGGGGGCAAAGAAAGCTGAGGAACCCGCACACTAATTAATATTAACGCTATGGATACCGAACTCGAAAAAGTAATAGCCGAACAAGCCACAAAACTCCCTAAGGAGATACGTAACTTCTTTGCATCCTCTGATTGGGATATTTCTCTTGATGCTATCATCAACGAATTCTCAATCCCTGAAACTGTTCGTAGCGCTGTTCGTAACGAGGTTGTTATTGTCCTCCTTGGTCTTATGCACCCCGATGCGCTTCGCGAAGAACTCGGTAAGATTATCCTTACGCGAAAAGAAACTATCGACGCTATTGTGGCGCAAATAGAGACTAGAATACTTACCCCTATTCGTCCTGCACTCGTTCAGTTTTTTGAAGAAGAGCGTACTAAGGATGAGCCTGTAGAGACCGCTAAAGAGGCTCCTTCTGTTGGCGCTGCGCCAGCAAATATCCCCACAGCAATCAAAGAAGAACCGCTTATCCCAACTCTTATTCCAAAGGTTATTACCCCTCAAGCACCTGCACCTGAAATCATCTTGATGCACCCTTTTGAAGAAAAACTTCAAAAGGCGCCTGCTTCTGTTGTAACACCAGCACCAACAAGTGCTATGCCTGCAACTTTTACCCCTGCACCTACTTCGCCAATCCCTGCAGTGCCCCAAACACCTCTAGCACCACAGGGTGCTGTAGCATTCACTCCTGCACCAAACGGCTCCTCCCGCGGCACCCTCACGCACGACCCTTATCGCGAACCGTTAGAGTAAGGGTGGCTAGTTTCGCGGTCGAACATTTAAAGATTCGACATCTGTGCTGTATAATAAATGTATGCAGTTTCATATTCCTCAGTACATCGACATTGAAGACAAACTCTTTGGGCCACTTACGCTCAAGCAAGCGATCTACGTTGCCGGTGGGGCAGGGGGAGCATACCTCGTCTTTCGTCTTTTCCCTGGATACCTTTTTATTTCTGTACCTATTATTGTTGGCATTGCCGTCCTTACATGGGCGCTGGCGTTCTATCCAAAAGAAAAACTTGGTAAACCCTTCATTGAAATTCTTGAGGCTGGGTTTAACTATGCAATAAAAGAAAAGCTCTACACGTGGAAAAAAACCACCAAAGAGCCCGAGCTTGGAACCGAAGAAATGTTTACCCCTTCACAGCCCACAGCAACCCCCGCTGTCCCTCGAGGAACACTTTCGTCTGCATCCTTTGGTCTTGATGTAAAAGGCCCAAAAAAGGAAGAGAGCCTCGACGGAAACATTTAACCATATGGCAATCAAATCAAAAGCAGCACAGGACTTTGTCCCCATAAAAGAGATTCGTGACGGTGTCGTTATCCTAAAGGACGGCACCATGCGTATGCTCTTGCTTGCTTCTTCTATCAACCTTGCTCTGAAGTCAAACGATGAGCAAGCTGCTATTTTGATGCAATTCCAAAGCTTCTTGAATTCTCTTGAATTTTCTACACAAATATTCATTCAATCACGCCGCCTCGACACGCGCCCTTATATTGCACGCCTGGAAGCACGTCTCCAAGAGGAGATGAACGACTTACTCAAGATTCAGATCCGCGAGTATATGAACTTCATCAAGACGGTTACCGCGTCGACGAATATTATGAATAAGCTCTTTGTTATTGTTGTACCCTACTCACCACCAAAACCCGTGACCGCATCAGCGCCTTCTGAAAAGGGGGTAGGGGGGCTCCTTGGCGGACTCCTTGGTAAAAAATCAACGGCAAAACCAGTAGCATCTCAAGGAATGCTTGAAGCCTTTGAGGAAGCTCGGTCACAGCTTGAGCAACGCGCGGGCATCATTAGTCAGGGCCTCACTCGCACCGGTGTCCGCATTGTACCGCTTGGAACCGAGGAGCTCACTGAGCTTTATTACCACCTCTTCAATCCAGGCGAGGAAGAAAAACAGATAGCTGCACGATAAGTTAAAAACATTATGCTCGATTTTTTAAGCAAAAAAGAAGAAGCCACCCCTGGCAAAAACGCTGTCCCTGTACTTCCTCAGGAGCTTTACAGTGACACGGGTCTCGATCTTGCGGATATCATCGCTCCTTCGGCGGTTAAAATAAACCCAAAGCACTTAAACTTGGGGGAAAAGGTTGTGCGTTCGTTTTTTATCACCTCATACCCGAGCACCCTTACCGACAACTGGCTTTCCCCGTTAATCAACCTCGACAAAGTCTTTGATATTGCTATTTACATTCACCCCGTCGACACGGCTGCTATCATGAAAAAGTTTGAGAAAAAGGTTGCCGAGGTTCAGAGCCAAATCAACGAGCGCGAACGTAAAGGTGTTGTACGTGACCCAATGCTTGAGGCAGCCTATCGTGACCTTGAGGAGCTTCGTGACCGCCTTCAGCAAGCCCAGGAAAAAATGTTTGATGTGGGCCTCTACCTTTCGCTCTATGCGGACAACGAAGAAGAGCTTGCGCACGCTGAAGCGGAGATTAAATCAATGCTTGAGTCGCGCCTTATCTATATCCGCCCCGCTCTTTTTCAGCAAGCAGAAGCATTTCAAAGCATCATCCCTGTCAACGACGACAAGGTAGCGGTAACAAAAAAAATCAACTCTGAACCGCTTTCGAGCTTCTTTCCTTTCGTGTCATTTGACCTTACTTCTGACAAGGGTATTCTCTATGGTATCAACCGCCACAATTCATCCCTTGTTCTCTTTGATCGTTTCTCGCTCGAAAATTACAACTCGATTACCTTTGCAAAGTCAGGTTCCGGTAAATCGTATGCAACAAAACTTGAGATTCTCCGTAGCCTCATGTTCGACACGGACGTTATTGTTATCGACCCCGAGCGTGAGTACGAGTCAATGGCTGAGGCGGTAGGGGGGAGATACTTTAATATTTCGCTCAATTCTGAACATCATATCAATCCATTCGACCTTCCCGTTCCCCGCGAAGACGAGTCACCATCAGATGTTCTCCGCGCTAATGTCATCACGCTTGTGGGACTTTTCCGCCTTATGCTCGGCGGCCTAACCCCCGAAGAAGATGCTATTGTTGACCGCGCCATCTCAGAAACCTACGCCCTCAAGGACATTACACCTGACTCAGACTTTTCTGCGATTGAGCCACCGCTTCTTTCTGACTTTGAAATGGTGCTTGCCGGCATGGAAGGAGCGGAATCCATCCTTACAAAACTCACGAAATACACGCGTGGTTCATGGTCGGGGTTCATCAATCAGCCCTCAAACGTCGACATTAACCGTAAATTCATCGTATTTTCAGTGCGCGACATGGAAGACGACTTGAAACCAGTCGCTATGTATCTCGTCACTCACTTTATTTGGAACGCTATCCGTCGCACACTTAGAAAACGCCTTTTGGTTGTCGACGAAGCATGGTGGATGATGAAGTCCGACGACACAGCGGCATTCCTCTACGCTCTCGCAAAGCGTGGCCGTAAATACTACCTCGGTATTGCTACCATTACACAAGACGTAAACGACTTCTTGAAGTCTCCCTATGGTCTTCCCATTATGACCAACTCGTCAATTCAGCTTCTCCTTAAACAGTCACCAACCTCAATCGATGCGGTGCAGCAAGCCTTTAACCTAACCGATGAAGAAAAATTCCTTCTCTTGGAGTCAGGGGTAGGGGAGGGCATATTCTTTGCCGGAATGAAACATGTTGCTATTCGCACCATTGCTTCTTATACCGAGGACCAAATCATCACCTCGGACCCGTCACAAATTCTTGCTATCAAGAAAGCGAAACGGGAGCTCGCGGAAGCTGAAGCGGGAGGAAAAGTGTAGGTGTGTATAAAAGTGAGTTTTCCCCATGGCGCTGTATAAAGTTTCGCGGTGTACCCCCACACCTACTTTTTGTATTATTTGATGCATTAATTTTATAAAAACACTATACAAAAAGTAGGTGTGGGGGTATACTATATTCATATGCGTTCAGCGAGATTCATTACGTTATTTATTTTCGCCCTCCTTTCTCCGTTTTTTGTATTGGCACAAACCACAACAACCGCCGAACAACCTCAAAGCGATCTTGAAATTCAACTTAACCAACTCATGAATGAGCGCAACGGCCTTATTCCTACACCAGAAGCAATTCGCTCAAATGCTCTGCGCGACAACCTAAAGGTAACCACCATCCCAAAAAACCCTGCTCCGGGTGAATCGGTGCGTGTTACGATTGAAAGTTTTCTTTCTGACTTAAACAAAGCCACCATAAGCTGGTCTCTCAACGGCAATGTTGTGGAACGTGGCGCCGGGAAAACAACATTCTCCTTCAAAAATGGCGCTTCAGGGCAAACAACACGCCTCGTAATATCTATTACCACAAATGAGGGTGAGCGTTTTACGAAAGAAATTGTCATGAACCCAGTAGGGGTCACTATTCTCTGGGAAGCAGACACATACACCCCTCCTTTTTACAAAGGAAAGGCTTTAATGGCTCCTCAAGCGAGAATTAGAGCTATTGCAATCCCCGACAACGTAGGTACCCGAAATGCCCTTGATGCCGGCAATCTTGTTTATGTATGGAAAAAAGACGGCTCCGCTATTCCCGAAGCTTCTGGTTACGGCAAAAATTCATTTTCGTTCCTCGGCCCAAAACCTTACGGTAAAGCGAGTGTGAGCGTTCAAGTATCTTCTGTTAACGATACCCTCAAATCAGAACTTCGCCTTGACGAGATTCCTCTCAACAATCCGTTTATTCTCTTCTATGAAGACCACCCACTTCTTGGTGCGTGGTACAACCGTTCTCTTGGTAGCGACCTCACCCTTGCTAAAAAAGAGTTCTCAATCAGCGCTGAACCGTACTTCTTCTCTAACGAAACTTCAGAAATCTCAACAATTTCTTACAACTGGTCTCTTAATGGAAAAACAGTTACCAACCCAGGGCGTGGCATAACGCTCCGCAACGAAACAGGGGAGCAAGGGGATTCGGCCATTACCCTTGCTATGCGCGGACTTAAGCAGACATTCCAGTCAGCAAGTCGCCCCATCATGGTTCATTTCATGAGCGAAGAATCTTCAAGCCCAACCTTCTAATATGAGATACTCTGCAGCAATTCTTGCCGGTTTAGCGCTCGCCCTCGGGGGAGGAGTTCTCGGTGCAAGCGCCCAGACCTACACCCCCCTTGCACCACTCCCCATAGGAGAAGGAGGAACCACTCCCGACACCTACACACTCTCGAGCTATTTGGTCGGTGCTATTAAACTTCTTGTTGCTGCAGGTGGCGCTATTGCGGTCCTCATGCTTATCATTAGTGGTACTCAGTACGTAGCTGCTGGTATTAACCCTAGTGCCAAAAGCGACGCAAAGGAGCGCATTATGGGTGCCCTTATCGGTCTTACGTTGGTGCTTACCTCATACCTCATTCTCAAATCAATTGATCCCCGTTTGGTGGAGTTCAACCTTACGTTGCCGCCGGTGGGAGCAATGCCAACGTCTCCCGCTGCTATCACTGCAACGCCAACACCGAGTGGCACATGGCCGGACGACATAAGCGAACGTTCGCAACTCGCCGCAGTAGGGGTATCCGTCAAAACACCTACCTGCACCACCATAGGACAGACGGGGTGCACGAGCGTTTCGGGTCTTGGACAAGGCGCCACAAGCGGGCTTGGCGCTCTTAAGTCCTCTTGTTCCGGGTGCAACATTACGGTTACAGGTGGCACGGAGTACTGGCTTCATAGCGCAACAACACGTCATCGACCGGGAGATTCAGTTGTTGATATCCGCAGAGGGTCTTCACCGGCTCTTGATGCAAAAGTCCTCACCGGCACCGCTCTTAGTCAGGGAAGTTGCAGTAACCTCGGGCAACGATACAGTTTAAACGGGGCAATTTATGTTAATGAAGGAGATCATTGGCATGTGTGCTACTAACTATATAATGAATTTATGAATCGTAAAACACTTACCATTATCGCTCTCGCCATCTTCCTCATTCTTATGGGAATTGGTGCTTACTTCTTCTATTTCAAAAAAGCTCCGACAACACAAGCTCCCACTGGAGCATTTCCAGGGGAGGGGCTACCTGTCAGCGGCACGCCGGGGGTGGGCACTGGTGAAGGTGAGGGTGAGGCGTTTGTTCCTGGCGGTGCCGCCCCTCTTCCACGTCTTTACGAGCTTCATAAACTCCCTGTTGCTGGAGCAGGATTTGCTGAAGTAAAAGACAAAAAAGGAGCTGTCACGAGTATCGCTGCTCGATATATAGAACGTGGGCTGGGCCACATTTATGAAACACCTCTCAACACATACACAGAGTCACGTATCGTGAATGAGACACGCTCACGCCTCTCAGAGGCTCTTTGGGGAAACAATGGCAAAAGTGTTGCTATTAGATATTTTGACGATACCGAGAGTGCCATCAAAACACAGATTTTGAATATTGGTGCATTTACTACCCCTGCCAAGCAGGCAACCTCAACCGAAGCAACGAGTGAATTTCTTAATGTTGAGGAAGTTTTTCTTCCCGACTATATACCTTTTATGGCTCTTGCTGGGGATGGCTCAGATAAACTCTTTTATCTTGAAAATGGAAATGCTTCATCCGCAGGGTTTATTGCGACCCTTAAAAACACGAGTGTAGCAGAAATTTTTGCCTCTACTTTTACCGAATGGCTTCCTCAGTTTCCCAACCAAAAGCTCGTTACCTTAACCACTAAGCCATCTGCTAAAGTTCTTGGTCATCTCTTTTTCCTCGACACGAAGACTAAATCGCTTACTAAAGTACTCTCGGGGATTAACGGCCTCACCACCCTCACCAGCCGTGACGGAAGCGCGGTACTTTATGCCGAAATCAGAAACGGCTTACCTGAACTTGCTATTTATGATGTAGTAAAAAAAGAAACGCGCCAAATTGCACTACAAACCCTTCCTGAGAAATGTGCCTGGAGCGCAAAGAGTGTCATTGTGTACTGTGCGGTACCACAAACACTCCCTCAAGCAGAGTACCCTGACCAATGGTACCAAGGACTCTTTTCATTCTCAGACAATATCTGGAAGATTGATACAAAAACAGGCGTTGTGGAAAAGATTCTCACTCCTTCGGATCTTCGTGCTTCCTCGCTCGATATGATAAATCTTACTCTTTCATCAGACGACTCCTACCTTCTCTTTATGAACAAAATAACAGGAACCCCCTGGGTGTTCCGCATCGCCACTGATGCCCCTGTGGTAGCCTCCACAGCCCCTGAGGTGACGCTCACGGAGCCAACACCATCCGTAACTGAGGGTATGCAGAAGATTCGATAGAGAGACCTTGAAGCCTAAAGAAAAAACCGCCACATGGCGGTTTTTTCTTTAGGCTCTTACCTAGTAACTTCTTTTGCCTTACGCTTCACATAGAGCTCGTGCCCAACCGAGAAAAGGTTGCTTGTTGCCCAGTAAAGCGCAATCGCTGCAGATATAGAGTACGAGATACCAAACACAATGAGGGGAAGCATGTAGCGCATCTGAGTGTTAAAGCTTCGTGCAAATTCATCCTTGAATGACGGCGTTGCCCCTTTTGCCACAGGAGCCAAAGAGGGGATAGAGAGCTTGATCTGATAATACTGAGTAACAGCCGCAAGAAAGGCGAGTATGAGGCTCTTTTTCGAGAGAACAATACCCAAAAATACCATACTCATTGCCTCGGGGAGGTGTACAAAAGAGTACAAATGGTCAGCATTCAGATTAGGGAGCCCTTTAAAGAACACGAAGTAGAGGGCGAAAATGATAGGGAGCTGCAGGAGAACAAGGAAACATCCCGAAAATGGATTGATACCGTATTCGCGATAAAGCTCCATCGTGCGACGAGCCTGTTCTTGTTTGTCATCCTTGTGTTTCTCCTTGAGTTTTTCAATATGGGGGGCTATTTCACGCATCTTTGCCTGAGAAACAACTGATTTGTGTGACAACGGAAGGAGTAAGAGTCGCACCAAAATAGTGAGGAGAATAATGGCAATACCCACATTTGCGCCAGGAACCGCTGATATTAAAAATACCAAAGCGTTGTAGATTGGCTGATAAAAAACGGTTGCAAAAAGTCCTGTTTCCATAAAAAATATAATTAAAAGTTTGTACTTCGTATATTAGCGCGAATGCCACGCTATTACTAGGGGAGGGGGTCGATGTGCTCTTTTTGCCAGGGATGACAACGGAGGATACGGCGAATCCCCATCCATAAACCCTTAAAAACTCCGTATTTCAAAACGGCCTGCTTGGTATATTCTGAGCAGGTTGGGTAAAAAACACATGTGGTGCCTTTATTTATAGCAAAAACCCCTGTGTCAGGCGAAAACACTTTTTGATAGAAGGAGATGAGGGAGGCAATAAAGTTGCGCATATACTTTGAGTTACGGAATTCGTCGAGGGGTGCTGTAATTCAAAGTATATACTATTTCAATAGCTTTGCGTGGCGAAGCGCTGTTTCTATTTCAGTCTTCAAAAGGGAAAAGGGCGCTTTTTTTGCCTCTATTTTTGGGTAGATAATTACAAGAGCCCCTTGTGAAAACCCAGGTAAATAGGGGGTTATCGCTGTATAAAACCGGCGGCGAAGACTGTTGCGTACTACTGCTGTTTTGGCGGTTTTCTTGGAAACCACGACAGAAACACGCACGCCTCCAATTTTTTGTGGGTGAATAACCCCGGAAAACAAATTAGATTTTACGGCCAAGCCGCGAACCTGCTGGTTCAGAATTCCCTGCCGAGGCCCGGCAGGGAAGTCTTTTCGTGCTATGCGGTTCTTTTGGGGAAGCATGTGGTTAGCTTTTAGGTGGTAGCTTTTAGGTTTTAGGCTGGGCCCTCGTTCCTAACAGCTAAAACCTAATAGCTAACAGCTATTAGACGGTTGTTAAACGCTTGCGGCCTTTTTGACGGCGTGCTTTCAAGACGTTGCGGCCATTTTTGGTCTCCGAACGGACGAGAAATCCGTGGGTAGTAGCGCGCTTTTTCTTCTTTGGCTGGTATGTTTGTGACATAATTTAGTACTCTACACTATATTCCTAGAAAAATCCAGTGTTCCTTGCCCGCCCAACTTTTTAGTATTGTAATGAGTACCGAAGTTTCCAAAACAGCGCACTTTAGCATACAATACGCTAGTTAGCAGGTAAAAAGTTAGGCGGGTGAATATCCACAGTTTATCCACACCCTAACCACCGTCTCATCCACCGCGCCTCGTTACATATTCTTGAACCATGGAATATAATAGTACTACCAACAGAACTTCTTATGATCGAAAACACACAACTTTGGGAAAACACGCTCCGCGAACTTGAGAACGAACTGTCTCGTGCAAACTTCAGCACATGGTTCAAAAATACCGCTATCATAAAACAAGAAGATGGTACGGTTATCGTGGGGGTGCCTAATGAATTTGTTAAGGACTGGCTTCAAAATAAGTTTCATAAAATGATCCTGAAGTCGCTCCGCAACCTATCGGACCATATTCGCAGTATTGAGTATGTGGTTCATAAAATAGAGGACAAAGGTACTGAAAAGAAAGAAGTTGAAAAACCTCGTTCGGCGATGAGTGCCGAGCTTCCTCTTGCAGACCTGTATGTAAACCGTGAGGATGGCTTAAATCCTCGTTATACTTTTGATACGTTTATCATTGGAGCTTTCAATGAGCTTGCGTACGCCGCATCACAGGCTATTTTAAAGAAAGTGGGGACCAACGTGTACAACCCGCTTTTTATTTATGGTAATACTGGTCTTGGTAAGACCCACCTTATTCAAGCAATAGGAAATGAAATTAAAAAAAATCACCCCGGGAAAAAGGTTTTTTATATTACATCGGAAAAATTCTCGGTGGACTACATCAACTCAGTAGGGCAGGGGGCAAAAACGATGAGTGTGTTTAAGGAAAAATATCGAAAGTATGACCTTTTCATTATGGATGATATTCAATTCCTCTCAAACAAAGAGAAGACTCAAGAAGAACTATTTCATATATTCAACGAGCTTTATCATAACAATAAACAGATTATTTTTTCATCAGATCGTCACCCAAACTATATTCCTGCGCTCGAGGATCGCCTCAAGTCCCGTTTTAGTTCGGGTATGATTGTTGATGTCCAAGAGCCGGAATATGAGTCTCGGTTAGCTATTCTTCATGCGAAAGCACAGGTTAATAAATTCTTTCCTCCTGAAGAGGTTATTGATTACCTTGCTTCTTCTGTGAGAGGTAATATCCGTGAACTTGAGGGGTTACTGAACGGTATTATTTGCCAATCACAGCTTAAAAACAGGCATTTAACCCTGAACGAAATAAAACCTTTCATTAAAAACACCGCGAAACCAAAGAAACTTTTGTCGGTGAAAGAAATAGTAAAGGTTATTTGTGATTTCTATAATATTGAAGAAGATCATGTGTATGAGAAAACAAGAAGGAAGGAAGTATTGAAGCCACGTCAAATAGCGATGTTTATATTGAGGGAAGATTTCAATATATCGTACCCGACAATCGGCCAAAAACTTGGTGGTCGTGACCACACGACGGTTATGCATTCGTGCGAGAAAGTAAAAATAGATATGCAATCCGACCTTTCCCTTATCCAGGAAATAGACCAGATCCGTGCGATGTTTTAAATAGATCTGTTAGTAGTACTGGGGAATAGATGTGGATAAGGAAACAAAGAGTAGGGGATATGGTATCGATAACGTGATTATGGGCGGTAGGAAGTTTTAAGCTATACACGGTGGTTAAATAATTATCCACATATTGAGAATTAAAAAAGCGATGTAGGGGTGTTTAGAAATAAGGTTATGGTGAAGTTATCCACATATCCACAGGTATAATAGTAATAATAAGATTTATATATAATATATATACAATACATATGCACATAACTTGTAATAGAGAATCAATTCAGAAATACGTTGCTCATGCAGAACGGGTAACAGGGAAAAATCTTTCACTCCCAATTCTTAATTCTGTGCTTCTTATTGCTGCACACAAAACACTTATTATTCGCGCAACCAACCTTGAAGTAGGGGTTGAATTCCAAATACCTGCCAATATTACAAAAGAGGGAAGTGTGGCACTTTCAGGGTCACTCCTTGCGAACACCCTCGCTAGTATTACTGATGAACAAGAAGTTACGATATCTGCCGATAAAGGTATCTGCACCATAATCACTAAAACAAAAAAACTCACCATAAAAGGTTTTCTTCATGATGATTTTCCTACTATCCCAGTGATTAAAGACGGTGAAGGATTTATTATGTCATCAAATAAATTCACTCAAGGAGCAAAAAGTGTTCTCATGAGTGCTGCGTTATCTGATGTAAAACCAGAAATTTCAAGCGTATACTTACATCAAATAGCAGATCAAGTAGTATTTACTGCTACCGACTCTTTCCGTCTTGCAGAAAAGAGAATAAAACAAACAGGAACTACGATATCGCATGGGGTTATTATTCCGGTAAAAAATATTATAGAAATAGTACGCGTATTAGAATCAACCACAGAAGATATTAATTTCCTGGTGACTAAAAATCAAATATCTTGCACAGGAAAATCCTTATATATCACTTCACGAGTCGTACAAGGGGTATATCCTGATTATGAACAAATTCTTCCAAAATCACACACCACGGAAGTAGTTCTTTTGAAACAAGACCTCCTTAACACCCTTAAATTATCAACGTTATTTTCCGATAAATTCCATAAAGTAGTGGTGTCGGTAAATCCTGATAAAAAAATATGTATTATTTCCACAAAAAATACTGAAGTAGGTGAGACTGAATCAAACCTCACCGCAACCCTTTCTGGAGACCCTATAGAAATATCACTAAATGGAAAACATATCTTTGATTGTTTGGGTGCTATTGAAAAAGATAGCGTTACGATGGAGTTTAATGGATCAGATAAACCAGCGGTTATTCGTGGGTTAGGGGATAACTCATTTACCTACCTCACCATGCCCCTTACGCGCTAAATAAACCTCGTATGATACCTCTCGAGCAACTCCTTGTCCGGTTTAAAAACCTCACGAATACTGAAAAAGCAAAAAAAGAACTCATTGGTAGTGGTATTCAGAAAATAGTAGGAGTAACGATTCCTGTTTCCAGTATCTCTTTTTCAAAAAACACGATTTTTTTTAAAGTTTCTCCAATTATTAAAACAGAAATTTTTTTAAAAAAAGAAGAAGTACTCAATACTATTCGTACTGTTCCTGGTCTCAGTCACATTACAGATATTAAGTAAATAAAAAACCAGACGTAATAAATACGTTTTTAAATTACAGTTGAATATGTAATTTCGCAGAATAAACTCCTTTGTTAAATATCGTGTCGTACCCTACGAGGGTAACCTCGTTTTCTGCGGACAACCCGGCGATGTCTTCGGGGGTAAAGGCAAAAGAGAATGGCGCACCGTTATTTTGTTCAACAAGTTGTCCGTTGATGAAAAAATCTACGCGGCTCAAGGCGTAGCTTCCACTACTGGTAACCGTAAGCACAATACGCTCGGTAGAAGTATGGGGTGTAGAAAAATCTACGCCGGTGAGAGAAAGAACGGGGGCTGTTGCAGCTCCGTGAGTGGTGTCATAGGTCGTTGGAATGCCACTACGATCCCCCTCAGCGATGTTTTGAGCTGCAGTCCACACTCGGACAGGTGTCTCCCATAATGTGTACTGGGAGTCATTTTGAGGGCTTGCAGGCTGTGCTCCGCGGGGATTGTTTTTGTTTACCCAGTGGAGGATAGTGTGTACGCTAGGGACGACAACAATTTTTTTCATTTCAACGGGCGTGTTCGCCGTGGCAAGCATCCCTGATGCGGTATCGATGACATATTTTTCTCCACCTTGCCATACACCAGCGAGAGGGGCAGGGAGGGCGGTGAGATCCTCGGTTTCAGGGGCGATGAAGCGTTCTGAGGGGGTGAGCTTGAGCGCTTCCTCCATAAAAGCGTGCCAAATAGGTGCGATAATCATACCAGCAACATTTTTCTTCATAGGAGTGTTATCGTTGTTTCCTGCCCACATACCCACCGCAATATTCGGTGTGTATCCCACCGTCCATACATCGCGGTAGTCATTGGTGGTACCCGTCTTTACCGCAACATCCTTGCCGGGGAAATACAAAGCAGAGCCAGCACCAAATGCTGGTGTGCGCGCTTTGTTGTCTGAAAGGATGCTTGAAATTTTGCGTGCCACATCACTTGAAAGCACTTCCTCGGGAGCTTCTTTGAATTCCTCAATAATATGTCCTTGCTTATCTTCAATACGAAGAACAGAAACCGTAGGGTTAAGCGTCCCGTCGTTTGCAAAAACGCCGTACGCACCCGTAAGTTCAAGGAGTGAAACTTCGCCACCTCCGAGAACAAGCGTGAGGCCATAGCGCGCCGGGTCGTTGAGGCCGGTGATTCCCATACGGCGGGCCATAGTAAGGGAATCGTTTAATCCTGCAAGGTAAAGTGTTTTAACGGCAGGCACGTTCAATGACTGTGCGAGTGCGTCGCGCATACTGACGGGGCCACGATAGTGACCGTCATAATTTTCTGGCATGTAGCAGTCCTCCTTTTTAATCTTTGGTGACAGGGGGTTGCCTTGCGCGTCACAGTTTGTGCTAAAGTTGGTAGGGAGGTCAAAAAGCGTTGTCTCGGGCGTGTACCCCTTCATAAATGCGGTACCATACACAAAAGGCTTAAAGGTTGAGCCTGGTTGGCGGTGGGCGAGTGCCACATTGAAGTTACCCTCGTTTTTTACATCAAAGTAGTCGCGCGAGCCGACCATAGCGAGTACCTGTCCGCTCTTTGGGTCGACGGCAACCAACGCCAAGTTCTTTGCATTAAAATTCTTTTCGGTATCAGCGCTAAAACGCTCAATAACTTCATCAGCTTTTTTCTGAAGTTCATAGTCGAGGGTGGTAATCACGCGGTAACCATTTTCTTCTACTGCGCGTTCGCCGTACTTTTCAGCCAAGTATTCCTGGATCCACATAACAAAATGGGGTGCCTTGATACCGCGGGATTCTTTGGGGAGGAACACGACTTTTTCTTCGCGTGCGGAAGTATAGTCAGCCTCGGTTATGAGACCAAGGTCATACATTCGTTTCAAGACTAAATTCTTGCGCTCGTCGAGAAGGTTGCGGTTGTTGCCGTAGGGAGAAAGGCGCGTTGGCGCGTTGGGGATTGCGGCAAGGTATGCAGATTGTGCGATGGTGAGTTCTTTTGGGGTTATGCCAAAGAACGCCGTCGTTGCTTCACCAATGCCGTAAATGCTACCTCCATAAGGGATTTCGTTGAGGTAGAGTGCAAGAATTTCATCTTTAGTAAATGCTTGTTCAAGCTTGAACGAAAGAATGAGCTCTTTGAGCTTGCGGGTGATGAGCCTCTCGTCGGTGAGAAGTGTTTTTTTGATAACCTGCTGGGTGATGGTTGATCCACCACCGCGCGTACCACCGTAGAGAACCGCGCGCGCAAGACCGCGGAAGCTTACCCCAGGGTGTGAATAAAACTGAGAGTCTTCGATGGCGACCGCCGCGGACTTTACCAAAGGGGAGATTTCTTCAAACGGCACAATGGTGCGCTTTATGTTTTGGTGTACATCATACAGAAGCACCTCACCGGTGCTGTCGTAGATTTTGGTTGATTCAACTATTTTACGTTGCTGAAATGAGTTGAAATCAGGGAGTTTTATGAATGACGCCCACAAAAGGAGCACGCCAGAGCCGATAAAAACCCCCGCTACCCCAAGAAGGATGACTGATTTGAGGTGCTTGTGAATAAAACCATGTTTCTTTCGGCGAGAGGGAGAATGTTTTTCCATAACGTTAAAATATAATACAATAAAAATCTTAGATAGGCGAGTCTAACATGGTGTGGTAAAATGTTCAAACATGACAGAGAAGCAAAAAATCGATGAGCTTTTGGAGCGCGGCGTGGCTGAAGTGATTCACGCAGATCTTTTACGTTCAAAATTAAACACCGGAAAGCCGCTTCGGGTGAAATTTGGTATTGATCCAACGAGCCCTCATATTCACCTTGGGCGCGCGACGGCAATATGGAAACTCCGTGAACTGCAGGACCTCGGACACCAAGTAGTCTTTATTGTCGGTGATTTTACGGGTGTTATTGGGGACACGTCCGACAAAGAAAGCGAACGCCCTATGCTTACCCGTGAGGCGGTCGAGCAAAACCTCGCTACGTACTTTGAGCAGGCGGGCAAGATTCTCGACATGAGCAAGGTTGAAAAGCACTACAATAGCGAATGGCTTGAAAAATTGGGGTACCGCGAGATAGGCGAGCATGCTGACGCTTTTTCGCTTTCAGACTTTATTTCTCGCGAAAATATCAAACGTCGCCTGGATGCAGGGAAGCGCGTTTCGCTCCGTGAGCTTTTGTATCCGCTTATGCAGGGCTACGACAGTGTTGCCGTGAAAGCAGATATCGAGATAGGCGGAAGCGATCAGAAGTTCAATATGTTGTCAGGGCGTAAACTCCAGGAACGTTTTGGGCAAGCACCACAAGATATCATCATGCTCGACCTTATCGAGGGCCTCGATGGGCGCAAGATGAGCTCGAGTTTTGGCAACACCATCAATGTCACCGACACCGCAAATGATATGTTTGGCAAAGTGATGAGTCTCCGCGATGAACTCATTATGAAATATTTTATGTATGCGACGCGCGTGAGCGCAGAGCGCATGAAAGAAATTGAAGCAGGGTTGAATGCCGGAGCAAATCCGCGTGATGCAAAACTCGACCTTGCAGAAGAGATTGCAACGTTGTACCACGGACGCGACGAGGCGGTGCGTGCTCGCGAGGCGTTCATTGCGACGTTTCAGAAAAAAGAGATTCCCGATGATATGGTGGAAGTTTCAGCAGAGAAGGACGAATCCCTTGTCGATGTATTGCTTCGTAATGAAGTGGTGACATCAAAAACAGACTGGCGTCGCCTCGTCGAGGAAGGTGCGGTAAAGAAACTCGACGGCGGGGAAGAAAAAATAGAGGATACTAAGATTCTCGCAACACCCGGTGTCTATAAAATAGGGAAGAGAAGGTTCGTAAAGCTTAATATAAGCTGAAATTATACTGACTATGTATACGGTACTATAGTACCGTATACATAGTCAGTAGTAGGGAACTTATTTCAGTCAACAAAAACCCGTGTGACCATTTGGTCACACGGGTTTTTGTTAGATGATTAGTCGTCGAGACTGTTTGCGCTGAGGCCAAAGTCAGCAGAATCATCATCCTCGTCGATGTCGATGTCGAGAAGAACCTCATCACCAATCTCTATGCCGTCGTCCGAGAGATCGATTTCTTTCCCTCCGAACACCCCTTCTTCAATTACCTCATCTTCTGCCATATGTTTTTGTTTATATTTAAAAATTGGTGAGTCTTGAGTGCGTCTCCTTTACCCAGACTCACATAGTTGTAGCAGAAAGTTTTTCACCGCGCAAGCCCCCACACCTACTTTTGCATGGTTGCCTGTTTTTTATTATTTATCTAACAAATCCAAACCACAATTAAGGATATTTTACTACTCTACCACCCGCTGTGCAACAAAAAACCATGCAAAAGTAGGTGTGGGAGCAAGTTTTTTTCGAGGGACCTGTGGACAACCTGTGGAAAGCCACGCTCGTCTCAAAAGAACCTTATTTTGTAAGCATATTTTGTGGCCTTGCGTAGGCAAAGTGCGTAAGACCAATCGCAATAGCATCCATCTCATCATCTTGTTTTTTGTTTTCTGCGCCAGAAACGAGGCGACGAACCATCGACATCACCTGTTCTTTGGTTGCTTTTCCGTAGCCCGTGGTGGCAACTTTGATTTGAAGGGGGGTGTACTCGTAGATTTCGAGCCCAGAGAGACGCGCCTGATACAAAATAGCCCCACGCACCTCCGCGACACGCATGGCAGTCTTTTGGTTAGTCTCAATGAAGAGGTTTTCGATAGAAAGGGCGGTAGGCTCGTATTCAGCAATCACCCGTGCCACTTCGCGTCCGACGAGCTCAAGCCGTTCAACAAAAGGAAGCGCAGCCTTGGTTTTAAAGCATTCAGAAAAAAGAAGCTCCTCCCTCGGCACGCCGTAGCCTTTGGCAGAGGTAGCTTTGTTCTTTTCAAGAACGGCGATACCCAACCGCTCGTACCCAGGGTCGATAGCAATAATGCGCATAATAGTAAGTATACATCAATGGCGAACTTCTTTCTCGGCGTGTACTTTTTAGGGTACGGATTTTTTGAAGCTTAAAAAGAAGCGTCGCGCCTCAAAGGACACTGCGCGACGTGATTCTGCAGAATCAGAAGTTTTCGCGCCGCCGCGCTCAAAACCCCCTAAAAAGTACACACCTCAACGAAGTTATGTACTACTCTGCATTCGTATACACCTCCTGCACATCATCGTGCTCATCGAGTTCTTCGAGAAGGTTGCCGAGTGCCTCTCCGTCCTCATCTGAAAGGGGGGCGGTAGTGTTTGGTTCGTACTCATCACCTGTTTTGTTAAAGGCCCAGAGAGCCGCACCGTGACCTGCGAGCGCGAGTCCGCGTTTAGAGAGGAGGTGCTTGATCTCCGCAACCGTGCGGTTGTTGTTGTCAGTGAGTCCTGTGATAAGCATGGCACACCCTCCCGGTCCGTAGGCTTCAAAAAGTACCGCCTCCATATTACCTGCATCACCGCCGGCACCTTTTTTAACCGCGCGGTCAATGAGCTCGTTTTGCATGTTCTCCTTTTTTGCGCGTTCGATAACAGCACGAAGCCCCGGAGAAGAAAGGTTCCCCGCAGCCTTTTTAGCCTCAAGGGCGATGAGTTTTGAAAATTTACCGAATATTTTACTCCTTTTCCCATCCGTAACCGCCTTCTTATTCTTAATCTGTGACCATTTGTTGTGTCCTGACATAATATATTCAGCATACCAAAATAAATGGAGCTGGCAAGCTTGCATATAGAAACAACTTCAATGTATAATAAATAGCATGAACCACATATTCCAATCCACCAAAGTCATATTACTCGCCCTAGCGCTTTCCATCGGCATTTCTTACGTCTCAGCCTGGACGGCACCCGCCGTTACTCCCCCAAATGGTAACGTAGCCGCACCCCTTAATGTAAGCAATACCGCACAAACCAAAGCAGGCAACATAACCGCAAACTACCTCATTGCTTCAAGTGAATCCAATGCACCAGTATTTAAGGATTCAAACGATTCGTCATATTTTCTGAACCCCAACGGGGACTCAATCCTTAACAGTATCTATGCAACCAAAATCTGTTTTGGTGCTGATTGCAAGACAGCATGGCCTACTGGAGGTGCTACTTATACGGCAGGGAACGGACTTTCTCTTTCAGGTACCACCTTTTCAACCAACACCACCCAAACACAAGCTCGCGTTTCTGGGAATTGTGCCGTAGGGTCAAGTATTAGAGTTATCAATACAGACGGAACGGTGTCGTGTGAAGTGGATGATGCGGGGTTGACTACAGAAACAGACCCGACGGTGCCTGCATCAGTAAAAGATGGAATAAGCTGGACTGAAGTGTCAGGTAAACCTGCTGGATTTGCGGATGGTGTGGACAATACAGGGCCGTCAGGTCTTGGTGCTGCATTTATCCCACCGTGGGATAATGCTTGCAATAACTGGGGGTACTGCGTGTGTCCTCCCGGCGCAGTTCAAGTTGGACGACAACGACCGCCCGAGAATAGTATTGAAATGCCCGTTTGCAGCTATCTTCAATAGGAGTAAAAGAGGTCAGGAACCCTTTGCGTCTAAAAACATCAAGGTTAAACCTTGATGTTTTTAGTGTTCCCTACAAAAGCTGCCCTTGGCGGTCTTCATTTAGCAGGACGACCTACTGGGTCTCGGGGATATCAAACCCCATATGCTCATAGGCGCGGGGGGTGGCGACACGGCCACGCGGGGTGCGCTCGAGGAGACCAAGTTGCATAAGGTAGGGTTCGTTAACTTCTTCAACGGTCGCCACTTCTTCGGAGAGTGCTGCCGCAATAGTACTGAGGCCCACCGGGCCGCCGTTGAATTTTTCAATAATGACTTCAAGAATCTTGCGGTCGAGGGCGGTGAGGCCGAGCTCGTCAATCTCGAGGAGGCCGAGCGCTTGTGCTACATATTGAGGAGAGAGGTCGCCTTTGTTTACTTGTGCAAAATCACGCGCACGCTTCAAGAGGTAGTTTGCGGTGCGCGGGGTCGCACGACTGCGACGCGCAATCTCGTGTGCGGCACCGTCAGAAAGTGCGATACCAAGGATATCCGCCGAGCGCTTCACAATTTTTTCAATCTCCTCGGTGGTGTAAAATTCGAGACGGAAGGTACCACCAGAAAAACGTGAACGGAGAGGGGAGGATAAAAGTGCGACACGCGTCGTAGCGGCAATGAGAGTAAAGGGTGGGAGGTCGAGTTGAATCGTGCGTGCGCTTGGCCCCTTGCCGATGATGATGTCGAGCACTCCCGACTCCATTGCAGGGTAGAGGACTTCCTCAATCATTTTGTTCAAACGGTGGATCTCGTCGATAAAAAGCACGTCACCAGGAGCAAGGTTGGTGAGCACCGAGGCCAAATCACCCACCTTTTCAATGGCGGGACCCGAGGTAGACTTGACTTGACACCCCATTTCATTCGCGATAAGATGCGCTAACGTCGTTTTTCCAAGCCCTGGTGGCCCATAGAAAAGGATGTGCTCGGGCGGATGGGAGCGTTCCTGTGCCGCTTGCAGGAGAATCTTCAAGTTTTTTTTGATAGTCTCCTGGCCGATGTATTCATTGAAACGACTGGGGCGCAGGGTTTGATCCAGGAAAGAAAATTCCTGATTTAAGCCTTTTATTTCCTCGGTATTTTCTGAATCGGTAGGGTGGGTACTTGACATAAAAATAGTTTTGTGCTAGGATAGATATATCGATGACCGCAAGGTCGTCGACGTCTCTTTCAAAAGATCCTATACATAAGCTTCGTGCAGTTGGGCCCTCCGGGGTTCACATGGTTGTGGACGAGGATGCGATGGTGCTTCGCTTTATGCGATGATTTCTGCCGCTCTCCTTAGACCGCTTCTTCACTCAGTTCCCTGTGTTCTGAGAACTGCTCGGGGTTTATGTATCGGATTTTTTTGTTTCTATGGTGTTTATATTACTTGCTTTGAGGTGAAAATACAATGCAAGAGGGAAGCATCCCCACCACTTGACATTTACCACCTATTCATGTATACTCCTCTCTAGAAGTTGCAGCACACGAGGTGTTATTACAATCACGAGAGGAGATGCACATGAAACAAAAGAAGATGGTGTTGCTTGCCGGGCTACCAGCCGCAGATCAAGGACGCTGCCAGGGGATGATCGACGGCGTTATTATTCACACGGCTGATGATCAACGAGCGACGCTGAGCTTTCTACGGAGAAATCCGGAAATCGCGGTAATTCATGTCGATCAGTTCGATAAGGACATCTTGCAGAAAATTGCAGGTTCTGGGTACACCGGTAAGGTTATCCCAGTGACCAACAGCTGTAAATTGATGCGGTCGAGCAGTACCTACATCGCTCCTCGCGATGTCCCCGATGCCGTGGATCGGGAGCTCACCATGTAGCAAGAAAAACATGAACAACAAAACCCCAATCGCGAAATGCGGTTGGGGTTTGATTTTTGTCCTAGTCTCGCCCCTATTCCTTTTCCAAGTCCACCACACGCTCAACTTCATCAAAAGAAGTAGCCCCCACAAGAATCTTTTGAATACCGTCTTCTCTCATGTTGAGGATGCCTTGTTTTTTGGCAACCTCGCGAATCTCACGCTCAGAAGGGATGGTGTCCAAAAGTGCTTCGATGTTTTCGTCCATGAGCACCGCCTCAAACACACCGACGCGGCCTTTGTACCCGGTGTTGTTACATTTTTCACACCCGACAGCACGCCATACTTTCGTCGTCTGCATTGTCTCGTCCGTTTTTTCTTTGATGAGCAGTACAACTTCATCAATAATTTTTTTCTCACGTTCATTCGGAGCATCCTCTTTTTTGCACTCCACGCAAAGCTTGCGGGCAAGGCGTTGCGCAAGGGCAACCGTGAGCGACGAACCGATGATTTTGGGGGTGACGCCAATATCGATAAGGCGGGGGATGGCACCCGCAGCGGTGTTGGTGTGGAGCGTTGAAAAAACCATATGCCCTGTGAGTGCGGCGTTAATAGCAACCTTCGCGGTTTCGCCATCGCGGATTTCACCGATCATAATAACATCAGGGTCTTGGCGCATTGCTGCACGGAGGCCTTCGAGAAAGGTATACCCTTTGTCTGCTTCAACTTGCGTCTGTGAGACGCCCGCGAGGTGGTACTCGATAGGGTCCTCGATGGTCATCATTTTGATTTCGGGAGAGTAGATCTTTTTCAAAAAGGCGTACAATGTCGTTGTTTTACCTGACCCTGTTGGTCCGGTGTTCAAAATCATGCCATGAGGTTTTTTAATCTCGCGCTCCAAAAGGGTAAGGAGTCGCGGGCTCATACCAAGGTCCTCAAGCGTGACATTCAAAGACTGTGGGTTTAAAAGACGCATTACCACGCCTTCTCCGTACGCTCCAGGAATCACGGACACACGCACCTCAATCTCAAGGTCTGCAATCTTGATACTGAAACGACCGTCTTGGCTTTCGGTACCGACATTGAGCTTGAGTCCTGCGAGGAGTTTCAAGCGTGAACTAAAAAGGTGATACACCGTCTGGGGGAGCGTGCCCACTTCATGAAGGATGCCATCGACGCGATAGCGAATATGAATAAGGTCCTCAGCTGGTTCGATGTGGATGTCAGAAGCACGGATACCAATCGCACCCGCCAGAATAACGCTAAATATTTTTGAAATATGGCGCGCATCCTTAGAGGTGAATGCTGTCTCTAGCTCGCTTGATACGTCGGTCAATGTTTTGAAACGACCTACAAGTGTTTCCATTCCTTCGCCCTCGATACCAAGCACCCCTGCTTCTGATTTTGTTGCACCCGAGACTTCGGCGTAGCGCCCCCATACTTTTTCAAGGCTTGCGTGTGACGCAAGGTAAAGTTCTATTTTGTAGCCACGCTCCTCCATGCTGGCGAGCGCTTCTTTTGTTTTTGATTCTGTGGGTGCAAAGATCGCAACCTTGAGTTGTTTGCCGGTAAGTTGGAAGGGTCCGACAAGTGCCTCGCGTGCAGCACCTTCTTTGATGAGGCTTATAGCCGCCGTGTCGATAGGGAGGGGGTTCAAATCGATGTACGGAATACCGTATTTATCCGCCATGACTTGCAAAAACTCCTCCTCTTCTTGTTTGCGAAGTTCGGTAAGTTTGTCGTCTTTGGCAGTATCGTCAAAATGGACCATATTTGTCCTTGTAGTATAAGCGTTTTAGGGTAGGATTGCCACTTGACAAAAAGCACAAATTGTGTATAATATATATAGAAAAGTTCGCAAGCGCGAATTTACCCATAATTCTTTGTTAAGGAGAAAATCATGAAGAAATTCATGTCATTGGTTGCAGTATCGTTGCTGGTCGTTTTGTCCGGGTGCTCAACGATGGACCCAAACTACCGCTTTGTTCAAAAGGTAGGCGGCGTTGTAGGCGGTGCGGTTGCAGGAAACTACATTGACCGTGTTTCTGGCGGCAAAGGTACTGCTGGCGGTGTCGTCGGTGCAATCGTCGGCGGCGCACTTGTTGCTGGTTCCCAAACTTCCGCCGTTCAATCCCAGTCTTCTGGTTGGTGGGAATGCAAGCCTGGTTACGGTCAGGTATGGGAAAAGCAAAGGAACGGCAAAGCGGTCCCTGCTTGTAAAGAAGGGGTACCTCAAACGCCTCGCCCTGTTCAACAAACAGCGCAATACGACAACCAGTATAGCAACAATCCTGGTGTTCTGGGGGCAGCGCAACGCGGGGCGGCTGATCGTCGCGCGATGGAGCAAAAGGCTGCCGAGCGGAACGCTTACTGTTCACAAAACCCTTACAGCTGCTCTCGTGGTTATGGAAGACATAACTATGCGGGAAGCTACAATGACTACGTCAGGGGTAGCAGTAACATCCAATGGCGGTAGTATGGTTCAACCTTTTAAGCGGCAAATCCTCGGACTTGCCGCTTTTCTTTTATCCTATTGACTTTTTATACCAAACGTGCTATACTTAACCTATGCAAAACATCTTAATTTCAACAATTCGTATTGGGGCGGTAACGGTTCTCGCACTTTTTGTTCTCGTGAACGAAGCGTTTGCGGCACCAGTTTTGACGCATACGGCAGCAAAAGAAATCTTGGAGACTTCAGCAACGCTTGTTTCGAGGGTAGTAAACCCCGTCCGTCACAACACCACGGTGTGGTTTGAGTTGGGCGAAACACCAACACCAACAAATATCGTCGGCATGCGCGATGTGTATTGGGAAGCATTTTTTGAAGGGCACATCTCGGGTCTTAAACCGGGGACAACTTATTATTTTCGTGCGGTAGCAGTGGAGGGTGGATCAACTGTTTATTCCCCAGTTTCATCATTGGTGACACGTGGTGGAGCAGTGAGCAATTCTGTCAACAATTCTGTGCAGATGAACTCGGTTTCGGCTGGCGTATCTACTGGAGTAGCAAACACAACGAGTGCCACTGTTGCGTCAGAAGTAAAGACGAGCGCACCCGCGCCTGTTTCAAAGATAGTATCCACTCAAAATACACAAAAAGTAGCAGTTGCTAAAAACAGCAACACGCGCGAAAACACCACTGCGACTGCCGCAGTAAGCAACACTTCTGGCATACTTCCAGGGACACTTATTGGTTGGGTCGCACTCCTGATTGGACTCCTTATCGTATTTCTTATTGCCGCAATGATCATTGACGGAGTAGAGGAGCGTCGCAAAGCGCGCGAGGAGGCAAAAAAGAAAAAACTGGAACGCGAAAACGAAACGGAGTAACCCCTAAAAGGGAAGGTTTCTAAGCAAAAAAAGTCAGCCCGGTGAGGGGTTGACTTTTTTTGTAAATCTGCTATAATTATTAACAGGAAAGCAAGATTTTTTCTTGCTTAGATTATGGTTTGAAAACTTGAAATCGGAGGCTGTCATGATAGAGAGATGTTCGGGAGAAACCCCGAAAGAAACAAAGAAACGTTTTGGGTGGGGCTGGATGGTTGGCCTCTTGATTGCAGGCTTGTTTATTGGTTTGGGTGTTTGGTATTACCAAACATCTCAAAAAAAAGAGCAGGAGCACGCTGAGAAACTTTTGAAAGATGAAAATGTTCGTCTCGAAAAAGATCTTAGCGCTGCAAAGCTTGCCCTGAGTGTCTGCAAAGACCCAGCTAGTCCCTGCAAGAGAGCCAAGAAGCCCTCATCTAAAACACCGCAGTATCGCACACCAAAGGTTCATAGCGCCAAGAGGGATGTTGTTGAAAAAAAACCTCAGGAAATTCGATCCGCCAAACTCACGGCAGAGCAGATGATCGAGGCGTGCAGTCCTCTCCCCATAATCTCTAACGGTCACGGCGGTTGGAAATGCATGCCGCCCAAAAGCGTCGAGACGACGAAGGAAGTGGTGAGGGTGGAACCCAAACCGAAGGAACCCGACGTCTATTATCCTGCGGTATCTGTTGCGGAAGAAGAAAGCTCTTTGCCAACAGCTCGACACGCTCTCGGGTGTGCGGGTGTTGGCGCTCTTGGTGGTCTCGCTGTTGAAGGTAATGGCAGAGGGGCTGCTCGGGGGGCAATCGTCGCGCTCGTTGGTGACGTTATTGGCACCATGGTTGGTGGCAGTACAGGTGGTACGGTTGGCTGTGGTGTCGCCACGGGCGGGTATGTGATAGATCGTTATCGCAACCGTCGTGACGAAAGTGGGTCTT
>Ga0209541_10001087_pt1 | contig 54170 bp, 58 predicted proteins | sample RifCSPlowO2_01_FD_184027 | JGI IMG/M metagenome (GOLD analysis project Ga0209541, IMG submission 184027) | Groundwater microbial communities from Rifle, Colorado - Rifle CSP2_plank lowO2_0.1 (SPAdes) (version 2) | ecosystem: Environmental > Aquatic > Deep subsurface > Groundwater | place... | reverse complement strand
GAAAAAAACTAAGACAGAATTGGCAAAAGACACAACAAAATGTTGGGGCTCACTAAACAATCGCTCTGCCTGATATTTTGAGCTGTAAGTAAAGCCAAGCGTTTGCCTGACACTGGAATCGGTTTCTAAAAAGAAATGTTCCTTTCCACTACCGGAATCTATTTTATTTAAACCGGTAGAGAGTACGAAAATTTGAGCAACATATACCAAAACCACTATGAAAACCAGGCCACACCCCAATAAGGTTATCAACCTCTGTTTCGCCTCCCTTTTCGACAAGACCAAAAAAAAGACACCGGCAACGGTAGATATATATATAGGTTTTATTAAAACTTGAGGCAAGCTCAAAATTCCCAGTAACATTAAATCCCTAAATTTTAGTCTTTCTTTTTGCAAATGGAGTTTCAATGAATAGGCAATAAACAAAAGGCTTGAGGACAGTATTATGCTGTCATAACCTATTGAAGAACTAAAAAAAACAACGGTTGGGATCATTCCAACAAAAAACATCGTCTTTTTTGCAAAAGGGGTAATCTTTATTGAAAAAGCCACCAGACTAACCGAGACTAATAAGTTTACTGCCCTTCCGAGGTAAAACCCAACCAATTGATTGTTTAATAGATCTCCGATTTTTATTCCAATTGCTGCAACAAAATGAGCCAATGGAAACGTATAACAAAGACCACTATTAACTTCCACGAATTCGGAAGTTGTTAGCTCCCTATAATTAAATACTTTTCTGAAATCAAACTTTTGGTCAGCGTTAAAGGCAATCCTGCCAATATCCGAATAGTTTATTAAATCTATTTTCTTTTCGCTTATTTGTAGCTTGCTGTTAGTGCAACTCCACTGTCCTTCGGCAATTGCACCCGCGCGGACGTAGTGCCTTTGTTCATCCATGACCTCAAAAGGTGGAACAAGAAAAATGGTTACCAATCCCCAGGCCAAAGCTGTAAATAAAAAGACTTTGTATGTTGCCAATTTCATCTCTTAATGATATCAAATTCTCCCTAATGTATACTTTGCGTATGAAAATTGCTGTTGTAATCCCCGCCTTTAACGAAGAAAAAAGATTGGGGGCAGTTTTAAGCGATTTGAAAACCATAAAGGCCATAAAAGAAATTATCGTTGTAGACGACGGCTCTCAGGACGAGACTTCCAAAGTTGCAAAAAGATACAAAACCAAACTGATACGAGTCGAAACAAACACAGGTAAAGGCAATGCAATGAGATTGGGTGCAAAGATGGCTTTCGACGAGGGTGCCGCGGCAGTGATTTTCATGGATGGGGATGGTCAACACAAGACAAGAGACTTTCACTATTTTATCGACTCCTTGACAATTGGCAAGTTTGATGTAGTCTTTGGCTCCAGAAATTTGAGCCTAGGAGTGCCATTTTTCAGATACATGGGAAATAAATTTGCCTCTGTAATCATCAGTTTACTTTTTGGTATTTATGTCTCCGACCTTATTTGCGGCTTCCGAGCCATTACCAAACGGGGATTCAATAAATTAAACTGGGAATCCAAAAGATATGGAGTTGAAACTGAAATGGTGATTTTGACCGGTATTAGGAAATTAAAACATTGTGAAGTCCCGGTGGAAGTCGCCTATTACGACAATTTTAAGGGAGTAACTGTTTTTGATGCCCTGGTTATTTTAAAAGACGTAATCAAGTGGAAAATGTTTGGATGGAATAAAATTAATCGAGTCACGACATGATCAAATCATCGGTTCAAACAAGTTATCTGGAGCGTGCAAGTCCAAGAATATGGCACCACTCATATTTTTTACTAAAAACAATCAGGAATAATCTTATTAATCTGGTCAACAAGGAGGAATTAAGTAACAAGAACGTTCTTGACCTTGGGTGCGGTTACAAACCACACAGAGACCTATTCCAAGGAAAGTATGTTGGTGTTGACCACTTTAACAACAAAATGGCAGATTTAAACCGGAACATAGAAAAACCGTTAAGATTGAATAAAAAGTTTGATCTTGTGTTATGCCTCGACGTTCTTGAACACACTAAAAACACAAAAGCTGTTATCAACAATGCCATCATTGCTTTAAAAAGTGGTGGCTTTTTGTTTATTTCAACACCCTTCATTTTCTGGGTACACAAAGACCCAAACGATTATTACAGATTCACTCGGCAGTTTTTTACCGAACTCCAAAAACGCCGGTTGGTTATACACAAAATCCAAGAATCAAACTATTTATTCGCAATTTTGCCAATTTTACTTAACTATCTAGTTCTAGCATTACCAATTCCATATTTCACCAAATATCCTCTTTGGTTTGCCAATAACATTATTGCGGCATTTTTAAATACTATTTGTTTAATTGCGTATAAGGCGCTCAAAAACGACGAGTGGAAGAACTGGCTCCTCTCGGCCCCCGGAGAGTACATTGTGATATTCAAAAAGATCTAGGACTCAAAAAAAGAGATAAACTGTTTGACTGCAACCTCCCACGAAAAATTTGTTTTGACAAATTTGCGGGAACTTTTTCTGATCCTCGGCCACTTATCTTTTTGGTTAATTGCCTCTAAAATGCCACTTTTTATGTCCATAACTGAGCAGCCTTTCACTAAATACCCATTTTTCTTATTTATAACTTCAGACGCTCCTTCATTTGGAGTTGCAACGACTATGCAACCGGAATACATTGCCTCAAGTAACGACGCACTAAGCCCCCCTCCCGGCAAGGAACTGTGAACATAAATGTCTAACCCTTTCAAAAAGGATAAAGCTGATAACCTACTAAGACTGCCTAAAAAATGAATATTACCGGATTCGTATTTTCTGAGGTTTGAATACTCCTCACCGCTCCCAGCGATGAACAGTTCAATCCTCGTGTCTTTGATTTTCCGAATGGCTAGTATCGCAGATTTGACATTTTTCCACTTCATAAGCCGGCCCAAGTACCCAATATTTATCTTGTTTGGTTTTTTATAAACAAGATTCTGTCTAACTTTGCCTATAAGACCGAAATCTATCCCAAAATGAATTAATTCAGCGTCAATGCCACTCACCCGTTTTACAAAATCTTTTACACTGTTAGACACACAAACAACTTTGTCGCTTTTTTTTAATACCATACGGCCAATTAGACGATCGTAAACGAAAGCCGCTATTGTAATAAAAATATTAGGAGAAACGACGTGCGCACTCCCATGCTCAACGTGAATCCATTTTGCCCTTTTCCGACCATAAAAAAATGGAAACAAAGAGCTAAGGAAGAAACGAGTATGTGTCATTTGAATATCATATTTGTTTTTTTTAATTTCTCCCCACATATCAAAAAAAATTCGACTCCAAAACTTGGGACACGGGAAGTTATAGACAATCTCAAAAGCAGGATACCTAATAATTTTTAGTCCGGTGAGTAACTTTCCGTCATAGTTATTATTTTGAGGGATATCCGGTGCAAAAATTGTAACTTCCAAGGAGGCTTTTTTTACCAGATTAAGAGACAAGCTTTCGATATAGTTCTCCAAACCACCAACGTGTGGCGGGTAAAAAGGCGCAAATATGATTAGGGACTTTCTCATAGGGCTATTTTATATTAAAGTACAGCCAGATCGCGATGTTTAAATTTAAAAACAAAATCTACCGGCATAAATTTACTTACTCTAACTCCAGGGAAACACTAATTCTCAACAAATGCAGGAACAAGAAAGTTTTACACATCGGTGCGTGTGATGCACCTTATACCCAAGAAAAGTATAAAAACGCCAGTTTGTTACACGGCAAAATTGCAAACGTTGCCAAAAAAGTCATCGGAATAGACAATGACTCAGAACAAATAAAATTCTTGAATTCAAAAGGGTTCTCGATTCAATATCAGAACTTGAACAAACGCTCAAAAATCAGTTTTCAACCAGAAGTAATCATTTTTGGAGAAACCATCGAACATCTGACAAACTTTGACGCCGTTTTCAAATCACTCAAGGGTATAATGACTAACAAAACTGAACTTATAATCTCCACACCAAATAGCTATTCGCTTATGTATTTTGTAGCCAATTTATTTGGGTTCGAGTTTATTAATCCTGACCACAAAACCTCATTTTCAATGGCTTCTTTAAAACAGCTTTTGAATTTCCAGGGATTTTTAGTCAAAGACTGTTACTTTACTCACCTTGAAAAAAACAAAAATAATGATGGGTTGCCATTTAAGGTTTTCCGTCTACTTTCCAGATTTTTTCCCACCACAGCAGACACCATACTTGTCTCATGTTACCTAAAGTCTTGAGACACATCTCTGTTTCTTAAAAAGAAGAAAAATGAACCAAAAGCCAAAAGGTAACTTGTTACTCCAAGCCAATAGGCCGCACTTATTCCCACTCCAATTGCCACGATAATTGCCAATACCGACCCCATTACCGAAAAGGCTCCGTTGATTGACCACAACCACGGCTGTGAACTTTTAAACTTACCCGCCGTTGACTTCATCCCAATCCCAAACGGCATACCCATGAAAAACCCTAATACCATGATGCTAATTAATGAAAACAGTATCTTCACAGTCTGACTTTCCCCCCCTAACAATCTAATGCCAATTGGCATCACCCAACCTGAAACCACCAAAGCCACCAACATCGTTGACAAAACAATCAAGCTTCTGCTCTTAAGCCTTTTTCCAACAAAAAGCGTTTGGAAATAACTACCCAGTCCCCCCGAAAGAAGAAGCCCAAAAAGAACAACTGCCAAGCTCAAGGTCGGCGTCCCCAGAAAAATCATGAGCCTTTGCATTTGAGATATCTCAACCAACATAAACCCAACTCCTATACCGGCGAAATAAATCGACGCACTTATTGGCCCAAAGTTTAACCCTTTTCTACCCGTCACAAACGGCACCAATACAAATATGCCACACAAAATGCTGATTAGTATAAATAACCAAACTAATAATTTGCTGGAATCCCCCAAGGCCGTACTCATCCGTGTTGCGTAATTACTACCCAAATTTAATTTCATCAGTTGGAAGAAAAAAGGGTTATCGTCAGTCGGAGCCTTGATATTTTCCCTAAACTGCTTATAAAAATCATCACCCGTAGACTTATCCAACAGTCTATCGTACATCTCATTACTACTTTCATTTGGTGTGTAAGAAATTTCAAAACCCAACTCCTTACTTACATTTTTAATTTTTTCGATATCTGTGTTTGAAAATCCATCTTTGCTGACGAGTAGTGTAGCGACACCATCGGGATCAAGGCCAGAAAACTTAGTGACCTTTTGCCATACCACAATTACGTTATTTTTCGGTTTGTCTACTCCAATTCCACTCAAACCTACTCTTGCCAAGTCCACAAGCCGGTAAACTTCAACAGGAAAACCGTCGTAGTACCATCTTGAAACTGTCAAAATTCCAAGGGGCTTTAGGTGTTCCAAAAATAACTTCCATGCTTGGGTGGTATATAGCCCGTTCTCGGTAAGTGAATATGCACCAGTAGATGTTGCCGCCCAAGTATCAATTAATGACAACTGTATCAGGTCATATTGCCTGTCTGACTGCGCCACAAAACTTCTCCCGTCACCAACAACCATTTCGACTTTAGGATTTTTGTCCAAGTGCCCTGTAAAATCACCAAAAACATCGTTTACGGCATAAAAAATTTTTTCATTAATGTCAACACCAACTATTTTCTTTTGATCGAAAACGAGCCCAGTAAGAACATCTCTCCCCCCTCCCATTCCGATCACCAAAACTTCCGCATCGGTCTTTAGATAGTGAGCAACACTTGTAATGTCATATCTTAAAAAATCCAGTTTACTTAAATTCCCGTCAAATTTTGTCAGTGCTGTTCCGGCACCGGAATCGATCAACAGATTTAGTTGATTTACTAAACTGCCGGAGTATTTAGCGCTTAGTCCCCAACCTAGTGGTTTTTCTAATCTATCCTTGTTACCCACTACCGTTATTCTTGAGTATGAATTCCACCGCTCCCACACCGGTTTTGGGGTAATTTTGCCTTTGCTTATTCTTATCTGCACCAAAGGCTCGCCACCCAGATTTGAAACTACCGAAACCGACGACAAAAGTGCAAAAAGCATGATAAGCACGATGATTGTTTTAGTCAACTTACTCTTTGACTTAACTCCATTAAAGGCCAGGGCGCCAAAGAGGGCTATTGCCGCCACCAACCAGCTTGCAGCCACTCCATCTAAAAAGTTCATTACAAAAAGTAACACTAAACATCCAAAGGCCGCGCCAATCAAATCAGCGGCATACATCTTCCCGGGGTCGCTGCCCAACCTAGTTAACGCAAGTGTTATTACCATGCCGCCAAATACAAACGGAATTGAAGCAAATAAAAATGCGATAAAAATACTGACAGGTGCTACGGCATAAAGTGTAGTCCCCAAACTTGAACTTATCGAGAAAAATACTGATCCCAAGACTGCGGATCGTCTTATCTGCGCCTTATTAAAATTAGTCATTTTTCTAAATACCAGCACAGCGCCAGCCGCTAACCCAAACATGGCCAGGCTAACAGCCATAAAAGCGAAGTGGTACATCATTGTCACACTGAATATCCGAGTCAAAAGAATTTCATACATCAGCATAGCCATAGACACAAAAAAAATACCTATGGCATCTGTTTTGACTATATCGTTTTTGCTACCTAATCTTTCCGTGAGTTTTATATTCATCTTTCACTAATTACTAAGAAAGAACATTACAACAAAAGAGTAGCATTTTCCACGGACCAAAAACGTCGTGACTTACCTTGGATAAAAGGATTAAATCACAATGTAGATCTATACTTGACTAATTTTTTAGTGCTGACTATTAAAAACCCTACCTCCTCGTAATAATCACCACTAACACAATCAGAACAACGACTCCGCCGAAGATCAGACCTGCTTTTTTCAAAGCAGAAAATATTGTCTCTTTTGGCTCAGGAGGTATAGGAAGTGGCGAAGCGGTTGTTTGGCTGGCATCAGGAATAGGGGTGGGGGTCGACGGCAGGCGCAAAAATTCAAGGGATTTAACGTCACCATAAAGCGACACATTCCGCGAAGGGGTCGGGGCACCGACATTATTTTCTTGAGTCACAAAAATATTTGTAAATGTTGTTTTTGTCCTGAAAAAGGCTTTCCCCACTCCAAGATCCCCCAGCTTGACCGCTTTGCCGCCGGCGGAGGGTGTCGCCCAAACAAGATAGATAAAAAGGTCGGGGTTGGCCGGATACTTCAAATCCCTGCAGCTCATCACAATGTTATAAAACAGGTCTCTCATCAAAACCGAGGCCGCATAACATTTCGTGGCTTCGCCGACTGTGCTGGATAGCTCTATCTCCCCTTCGGTTGCCTTGACATTCCTCGGACCGACTAGCATCAACAAGGCTAAGAGGGCAACAACAAAAGCGGACAATTTTCTAATCACCGCCTTTATTATTTGACAAATGTTGCCAAAAAGCAAGAAAGGCTGGAGTATTTACAAAGCTTTTTTGCCACCAAGAAGTTGATTGTCTGTTGACAGGAAAGCGGAGGGTAGAGGACTCGAACCTCTAAGGGCTTGCGCCCACGGGTTTTCAAAACCCGCGCATTGCCATTCTGCCAACCCTCCCCGCTCGCTAAAGCCCAGACAAGACGATGCGGAGGAGGTGGGATTCGAACCCACGAGCCCCTTACAGGGCGCGGATTAGCAATCCGCTGCACTAGGCCGCTATGCGACTCCTCCCCAAATCTGATTATATCAACTGCCTTGAATTTAAACAAAAAAGTGTATAACATGATTTAGTATGGCTGCAAAAGCAAAACCTCAAAAAAAGGTGGCGTCTCCTAGACCACAAAGACAACCTCGGCAACCCGTTGTCGAGCAGGAAAAAATACTTTTTACCTGGCTTGCGCCATCCCGACCTTTTAAACGCCGGAACAAGGACTTCTACATTACTCTGGTTGCAATTGCGGCAGTAGTTGGATTAATTATCTTTCTGATTGACGGCTGGCTCCCGGTACTTTTGATTATCTCTCTGGTTTTCCTTTTTTATGTAATGTCGACGGTTGAACCTGAAGCTGTAAAGCACGGCATAACCACTTGGGGAGTCCGCGTCGGGGGAGACCTGATCGACTGGCTAAACCTAGGGCGTTTCTGGTTTTCAAGAAGATTTGACAATACTCTTTTAGTAATCGAAGCCAATACAATAGGAGACCGGGTTGAGCTCGTGGTCAACCCCAAAGACAGATCAAATATAGAAAAGGTTCTCTCCAAATACCTAATCCACGAAGAAATTCCTCCCTCAAGACTAGACAAAGTCTCAAATTGGTTCTCCAAAAAGCTTCCCAACTAAACTTAAAATTCAAAATCTGGTAAAATAACGCTTGTTGGCGCCCGTAGCTCAATGGATAACAACCTGCAAGCAGAACGTTGTCCATATCACTCGGTCGCTTGCTTAAGTGCGCGTCCGTAGCTCAATGGATAGAGCGTCAGGTTGCGGACCTGAAGGCTGTGAGTTCGACTCTCGCCGGGCGCACTGGTGGAGGGTTGGCAGAGCGGACAATCGCGCGGGTTTCGAAAACCCGAGGGAGTAATCCCTACACAGGTTCAAATCCTGTACCCTCCGCAGAAGGAAACTAAGCTCCTGTAGCTTAAAGGACAGAGTACCAGTTTCCGGAACTGGTGATGCCAGTTCGATTCTGGCCGGGAGCACTTGAAACATGAATAAAAAAGAAATACTAATATCAGGTTCTTGTCTATACAAAAACTACGCAGGCAAAACGCTTTGGTTTATTATTAAATCCGACGAAGAGTCCGACTGGGGGCTGCCCAAAACTAACGTCAGGCGCGGTGAATCATCGGTGCGGACAGCAATAAGATCGGCAGCGGAACGGGGCGCGATGAAGGTTAAAGTACTCGAGGAGGTGGGTAGATTCGGCGGAGCCACGGTAGTTTCAGGCAAAACCCTTAGCCTAAAAACAATCTTTTACCTGATGAATCTGAAAGGCTTTGAGGGTGAAGCTATTGGCTATTTTGAAGAAGCGTGGCTCGAGTACACAAAAGCAGCTAAAAAACTTGTCGCTAAAAGGGACCAGAATATCCTAAAATCAGCAAATAAGCTGTTAGCGGAAATCGAAAAACAAAAGTCTAAAAAGAGAAACTGACTTTGGTGAGGTCGCATAGCGGTCTAGTGCACACGATTGGAGATCGTGAGTAGCCGCAAGGTTACCGTGGGTTCGAATCCCACCCTCACCGCAGGGCGTGAAGAGAAAGAGGTGCGCGAGTGCCCTGAGCTTGTCGAAGGCTACCTTTGAAATATAGTTCGAATTTTTTCGTAAAGAGACCGCCAGTTAGGAAATGTCTTTGTTGGCTCGCCCTCTGCGAGGGCTCGCCAGCCGTTTTTCGGGGAAATTTCAAGCCGTTTTGAATTCATTAAGGCCAAAAGCGGGCTTTTCTTTTCTGAAATAAAGAGATACATATGTGCTAACTATAGTATGTAGAACCATAGTCAGCAAGTGTCTATACTAGAGTTATCAATTATGAAGCGAGAAATTTTAATAAAATTTGGTAAAAAAGTCCGGGCACAGCGAACAAATCTAGGGCTATCACAAGAGAAGCTGGCTTCACGGGCAGGTGTTCATCGCACCTATATCGGCATGATTGAGCGCTCCGAAAAAAACATTACGCTTGAAAATATAGAAAAGGTTGTGAAAGCCCTTAACCTAAAGCTATCTGATTTCTTCCGAGATTTTTAATTATGATTACACCTTTCGAAAAATTCTTGGTGAAATTTGAAGAAAGTTTCAAGGGCAAGACATCTATAATCTACTCTGTTTTAGCAAACGTCTTTTCAATGCGTATCATTGGCAACAAGACACATGGCGATCTTGCGGAAATTGCGCTTACTGAATACATCAATCAATTTGTTGACGGATTTTCGGCAAAACACACAGGAAAGGAAAAATTCCGCGCAAAAGAATTTGAAGAAGATATTAGGGTTAAGAATCTTGAAACCAATGAGGAAGTTCCAATCAGTATTAAGACCTACGGCTCTGGGTCTCTTCAGCTTTCCACAAATAAAGACAGCTCGATGTTTTCTTATCTTCGGAAGGTAGTCGGAGATGGTGAGATTACGAGCTTACCGGAGATTAAGAAAATCTTAAGCAATCCTTGTTTCGCTGATTTTAGCGACGTGAATGTGCTCCCTTTAATTTACACCGAAAAAGGTATGTCGTTTAAGGTCATAGTCTTTGAATTGAAACAGGCATATGAGGCCGTACGACATATAAAGTTCATTGAGCCTAGAAAATTTGGCAAGAAAATGACTTTTCCAATCTATAAGTTTTACGACGGCAAAGGTGAATACATCTTTGAGGTGCGCTATGGGGACGTAAAGGCGAACGCCTTACAAAGGGGTGTGTGGACTCATACAGAAAATGCACAATCTCACTTTAAGCAACTTTTGAGCGGCTCATATGAACTAAATGAGCCACTTATAAATCTTATTTCAAAAATTCTAGTTTCTCCCAAAGCGAAGCATGAGGAGATTTTCAAGCTATTTCCTAAGTCAAAGGAAAAATCGGTTATCTAACTCTCGTGAGAAACTTTTGTTTCTGATACAATGATACCAACGGTATCACTATGGAAACTGAGGGTATCAAATACACGGGTTCAAAAAGAGAAATTATACCAACCTTACTTGAATTAGTACGGCCTCTTAATGTAAGCACTGTTTTTGATGGTTTTACCGGAACGACACGTGTTGCCCAAGCCTTCAAAAAGGCAGGTTATACAGTTTACGCAAATGATGTCGCTGTCTGGTCAAAAATCTTTGGAGATTGTTATTTAGTAAACCAAAAACCAACAACATATTATCAGCCGATACTTGATCGTCTAAATAAAATTCCGGGGAAGCGTGGCTGGTTTTCGGAGCATTACGGCGGTGAACCGAATGGAGGGAGTGCGATAAATGGAGATGGAAAAAAGAAGATGTGGCAATTTCATAACACCATGAAGTTGGATGCTATCCGAGAAGAAATTGATAATATTGCCAAAGATGCGGTTGAGAAATCTGTACTCCTAACAAGTTTGATTATTGCGATGGATAAAGTTGATAGTTCTGTCGGGCATCATGTTTCTTATCTAAAGCGATGGGCTCCTCGGGCATACAACACAATGAGAATGGTTGTCCCAAAGTTAATTATTGACGATAAGAAACATAAAATTTTTAACAAAGAGATTTTTGACCTACTCGATGATGTAAAAGTTGATTTAGCATATTTTGATCCACCCTATGGTTCGTCCAATGAACTTATGCCACCCTCGCGTGTTCGCTACGCTTCCTACTATCATCTTTGGAAAACGGTTTGTCTAAACGATAAGCCAAAAGTTGTCGGTGTTGCGGATAGACGAGAAGATGTGAGCGATGTTGTAGCTGGCTCAATTTTTGAAGATTTTAGAAAGAATGAAGATGGCAGATATGTTGTTATTGACGCGTTAAAAAAATTGATAGACAAAACAAATGCAAAATATATTGTTCTTTCGTACAATAACAACGGACGAGCTACCTTTGACGCAATCACCGAAATTTTACGAGAACTCAAAATGAAATGTTCTATTCTGGAAATGGACTACAGAAAAAATGTCATGGCAACGATGGCGTGGACGAACGAATGGCTTTCGAGCGGTCATGAAGATATAAAAAACAAAGAATTTCTGTTTTTGATTCAGAAAGATAAATCAGCAAAACCAGTAACCGATTTTAAGATTGAAAAGGTAAATTTAAGAGAATCGGTTCCGGTAGGTCAAAAGAAGCCCGCCTTATTCTAATTGGAATTTGCCGCCAAAGAAAAACTTGTGGTTCGACAGGCTCACCATCCTGAGCGAAGTCGAAGGAAAATCGTCCTTTCCGCTCCGGTTCAAGGCGAGGCGGGTGGAAGGGGGGCGTGGGGGGAATTCCGCCCACCGAGCCCAGAGAGTTCCGTTCGGATCCATTCGACAAGCTCAGGACAAGTATTTTCAAACAGACACCGCTCGTTTCATTCACAATGTAACTAGCTTGCGACGGCCAGACCCACGATATTATCAAATCCCGCTTTTTTGAGCACTTTCGCGGCCTCTTTCATTGTCGAGCCGGTTGTATAAACGTCGTCGAATAAAATTAGTGAAGGGTTGCGAGTGATAAGCGACGGGTCTTTGTGCTTTAATACAAAAGCTTCACTGATATTTTCCAGACGTTGTTTCTTGTTTAGTCCGATTTGATGAGGTGTATCAATAATTCGTTTCAAAAGTTTCGGCTCAAAAACCCAATTCATTTTTGAAGCAATTATTTTTCCGATTTCCTCGGCCTGATTAAAACCCCGCCAATTCTGCCGCCTGGGGTGAAGCGGGATAGGGACTAAAAGAGAGTCGGCCAGTTGGATCGTTTGCAGTTGAGTAACCGCACGGTTGGCCAGTTCTTCAGCAATTGAGAAGGCGAGTTTGAACTTCAATCCAATGAGGGCTTTTCTGACTACCCCACTGTATTTCCAAATTAAAATTAGTCTATTTAAAGGGGTTTTATATTTGCAATATGAATGTCTAAGGCCGTCCCTACTTGGATTGCCACACCCCGGGCATATGGCAAAAGCCTGTTCTGTTTTGGAGAAACAATTATTACAAATATATTTACCAAACCTTCCACACTCCAGGCACTTTTTGGGAAAGAATATATCAAATACATCCATTTAAGGTAAAATAGTACTCATGAAAATAATAAATAAAAAGGCGCGGTTTGACTATCACATAGTCCAAACCATTGAAGCTGGAATAGCTTTGACAGGCAACGACCTAAAAGTTCTCAAGGCATCCAGAAATCTGACAGGGTCATACGCGAAAATAATTAATGGTGAGGTATTCTTTGTTTCACCCCTTTTTGAAAAATCCAAAAAACTTCTTTTGCATAAACGGGAAATAGTGGCACTTGGGACAAAAATGAAGCAGAAAAGGTTGACTCTTGTACCTGTTTCGATGTATACTAAGCATCGTATTTTCAAGGTTGAATTAGCTCTTGGAAAAACAAAACGCAAGTTTGAAAAGCGGGAAGCGATCAAAAAGCGCGACCTTGAAAAGGAATTGGGGACGTAACCGGTTTCGACGGAAAGTACTTTGACAAAACTGCAAGCCGTGTTTGGTAGAGTTTAAGCAAAAACTATCAAAAATTATAAACGCCAATATAAAAACGCGTTTCGCCAATGCTATGGCTAATTTAGCAAATATGTTTGCTCCTCGCGAGCTGGCATATGCTATGGCTTAAGCGTGAAGCGAATGTTTGCGAAATTTTTGTTTCCTGACCATTTTTCGCAGGCATAAACCCTGTTCAGGATGCTTCGACAGAATTTGGCTTTGGCTGTCGACTAAGATTTAAGCCTTACTTTTAGCATTTTTTTGACGGTTTGGCTCGCTAAAAGGAAAAATTAAAACCGCCTAAGCTTGTAGAAGTTTTGTAGTAGTTCTTTTCGGACGAGGGTTCAACTCCCTCCGTCTCCACAATAAAGCCCCGGCTATGCGCCGGGGCTTTCTAATTCAGGTGTTTCATTTTAAGCACATAGAGCTTTGGCCCGGTCAAAAGAAATATCTTACCCACAGATTCCGAAGCAAACATACTTCTAATTGGCCCAACGTCACCGGCAGAATATTGGGCAATATAACCGTATTCTTTGTCGAAAACCACAATCTTATTTGTAGCCGAATCCAAAAAGTATATGTCTTGGTCATTTTCACTAGTTGATATCTTGGCAGGCTTTTTCACATATTTTGAAATAGTATTGCGCGACAGCCTTCGCCCTGAAGCAAACCTGTAAACCATAGCCTCGCCGTCCACTGCCCAAATTGATCCGTCTATCGCCCAAGAGACGATATTTGTTAAATCTTCACTCAGTCCTTCAGCCAGCCAGGATTCGCCCTCCCCAAAACCCCCTCCTCCGCCCTGGTACCTTAATATTTGTGACCTTGACTTATCCAGTAAATAAATATTTCCAGCGTAGGCATTAATTAAAACATCGTTTCCAAATTGGCCGTCGGCAAGTTTGGTAATACCTCCTTTGTCCACCTTGTAAAGCACGTCTTTTTTGGCAATAAAAGCCTTGTCCAAATAGCCGGCGACGTCAAGCGTACCCTCAACTTCACTCGGACCCGCAATTACTCGGGTATTTTTAGTCTTGACGTCTATTTGAATGAGTTTGCTGTTTTCTTTGTCCAAAACATACAAAGTGTCCTCGGATAAACTGCCGGCTTGGCCACTAAACCCGTCAGTTGAAAGGGTCAAGTCAAGAAATAGCTCCGGCTGGCCTTCATATTCACCCAAAATCGCTCCCGCTACCTCGTCAACTTTTTCGGCCATAACCTTGTATTCTTCTCCGTCAATATCTGCAAGGTCAGACAAACTCTCCTTTGCGGCCAATACCAGCTCTCGTGACCGATCCGGGCTTAAGCCAAACAGAGCTTGAGCTTCATCGAGCAAATGGTTTATTTCATCTACGGCCGACCCAGTGGCGGCTTTTTTAGACCTCAACTCTCTTTGTTTAGAACCGTAAACGACACTTACCACCAGTAAAACCAAAAGGACCACGGCCACAAAAAAGGCCGACTTTCTTTTTCTCTCGATCGAAACATCGGCCATGCCCGCTTCAACCACAATTTTTCTTTCAGGAAGTAATTTAAGCAAAAGATCTACAAAAGCAACAGCAGCCTTGCGGAACAAGTTAAACAGATTTTTAAGTCTGCTCAAAGCAGTTTTTTGACTCGGCTCGAGTATAGTAGAATCAGCAACTTTTGTTTTACTGGCAACCGACATCGCGAGTAAACACCCTTTGCGCAAGTTGCCATCCAAAGTGCTCAATTTCGTTAACAAACTTTCAATGGCACTTGCCGGCTGATTCATTTCAAGTAATGCTTTAATGACCCCTATACCCAATCCTGAAACAATATCGGTAGTAACAACCATAAACGAGTCTCCCTCTTTTATTGGGCCGGAAATCGTACCCGAGTGCGTCTTGGGTTCGAAAATGGTCGCCATCTTTCCGTCTCGAAGTAAAAACATAGTAAGCCCACCGGCGGTAACTTTTAGCACACCTTCTTGGATCACGATGATGGCAAAGTCGTCATTGTCGGAAAACTTAAAGTGTAAGCGGGCGGCTTTGGAAATTTCCTTCAAATCCGCGCCGGTTAATTTTTTTGCCTGTTTTATTATCTGCGATTCAATAAAGCTGGCAATTGCCTTAGATTTTCGCTCGGCAGCACTTTCCTCCAAATCAACAAACCCTAAATACAAAAAAAGATTATGGTCAGCCTTTGCAAACTCTAAAACTTGCGACCAGTAACGACTCTCATTGGAACTTATTTTGGCAGTAATTATCTCCATTGTCTAAAGGACAACCAAGGCGAGCAAAAAGAGTGTTGCCACAAGTGCAAAGTGCAACAAGGACACCACTCTTAATATCTTGTCCAAACCAATTTTGAGAGTTTCGCCCATTAAGTTAACCTGGCGAACCACAACAATCGCAAAAACCACATACAACGCAAAAACTAAAACAAAGCCAAATTTTAGTACACCAAAAACAGACAGACCCGCAAGGCCTAAGTCATTCACTAGCGAATCCTCCCCTCTATTCTTTCGATCTCCTCTTCTTGGCGAAGCTCCTGCAATATTTTGGCGACCCTGTCAGGTTTGGGAATACCCAACATCTCAATGTTTTGTGCTTCCCCGGCAGTCTGGACAAATACATTACCGTAGTTGAACATTGTCCTTATAGGCCCACCCATCGTGTAAGTAACATCCTCGATGTTATCCAATTCAGCATCCGTGACCTCCTTATAAACAAAATTGTGAAAGTCTATGTCTACTATCCGCTCGTCGGTAATAATATTTACATTAAAAAACCAAACCAAGAAATTTTCAAAAGCGTATGTAAACACAAAAACGTACCAGGCCATAATAGATATAAGCTGAAATCTGGCAGGAAGAAAAGCCGTAACCGGAAAAACAATTAGAAGCAGTGGAGCAAACAGCATTAAAATTACGAAGATTATCCAAGGCAAGTTTGTAATCGGGTGCCTTCGCAGTAACAGCACGACCTTCTCTTTTTTGTCTTGAGTTTCAAAGTTGAGGTGGTCAGGAACGTAGCAATATGCGGCTAGAGGGTTATGTGTGTGCCCGTAAAGTTCATGCTTCTTTTCATTAGGCAGCTTCATGTCCAGACTTACTTGGGGATACTGTTCCTGGTTGACTAATTGCTGCGGCCCAGGAGTATGAGCACTTTTAGGGTCGTTAATAAAAATATCGGGCATCTCGAAGCTAATTATATCACGAAGGTTAGATTAAATTTTTTCGATATTGAAAAGGCTGCTTTTAAGTCCAATGTAGCCGGGAGCCCTTAAATTAAATGCCTTCTTAAATTCGGCCCCTGATATGCTTACCGATCCTTTATTTGTCGAAAGGTTAACACTTAACGTCGAGCCGTCGTTGCTGTAAACAACTGAAGAACTGCTCACACCGGTGTAGCCCCCAACCGCCACCAGTTCACCTTTGGAGTAAGGGTTCCCTCCCCAACAAGTGTCCAATGGTGATACTCGGGAGACATCGCCGCCGCCGTTATAGAGAACATGCCAGGCATTTAGAATATCCGCCATTTCTTCGTTCGTTAACCAGGGATTACTTCTACCGCAGCTTGCTCCGCCGCGCGACTTGTACCAGCCTTTATAAAACCAGGGACTGCCGGCCGACTTCTCATAAGCTGTGTCCGGCCAACTATCGGCAGTATCCTTTATGCCCGACCAGCCCCACTGACTGATTGTAAAACCACCCGTCGTAGAAGAGTAATATGTGCTTGCGGAAGTCCCGCCACGAGTCATCACCCAACCACGAGTAGCTGCCACAGCTTCTCTCCACTTCCCGCTTTTAAGTTGAGGTTTATAAACCTGGCAACTTTCAGTGGCACAGATCGTCCCGGCTCCGTTGTTTGTAACCGCCAAGGCATAGCTTCTGGCCGCCACTGCCTGGGCCTTGAGGGCCTCAAAGCCGCCGGAGTCGCCCCAACTTTCCGGAACCTCGTATATTCCAAGTAAATAGTTATCCTCAAAAGCAATATTGCCATATCCCGAGACGTTGATTGTTGGCGGTACAGGATAACTCTTGACTAGCTCGGCTCCTTGAAAGTATGTGGCAAGAATTGTCTCTACCGACTGACCGAGCTTAGCTCGGCCATAAGCCCCATATTGGCTCATCCCCGTCCTGTGTGGCGCGCCGAACGAAAACGCCGCAAAGGCAGGGCGAAAGCCCGGGTCGCAGAAATTAATCGACCCCGGAGGCCCGGAACAAGGCTCGAACGTAGGCGGGGTGTCTCCGACCGAAGTTTGAAAACCGCCGGATTTTGCCGCTTGCAACTCCTGTTGCTTGTTCGATAAGGTCGCCAGGTAAGTTTCGGTCTTCTCTACTTCTCCCTCCAAAAATGTGGCGCGTTCGTCAACTTTTTTCTGAACAGCCGCAAGGTTTGTCTGATTTTTTTCAAGCACCTGTTTGTCTTTTTTGAGATTGATTAAGTCTTCACCATACTTCTCCATTGTCTTGCGGTCGCTATCGGCGGCCCTGGCTCGAAAGGCAATTTCACGAAACGCCTCGCCTGCGTCCCCCGCAGATAAAAACGGCAGCAGAGGGTCATAAACCCTCAAAAACAAATAGTGATTTCTTGCCTTCTCGTACAAAATCGTTTCAGCGTAGGCTAAATCAACTTCTCTGTTACCGATCTCTATCTTTATCTCATCCAGATTTCTTAATATGGCAGTAATTCTGTTTTTGAGATCAGCCAGTTGTTTGTTTAAATTTGACAGTTCTTGTTTATTTGTCTCGTGCGCGCCCGATAGAGCGTCGATTTCACGCTGAATTTCGGCTATCTGGCAATCGTAGTCGGTTGCGGGACAATGCGAAGCAAGTGCACTGGTACGCTGGTACACTAGTACACTAGTACACAAGAAAATAAATAAAATAACCAGTGCTCGAGCGTACTTGTGTACTAACTTTCTCACTTATTTATTATAGCAATTTTCATTAAAACCGATACAACCCGAAAAAACCGTCACTTGACTACAACGAAGGTCGTACTAAAATTGTAGTATGGTGATAAAAAGGTACATTCTAAAGCAATTAATTGAACATCTTCGTAATACTGAAATCAGCTTGATAACAGGTCCCAGACAGGCTGGAAAAACCACATTAATGTTAGAACTGAAAAAAAATCTCGACAGAAAAGGTGAAAGGACCCTTTTTCTTTCCCTTGATAGAGAAATCGATAAAATATTTTTTGAATCACAGGTAAATCTAATCGCTCGAATAGAGTCAGAAATGGGTAAAAGAAGAGGGTTTGTGTTCCTTGACGAAATACAAAGAAAAGAAAATGCTGGTATCTATCTCAAAGGAATATTTGACATGAATCTTCCTTATAAATTCATCGTTTCGGGTTCTGGAAGTCTAGAGTTGAAAGAAAAAATCCACGAATCCTTGGCAGGAAGAAAAAGAGTGTTTGAATTAAAAACACTCTCCTTCGAAGAATTCGTAAATTTTAAAACAGAATATAAATACGAAGACAGAATTATTAACTACCTCTCTATAGACACTATAAGTACACAGCAATTTTTACAAGAATATTTAAACTACGGAGGATACCCTAAGGTCGTTTTGGCTGAAACATTAAATGAAAAGTTTGAAACGATAAACGAGATATTCCAAAGTTATCTTGACAAAGATATTTCTTATCTTCTGGGTATTAAAAAATCAAAGGATTTCAACAATCTAGTAAGACTACTTGCTTCCCAGATAGGTAATTTGGCTAATTTATCCGAAATATCCAATACTCTTGGAATAAACGTCAGAACGGTTAAAAACTATATTTATTATTTGGAAAAAACATTTACTCTGGACGAAATTCTTCCTTTTTTTAGAAATATAAGGAGCGAGATCACAAAAACTCCTACTTATTATTTTACTGACTTAGGCTTAAGAAATATGGCCACAAGATCTTTCGGCCAAATTGAACTTAATCAAAACATTGGTTTTCTTTTCCAAAATTTTGTCTATAGACTGCTTACAGATTTACCGCGGAGTGTCTTTTCAAGACCTCGCTATTGGAGAACTAAGCACGGATCAGAGATAGATTTCATAATAGAAAAAGGCCTAGAATCTGTTCCAGTCGACGTAAAATACAAACAAATTAAAAAACCCGAGCTTACCAGGTCAATGCGTAGTTTCATTGAAAAATATAGCCCCAAAAACGCATTTGTAGTAAACCTTTTCTTTGAAGAAACAATCAAAATTCAAAAAACAAAAGTACACTTTGTCCCCTTTTACAAAGCTTGGGCTATCTGGCAATCGTAATCGGTTGCGGAACAATGGGTAGCGAAATTAAAATGACCGATGTAACTTTGATTTTTGGCATCTTTTCTACACTTCTACACTCCCAATTTTTCTTTAGCTAAACGTAGGGATTCTCTTTTGAAAAACCTTTTGACGTCCTCCCAAGAAACATCCACTAACATTTTTGGCATTGATAACTCTCTTTCTGCGTCTTCGAAATAATTGAGTGCTCTGACAATCGAATATAAGTGGTCATCTAAAACCCCATATTTTTGGTCGTAAAGCTCGATAATTTCGTCTAAAGAGTAATCATTTGCAATAAAGAACAAGTCTATAAAATCCCTCCGTGTTCCCCTTTCCTCTATTGCGTGCAATTTCATCGCCGCCAAGTCTCTTTTCCCGATTATCTGGATTTCTTCAAACGTGTGGGGCTTTTCTATAAGAGGATATTTATAATAAAATAGACTCACACTGGTTTTATTGATTTTTCCTAAAATCGTCCGCCAATCTTTTCTTAACTCTTTGAACTCCTTTATGTTAGAAAGCGAATTTGCTGTCCTATTTTCATCGAATTCTTTCTCGGTAAAAAAGTCCAAATCAACCGAAATTCTGTGCCCGATTAGAAGAGCAAGGGCCGTGCCACCAGCCAGATATGCCTTTTGAAAAGCAGAGATCTTCGAAACTAGCTGTAAAGCCCGAAATGTATCGGGGAGTAAGGCTTTTGTAAACATGGCAATTTTTCATAACCGACACTAAGCATGTCTGCCCAAAAACATCCGCTTACTCTTGAAAGGTCCTTTGTAATCAACAGCACCTCTTTTATTTTTTCAATTCCATAATTTTTAACAAGCCATCTGATCGATTTTGTATCACCCCTGTCAAGAGTCCTTTTGATAATAAGGTAGTAATGTGAACTTTTGCCCAATCTATCAAAATCCACGTCCCAGAAATAGCCTCGAAAATATTCCGGCAACTTCGTTTTTTTCATATTCAGATTGTATTACCAATTAGAGTCCAAAACAACCCAACATACCGACTCACCCCGCACCATGCGGGGCTTACTAAAAACCCAATTTCAAGTTATAATTTAGAAAGTTATGGCAGACCAAACTCCGGCAACAGAATTAGCACAGGGGGCAGAAGCTCAAAGGTTAGACACACTAAGAATCGAGGCGAGAAAAAAAGTTGAAGAAAATATAAGAAACGGCACAGACACTGTCGGAGCAGAGCTTTTTGGCATATATAGGCAACAACTAACTCAACCTCAAGAGGTGCCTACCCATGACCAGCGAACCCGTGACGAAGCCTACCTTATACAGGGAGCCTTCGCGGAGCTGGAAACAGTCGACGAACCCGGGGGGCCAAATAGAGTGATAAATCATCTGCGGGCTGCAAGTACTATTCTTAATGAAGATTACAAGGTAGAAATAGCAGCCGATACTCCCGATGACAAGAAAGATGCTGCAATTAAACAAAAGCTAAGAGCGGATGCTGTTGCTATTTTGGATAAATTAGCAATGCACCAAATCGGTGATTATACCAGTGAAATGGCTGAGGTAGATGTCCAAAGAGCAGTTTTTGCCGCCACTGTCCACAAGCAAGATGTGTCAATAACAGAAGCAACAAGAGTCGCCTTACAGCTTCAAGTCGCGCGAGAAGGCGTGCACATGGCAACTGTCGTCCACTACATGCGGACGGGGAACGAGCAACGAATTGAAGAGCTGGCCCAGAGACGAAGAAGACAAAGTGAACATCGCCAAAGGCGACCTGAAACTCCAGCACCCAGACCCGAGAGGCCGGAACTAACGGCTGCCAGAGCAAGAGAAATTAAGGACATAAACCCCATTGAGGAAAAGGCCGGCCACCCCGATTGGAGAGCAGAAGAAGTTCCCGGCGAACCTCCTGCCGAACCGGAACCCGAAGATCCCGCTATCAAGGAAGAAAAGCTTAAAAAAGCTCATGTCAGGATACCCTTATTTAGAAAAGAGATAAAAGACAAATACGGGCAGAGTGGCGAACAGGCCTTTGATCTAATTAGCCCAACAGAAAAGGAAGAAATATTAATTAGGCTCGTTGACGCCGAAGAAAGGCAAAGCCAGGCAAAAGAAAAGCTAAAGAACCTCGCCGAATCCCCCGAAGCAGTTACAGCAGAAGGTGTGTATGAATTGGCTGTAGCCGAGGCCAGTGCCAGGTTGGAAGGTGAAATAATACGAGCCGAAACCGATGCCTTAATATCCGGCAAAAGCAGAGAGATTTCCGACCAAAATTTTACTTCAGCGGTAACCAAATTGGGTGAATCGATGACAGAATTAAGCGGCATTCGCGAGGCAGTAACTGGCGTGGGAGGTACCCTTCGTGACGCAGTGGCCGCACGAGTTTCACCAATTCCCTCTCTTCGCAGAAGTCTAAAAATTGCTATTGAAAGCGCAGGCTTGGGTGCTGACGCTAGCCGCGCCACTCTTGAACAAGGTTTAAACGTTATCCACCAAGCGGTCGTCGGAAGACTAGTTGAAGATGCTGCTTCGGCACGAGTTGCAATCCAAAAAATTCACGAAGGGTTAGTTGCCCAAACAGCCGCTGCCCAAGCAAATGAAAGAGACCAACAACTAGCAAGAATGGTAGACAGAAGAAATGAACTCCACGACGCATATGTTGATACTGTAATTGCTTTTAGAAAAGTGAGTGCAGCCGCAGACACTGCCTTAAAACATGGTGTCGTTGCCGTGGGCGAAAGGTTAGCTCACAAAGCAGCGCCCGAGCAACACCGGAAACTTGAAGAAGACTTAAGAAAAAGAACGCGTGAAATCGACCAAGCGGCCGAAAATGACAAGGCTGCCCGAAGGACTCCGGACTTTGAAGCCTTAAAACGTGATTTGGATAACCACGTAAGACTTATTACCCAAGAAGAGGCAAAGCCGGAAGCGGAAGTGAAATTCAAAACTGAAGCATCACCAAAGCCTAAAACTGAAGAACTTCCCGAAGAGGATGACAAAGAGACTAAAGACAATTTACAACAAATGAAAAAAAGGTGGAGAGATGATAAATCGGCGGGGGTAAAAGACGCATATCATAGGGCTCTGGACTCAAGATATAAACTACTAGCTTCAAAAGTCACAGGCGGTGGGTCGGACTTTATCAAAAAAGATTATCAAAACTCCAGCTCCTTGGAGGACAAAATTAACGTCCTCGACCAAATGGAGACTATGTTTATGGAACCCAGGCCTAGTGTTGCAGAACGTCTTGAAGTAACTATCCTTTCCAGGGAGGATATACCAGCGCCAACCACTACCGAAAACGTCCCAGAAGATGAAGATATAAGTACTCGGGTTGTAGTTGGCGAACCAACAAATGTTATTGAGGCGGAGGCTCCCACGCCACCCCCAATTAGTTCAGCCCAAACACCCGTTGAAGAAACTCCAGCTCAAGAAGAAACAGGCGAACGAATAAGCGTCTCCTTAAAAGAAGAGATGGGTAAATTTGTAAAAGCAGAAAAAAGATGGTCACAATTAAGAAAGATCTCGAGCGCTGCGCTTGAACCAGGCGGCAGATGGTTAACTGATGAAGAAAGCAAAGAGTTTGACAAACTAAACAACGAAATGGACGGTGTAAGAAATATTATTGAAGCACGCTTTGGAGCAGGAACTCCAAATGGACTTTTTTCCAGAGCCTTTATACAGATTGGTACTGGGGAAAACGAAGATACTCATTATTTATTACTTGACCTAACTGGCAAAATGCGAAGCCTGGCTATGTCATACCCCACAGGAAACGTCTCAGAAGATGGGCTAAGACAATATTATAATGAAGCAACAACAAGTCTCTCAATAGCCAATATAAAACCCAAAATGGATGCCGATACATTCATAAATGAATTTAAAAAAGACAGAGTCGAGGTTACACTATTCTGATCATGACGGAGAAACAACAAAAATTACTTGAACTAATCAGCAAATTGCAAATTCCGATTTTGGAAGAGGACACTATAAAGCGCGTCAATGGCTTAACCGACAAAGAACTGGATTATTTAATCGCCTCTTACCAAGCAGTCGCTGACTACGAATCTGGTCTGGAAGATTATGTCAGGAAAAATCAGCCGGAAGAATACACTGCCATAAAAGATAAATACTACAAAACAGTTGAAAAAATTGACAAAGAGGATAATGAAAAGCTTGACAGAATCCTGGAAAGCACCGGAAACGAATTAGAGAAACTCGAGCTTAAAACCAAGATAAAACTTAGGGAAATACTGCATCAGCAACAAATCGACTACCACAAATTGGACGACGAACACAAACTGCTTTATTCAAAATTAACTTCAGGACTGAAAAGTAACAGCCAATATTAACACATTTACTTGCTAAAATATTTATATTAGACTTAAAAAAATGAGAAGATTGCTAACTACATTATTCCTTTTAATATTTTCTTTCGTAATACTCCCGTTCTTTAATCCAAATCGTATCAACGCTCAGGGCTGTGGCCCAGGTGAAAGCTGTCCTTGCGCGAGCATTGATGTCGGCGCAGCATGTAATGTCGGTTGTCCAGCAGGAGAAAGGTGTATTTATGATGCCTATCTTGATTTTCCCTATTGTATTCCTTGCAGTGGCTGCAACGGCCCGGGAATTACCTGTAATACTGGCGGGCTACCTTGCTGCAGCGGCTACTGTGAAACCTCGACAACTCCAAATACTTGCGAACTTGGACCAATGACGTGCCAAGGGCTTGGGGTTACAGGTTGCACCACGGCTGGATTGCCTTGTTGTTCAGGGAATTGTAACACGGCAACAGACAAGTGCGAATTGGTTAACCAGAATTGTTACGATTCAGGTGGTGTGTGTCGAGACTCATGCGAAGGCTGGGAATACAATGATCCTGCCTATCCAGGTTGCCCTGCAACAGCAGCACTTTGCTGCTTTCCCCAAGGCTCACTTGGGGTCCACCCTGCGCTTTGTTATGACACTAACCAAATCAGAACACCTTTTGGCTGCATTGATTATACAAGTTCTACCGCGGTAGCGACTGCTCTTTTATCTTTGAGTATTGGTATTGCGGGAGGAATAGCTTTCCTTATAATTGTCTATGCAGGCTTCCTACTTATGACGTCTACCGGTAACCCTGAGCGGATCAAACACGGCCAGGACCTGATGACCGCAGCCCTTGCCGGACTGGTAATGATAATCTTCTCAGTTGTACTTCTGAGATTAATTGGGGTAAATATACTCGGCTTGGGGTTAAACTAAACCTCTTCACGATTTATGATTTAAGGTGTTATTATTAAATAATGAAATCAGCACAGCTTATTGATTTTAATACTCTTCAGGGTGGAATCAATAGCACTAGATTTGATGAAGATACGACCATAGGAGACATTGTCAATGTGGCAGTTCCCTTCATTTTTGTTTTCGCCGGATTACTACTCCTTCTCTATCTGATATACGGAGGCTATACTCTGATGACTTCCGGCGGTGACCCTAAAAAAACAGGTGCGGCACGGGAGAAAATTACCTATGCACTCATTGGTTTTATACTTGTCTTTGCAGCCTTTTGGATAACCCAAATCATGGCAAGAATATTAGGCCTTGAACCATTAATTAACGTTTTTGGGTAACATGACCAAACTTTCTCAAATAAATATCGGTGAGACATTTAACTCGCCATGGGGTAATCCACAAGGATTTGGGGATCTGGTTTCAATTATTTTGTCCAATGCTTTAATATTTGCAGGGGTAATATTGTTGGTCATACTGATCGTCGGAGGTATAATGGTTATCAAAGGGGCAGGCGCCAACGACCCTCAATCGAGTGCACAAGGAAAGAATGCCGCTACCGCAGCTTTGGTGGGTTTTGTAATAATCTTAAGTGCTTACTGGATAATAAGAATTATCGAGGCAACAACAGCAATTAACATACTTGAGCCGACTTTATAAAAACCCGATGACCAAATTAGCACAAATAGGAACAATCAATGCACCTCCGGGTGTAAACGAGTATGGAAATTTTATCTCCGGAGGGCTAACAAGCTTTGTTGCAAATATTATAAGCTTTTTACTTGTAATTGCAGGCCTGTATGCATTTATTAACTTGATTCTTGCAGGTTATGCCTTTATCACGGCAGGTGATGACCCAAAAAAAGTCGAGTCTGCTTGGGCAAAAATTACCCAAACATTACTCGGCCTCGCACTCGCTGCCGCAGCCTTTTTAATTACAGGGATAATTAGTTATATTTTTTACGGAAACTTTTTATACTTTCAAAGAATTACTATTTTTGGACCAAGATAAGATATGATTACCCAAAGAGAAATTACACCGCCCGGAAGATTTAATGGGGTAGGGCCAATTGCAGACCCAAATCCTTTCACTCCCCCAGGGCTGAATGAAATACTGGGAATTGCGTTGGGGGTCATAACAATCGTCGGCGGCTTGTGGTTTCTGTTTACATTTATTCTTGGTATCGTAGACGTTGTCCGCGCAGGTGACGACAAAAACGCTTTGGAGGGAGCAAATAGAAAAATAACCACCGGTCTTATTGGCTTAATTGTAATAATCGGCGGAATGGCAATAATTGCTTTATTGGGAAACATTTTGGGGATCAACATACTCAATCCTGAAGGATTTATATTTAATCTAATCTATTAATCTATGGATCCAGTTATTCGAAATGTCAACCCACCGGTAGGTCTTCGAGGTATGTTCAATGGAAACATCGAAGTAGTACCTTTGCTTCTGCAAATCGTTGTCAGTACGTTAATATTCGGAGCAGGCCTTTTTGCTCTCTTTAATTTTGTCCTCGCCGGCTACGCATTTTTATCCGCCGGGGACGATCCTAAAAAAGTTCAGGGAGCCTCAACCAGACTGCTCAACACGTTATTAGGACTACTTTTTGCCGCAGGATCAACGGTACTGGCAGCAATATTTGGGAAACTGATATTTAATGACTGGGGATTTCTGTTACAATTTAAGGTGTTTGGACCATGAAAACGCTGCAAGTAATTGCCCAAGGTATTAATGTCGGCCAACCATTGAACGGAGTTGGAAAACTTGCCGATCCCGGGCAGAATGCAGGTTCCGTTTTTAATTCCGTCCTCTCTTTGATTATCGGCATAGTAACAGTCGTCATTTCCATTGCGTTCCTGTTTATTGTAATCAGCAGTGCAATAAAGCTAATTACTTCCGGCGAAGACAAGGCTGCAGTTGAAAGCGCAAGGAAAAAAGTGCTCATTGGTTTTTTCGGCTTAATACTTTTAATTAGCGGTGTGTTTATAATAGGATTTATAGGAGAGATTTTAGGACTTGATGTTCTTAATCCGACAAGAATTCTAGAAAACATCTGGCAGCCTTAAAGTTGGTCTAAACAAAAATGGGTGATTCAATTAAAAATCCGGCACTAGACCCAAGAATTGCAAACATGACTGCTGTCGAATTTATTAGCAATCTTTTACGTGTTCTTTTGGGACTGGCATTTATTATTGGATCTCTAGCTTTCTTCTTCATACTCATCCTCGGGGGGATTGAGTGGATAACTTCCGGCGGGGACAAAGTCAAAGTCGACGACGCAAGAAGAAAAGTAACCAACGCCCTAATTGGGCTGGTTCTGTTATTTTCAGTCTTCGCCATTGCAAATCTTGTTGACTTTGTCTTTGGCGTGAATATCACATCGTTTAATCTGGACTTTTTGAACCTCTAGTGTAAACTACCTCTTGACAACGCTTTTTTCATTGGCTGATAATACGAAGTAGTATATGAAATTAGCGCAAGCAGATGCGAACATAATCAATCTTAATCCGCCGCCCGGTTTCAATACACTTACCGGTCTTACTCTTGGCGGAGTAATAAGCTTTTTGGTTGCTGCGGTTTTGATCCTCGCCGGTGTGCTCTTCTTCTTCATGTTGGTCATCGGCGGAATTCAATGGATAATGAGTGGCGGAGACAAGGCCAAGACAGAGGAAGCCAGAAACAGAATCACGGCGGCATTGATCGGCTTGATCATAGTTTTTGCGGCTTGGGCAATAATAATCCTGGTTGAGAATATCTTCGGAGTGAGTTTGCTCAACTTTACGATACCCAATATACTTTAAGGTCTTATGATGAAACTAGCTCAAGCAAACAATGTGATCAATCTTGGTCCTCCTAATGGTTTCACGGTTTTGAATGGTCTTACCATCGGCGGAGTAATAAGCTTTTTGGTTGCTGCGGTTTTGATCCTCGCCGGTGTGCTCTTCTTCTTCATGTTGGTCATCGGCGGAATTCAATGGATAATGAGTGGCGGAGACAAGGCCAAGACAGAGGAAGCCAGAAACAGAATCACGGCGGCATTGATCGGCTTGATCATAGTTTTTGCAGCATGGTTAATAATAATCCTGGTTCAGAATGTGTTTGGGGTAAGTCTGCTCAATTTTACGATACCCAATATACTTTAGCTTCTTTAAAAAACTTACTTGCTATTATTCTTCTCGCTATCTAAAATTATAGTTGATGCCACCTCTTAATTTGACCAACGCTTCGACTCTAAAAGACCTGGAAACTGTTTTTGGCTTTTTAATACAAAGCGTCCTTGCTTTGGCAGGAGTGGTATTTTTTATAATGTTAATTGCGGGAGGCTTTAAATTCATAACCAGCGGTGGCGACCCAAAAAAAGTCGCCGAAGCTCAAGGGGTGCTTACCTGGGCCGTGGGCGGCCTTGTTTTTATAGCCATAGCCTATTTGATCCTAAGACTCATTGCCGTCTTTACCGGAGTAAATTCAATATTAACGTTTAATATACCTGGATAATATGAGATTTAAGATTTTGTTTTTTATATTCATTCTTACCTCGTACATCATTTATCATAAATCATTTGGTCGCGTGAGCGCTCAGATTCCCCCGCCTTACATCCGCTGCAGCGACGTTCGCAGTCCAGAATTTCACACCCTGCGGCCTTATCAAGCAAGTCCGTGTGAATTCGGTGGAACCCCTCCTGTTTTGACTGACCCCTGGAGCCGCCCACTTGAACCTGCAAGGCTCTACTGCGGAAACGACTACCTTGGATTAGAATCTTTTCAAGTAACCCCGGCTGGTGGTGCAAACACCACAGTCTACTGTGTAGACAGTGCCACCACCCTTACTTGCTACTACGAGAGACCGTCAACTTATCAAACCTCAGTCAATCTTGCCGATGCAGAGCTGCCCATCATGGGCAATACACAACTTGTTCCAAATCAAGTCAACAACGGCAACCCACAGCCTGAAAACCTAGCTTATAACCGCCGAACAGCCGAGTATGTCAGCTGGTACTTGAACGGGCCCATGTTTCGCATGGAAGAAACGGATTATTTCTACTCAGTGTGTTCATCTTTAACTGGCGGGTCATATGACCCAGACGAGTGCGCCAGACTAATTTCTACTTATTCAGGACCGTTAAACAAGCTTCTTCCTATCCAGGTTCTGCTTCGCGATAAAATCGCCGCCGCAGACAGGACAGGTAACTCCAGACACAACCAAAAAGTGGAATGCGAGCTGGTTTCAGGTCCCTTCAGGGGTCCCGTACCTTGCGGTGTACCGGGAAGCGTAGAAAGAAGAACTACAGATATTTACCTCCCAATGGTTAGCGCGCTCAGTTATCTAAATGGTGATTTTTGGATTGATCGACCATTCATCAGCTCTTTTCCATTGGTACCATTGTCGTCTACCGAGGACAGGACTTCGTCTGTCGAAACATACAGAGGAATAGATCTTCAAAACGCAGCAACAGGTCCAATACCAGTTCAACCCCCGCAACCGCCGTCTGATGCGGACAATATTCAAATTTATGGCCCAACAATGGAATTTGTTGATAACACATTTACCGACCGAGATATTGACTGGCTATACCTTTCCCACCTGGAAGAATCCAGAGACCTACTTGACATACTTTCGCAAACTTATCTGCCGCTGCAATTATCTGTAAATTACACCGAAGTCAGGGACGAGCTCTACTATAATACGAATAGGTGCGATCTGACAAACGTGAGATGGAATACTGGCGACGATGTCTTTGGCGAAATCAGTCCACAACCGGACATAAGCGGAGATTTTTCCTACACCTCCACTTTTGAGTGTACTTTCGAAAAACCCTGTTTTGCTTTGGGTGGAACTCAATACTGCGGCGAAGCAGAGTGTTTTTCAGCTTGCGACTCAACCTGTATAACCCAAAGAACAAATTGTGAAAACACCTGTGGAGGAGATGTCACATGTATTGCTGGCTGTGCAACAGAATATACCGATTGTAGAAACGAATGTTCGGCAATTTGTACAATACCTCCTTGTGATGTGCTAATTGCCACCGCGCCTTTTTCGGTCTATACCAGGACTCCATTACTTGATGAAATCTGGGGAAGGTCAGTTGAAAGCAGGCAATCGGTGTTCAGAAGAATTTATCCTAGAATAATTCCCGTTCCCGACGACATCGGTACATTAGCATTTGAAATACTTGATCTGCCGGGAGTAACTACAGCCAACTACAGCTCCACCGACCTTGATATTCAAGTTTTTGCAGGGAACTTCACAAGGTCCGGGGCTCGCGCCGACATATTCTATCCCCACCTGGGAGGCATTTACGAATATTTCTTGATAGGTATCCGAGAAGCTCTTTTGCCCTATTCCAGTTCGGCTCGCGTCCGCCAACTCGCAAGCCGACCGCCGCCTGCTGTACTTCCTATCGCCTGCAACTGGAATCCTGTTACCAGCTCGTGCGATTATTTTGTGCCCGGTGGAAGATGCCAAGAAATTCTTACAAATGACTCAGGTAGTAACCCAAGGGGCGACTGCCCTATAGACACCATCGCCTCATACGGTGGACCGCAGCCGGTTAACAGCTCCACACTTTGTACAGACCCTGTCTGCGAAAGCAGGCGTTGCAACCCCTATGAATGGGGCCCGGCAAAAGACTATACTGATCATGTTCCCCCATGCTCGGTACCAACTGCAGATTGCTCGACAGGATGCAAATGGCTCAACAGACAGACCTGGGATCCTGACACTTACGACGATCCGGATTTCAATGGGTGCTATTACGCAAACCCTAATGTGTGCGTAAGACGCGACGCATCCGAAACAGGCGCACAATGCTCTGCCGTTTGCAACAGCGTCTGCTGCGGTTAACTATTAAATTGATAATTGATAAATTAACCGGTATGGTATTAAATTAATTCTAATGAAAAAATCGGTCTTTATCGTCCTTCTGGCAGCCTTTGCTTTTCATACTCTGTTCCTCCCCACAACAGCCATCGCACAGACTTGGTGGGAACCTAGTATGGGCGAGTTTGCCGATCGGGTGGCAGAGCCTCCTGACGCTGAAGTATACGGTGAAAGGTACACCTATGCACAGACCAGATGGATAATAATGAGCATTATCTTCTGGTTTATACCGATGGACGTTTACCGCTGCCTTGACGTCTCAGATGGCATTTTTGAAACAATACCAGAGTGCGCTGATATGTTTGTTCCAGGGTCGGGGGCCATTAGCAGTAATAAGAGCCCCGGTGCGCTCCTTTCGCTGGCATCATACGCTGATCTTCTGCTCAATCAAAAACCAGCGTCCGGGCTCGAATATATTGCCAGCACAGCTGCCGACCTGCATCTAATCCCTGAGGCCAACGCTCAAGGATTTGGTTATAGTTCCGCATTAGTCCCTGCAAGAGCCTTGTGGTTGGCTACGAGAAACGTTGCATACACATTCCTAATCTTTGTAATCATTATCATGGCATTCTTGATCATGTTTCGGGTTCAAATAGCGCCCAGAGTTGTGATTACTATTCAGTCAGCTATCCCTAAAATTGCAATGGTTCTTATTTTAATAACATTTTCTTATGCAATCGCCGGGCTTCTGGTCGATCTTGCCTTTCTTACCCAAGGCATTGTTGTTTCAATTGCCAGAGCTTCAGGCTTACTAGACCCCACAGGAGCAGCTTCATTTACCTTCACAAGACTGCAAGACATCAACGGTGGAACTATCGCCTACGCATGGCTCACTATAATTAGATCGACATTATATGGCGGCATTGCCTGTGTAATAACCAGAGTTCCACTTCTATGTAATATAATGGATTTTATCCTGTCATTAATCCTATTTTTGGTAATATTCATTACCATATTCAGGATTTTCTGGACGCTTCTTAAAGCCTATGCGACGCTTTTGATTATGATCATTGCGGGCCCGTTCATAATTCTGGGCGGATTAATTGCCCAACAGATCGGCTTCACTTTCTGGCTGAAGCACGTTATCGCAAACCTGTCCGTGTTTGTAATGGCAACTTTCCTTGTTTTTGCTGCCCATGTTTTTGCTTGGGGAATGGCACCGGACGGGTATTACGGCGTGCTTCAAACCTGGCCAATGATCAATCCTTTCTATATACTTTCGTTGGCTGGTGTCGGAGGGACGGGTATTCTCCCGGGGTTTAGCTTTGGCGACACAGCTACGATAGGCTTTTTGGTAGGGCTGGCAACAATGATAGCAACGCCCAGCCTTTCCCAAGCGGCTAAAAACTTTATACTGGGCATTCGCGGCCAGTATGGGGGAGAGCTCTTGGGCGCCGCTGCTCTTGGTGCAGTTGTTGGTAAAGGTTTTGGCGGTGAAGCCATGGGTAGATTTATGAGATTTGGAACTTCGGGCGGAACTTTGAAAGGGCTTATTCCAGGCCTTAGCGCAACTTCCGCTGTTGTCGGCGGAGCCGCCGGTTGGGTTGGCGGAAGATTTGCAAGAACAAGGGCAGGGGGTTATGTAGCAAGAGCCACAGAACCAGCAAGAACACGTATCTCTGGAGCAAAAACCAGATTCAGCACAAGACTCAAGGGGTCAGCTGTTCTAGGGTCCGTAGTTGGAGGAGTGGGTAAGTTTGGTACAAAAGCCGGAACGGCAGCGCAGTGGTGGCGAAGGGAAGTGCCAGGTGAAGAAAAAGAAGCCGGAACGCCGTTGGCACCGTTCCAAATGCCTAAATTTGGCCAGAAAGGAAAAGGTTCTACAACCGCTTCCAAACCAGTAACTAAAAAAGAGGATGTAGCTTAATAAGAAAACTATGTGAACCGGGTTTCCGACAAGATATTGTTGGCCAACCAAGCTCTCTTGTTGCCTCCAATCAAGCCTACTGTCTGCCAATTCTCGTAGATATTACCCGATGACATACTCACCACGTCTGTCCTTCCACTGGCTGCGGGAACCGGTGCTGTCTTACCTATTATTGGCGGAGCTATGGATTTATACAACCTATGCTTACCGATACGAGATTTTACCATAAAATCTCTTTTTTCCAATTGTGCAGCGGTTTCAGGGTGAAGGTATATCAAGACACTTGCCAGAAACCACAATGAAGGGTCTTTGGGATCTAAGTCATCTGGATTTATTTCGTGGTCGGGGCGTACCATATTCATCTTATCCAATGCTCGGAAACCCTCCTGGAATGTCGTCCCCTCCATGTCTTTTACATCGTGCGGAAACCCTAAAATCATCTTTCTGATCTGGGCGCATCTAGACCTTATAATAACATACCAAGCAGTAAAAGAAGCCGAACCGGGCTCGTTTGCGTCTTTAGGATCGCGCTTTTCAGTATCATCAAAGGGAAATTTCTTATCTGCAAGACTAACCCCTTTATCAAAAATCGTTTCGTCACTCATTTGCCAACCTCTCCCTCTAATCTCCTGCATCTTTCTCACCGAAGTCCCCATCCAAATATTATAAAGTGGCATTTCACCTTTTAGGGGTTGTCCAGAATTATCAGTCTTACCAGTTGGCCAGTTCTTGACTTTGGCACCTTCAAAGTAAGAGCCTACAAGCGGCTTTGGTGCACCATCCTCACCTCTTGATATCTTGCCCATGTTAAAAGGATGTCCAAAATGAGAAACTCGGGAATAAGGCCTACTTGGATGCCTTATACCATCCGGATCTATTCCCCTTTCGTCTCTCCTGTGCTCCTCAAAAAAATACAAATGCGATCCTAAATCTGTAGCAATCGGGGGATCGGCAAACTTATAAGACTTCTCTCTACGAACTCCACCATCTTTATCTTTGACCTCTGTATCTACTACCTTCATGGTAAACGGTAGTAAGAGCTCACTTGTTAATAAATTCCGCCAAGCTGCCCAGACCACACTCATGTCTCCACCGGCTTTCCGTAACATCGGTGTAAGCCACCCTTTAAAAGCATCCGTAGTAAATCCGTCTATATAAGCATCTCTGCTTATGCTAGTTTTAGGGTCGTTTGTTTCATACTTCCCAAGAGCCACAAAAAGCATTTCTTTCATGACAGTGTCCACCTTTTTGCCCCACTCGCCGGAGTATCTGTACTCAGCAATGAAGTCTTCAGAGTCAATTAAAGGAATTCTGCCAGACATATATTCATTAGTTTTAGGCTCATTGTCTTTATCTCCACCAACTTGCGTACGGTGTATAAACATTTCATCGTTATGTCTTCTTGCTGTCACATGAGCCAATTTTCGGACTAAGTGAGGAGCGGCTTCAGCATACCGCTGCAACTTCTCTTCCTCTTCCTCTATTTCTAGATCTACCAGGGCAGGTATCTCCTTTTCAGACATTCTTGTCCTTGGATTTCTGTCGGCCATATTCTGCCTTGTGTATTGTTTTACTCTTTTCCTCTTTTCTTTCTCGGCCCAGCCTTTCCTATCACGAGCATACTCTTTTGCCCTCCGCACAGGCTCTGACAAAGCGTGTTCAATGGCATCCATCAAGTTGCCTCTGGGATCAGGTCTCTCAATCATTGTCCTCGCGTTGGTGAACATGTCCTTGTAAAGATTTAGAGTGGCACGGCTCTCGTCACTTAACAGTTCGGCGAGTGTTCTGGACGAGTCTTCCATAACTTTATGCGCTTCTCTAAATTGCTCCTCCCTCCGATTGGTATCGGTAGGATTATCAGCTTCCGCTTGTTTTCTGGCCGATGCCAACCCAAAAGCAAAGTCTTGGACAACTTGATAGTCTAAAATGCCTCTTTTGTCTGCTTTCCTAATCTTTTCTATTTCATCGGGAGCCGGTTTTTGAGGATCGTATGTAATTTTATATAAAGTATCAACGGCCTGAATTAGCTCATCTGCCAAGGGATGGTCTATTTCAAGCAAAGAAAGCCTTGATCCCAACACCAATCCTTCCTGATAAGCAAGAGCCTCGTCTACAGCAGCACTTAATTCACTAATGTCGCCATTTTCGCCTATCTCGGCCGATTTCACATTCTCAATTAAATCAGCACCATTTACTGTGTAGAGTTCTGGCCTGAACATAAAAAGACGCCTTTGTTCTTCAGAACCATTTTCTGCATTCTCAGGCTGTCGTAGCAATGCTTCGTCATCTACATCTACCATACACCCAAATTATATCAGCCGGGGGAGAAACAAACAACACAAAATACGATTTATTATTTACGAAGTACTTCAATAATTTTACTAATTTTTTCTTTTAATGCCGGTGCTTCGTTTTTGACCACATCCCAGACAATCCCGTAGTCAACACCAAAATAATGATGGATTAACCTGTCCCGTAAACCTGCATAAGACTTCCAATTTACCTGCGAATATTTAACTTTGAAATCTTCAGGCAAGTTCTTAACTGCCTCACCAATAATTTCCAAACTTCTAACAAAGGCTTTCTGTAAAGTAAGGTTTTTTGCAAAATCAGGTTCACTCAGACTTTCCGTAGTTTCAGCCAAGTAATCAATTTCATCTGAAATGTGTTTCAGGTATTCAACCGGAGATTTGGACATAATTTACTTCTTTCTCTATATAGGGAAAAATATACGGACTAACCGATTCGGGGGTTAAAAATTCAACTTTTCTTCCCAGGAGACTTTCCGCATATTCTGCTGACTTAATAAAGTTCTTAAAGTTTTTTTTCTTTTTATCAAATTCTACTAATAGGTCTATATCACTTCCTTCGTGTTGCTCACCACGCGCAAACGAACCGAATAAACCAATCCTTTTTATTCCATAACCTGAAAAGGTAGATTTATTCCCGGCTAGTAATTCCAATATTTCCTGCTTATTATTTACTTTCATTGCCCTAATGGTACCATTTTCAACAGCCTTCGTACACTCCGCCACAGGAAAACTTTGGCAATTACTTCTTCAGAAGTTTCAGGAAATCGCCGACTTTAATCCCTGCTTGGCCAAGAATTGAATACAAAGTGCCTATTCTGACCGGCCGATTGTGTACGGGAACCACTGTATGACTCCCTTTTCCTGGTCTTGGAACAAATCCTGACTTAAGTAAAACTTTTTGGATTTGGCGGGGTTTAATTTGGGGCAACCTGGGTAGTTGTAATAATATCTTTTTGAGTTTCATCGTGAGGAACAGGAAGTTTATCCTCAGTCAAACTATCAACATAAGTTTTAATCGCCCCCGTGACATTACTTAACGCTTCCTCCACCGTATCACCATCATCGGCAACACCCAAAGCAGAAATAATCTTGTCTTTGACACTTTTACCTTTATCGTCTTCCAAAAACTTAATGAGATTTGCCATAACAGCTCCTAATGACTTATCAACTTTCCTCAGTAAAACTATTCCTTTGTGGGAATATGCGTTATGCAATACTGTAAAATCTTTGTCTTGAGTTAAAATAACCAAATTCTTCTTTCGCGCGAAAAGTAAAATATTTAAGTCACTTTCTGAAATAAGACCTTCTTTATAAACACTCGTTACCGAAAAACCCAGACCACTTAGACGGTTAGTAATTACAAAATAAACGTTTTCATCTGCAAGCAAGCGCATTTGTTTTTCAAATCGCAGCCAGTTTTCCTATACGAGGAATGTTTACGACCACCTCTTCATTTTTGACAACCTGAGAAGCATATTTAACAGCCTCTTTAACATCGTTGGTCGTGAGACGAGGATAATAGTCTTTCACAATATCTTTAATCTCTATGCCGGTTGCAAGAAGCTCGAGTACCATATCGACAGGGATTCTAGTACCGTCGAAATAGGGCTTGCCAAAACAAACTTTAGGATTAACCACAATCTTTCTTGCCATATACCTGAATTATAGCATGGCCTAGCAGCCTTCGTACACTCCGCCGCAGGAGCATTTGTAGCCTTTGGAAATAACTGCATTTATAGATTTGCCGCACTTGCCGCAGCTTTTGACATATTTACCTTCCCTATTTCCCGACCCGGAAAAAACATCAGTAACTTTTCCACGAAAGTCTATTTGGGCAAAACCGACAACAAATTGTGTACCGCTTCTATTCTCAACCAAGCTTGAATTCAGCAAACCGCATGGGCCATCGGATATCTCAATCCCCGTTTCCTGCACCATCATTCTCTCGGCCAGGGCACCGGCCTGCATGTAATCCCACCTTGTCGCTGCCGAAGTTAAAAGCGGTTTGACATGCCTCACAACGTGCCGTGCTTTCTGAAACATCATTTCTCTAAGTCTCCTGGCTTCACCGTTTTCGATAGAGTCCAGCGCTTCGGGCATCGGTATAATTTCGTGAAGCAATGCCAGCGGATCATCTGTTTGAATTTCAAAAAGTTTGTCGCGAAGGTCCTCGGGAGAATTTAAGGGCCATGACGTCAAAGCAAACTCTCCTATTCTAGACGCTATTAATAAATGCGTCTGTTTGTCAAAACGCGTCTTTATCCCATAACCCCAATGGACTAAAACACCGCCTTCTTCGGTAACATAGCCGACGTCTATTTTTCCTTCCTCATAGCCATACGGCCCTCCTGGCGGGCTCACCCAAACACACAATGTCCCGACCCTTTTTTGAAGCATAACCTTTATCCGAGCAAGCGTCGTAGAACTTTCCTTACGGCTAAGTTCGTCCTCCATAACAACTTGCTCACGAACGTCTACTCTTCCATCCGAAAAATCGTCGACAACTCTTCCTTCGGGAGTTAGTCTAATTCTGTAATAGGTAGGCGCCTCTGTTCCTGCTTCCAAAAAGAGTGAAGTTAATGAATACCCAAGACCAGCTTCGTCAATTTCCGAATTTGGGCGAGCATAAGCCCACATGTCTAGTGCTTGTCTTTCACTCATATCCTGCTCGGGATCCAAAGGCCTTCTGCCCAGAGGGTTGCTAGTTTTCCGGCTCTACGGTTGCGGCACAGCTGGGGATTTGCACCCCATTCCTTAAACACAACCTCTAATCAAAGATAGTAGACTACTAAAATCTGAAGATCAATGGTTAAAGTTGGATCGGAACCGGAGAATGTTGGTTATAAACGTCAATATAAAGGTCAATCACATTTTCAACGAGCCCACTTTTTAATACCTGGTACACTTCCGTCGGAAAATAAACAGATAAATCGTCCAAACGGACAACGTAAGCTTTTCTTTCCTGGTCGAAGTCCCAATAACCCTTACCGAGGTTGCGGATTAAAGACTCGCCCAAATAAGCCCCCCAAACCTCGGCCATGCGTTCATAGTCTTGCTCGGTTAAGTCCAAGCCCTGAGCTTCCTCAAACATTTCGAGTAAAATCGCTTCAACTGTAGTTACACTTTCATTTGTAAAATCTAATTCTACGCCGTTATCTTTGGCTCTTTTATAAGCCTCATCATTAAGTTGTTGAATCTTTGCTTTCACTTCCTGCTGATCCATATAACTAAAGTATATCCGCAACTGCAAATTCACACAAGGGTTTTTAGCTAGCTGTAGAAAAACTTTTATTCACGGTGTAAATTAGAAGGAGAAACATGGAAATTGAACAGGAACACCCGATACCGCAGCAAATCTCAAGCTACAGCTTCAGGCTGGTTGGCGACATGACCTTAAAGCAGTTTTTCCAAGTAGCGATGGGAGTTGTATTAGGCTTGCTCACCTACGCGTCGCCACTTCCACCAATTGTCAAATGGCCAGTTGTTGCTCTGTTTGTTCTTCTCGGAGTGGGTTTCGCCTTTTTCACCATCGAAGACAGGCCACTTGAAACCTGGATTGTAATTTTCTTTAAAGCAATTTATACACCGACAGAGTTTATCTGGAAAAAAACAGAAAAAGAGCCTGTTTATTTTCAGGAGCCAACCAAAACAGTCACAACTGTAACACCCACCAGTCCAGAAAACATCCAACCGAACCAGGAGCCAAGAGTTAACTTACAACTAAACTTGGAGCGGTCAGAGCGCTCGATTTTGCAAAATATCGGAAACCTCTTTTTGCTCCATCACAACCCAATAGTGTCTGCCCAGCCGGTACCCACTATCAGCGGCGCTATTCCCTCCCGCGTCCCCACAGCAGTTGAGAAACAAAAGGTTCCCGAAAGCACGCCTGCAGCACCACCCGGCCAGGCTACCACTAAAGCGGTCGACCAAACGCTTGTTGCAAGGGGGCAAATAGAGGGAACCCAGGCCCAATTCTCGCCAGATGCGGCCCCGCCAAGCCCGCCTACGCTGCCCAATACTATCGTCGGCCAAGTGATGGACAAGGACAAAAAAATAATCGAGGGAGCGATACTTGAAATTAAAGATAACCAAGGTCGCCCTGTCAGAGCCTTAAAATCCAATAAAGCGGGGCATTTTATGGTGATTACTCCCCTTGCCGACGGCGACTATAAAATCTTAGTCGAAAAAGAAGGTTTTGACTTTGAGCCGATCAAACTCAAAACTGAAGGGGAGCTGGTACCTCCAATTGCGGTGAGAGCAAAATAAGCATGAACCTAATTAAAACACTGTTTAAAGTAAAAGAAAGTCCAATCAGATCTACGACCCAGGTGCACGTCCCTATAGCCGAAATATCAGACGGCATTGTTTACCTTAAAGACGGCTCTGCCTGCATCGTTTTAGAATCTACATCACTCAATTTCGGTTTACTCTCACCTGCCGAGCAAAAAGCGGTGATTCTGGCGTACGCAGCTTTTTTAAACAGCCTAACATTCCCTGTCCAAATAGTTATCCGGTCTGAGCGAAAAGACATTACCAATTACTTGATGTACCTAGACCAAGAATCCAAAAAAATAAAAGGTCCAAAACTGGCTTCGCTCATGGAAACATACAAAGTGTTCATCAAAGACACTATAAAGAAAAAACAGGTTTTGGGAAAAAGGTTTTTCATTGTTGCACCCTTTTCGGCACTCGAGCTCGGGCTAAGTAAATCATTTACATCGAGCATAAAGAAAAAAAAGGGCCCACTACCTTACAATAAGGATTATGTTGTAAAAAAAGCCAAGGTTTCCCTTTATCCAAAAAGAGACCACCTAATACGCCAGTCCTCAAGAGCCGGACTTGTGCTTAAACAGCTTTCAACTACACAACTTGTTGAGCTTTTTTACCAAATCTATAACATTGGTGAAGAAGAAAAAAGCGGAACTTTAACCGAGCGAAGAATAGAAAGGGAGGAAAATGAACCCGAACCAGCAAAACCAAATTAACGCTCAAACCACAGCGCAAAAAGGGCAAACAGGCGAACTTAACAGCCAGCAATACAAGCCAGCCATGGGTAAGCCGGTAGACAATTTTCTTGCCAAAAAGAGTTATCTCATTGACATAATTTCTCCAAATACGATTGAAGAAGAGTTTGATTACTTGATAATCAACGGTAAATACTATAGAACTCTTTATGTATCGGGTTACCCTAGATTTGTTTCCCCGGGTTGGCTTGATCCTGTCGTGAATTTTGACAGTTCCTTGGATATCGCCTTCTATATCTATCCTATCGACGCAAAAACAATTCTCGACGACCTTAGGCGAAAAATTACGGAAATGGAAGCCGAAATCGAGACCGACATTGAGCGGGGCCGAATTGCCCACGCAACAACCGAAGCAAAACTTGATGACGCAAAGGCATTGCAAGAAGAGCTTGTCAAAGGAATTGAACGATTTTTTGAGTTTGCGTTCTACATTACAATACCAGCCGCGACAATCGACGAGCTAAATGACGTCTCTAAACAAATTCTTTCCACTCTTGGTGCATTATTAATTAACGGTAGAACGGCAGCTTTGGATCAAGAAAACGGGTTTCTGACGACATCGCCGCTTGGCTTAGACAGAATCTCGGTCACACGCAATATGGACACAACCAGCCTCGCCACAACTTTCCCCTTCACGTCAACCGAACTCTCAAGCGACAGGGGGGTCCTTTATGGTATTAATCCCGAAAACGATTCATTTATCATCTTTGACAGGTTTTCTCTCGAAAACTATAACATGACGGTCTTTGCAACTTCAGGCGCCGGCAAAAGTTATTTCGTAAAACTGGAAGCAGTGCGTTCCTTGATGCTTGGCGCCGAAATTATAATACTAGACCCAGAATTTGAATATAAGGCACTTTGCGACGCTGTAGGCGGTGAATACGTGTCGTTTTCGTTCTCATCTCAGTCCAAGATTAATCCTTTTGACCTGGCACAGGTTCGTGAAGAAGGTGAGAATCAGCTCGGCCTTAAAATTTTGTCGCTGCATTCCCTTTTTAAAGTAATCATGGGAGAGCTTGATCCTATTCGTGAAGCATTGCTTGACCGGGCGCTGGTACTAACATACCGCAACAAAGGCATAACCCAATATCCGGAAACGCAAAACAAAGAGCCACCCTTGATGGAAGACCTTTATAAAACCCTCATCGGCATGGAAACAAACGAGGCACTGGACCTGGCTGCCAGAATTGAAAAATATGTCAAAGGGAGCTTTGTTGGCATGTTTGACAAACAGACAAATGTCTCGCTCGACAATTCCTTTACAGTCTTTTCTGTTAACGACCTGCAAGACATCCTGCGGCCCATTGCCATGTTTATCATTCTTGACTACGTCTGGACAAGAGTCAAAAAAGACCTTAAAAAGCGAATTTTGATTGTCGATGAGGCTTGGCAGATGATGCGGCATCCGGATTCCGCTACCTTTATGTGGTCAATGGTGAAGCGAGCCAGAAAATACTATATGGGCTTAACCACCATCACCCAAGACGTTGAGGATTTTTTGAATCACGACTTGGGTAAAGCAATTCTGACCAATTCCTCGCTCAAGCTTTTACTCAAACAGTCAGCTGCAGCTATGGACTCGATTACCGAAGTTTTTTATCTGTCTCAAGGAGAAAAACAACTCCTTATGTCGGCTGATGTGGGAGAAGGGATCTTCTTTGCGGGACCCCACAGAGCACCGATTAGAGTCGTTTCTTCTCCTCAAGAACATAGACTGGTCACCACCAAGCCGCAGGAGAAGCTTGAGATGCAGCAGAGAGCCAAGGGCGGTGTAATATTAGACCGAGGAGGACAAAGTGGCTGAAGAACAAAAGCAACAAAAAAGCGCTGCTGGAGATCTGGCTGGACAAGCGGCTGGAAAGGGCGTAAAAAGTCTCGGGAAAAACCTCGCCTCAAACGCTTCCAAAGCCGCTGCTAACGCCGCTAAAGCCGTTAAAATGGGTACGCAGGCCGCAAAGGTAGCCGCAACCGCCGCTTCCGCAGCAGCAACTGCAGGACTCGCCTTAGCCGCAGCCGCCATACAAGCGGCTGTTGAAAAACTTGTCGGCAAGATGAAAAAAGAGCATATTGCTGCAGCCATTCTTGCCCCTTTTTTAGCAATTATCGGCGCTTTTCTGGCAATACCCCTTGCTATACTGGGTACTGTTGCGATTGCCATTCTCGCTCTTATTGTACTGGTTCCTTCGATTTCATTTATCATCAACTCGGGCGCCTACATCGTCCCTCCCTATACTGGCGGAGTTTTGCAGGCTCCTGGAAACGTTGAGTCACCCTATATCCGCGTTATTAAAACCGCAGAACCAAGGGTTTTGACCAATGACCAACTTCCCTATCCTGTTCAATACACTATTCAAATTACAGCCAAACAGGGGGCTCTAACTAACATAACTTATAACAACGAATGTAGTGTAATTTGGGACAATAACAGGGGGACTCCCCCCGGCTGTCCTAGTGCCTCAATACCGGACCCACCAGATGCCATACCAGCCGGCACCACTTTTACCTTTACATACACAATGACCTTTACCCTGCCACCTACTGATTATACTGACACGCTAGTTGTTGATGTTTTTACTGTTTCAGCAGATGCGCCGGTGGGAACCAGTACAAACAGAAGCACTGCGTCGGGTACTGCAACTGTAAGAATTGGAAATCCGCCTGATGAATGTCCTGGACCGTGGCCAGTAAGACAGGGTTTAAGAATTAGCCAGGGCCCTGGTCCTCAACATTACCCTTCTGAATCTGTAGACGTACCACCAGCAGGTTTACAAGTCGTCGCCACTCATTCGGGTGTAGCATCTGTTGGCTGGGAAGGAGCGGGCTACGGAAATTATGTCAGAATATCCTCAATCTGCAATGGTGTCAGATTCTGGTCAACCTATGCCCATCTTGAAGTAGTAACTGCACAAAACGGAGTGATTAAACTTGGTGATCCTATAGGGATCAGTGGAGCAACCGGTGGTGGAGCGAGAGGAGCACACATCCACTATGATTTTGGCGGTTTGAGAATGTGGGAACCAAATATATACAGACCACAAGGGATCAGCTCAGAGTCAGCATTCAGAGGTTGTGTCGACTCTGCTGGTGTTGGTTTATGCGGTTATGTTCCCTAAGTTATACTGATTAAGTATGATAAAAAGATATAAAAAAATCCTACTTGTACTTCTTCTTGCGTCTACTTTTATCGTTACAATTGTTTTGTTAACACGCAAAACCCAACCTGTACCAGTTACACCAACTGTTATACCCAAAATAGAACTTCCCGATCTAATCAAAGACACCCCTAAAATCGAAACCCAAATCGAGGAGGTGACTTTAAATTTACCCCAAACAGCCGCACTCTTGGGAATTTCAACTCCACCTCTTATAACTAAAGACGAAGCTGTAAAAATTGCATCAACTTTTGACCTCGAGACGAACCTGTTGGAAGTCAGCGACACTAGAGTAGGACAAACGTTTTTCGGAAGCACAGAAAAACATTTTCTTACAATATATGCCCAAGAAAATCATATAAGATACTCTCTACAGAGTGACGTTTATAGAATCAATAAACAATTGAGCAATAATGCTTTAATTGAAACAGGAAAACAATTCTTGCTAAATCACTCTCTCTTAGACAGCGGTAAGATTGAATTTTCATCTTTTGTTTATTGGAAAAAAGAAGATCCTCAAGGCGAACACATGGCTCAAACAGAAAAGGCTGAAGCTGAACTAATCCAAGTGAATTATACATATAAAATTGGCGGATTTGATATATTAACGTACAATCCACTATCAAGTATAGTGAACGTCGTGATACTACCCGACGGCGAAGTTTTTAGAGTTGACATTTACAGACTTGGGGGGACATCTAAATCGGATACCAGATATAAAATTAAAAAATACGACGAAATAATTTCCTCCCTAAACGAAGCTAAAGTTGTAAGTATAGATAATGGGAACCAAGGCCTTGTTGAAATAAAACTTGGAGATTTAAAGAACGTAAAAATATCAAACGTAAAATTGGCTTACTTAATAGATAACGTAAAATCCAAATATCTTTACCCTATCCTTCTTTTGAATGGTGAAGTTTCGCTCTATGGTAAGACAACAAACATCTCGTTCTATCTTCCGGCAATTTCCTCTCAGCCCTGAACCTTGACAGGCATGATCAAGTGAAGAAAATCAGGATCTTTGGGGTCCTTAAAAACCCCCGGTGAAGATCCGTCCGTAAGCTCAATTTTAAGTAGATCGCCTTCAATCACATTAAGCAACTCTTCAATAAATCTGAAATTGTAAGCCACCTGCAAACTTTCTTCCAAGCCTTCAATTTTAGCATCCACTTGCGATGACTGTGTACCTGTCTTTTCGCTTTCAGAAGAAATGGTTATCCCCTCTTTGTTGATTGTCATTTTAATCACATTTGACGACTCACGCGCAAAAATACTCGAAAGCTTGATCGTCTGCAACAGCTCCTGTTTGTCCACTGCCAGAGTGACCTTGGAAGTTTTCGGAATTATTTTTTCATAGTCAGGAAATTCCCCCTCAATTATCCTTGAAGACAACACCATATCGTCAAAGCCAAATAAGGCTTGATTACTCTCTTGATTAAATTCCACGCCAATTGGCTCCGACTTAAGCTGTTTGGCTATTTCTATTAATATCCCCTTGGGGAGAACAACTTTCATGTCCTTTATTGCAGTTTTTACCGGAATCTTTGTTAGGGTCAATCTAAAACCGTCTGTGGCAACCAGAGTCAACCCATTTGTACTAAAAACAAACAAGACACCGGTTAGAATCGGCCTGGCTTCGTCACCGGACACACAAAACAAGGTCTTTGTAAGCGATTTAATCAGTTCAATCTGGGGCATTTTAAAGGCTGATTTACCAAGGCTGGTAGGTAAATTGGGAAAGTCTAGAGCATTTATGCCCATTACGTTACCTTTGAAACTTCCTGCTTCCATTTTCAATTGTTCCCTCTGGGCTTCCAGTAACACTTTTCCGGAAGACAAATTCGCCACAATGTCAAATAATATCCGGCTGGGCACGGTAATTTTCCCTGGCACACTTACTTGAGCTCCAATACTAACAACAGAAGACATTTCAAGATTGGTCGCAAACACTGTTAGTTTTGTTTTAGTGGCTTCAAGCATCACATTGGCAAGAATTGGTAACTGTGCCCTATTGGCAATAAACCGAGAGGATATATTCAGAGCTTTCGACAGTTTCTCTTGAAGTACTTCGACTTTCATTTCTAGTGTATTAGTCTATCAGTGTAGTATTTCTCTTTCAATTAGTAGTTGTAGTAGTAGGCAGTGTGGATATGTGGATTGCCGATTTCCAGAGAACTTGAAATGAATTGTTTACACTGAACTTACCGAATTGTGGATAGTATTGTTGATAAATTAACCATTTTTGTGGATAAGTGGATATCATTTTAGAGTTTTCCAGAAAGCGTTTTTTTTATCCCCATCAAATCCTCACTGATATGCACATCGGATGAAGCTAGATTTGTTATTTTATTAACAGCGTGCATAACTGTTGTGTGATCACGGCCAATTACCCTTCCTACTTCCTCAAGAGGAAGTTTAAGGTCACGACGAAGTAAATACATTAATATTTGTCTGGGCATGGCGACAGGTCTTGCCCTGGACGTTCCAAGTAATACCCTTTTACCTATGGAAAAGTATTTTGAAACAGCCGAGATCATATCTTCGGGAGTATATTTTATGGTGACATTCCCGTTATCCAAAGTACTTTTATTTAAGAGTTTTTCAATTAACTCGATTGACAGTTCGGCATTGTTTACCGACACTTCACTGGCCAGGCGAACTATAAAGCCTTGTATTTCTCTAGCTGCTATAATGTTACCGGCGATAGTTTGGACTAGATCCATTGCTAGGTCCAATCCTCGCTCCCTCGCTTTGATTTGAGTTATTGCACAGCGCAGCTCAAAGTCGGGGTTGGCAATGTCTACAATGAGTCCTGCTTCAAAGCGGCTTCTTAATCTTTCCTCTAGCCTGGCTATTTCAGAGGGTGGCCTGTCCGACGTTAAGATGACCTGCCCACCCGCCGAAGTAACCGCATTAAACGTATGAAAAAACTCTTCTTGTACAGTATCCTTTCCTGCAATGAACTGAACATCATCGATTAAAAGGCAACCCAGTTTGCGATACTTGTCACGGACACTGGGAGTGGTTTTATTACGTATACCTTCTACAATATCATTGGTAAATTCTTCACCTGTAGCAAAAAGTGTTTTATGAGAGACAGGATTATCGCTTAATATTTTATGTCCTACAGCTACCATAAGATGAGTCTTTCCCACCCCAACACCTCCATAAATAAACAGCGGATTATAAGCGTTACCAGGGTTTTTAGATACAGCTTCTGCGGCTGCATAAGCCATTTGGTTGCTGCCGGATACCGCATAATTTTCAAAGGTAAAACCAGGGCGGATGCGCGAGCGCTGGAGCATTTGGTTTATCTGTACGGAAGCGGCTTGGGGATTAAAAAGGGGTGCGGATTCGCCGGTTGGCTCCAATCTACTGATGGAGGGAAATTGCTTGACCGCAAAGACCAAACTGCAACTTGATTCTGTTATTTTTTTGAGAGAGTCTTGGATTATTCCGAAATATCTGTTTTCGATAAAATCTTTTACATAGTTTGTTGCACAGCCTACTTCGGCTGCTATCACGCCCCCCTCAACTTTTTCGAGTTTGGTAAGCTTGGTTTGGGTGAACCAAGTTTTGTAAATTGCCGGAGAGACGTTTACTTGTACGCTTTCCAATACATCTTTCCAAACACGCTCGTTGTCAAGTTTCATTGGGGTAACTTTCTAATCGGCATATTAGAAAGTTACCCACAACAGGTCAACCCCCAAAAAGTGTATGTTTATATGTCATTTTTGTTGAGTAATTGAAAAAAGCTAAGATGTTGGAGGATTTGGAAGTTCAGGATCCTTTAAATCGCCACTGGCCCAGCGATCAGCATTTTCATTAACAAAACTTATCACTCTAGCGACCTGCTTTTTTTCGGCTTCTAACAACTCTGGGTCTGATAAAGTACCCCCATGTTCTGTATCTGAGTTATCTGTATCTAATGGTTGTTTTTGGTAAGTTTTATTTGCCTCAGTTTCGGCTTCTTTAGCCAAAACAAGGATGGACTCTCTAAGACTATCCGTGTTTTTCCTTTTTCCATTTGCTACTTCTAATGCTCTTTCAAAAAGAGTCGTCATTTCCCTGTCTTTTTGTGCAGAAGTATGTTGGTTTAACATTCTGTTATTGGCCTCTGATGATTTATGGAAACCTCTGGCGTTTTCCAGTACAAGTAGGATTGACCCCCTGTCTAACTTTTTTGTTAGCGGTTGTCCCGTCAAATCCACACTAAATGGAACACGGTTTCTACTTTCGTACTCCGCCTTTAATGTTTTTCCTGTAAAACCAGTATCAGTTTCATCTACCATTTGGGTTTATTTTACAACGTGTCTCAATTCCCTTCAGGGCCAACAACGCTAAATTCAGCTTCAACTATGTCCTCTGGCCTTGGCACACCCTCCCTTTCTCTGATGCCAGGATCCCTTGAGAGTATTTGTGCCTCCAAAAATTTACCCACAGGTTGTATTGGTTCTACCTGACCTTCTTTAATAGCATTTCTATTATCTTTAAAGCAAAGGTTGGCAGCCATTGCCAAGCGGACCCTTGCTCCCTCAACAGAATCCTCATTAGGCAACCTCCCTTTAGTTGTTGTTATCGTTACCAAGAGTTCCTCTGAGCCAGGTAAATCTCTTAAAAGAGTTCTCATTCTTTCCGTTGGGTCAAGAAAATCTGAGTCTTTTCTTCCAGCGGCTTCGCGCTGACCAAATTCGTCTACTCGACGAAGAAGTGCTGGTAATTGGTTCGCACCGGCTATTGTGTCTAGGTATCTTTGCATCTTTCCCATTCTTGCGCCAGGCCAAGTATCTGCCATGCTGGTTTTATTGTAGCAAATCTTTGTTTGTGGAACAATGAAAGTGAAGTGATTGGAGGAGTTGTTACCAAGAAACGCTTGTTCGTTGGTCTGGTTCTGTTGGGATTGATTGCGCTGTTGTTTACTGTTCTTTCGGCAAACAGTAGCTGTATAAAGAAAGTTGGTGGCGTTGTAGGGATCAGAAACGATTGCAGACAACTTTTCGACTGCAATTTTATCATTGGAGATAAAGATGATTGTTATTTTGGCGTGGCTACTTATCAAAAAAATGTCGGTATTTGTGATATGGTCCAAACTTTATGGAAGAAAAATGGTTGCATTATAAATGTTGCGGTTCAATTAAAAGACCGGACACTGTGTGAGAAAATTGACAGAAGGGAAGATTTTTGGCAGGAGGACAGGGAAAGATGTAAGGAGGAAGCGGCTGAAAATAAGGATTTTTCCTGGGATTTAAAAAAAGGAATTGAAAAGTGCGGGCCGGTCCCAATGGGGGTCTATGGTGAAAACTATTCGAATGTTAACAACACTTGGTCATACGTTGCCGTCGACAACGTTTACTGGTCACCAGACTGCGAGCTTGTTTATTACTCTGCGGAGGTGTCAAGAAGAGGAGTTTCGACAGATCTTTACACTGTTGAGATTCCGAATAGCGAGATAGAAAAAAGAGGAGGAATTTGGGGATATAATCCAAAGACAAAAGAAAAAGTAAGAGTTTATTCAGAAAATGAAGCATTTATTAAAACTTGGCTTTCGGAAAACGAAATTGAAATCCGAAGACCAAACGGCGAGTCAATGATGCTTAATTTATAAACCGGCCCAGCAGTAAACCCAGTATTAATCCGGTAGTCTCAACAATAACCAGAAGAAGCATAAGGAAGATCGGAAGACTTAATAGTGACGAGAGCATTGCTGCTATTGGGATACCAATGCCAATAATTCCTATTTTATTTTTTGTTGCCATTTCTATTTTATCTTTCTCCTTAAGGCCGATAATTATGGAGGATAAAGTGAGGGATATTAAGATTGGAGGTACAAAAATAGATAGAGCTCCTAGCTCCGCATTGGCTAGTTTTTGTTCGATAGCTTGCGGCATAGGGATGACCATAAATAAAATTATAACAACAATAAGAAGTGCGAACGTCAGAAGAATAGATTTTAAAGTAGTTTTAATCCAGCCTTTGAAAAAATATTTAATCATTAGCTACACCTTTATTGTAGCAATTTTTTGGGGCAACGAGAGTTTTTGGTATACTTAGATCATGAATTTAGGCAAAAGACAAAAAGACCAGATTGTTAAATTTTTTGAAAGGAGGCCTGAAATAGCGGCGGTTTATTTGTATGGTTCGCAAGTAAAAGGTTTTGCGCGAGGCGACTCTGATATAGACCTTGCAGCGCTTGTTGCCGACAGAAAAACCTTTGGCGGCTTTGATATTCCCCAAACCAGATACACTTACGACCTTTCAAAATTATTAGGGAAGGAAGTAGAGGTTCAGGATTTGGAAAAGGCACCTATTGACTTTGCCCACCGAGTAATTTCAGAAGGAGAGATTTTATCAGGATTGGACTCAAAGATCAGGGTAGATTTTGAAGAAAAGATTTTAAGGGAGTTTTTTGATATGAAGCCTTCCATAGATGAATATTTTAGATACTTAAGAGAGATGGCAAGGAAAGGAGAGTTGGGTGTTGGATACATATAAAGTTGTGAGTAGGGTTAAGGAGATAAGAAAACGCGTTAGGTTGTTGGAGAAAAGATTTAAGCCTTTATTAGAAGAAGAGCTTACTAAAGACGAAGTTTTGAACTCTTCCGCCGAGCACAATTTGCAAGTAGCAATCCAAGCGTGTCTGGATATTGCTAATCATATTGTTGCGTCACTAGGGTTTAGCAGAGAGTTTGATAAAAACAGCGAGGTTTTTTATGAGTTGGCGCAAGAGGATATTTTACCCGGGGATTTTGCAGATAAGATGATAAGTATGACTGGCTACAGGAATGTGTTGGTGCACGGGTACTTAAATGTCAAAAAAGGTATTACTTATGATAATATTCAAAACCGCCTTCCGGACTTGGCCCAATTTGCCCAATACATTGAGAAATTTTTGGAAAAGTACGAGAAAAACAAAACTAGAAAATGACTTTTTGGTGAATTGTGTTTCTAAATACGCTAATTTGGGTTTGTGTATACTTTAATTATCGGTGAATATAATTTCTGTCGTAAATTTCTTTTATAAATTAGTAAACAGAAAAGTCTTGCTTGCTGGAGCTGGCCTGGTTATTTTGTTAATTTTTGGGCTTTTATATTTAATAAAACCTTTTAGGTTTTCAACGACCCCTTTACCTGAAACTCAAATAATGAATCTCCCCCCTACACCTAAAGCAGGTGATTTTTCCTGTCAACAAGAGCTTAGTGTTTGCAAAAATGTTTTGAACAACACAATTAAAGATAATTGGAGATTTTATAGAGATGAAAGGTATAACTTTTACATTAAGTACCAAGATCCTTACGAAATTAGTCATGAAGAATTTATTGATTACCTTGGATTCAATCATTATTATGTGGAGCTTGGGTATGACTTGTCTATAGACATAAGTGACACACCTATTTCAAAAGTTCGGGCAAATCTTCCGACAAACTTCGATTTTCAGAAAGAAAATATTTCTTTAGAAAAGTATGTTAAAATTCCTGCCGAAAAATATACTGCCTTACTGGCTCAAGAGCTGGGAAGAATAGAATTTCTTGGTTATTTGATTTTCGAGGTAAATGATCTTACTTTTGAAATAAAATATCACGGTTGGGGTGGTGGTGAGGCTGATAAAGCGATTTTTGACGAGATAATTGATAGCTTTCAATATCACAGTGGAATTTTTGTTCCAAGAAGTGAATTAAAGATTATGGGTGGCGAAAATTACTACACTGATATAAACCAAGGCTTTACTGTGCAGGTGCCCTGGGGCTGGACTGTTTGGCGAAGCGACACAAGTGACGGGTACTTGACGCTTGTTAGCAATAGACCAATCAATAAAAGTTTTGGTGTCAGAGATGATTCGGATGACAATAGTTATACCAATGTTTACATTGGCCACGGACTTATTTTTTCAACATCAGGTGCACTTTGTGCAAATACGAGATGCGAGAATGCAGGTAAGTTTTTAGTCAAGATCAAAGGGAAGACTTACGAAACAGACATTTTGGACCATCCAAATGGTGGGTACAGATTCAGTTTTGAAGTTTCTGGCCTAACCTATACAGCTTCTTTTTACAGCCAGCCTTATAGTCCAATGGTTACCGCCAGTTTTCCAAACCTAGGTGATGTTGATATTATTAAAGAGATTTTGTCTTCAATAAATTACTGATGACCGAAAATCAACTTTTGAAGAAAGTTTTTTGGATAAGCGGCGGAGCGTTTGTGGCTGCTTTACTTGTTTTGAAACTCTGGATTGGGAGCAGAGAAGGCCTAGAAGGTTTATTTGTAGGAATAATCTACAGCGGTATATTGCTGCCGCCTTTATTTTTTCCGGCCTTTGTTAGCTGTTTATTTTTAGTTTCCAAGTTTGTTGTTGCAAAGATTTTCAAATCCTCGGGTAAGGAGGCAATCAGCTCTAAATGGATGAAATTGATTTTGGTTGCCAGTCTTTTGTTTGGTGTGGTGGTTTCTTTAACAACATTTCGTTCATTTTGGCCTGATTCAAAGGAAACAGAAGATTCAGACGTTAACTCTCTGAGCGGCAATTATTTTGAGAATAAACTCGCCTTTAACGGCGCTGACGGCAGACCGAAGTTGTATGATTTTGCAACAAGCAAGGAATATGACCTTGGAGTGGATGGTTATGTCTACCCCTTTTTGTGGTCACCCGACGGGAAATACTTGGCAACGCTTGTTCAGGGCGAATATGGCGGAAAGTCAAGTTTTTCGCTTATACCCGAAGCTAAGGCAACAACTGCTGGTTTTAATTACTTACTTTACGTCATCGACCTTGAAACTTATCAAAGCGAACTTTTAATTGCCGAGGTTTTTGGAGACGTCTTTTGGTCAAAGGATTCTTTGGGGCTATATTTTAATGAGAAATATCAGAATAACAATCCGATTTTGATCGGCGAACAGGCCGGTTTAATGCCAGATAGGGTAGATTATTTTTACGCCGATCTCGAAGGAAATAGAAAAAGCGCAACCAAAACGGATTTTTATAGAAGCAGTATATATTTTGACCCGACAGTAAAATATTCGCCAAACAGAAACTATTTTATAAAGAGTTTTTCCAACTTGGGAGAAAAGGTTGTTTCTACAAATGAATCCAAAGAGCACTTGCTCCGAGTTGGTGTTGGCAATGCTTACTTAAGAGATTCACAGTGGTCTCCGTCGGGTGAAAATATTGCATTTATTTACAAAGAGGGCGAGTTTTACGATACCGAGAATTTATTCGGACTCGCTGTTGTTTCCTTGGATGAGGTTTTGTCCGATGAGATTTTAGTACCAAAAGCCTTAAACATTCAGGCGCAAAATTTGTATTTTTCTTGGATTGATGAATCCAATATCTTAATTAATCAAGTAAATGGTTACTTAGATGCGAAGGGGACAACAAGCATATACAACCTAGAGACGGGAAATTTGATGCAGATTGCGCCGGAATATTCTCCGAAATTGTCCGGTCCGTCTGATTTTTTGATCTCTCCCGATAAAAAGCTTTTTATGTTCCAAGATAAAGCAGAGTTAGTAATCTCCAGTTTTCCGAGCGATCAACTTATTCGATTAAAAGGAGACATGCCTTCTTGGTTTGATCCTCCTGATATTTTTGAGCAGACAATTAGGGAGGTGCTGGAAAACAGTTTGGTGCATGGAGCATTTTTGCGCGACTTTAAAAAACTTGACAAAGATAAGTACATAGTTGTTTATTTAGAACAGGAATATAGATTAGGAGACCCTAATTACAAAAATATCTCTTGCCCCACACAGATTCTTGGCCAGGCGATGATTGGGGACTACCATGCCGCGTTAGTTGAAGACGGTAAGATTATAAGTGACGTAAATGTTCCAAATCTGGCCAATTTTGAAAGCGAAGACAAGCTGGCGCTTGTTTACGTCAACTATGACTATGAAGATTATCGGGACGCTACCAAGAATAAATTAAAAGTCGAAGAGCTGATTGATTTGAAGGACTATACAGGTGATGGAAATGCAAATGAATTTATTTTGACAACGACCTCGGGTGGCTGCGGCTTTTATGAAAATTTGGTAGTCGGATATGATGTTTCCACGGACTCGGTGAGATTGTATTCTGATTGGATAGGGAGATTCGATCCAGTTGCAGGACGTGCATACGACCTTTTTGAGTGCGGTGACCACGGAAGCGATACTCGTGTTGAAAAATGGTGGGAGTTTAATGAAGACATTGAAAAGTTCATACTGGTTAATGAAAAAATAACCGAGTGCTAAGATGTTGTATACTTGACTTCATTTGCGAGTATGACAGTTGAGGCGAAAGTTCCTGCGGACAATTTTGAAGCCAATTTTTTTAGCAGAGATAATTTGAAGTTGTTGAGAGACAAGCTTCTGGTATTAAATGTCTATTGTCCCTTGTTGAGCAAACAGCGCGGGCTTTTCTTGGAGTATTTAATTGGTATGTATAAGCCTCGATATAAAACCTATCCCCAAAACCCTATCCAACATTTATTAATACTTCCTTTCATAGAATTTTTAGGTAAGGAATTCGGTCTGGTAACAAGTCGAGAACTGGTTTTGATAAGAGACGGATATTTTCGTAAACCCGAGGCAAGTTTGGAAGCCAGTGGAAAGTATAAAACTTGGGATGAGGTAGTAAAACGTGCAGACGAGCTACATAATATGGGGGGCAAAGTTGGCTTGGTACATGGTGCTTTTGACCCCCCGCATATGGGCCATGCACGTCTCAGTGCTAAGGTGGGAGGAAAACAGTTTTTGTTTTACCCCTTGAATCAGGGCAAAGCGAAGAATTCTTGGATATCTACCGAAGACTTGGTATCAACATGCTGGGTTGCGAATTCGGGCATAGATTAGTACCTGAATATGAACGGCAAATGGAGATTGTGGGGGGAGAGGTCTTGGCCGTCGACAACAAAGACCTATCTGCAAGTTATATTTGGGATCGGGTCTTCGCGTCTGATCCTTTCGACTACAGAAGTGAGATTAATGAGATTAAAAACCTTGAAAAGACAGCTTTAAGCAACGGTTTCTTGCGCGATTTCCCCCGTGGTACAGATCTGCAACCGCAATTGTTGTAAATGCTTTTTGAGATTGAGTAGATCAGAAGTATTTGGTACAATACGTTGATGTCAACCAAAAGAACTTATCAGCCGAGCAAAATCAGGCGGGTGAGAAAATTTGGCTTTCGAAGGCGAATGTCGACCAAGTCCGGTAGAAATGTTTTAAAGCGAAAAAGACTTAAAGGAAGGAAAATTTTGAGTGTTACCTCGCGAAAATAGACTCGTCGGCAGGTTTAACTTCGAAAACGTAAAACGTAAAGGAAAGCTGTTCAACAGTGGCCCGCTTGGCCTGTCTGT
>Ga0209541_10001085_pt1 | contig 54207 bp, 44 predicted proteins | sample RifCSPlowO2_01_FD_184027 | JGI IMG/M metagenome (GOLD analysis project Ga0209541, IMG submission 184027) | Groundwater microbial communities from Rifle, Colorado - Rifle CSP2_plank lowO2_0.1 (SPAdes) (version 2) | ecosystem: Environmental > Aquatic > Deep subsurface > Groundwater | place... | reverse complement strand
ATTTCGCGCTGAACAAATGGTGGACATTTAAAAAACATACATTATAAACCTTGACAAATAACAAAATTTAGTATAATATTGTAAATAGGATTACAATATTTAGTAAAATTATGCAAATTATTCCAAGAATGGCGCAGGGACAGATAGAAAGCCGGCTTTTTGATAAAAAAGCTATTATTATTTATGGCGCCAGGCAAACCGGCAAAACAACATTAGCCAAGCGGATAATTGAAAAATACGGAGAAAAAGCTCAATATTTTGATTGTGAATTGCTTTCAGTCCGGCAAAACATTGAGATTCCGGAAGCGGACAGACTGAGATCGTATTTAGGAAAATATAAAATAGTGGTCTTGGATGAGATGCAAAAAATTCCCAGCGCCGGAATAATATTGAAAATACTGGTTGATCATTGTCCGGAAATTCAAGTTATCGCGACCGGGTCTTCCAGTTTTGAGCTGGCGAATAAAACAAGCGAGCCGATGACGGGCCGGGCGGTGCGATTCACGCTATATCCATTTTCCGTGGCTGAAATGGAGCAAAAATTCAATCGTTTTGAAATTGACGCCAAGTTGGAAAATATTATGCGTTTTGGCTCGTATCCGGAAGTTTTTTTAGCCGGAAGCGAAGAAAGAGCCCGGGAACGGCTGAACGAGGTAATTTCCAATTATTTATATAAGGATATTCTGGCATTTGAAGGAATAAAAAAGTCGGCGATCATAGAAAACTTGCTGAAACTTTTGGCATTGCAATTAGGCAATGAGGTTTCGTATAATGAGTTGGCGCAAAATCTCGGCATAAGCCGTTTGACAACGCAAAAATACATTGATATTTTAGAGCAATCGTTTATTATTTTCACATTAAAATCATTTAACCGAAATCTTCGCAAAGAAATTTCCAAGTCGGTAAAAATTTATTTTTACGATTTAGGGGCGAGAAACAGCCTGATTCAGAATTTTAATATGCTTTCTCTCCGCAATGACGCGGGAGCGCTGTGGGAAAATTTAATGATCGCGGAACGGATAAAAAGCAATTCTCATCGCCAAGCGCGTCCCAATCGGTATTTTTGGCGGACATACGACCGGAAAGAAATTGATTACATCGAAGAAAGCGGAGGAAAATTAAACGCGTTTGAATTTAAATTAAGCGGCAAAGCAAAAATACCGGCGGAATTTTTAAGAAGCTATTCAAATTCTGAGTTCATGACGATTGCGAAAAATAATTATTTTAATTTTATCGCGGAAAATTCCAGACTGCCGCAATAGGCGCTCGCGCCGCTGTCGCGATCGCCGCATTCTGGAATTTCGCGCTGAATAAACGATGGACTTTTAAAAACAAATAAACTAAAACGGCAATATACGACCTGTCCAGTTGTACTTGACATTTGGTGCTACCATATGTATACTTGAACAATATGGTTATTGAACGGGAAATCTATTCAAAAATCAAACCGGTCATCAAATCAGCGGAAGCGATTATTATTACCGGCATGCGCCGAACCGGCAAAACAACGCTTTTGCGCTTTATCTGGGATACCGTCAAATCGGAGAATAAACTTTTTTTAGACTTGGAAAATCCGGCAAATCAAAAATTTTTTGAGGAAAAAAATTATGAAAAAATTTTAGATAATTTAAAATTTCTCGGACTCAGCGCCAAAACGAAAAGTTATGTTTTTTTAGATGAAATTCAATTTGTCCGAAACATTCCATCTGTCATTAAATACCTCATTGATCACCATGGAATAAAATTTTTTTTAAGCGGATCATCCAGCTTTTATTTGAAAAATCTTTTTTCAGAATCCTTGGCGGGCCGAAAATATATCTTTGAGCTTTTTCCGCTCAGTTTCAGAGAATTTCTCGCGTTGAAAAACCCAAATCTTCTCCTGCCGAAAACCGATGAAAAAGTCAGTGAAGCGATTTTTGAAGAAATAAACCGTTATTATGATGAATATCTTTTGTACGGCGGATTTCCGGGAGTCGTACGAAAAGAATCAATTGAGGAAAAAAAGATGGCGCTTGAAGAAATATTTTCTTCTTATTTTCAATTGGAAATCCGGCAGTTGGGCGATTTCCGAAAAATTGATGTCATTAGAGATCTTATCCTTCTTCTTATGCAGAGAACCGGATCAAAATTGGATATTCAAAAACTTTCAAAAGAGCTGGGGGTGGCGCGCGAAACAATCTACCACTATCTCTCGTTTTTGGAGCATACTTATTTTATCGCCCTCATCCGCCCCTGGAGCCGCAATCGCGATACGGAAATTCGCAGTATGCCGAAATTCTATCTTTGCGATACCGGTCTAATCAATCAATTCGCAAAAGTAAGCGATGGCGCTCTTTTTGAAAACGCGGTGTTTGCCGCTCTTCGCAAAAAAGGCGAGGTAAATTATTACCAGCGAAAAAGCGGGGTGGAGATTGATTTTATTCTTGAAAAAAAATACGGCTATGAAGTCAAAACAGCGCCAAACAATTATGATTTAAGGCGGCTGGACTCTCTTTCCAAAGAAATAGGGCTGCGGCGCGGCCAAATTGTGGCGCGGAAATACGCAAAAATAAACAAAAACATCGCTTATGGGTTTTTATTATAATCGCCGCCTTCTGGAGCTTCGCGCTGAATAAATGGTGGACTTTTAAAAAAATATGAAAAACGGAAAGAAAATCATCGCTGTTTTACCGGCTTATAATGCTGAAAAAACGCTTAAACAGACTCTTGATGATATTCCAAAAGATTGGGTTGACGATATAATATTAGTAGACGATGCGTCATCGGATCGCACGGTAGAACTTTCGCGATCATTTGGACTTAAAACATTTGTCCATGAAAAAAATTTAGGCTACGGCGGCAATCAAAAGACATGTTATAAAGAAGCTCTTAAGCTTGGGGCGGATGTCGTGGTAATGGTGCATCCGGATCACCAATATGATCCGTCAAATATTCCACAAGCCGTTCTCCCGATTGCGCTAAATGAAGCGGATGCTGTATTCGGATCGCGGATGATGATTCCACGCCAAGCGCTTAAAGGCGGAATGCCCTTGTGGAAATATATTGCTAACATTTTTCTCACAAGATTTTCTAATTTCATTTTAAAGACAGATCTTACCGAATATCACTCTGGTTTCCGCGCTTATTCGCGTGAAATTTTGGAAATATTGCCGCTTGAAAAAAATTCCGACGATTTCGTGTTTGACATGGAAATTATCATACAACTAATACATAACAAATTCCGTATTAAAGAAATTCCTATTCCCACGCGTTATTTCAAGGACGCGTCATCAGTTAATTTCCGCCGAAGCGTTATATACGGCTTAAGCATACTCTGGACGCTTGCGAAATATAAACTTCACCGGAGGCGCATTATCACCTTCTCTTTATTTCTAAAACGCTCTTAAAATACATATAATTGAATATGCCTGATTTAAAAAAGATAATTATCCTTATTCCCGCGCTCAATGAAGAAAAGACCATCGCTTCCGTGATTCAAAATGCGCCAAAATATATACCGCCATTTGAAACGGTTGAAATTCTCGTTGTTGACGACGGATCAAGCGATCAAACGGCTGTTTTGGCGCGCGAAGCCGGAGCCAAAGTGATTAAACATCAAAGAAACAAAGGCGTAGGCGCGGCGTTCCGGACGGGCACGGCCGCAGCGCTAGAGTTGGGAGCGGACGCTATGGTTAATATGGATGGCGATGGACAATTCAATCCCGAAGACATTCCTAAACTTCTCGCGCCCATCACAGATGGCCGCGCCGATTTCACCACTTGTACGCGCTTTCAAGATAAGGCGCTTATTCCCAAGATGCCTAAAATTAAATTATGGGGCAACAGAATGGTGGCGAAAATAATCAGTTTTATAATCGGCAAAAAAATTTATGATGCCTCCTGCGGCTTCCGCGCCTACTCGCGCGAAGCGCTTTTGCGGCTCAATCTTTACGGAAATTTCACCTATACCCACGAATCGCTTATTGATCTGGCGTACAAAGGAATTGAAGTTGAAGAAATTCCTCTTTCCGTCCGCGGAGAACGGGAATTCGGCAAATCGCGAATAGCGAATAATGTTTGGAAGTACGGCTACCGGACGCTTAAAATCATTTTAAAAACATTAAAAGACTACAAGCCTTTCCAATTTTTTGGCGCTTTGGGATTGGTTATTTTTCTTTGCGGAATAATTTTAGAATTAGTCCTTATAATATGGTGGTTTCAAACAGACTCTTTTAGTCCCTATAAATTCCTTGGTTTTATTGGCGGATACCTCAACGCTCTCGGCGTCCTCGTCATCTTCTTCGGCCTCATCGGCGACACGCTTTTGCGGATTAAACTCAATCAGGAGAATGTATTGTATTATGAAAAGAAACGGATGATTGAATAAATAGTATGAAAGTGTCAATAATTATTCCAATATATAATGAAGAAAGAACGGTTGAATCAATAATTCAGAAACTTGAAAGACTGCATATTAATAATTGTAAAAAAAAATTATTCTCGTTAATGATGGCTCAACTGATAAAACAGATGATACACTTAAAAAATACATTGAAAATCACCGTGTCATAACTCATGAAATCAATAGGGGGGGGAAAGGGATGGCCATACGGAGCGGCATTCAAGCGTCGAGCGGGGATATCATTCTCATCCAAGACGCTGATTTAGAATACGATCCCAATGATATTCCGCGCCTGATTGGACCGATTATTGACGGGAAAGCTGATGTTGTTTATGGATCTCGATTTATTAGCGACCGACCGCATCGAGTTTTGTTTTTTTGGCACTATCTCGGAAATAGAATTTTAACGCTCTGGTCAAATATGCTCACAAATCTCAATCTGACCGATATGGAAACCGGATATAAAGCCTTTCGATCGGGAGTTATTAAGGACTTACCGCTCCGATCAAATCGCTTTGGTATTGAAGTTGAACTCACGGCAAAAATTTCAAAAACAGACGCAAGAATCTATGAAATCGGTATTTCATATTACGGAAGAAAATACAGCGAGGGTAAAAAAATCACATGGAAAGACGGATTGAAAGCAATTTTTTTAATCGTGTGGTTTAAGTTTTTTAACTAAATAATATGCATCAATTAATGAATCAAAACGCGACAAGAGGTTGCGGTCTTCTTGAAAATTTTCTTGCAAAATTGCGAGCAAATAAAGTAAATGCCCTTATTCCGCCGCAAGCGAGGCGCGGCGCAATTCTCGATATCGGATGCGGAATCCATCCGCTTTTTCTTCTTCAAACAAATTTCTATAAAAAATACGGCCTTGACAAATCTATTTCTAAAAACGGTATTCAACGGCTTAGTAATGAAAGTTTATTTATTCAAAACCATAATATAGGGGGGCGAGGAATTCCATTTAATGATGGATTTTTTGATATTATTACAATGCTGGCTGTATTTGAACACATTAATCCGTTAAAGCTCAAAAAAATTACAAACGAAGTTTATCGTGTGTTAAAATCAAACGGTCTATTCATTATGACAACGCCGGCCCCATGGAGCGATAAACTGCTCAAGCTCATGGCAAAAGCAAATTTTGTAAGCCCAGAAGAGATTGACGAACATCAAGATGTATACAGCAGGGGAAAAATTTCTGCCATACTACAAGAGAGGAGATTTCAGAAAAACAAAATCGCCTCTGGATATTTTGAGCTTGGCCTAAACATTTGGGCAAAAACAATCAAATGATAAAACCCCTTACCTTTATTTATGGTTAATTATCTGCCAAAAAATAACTTTTTTTATATAAAAATATTCCTTGCCTTACTGCTGGCTGCCGTTTTCGTATTAAATGTCTTTCAACTGACCCGCTCGCTTGGTTTAGGCGGCGACAACCAGCAGCTTATCATCCTTGGAGAGTCCCTAAGAAGCGGCCAAGGCTATTCGCTTTTGAATCTCCCCGGCAATCCTCCGGCCAACCTTTATCCGCCGCTTTATCCTACTGCTATTGCCACTGCTCTTTTTCTTACTCAAAATACCTATCTGCCCGATATTATAATCCCTTTAAAAACATTAAATTTGATATTTTTTCTTGGAGCGCTAATTATTTTTTATTTTTACCTAAAAGAAAAAATACGGAATAAATACATCATAGCGGCGATTATTATTTTAACGGGTTTAAGCATACAATTTTCTCCTTACATCAATGAAGTTCTGACGGAAATTCCTTATTTATTTTTCAGCATGCTGTCAGTATATTTTGTTGATAAATACACAACGGACAACTTTAATAAAAAATATCTATATCTCGGAATATTATTTGCGATTTTATGCTTTTACACGCGAACAATCGGAATCGCGCTTATCGCGTCAATTGTTCTATTGCTATTTTTCTACAAGAAATACAAAGAAGCCATACAATCTTCATTGTTGTTTATATTATTTACGCTCCCGTGGTTTGCGTACAGCTCTCTTTTAGGATCTCAACCGTCATATTTTGAACAACTTCTCATAAAAAATCCATACAACATTGATGAAGGAAACGCGCATTTCGCGGATTTTGTTTTTAGAATTGCCGATAATGCCGTTTACTACGCGCAAAAAATTCCCGAACTTATTTTTTTGGTGAATCTCGGAAGCCCGATTATATCTTTACCGCTTCTCTTTATCACATTGATTGGTTTTTTAAAAATGACCGGCAAAAAAATCAATCTTCTGCATTTTTATATCCCTTTGTATATTTTTATTCTGCTTACTTGGCCGTGGACAGGGGGTCGTTTTTTAATCCCTATTTTGCCTTTCTTAATATATTTTTTTATTTACGGGTATACGAAAATATTTTCTCAAAATTTTTTGCAACCATTTCGCAAATGGAGCATTTTGCAAATAGCGATTTTTTCGTCTTCAATAACTTTATTTTTCCTCTTTGCGATCAATTATATTTATTTTGATATTGTTAAAATTATTAAGTATGCGCCGAACAAAAATAATATTATAATAAATAGTGAATTGAAGGAAGTGGTTGATTTTATCAACAAAGAAATTCCAGAGAACAGCATCATCGCTTTCCGCAAGCCGTATTTTATTTATTTCTATACCGAACGAAAGAGCTTGGGATATATGTTTACCAAAAACAAAGATGCGATTAAAAAATATTTTCAAGAGAACGATGTATCGTACATTATAGATGATAATTCATTTAATGAAACAAAAAACTATCTTCAGCCGGTGATTGAAGAATTAATAAAAGAAAACAAAATAGATTTAGTTTACAGGTCCGATCAGTCAGATTTTAAGATTTATAAACTAAAATAAATATTTTGTATTACGAAAAAAAGCGAATGTATTTTCACTGAAATAATCTTGAAATTCATTAAAGTCGCTGTTATGAATCTCATTAAAAAACTAAAATTAAATAGAATCAATATTGAAACAGATTTAAGAGGTTCCCCAGAATGGAAATATTTTTCACCCACGAGATATGCGACGCATCTAGCTGTACGCGCAGCTATTTCTCAACACGCTCGCGGAAAAGTTATAGATATCGGCTGCGGCATGATGCACTACAAGGAATTTATAACAAAATTGCCGACAGTAACGCGGTATGACGCCTTAGATATTGAAGCGCGAGCGATGAGCGTTGACATTATTGGCGATGTCCAAAACATGGATGCCATAAAAAGCAATACTTATGATACCGTGCTTTGTCTTCAAGTCATTGAACATATTCCCAATCCATTTAGAGCGATCAACGAGATTTATAGAATTCTCAAACCCAATGGCGTTTTAATACTTTCAGCCCCTCATTTAAGCCGACTCCATGAAGAGCCGAATGATTTTTATCGGTACACGAAATACGGATTGAGATATATGCTTGAAAAATCAGAATTTAAGGACATATCAATTATTCCGGTAGGGGGGTTATTTTCATTTATCGGGCAACAAATTTCCATGGCGCTGGTTATTCCTTTTTGGCACATCCCGATTATAAAACATATTGTTTTTTTTATTAATAAATGGCTGATTGTAAAAACTTGTTTTTTAATTGATTTGACTTTTGATAAAAATAAACTCTTTGCTGTGGGATATGTTTGTATCGCAAAAAAATAATACGGCTGATGCCGGAAATTATCGATATCAGAATAACTTCTCTCGCAGTAGCCGTGCAATGTATGATATTAAAAAAAGAGGACAGAAGGCAAAAAAAATCCTTTCAATACTTAACGACTACTTTTGTGATGACTTGCATAGCAAGTCGGTTCTGGATATTGGTTGCTCGACTGGTATTATATCAGTACGACTTAGTGAAAAATTTAAGAATGTAGTGGGTATAGATATAGATGAAAATGGTATCGCCTATGCCCAATCCTCGCCTATGCCCAATCCTCGTTTACAATTTGAGGTTGGTGACGCAATGAGCCTGAGATTCCCTGACGAATCATTTGATATTGTTATTTGCGCGCATGTTTACGAGCATGTTCCCGACGCTCTTAAACTATTTTCTGAAATAAATAGAGTGCTTCGAAAGGGCGGGGTATGCTACTTTGCGGCAACAAATCGACTAAAGATGGTAGAAGAACATTACAAAATTCCAATGCTTTCAATTCTTCCTAAATTCATTGCTCACCGCTATTTATCAATATTGGGTAAAGGGAAATTTTACTACGAAAATCATAAAACGCTATGGGGATTACGAGAATTAGTTTCTCCATTCGAGATTATTGATTATACGCAAAAAATTATTAAAAATCCAGAAAAATACTATGCAACAGAGCTTATTAGGTCAAACACGATGAAACAGCATATAGCGTTACTGACTTTACATATCGCCTATTTTCTCTTTCCTACCTACATTTGGTTATTGAAAAAGAAATAGTAATGAAAAATGACATTACAACCTGTGAGTATGAGCAAGAAAAACATATTAATTCTAACTAACACATTTCCTCGATGGAAAAATGATGCGACGCCGCCTTTTATTTATCAACTTGAAAAAAGACTAGCTCATAAATTTAATATTATTATTTTGGTGCCGCATTATTTTGGTTCAAAAAAATATGAAATCATAGATGGAATGGAGGTATTTAGATTTACATACTTTTGGCCCAAACGATTGCAGAAACTTTGTTACGACGGTGGAATATTATCGAACTTACGAAAACATAAAACATTAATTATCCAAATCCCCTTTTTATTCCTTGCTCAATTTTTTTCAATCAGAAAAATAATCAGACGGAAAAAAATTAATTTTATACATGCCCATTGGCTCATACCGCAAGGATTAGTCGCGGCTATAATCAGTCTTTTATATCGCGTACCATATATAATAACTATTCACGGGGGCGAAGTTTTTGCCTTAAAATCAAATTTTATTAACATTTTTTTAAAAATAGCTTTACGCCATGGCAGTATTTGTACCGCTAATAGCGAGGCCACGAAAAAAGAAGTTATATCCAAAACAAATTTATTCATTCCCGTTGAAATTATTCCAATGGGTATTGATACGAATTTATTTACATATAAATGTCGAAATGGCGAGCATAATCTGAGAAAGAGGTATGAGGTTGAGGGACCATTATTGCTTTTTATTGGAAGATTAATAAAAGAAAAAGGATTATGTTATCTTATTAACTCAATGACGGATATTGTAAATAATTTCCCGTCAACAAAACTCTTAATAATCGGAGAAGGTGGATTAAAGAATGATATGATAAACTTAACAGATCGTTTAAATTTACTGAATAACATATTTTTTTTGGGCGGCATAGCAAACGATAAGCTTCCTGAATTTTATGGAGCAGCTGATATTTTTATTGGTCCATCATTATCAGAGGGGGAGGGCATTACTTTTATTGAAGCCATGCTTTGCGGATGCCCTGTTATTGGAAGTCGAGTGGGAGGAATCAAAGAAACCATCACACACATGGAAACGGGGTTACTGGTCGAACCAAGCAATTCAGATCAAATAGCGCGGGCTGTCATTGATCTGCTTGAAAATAATAAATTAAGGAAGAAATTATCCGTCAATGGACGAAGAAAGGCAATAGAAAAATTTAGCTGGGACAACATATCAAATAGGTTCCAATCTCTTTACTTGAAAATGAATTGATCAAGCTACTGTCTTATTTTTCGTAATTTTTTTCCAAAATAAATTTCATCGAAATAAAGCAGTTAAAATTTGCTTAAAAAGAACACTGACCCATTTATGAAAAGACGCTTAGTTGTTGTTGTTAAATATTTCCACCCAATAAAGCGCCCCTCGGGAATATCAAGCTTCCTTCTTGAATTGTGTCGTAATTTATCAGACTTATACGATCTTCATGTTGTCTCGATTAAACATGGGGAGAATGTTGTTTCGCCCATAAAACACAGTGGATTCACAATCCATAAGGTGTCTAGGCCATTTCCTTTATGCGCCGGCATAAAAGCCTACTCGCTAAAACCGGATATATTAATAACTTTTTCCGGCATAATCAACCCGATGCAAGCATTATTATACTTTGGATTCATTAGAATCATTTCAATGGCGCCTTATTCAATATTTACACAATGCACGCATTTTTCTCTTAACACTCTGCAAATTAACTCTTTAAGCAAGTACTTTTTTAATCGATTCGTCGGCATGGGGCCGGAAATCTATAATTACTTAAACACGATATCGGATGGTGGAGCAACCATGATTTCACCGGCCGTAAACATATCACAATTAGAAAACATTGTGCCAGTCAAAAAAAATGCGAATTTTTTCCGAATAGGTTTTTTTGGGCATTTTTCTTATGGCAAAGGAGTGGACAGGCTTATTAATGTTTTTATAAAATTAAATATGCCAAATACGGACCTTTTTTTAGCTGGCGGACGCGGATCATTATTGGAAATGGCGAAAAAAACTGCAAAAAAACACAATAATATTAAACTTTTTACATATGTAGAAAATGTCTTGTCTTATATCAAATCGTGCGACATTGTAGTTCTTCCATACCGAACTTCAGTATCTGTTTTAGGAACGGCGCAGACCGCTATTGAAGCGATGGCTATGGGAGTACCCTGCATTGGAACAAATACGCCGGCACTTTCGCATCTCATAAATAATGACATAAATGGTTATATAATTAACTCTGAGAAAGAACTTCAAGACCGTATTTATCACATGATAAAAGCGCCGAAAAAAAGAATTGCCCTCGGAATTAATGCGAAGAAGACAATTCAAGAATATTATACAATTGAAAAAATTGCTTTGAAATTTAATCATACAATAATTAATTCCATAAAAACAATATGAATTATGCGGAAATTAAAAAATATTACGATAAATTTGGCTACATATACGACAAAGAAAGGATGAGTGGTTATTTTGCGTTTATAAACAAGTTGGAAACCGAAATTGCAATCAAACATATCGAAAATAAAGATATCCTCGAAATTGGCTGCGGAACCGGCATTATTCTTAATCAAACATCAAAATTGGCAAAAAACGCGATTGGCGTTGATCTGTCCGATGGGATGCTTGAGGTTGCAAAGAAAAAAAATTTAACGGTCCAAAAAGCAAATGCAACCAACCTCCCCTTTCCGGATAATTCATTTGATGTCGTATATTCATTTAAAGTTCTCGCTCATATCCCTGATATACAATTGGCTATACGCGAAATAATTCGCGTTACAAAACCGGGAGGAAAATTAATTTTAGAATTCTATAATCCGTACAGCCTAAAAGGATTGGTTGGAAAAATCAGCGGATTCATCAAGAAACAAAATGTGTACATAAGATTTGACAGTTATAAAAAAATCAAATCTTATCTGCCGTCAAACATTGTTATCACCGATACATATGGCATCAAAATAGTCCTATTTTCCAATTCAATTTTTTCTGGAAATATTTTCCAAATTATAGAGCGCAAACTAGCAACAACGCCTCTTAAATATCTCGGTGGTTATTTTGTAATTATCGCTATAAAAAATAATTTTTAAAAAATATCCGCCAATTATTTTCAATAATTTCAGCAACATATCGCATCTCTGAAATATGATAAAAAAATATTCTCATTACATCACTCCCCTACTTTATCTTTTTGGAATTTTTGGAACATTTATTTTATATCTCGCCACAAAACCATCCATTCCCTATTCTTTAGACTCAATAAACTATATTAAACTCGCCGAAGCAATTCAACAAGGCAGATGGTATATTCACATTCGTGAAGATTACATGACGACATTCCCTCCTTTTTATTCAATGCTTATTTCATTGTTTGAAAAAATATTTAATGATTTTGAAATCGCGGGGATGTTTATATCTATTACGGCGGGCTCTTTAGTTATCGGTCCAATCATCTTTTTAGCAAAGCGATTTTATGGAATCGGCACGGCATATCTAACTATCATTTTTTTGATTTTGAACCCAATTTACATTTTATATTCTTCGGCGATTTTAACCGAATCTCTGTTCACATTTTTATTCATTTCTTCCATCTGCGTGATGTCTATGGCGATTTCAAAAATAAACTTACTGATGTGGCTCGCCGTTGGAATTATAAGCGGTGCAGCGACGCAGACAAAAGATGTTGGAATTATTATTATTGCGGTATCATTTTTTTATCTAATTTTTCATTTAGCTAATGAAAAATATGCTTTACAAAAATTTATATTTTCGGCGACTATGCTTATCGGTGGATTCCTTTCCGTATATATGCCTATAGAAATATTATCACATCTTGATAAGGAAAATTATCTTAACATGCAACAGAACAAAGTAAATATTTTAAGACAATTATCGTTACCTGATCAGAGGGATCTGACATCCAGAGACATTATAAGAAGAGAATTATCATACGACGGAAAAAATTATAAAAAAATTGATTATTATAATAATAAAAACATTAATTGGCAATGGTTGATAAAGAAAATGTTAATAAATACCATTGAATCAATAAAATATATTTCTCTTACTTTTTTTTACATTTTTTCAATATTTGTTTTTATTGGTTTTCTCGCGAAAAAATCAGACAACAGAGAGTATGACCATGGATTATTCGATTCGCAAAAAAAATTTTCATCGTTTCTATTATTAATTATTTTTTTCTACATCTTGTTTTATGTAATTGCCGGCTCATTTACAGGAGCTCAACGCCCTGAACGATACCTTGTTCCAATTATTCCAACATTAATGCTATTCTGTGTAATTGGAATACGGTGGTGCAAAAAAAAAATAAATAAGTTAGTCTCTAAAAAGACCGGATTATTAACCATAATATCGTTGATAATATCATTTCTTATGGCGAATGTTATTGCGCTTAATTATATCGCTAATCATCGATTATTGGACGAAGAAGCTAATATTTCCATTAAAGGACTTGCAATGATTGGAATATTTAATGATAAAGTTAACGAACCAAAAAAAATAATGTCAAAAAATGTTTTTTTGGCTTACTACGCAAATGCTTTGCCGATATTAACGCCTTATGGGGAGTACGGCGAAATAATTAAATTCGCTAAATCAAAAAAAGTAGATTTTTTCTTTTTAGAAAAAAGCCTCTACGCTCCCCAGCTTGAATTCTTGAAAAACAGCAAAGATTCAACGGAAGAATTAAAGTTTATACTGTCAACCACTCAAGGAAATTTATATAAAGTCATCTACTAAATACGATACACGCGTTTAAAATATTTATGAGCAATAGGATTATCGATTGGGCAAAAAACAATAAAATCTATATTTTATTTTTCTTTTTTGTTTTAACAAAAGGCCTTCTTTGGACATGGGTGATCCCGCCCTTTTTAGCTCCGGATGAGTTGCCTCATTTTTCATATACCCAATATTTAGCCGAGGAAAAAGAAATCCCGAAGAATTCTCCGGGCAAGATATCTCCTCTGCATCCGACCTTATCGGAGGAAGCGGAAAAGTCTTCAGAATTTTTGCAACACAATAAAACGGTTCTTTCTCTCGGCCATATGGATTTTCCCGAAAATATCCAGCGAACGCCGGAAGGATTTCAAACATATTCAAGAAATGTCTCAAAAGAAAACTACAAAAATTCCGCGGCGATTTATTCGCCTTTTTATTATATTTTAGAAGTGATTCCTTATGTTTTGGGATATAATCTAGATATTTTTTCTCGCTTATATTTAATGCGAGCATTCTCTTTGTTTTTCCTTTTTATTGCTCTAATTTTTTCTTATAAAATAGCTCTATTCATCAGTAAAGAAAATACATTTGCTTTAATAGTTGTAGCGATTATCGCTCTAATGCCATCAATTAATGCGTCTTCTTTTGGCGGAATTAACAATGATGCGGCGCTTATTGCTTTTAGTCATATTCTATTATATTATCTCGTGAAAATTTTGGATAATCTTGATATACGAATTTGGTCAATTATCAAAAATGGTATACTTTTAGGACTAGCGCTTTTGACTAAGCCGGTGGCAATTATTTTTATCCCTTTAACGGCTGGCGTTTTTATGTATAAAGGATTTAAAAAAAATGAAATAAAAAAAACAGCACTTGCTCTTTTAGGAGTCTTCACAATTGCCGCAATTATGTCAATTGTGTTTTATATAAGACTTATTGACTCCATCATTAATGGTTCATCTAATGAAATCAGTCAAACAAAAAACATATTCGCTATTGAAAATATTTTTTTGGCCGTTGGTTTTGATATAATTAGAAAATTTTTTTTAGCAACATCTATTTGGTTGCAACTGCAGTTTTTTGACAGGTTTTATCCTTTTTACATAAAAAGTTTCATTTTTGCGCTTGAACTTTTTGGGCTTATCGGCTTGATTTATCTTGCAAAAAACTACTTTAACAAAGATAAAGACGCGCCACAATCAGGGCAATCGCCCTATGCTCCTTTAGTCTTGTGCATAGCCGCATTCTTACTAATAAGCGGTTTTTACACTTTTCTCTATTACAAACAAGCATTAATGTCTCATTATTATGATTTTGCTTGGTTTGGCAGATACTATCTGCCGGTGATCGCTCCAATAGTTATTATAATGTTGTTTGGATTAAAAAAAATCTTTCATCTTATAAAAATTTCTGAAAAAGTTCTTTATATCGGATTATTGATTTTCTTTTTATTCCTTCATAACTATGCCTTTTTTAACATAGCTTTGCAATATAATTATCTTTGATATTGAAATTATGATAACAGACAAAAACATTTTGAAAATCAATCGCTTATATACTTTGACAATTCTTGCTATAATGATCTCTCTTGGATTTCCAATAATTAATTTTTTATTTTTCTCTCCTTATTATGACCGCTCTGGAGAATGGCTCCATATCCCAAATCAAGCAAAAAAAGAAATTTACCAAGGAAACATCGCGCTAATCAATCAGCATATTTATTCAATTAGTAGAAATCTCGCGCGTATAACTATTCAAGCACGCTGGAGAGAAAGAATTGATATGGAATTATCATTAATGAACGACGAAAAACACATTGTCAGGCGCACAATTAAACCGCGTATTATTGGAAATAAAATTATTTGGGAATTCACTCCGCTAAAAGATTCCTCAAACAAAACATATGACTTAATAATCATTAACAATAATCAAGAGAAAAAAACCGTCCAGTTATCGCTTTTCCCGACTAATGATAAAAACTCATCAATTAAAATTAATAAGCAAATTTTGGAAGGAAAATCATTGGCTTTTTTTATTGAATCAAAATTTACCGGCCCGAAAGAAAAAATAATAACATTTTATAAAAGAATACTGACTTATAAACCGGCCTTGATCCAATGGCTTTTTTTTCCGACATTGACGCTTTTTTTTATATTGTTTATCGGCGGACTGAAATTTGCCATCAAAATCATTTTGACCGACGATGAAATACCATTGGGCGGAAAAGACGATTTATGATAATCCAATCGCTGAAACAAAATAAAAAATTCCTCATCTTGCTTATTATCGCGCTTGAGGCGGTTGTAATTTTACCGACTTTATTCGGTTTTCTAGAAACTCCGGACGGATATTATTATAATGGCATCCATAATCTCACTCCGGGAGACTTTCATCTTTATCTTTCGTATTTTGAGCAAGCCCGGCAAGGCTCTCTATTTTTTAAAGATCTTTACACCGGCGAAGAGCAGACGCCAAGCCTTTTTAATCCGTTCTTTCTATTTTTCGGCTTAATCGGTAAAATTTTCAAACTATCTAATATTACCACTCTCCTGATCGCTAAAATTATCATTATTCCCGTTTTTATTTCCGTACTTTTTTCTTTTTTCAGATGTATTTTTGAAAAGAAATCACCGCTTTATTTGGCAATGCTTTTCACGCTATTCTCTTCGGGATTAGGGGTTTTTATAGCGCCTTTCATTTCTTCTTACGCGACATCCGGCGGATACATTCATTGGCCAATGGATCTTTGGGTGCCGGAATTCAATGTTTTTCTTACGCTTTACCACAACCCGCTTTATGCCACAGCGCTCACCTTGATTCTGCTGACTTTTATTTTTTTCATTAAAGCGATTAATGAAAATAAAATCAAATGGAGTATCGTCTCCGGCTTTTGCGCGCTGGCTCTTTTTTCCATTCACCCTTACCACATACCTACGATTTATGGGATTCCCGCTATTTTTATCGCGGCGCTGATGATTGTAAAAAGAAAAATTATCTTCGCCCATTTAAAGCATTGGGGTGTTTTATTTCTGATATCCGCTCCCTCGATGCTTTATCAAGTCGTTCTTGTTTTTACCGATTTCATCATGTACGGCCGCTACAACGGGACCGGCGGACCACCGACTTTTTTATGGCTGACAATCCTATCCTACGGATTGCTTTTTTTCTTAGCAATACCGTCATTTTTGGGTTTTTCCAAAAAATTTATCCTGCAAAACCCAAATAATGAAAAAAATAAGACCGATATATGGCTGCTTTTTATCGCTTTATGGTTTATTGGCGGATTATTGGTCGTATATTTTCCTCTATTGAATCATACTCGCCGCTTGACCCTTGGACTTCAAATACCATTAGTTATTTTTTCAATAATAACTTTACTGAATATCAAAGAAGCGCTCTGGTATAAAAAAATAGAGAATATTGCCAATGTAAATTTTTTTCTTCCGTTGTTTTTTATATTTTTCATCGGCGCATCGACCATAAATGCGGTTTACGCGGATATAAATTTATATAAAAATTTGCGCGCTGAAATTTACATACCGTTGGAAATTTATAATGGAATAAATTGGCTAAAAGGCAATACGGAAAAAGAAATTGTTGTTTTGACTGATTTATTCCACGGCAATATTATGCCGGGGATTGCCGGCCGAACGGTTTACATAGGACATAATCCGGAAACGATTTCCTATGACATAAAAGAAAAGCTGCTAAATTGGTTCTTTTCGGAAAATCACGCCGAAGAGCGGGAGAGAAAATTCCTAAAAGACTGCGGAATTACCCATATTTTCTACACTGAAAATTTAAAAAAATTAGGCGGCTGGCGGCCGGAAAACAAAGATTATCTCTCAAAAGTATTTGAAAATGATAGGGCGGTTATTTATAAGGTACGGTAAATTTCCCTAAATAAATTTCTTCTCCAATAATTTTATCCGCCGCCAAAACAGTGTTAGACCTGATTTGATCCAATACAAATCCGCCGTCTGTCGCGTCAATTAGTCGCAGATAAATTTTATATTCACCGTTCAGACTATTGGGTAAAAAAACGCGCTGATTCGTTTGTATTATTTTACCAATCTCCCAATCGCTGGCCGGATACAAACCATAACCTAAAAGAAAAGTTTTATTCATTGCGGTTTTTCCGTTCTCCTCGCGCGCCAATATATTTATAGTGTAAATTTTGTCAGTATTTTTCATCTTTTCCCAAAAAAGAGAGAACGAGAGAATTGAGAATTGATTTAGCGAAGAACCGGTTGTTTGGGAAAATTTCGGCTCCGTATAAGCAGTTAATTCAATTTGACCATCTTTGTCTATTTCTTGCTTGCCCGCCGAAGCTTCAGCGAAGGCGGGACCATCCTTAACCAAGTCGGGGCCTTCCGGCAAAGAATCTAAAATTTCATATAACGATTCTTGCGTTGGTTTTTTTGAAAAAAGAATAAATCTGTCAGCGTAATCCTGAACAAAAAGTTTTCTCATCTTTATAAAATTTCTGATCCGATCATCGCCGTTTTCGTATTCCTTAAGGGAAAAAATAAATCCCAAAAGGTCTTCGCTATCAAACAGCGCGTAATCGGTTGAATAAGGCAGAATATAGGAAGAGTAAGAAAATTGCTTAGATCCTTTAAAAACCCAATATAGCGCCGAATCGTTTTGGCTTGCATAGCGTCCGGGAAGATAAGCGGAAGAAAGCAGGGCCGAAGAAGAGACGGGAATCATATTGACCAGCGCTTTTTGAACTTTTATTTCTTCTCTGCCAACCAGACGCTTCTTATCAACGCTAATATATGGAATAAAATTCCCTAAGGGGCCAAAAGTAATGATCAAACCGATTATTGCCGCGCTAAAAATGGTGATCAACAAACCCCGATCTTTAAAAACAAAATCATAAGCTTTATTTTTAAAATAATCAAGTCGCATATAGTCCAATAGCCGCTTAACGCCAAAAATACTTGCCAAAAATAAAGCCGGTAAAAAATAAGCGGCGTAGTGAATAGTGAAGATGGTTCCGCCGCTGCCGCCGTTTACCAAAGCAAATTGCAAAAAAGGCGGCAAAGCTAAAATTAAGAAACGAATCTTAAAAATGGGTAAAAACAAAAAAACCAGCAAAAAACCTAAAACCATTACCCAGTTGTCTATGGTTCCTAAAATATGAATTATGAATTGGATCGGGTTGGCCTGAGAAAGCCAATTATAATATACTAAAAATTTATAACTCCCTTCGGTATTAAAGGCGGAAATAATGCCCATTGACAGTAAAAACCACCAGGTACCTAAAATCATGGGGCTGATTATCCAATACCAGCGCCGCCTCTCAATCAAAGCGAGAATGCCGAACATAAAAATAAGCAAAGAAACATCTTCGCGGGTCAAAAGAGCGAGAAAACAGAAAAGAATAAAAAGGACAAATGACTTTTTACTATTAACTTTTAACTCTTGACTTGATATTATATAGAAATATGCGGCGAAAAAAAGAAATACGAGAGAAAACGGCAAAAGATGAAATTCAAAAAGATTGATGTTGTGAATAAGCGGGTTTAATAAATAGAAAAAACTAATGCCAAGCACCCATAAACCCTGATTCCTGATTCCTGATTCCTGATTCCTGAAGACCGTTTTTGCGATAAAAAATATTGGAATCGCCGGGAGAGCAAGAAAGATTGTTTGTAATATAAGAAGCGTCTTAGGGTGCGGAATTAAAAGATAAAACGGCAAAAGAGCCAAAATAAACGGCTCAAAATGGTCGCCTAAATAACTGGATTGCTGAATGGACGAATACCAATGATTCCCAGATCTAAAACTTTCAAAAACTTGAGAATAAATTCCCAAGTCAAGCGCGTTGTATAAAAAATTATCGTATTTCCAAAAACTTAATAAAATAAATGCTATAACATACAGCAATATTCCTGCTCCTAAAAAAAACAACGGGCGTTTATCAATAATATGTAAAAACCTGCTCAATCCCATAAAAAATCTTGATTCTTTATTCATAATTCTTTCTATTATAGTATAACACAAAACCCCTTCAAATTTTACTTGAAGGGGTTTGTGATTTTTTCTCTTAACTAAATATTCTACACTACTGTCGATATAACGAAGCTAACCACTGCCCAAGCGACGATTACGATTATAAGACCGATAACGCCGGCGATGAGGATTTTCTTGGCTTCGCCTACCGTTTCTTCATTTCCGGCCGCCGTCATCCAGCGAAAACCTCCATAGAGGATAATGCCAAGAGCGATAACGCCGACCAATCCCAATACCGCATTCAAAATTGTGCCGATAGTACTTTCAAGTTCTTGAGTGCTTAATCCTCCCAGCGTGGTTGGGGAAGTAAGTGCCGCAAAAGCCGCGTTCGGAAGCAACGAAATTGCCAAAATACTGACATTTTTTAAAAGTTTTTTCATAATTCACCCCCTTTCAAAGTAAAAAATAATAAATAATCAATCAAACAAACTTATCCACAGATGCTTTAATTATAATACTACCCGTCAAGACAGTCAATGCTTAAAAATTATCTCATTTTTTCGCCACTAATACTATAATTCCCTTTCCTTTGATATTAGCCGCCGCAATCTTTCTTGACGGATAATTCTTGCCAATGTACTGCCATTTTTTAGTCGCCTGATTATAAAAAGCAATGGCAACTTTTTTCGCTTTCACTTTCTTTTTCTTCAATTGCTCTTCCGTGTAGTAAAAGGTGGCCGTATAAGGCGCTTCAATCCGCGAGGCTTCTATTTTAAAGGCTGTGCTGATTGATTTGTTGAAACCGCTCAAATTAATCTTCGGCAAGGCTGTCTTGCGCATAGTCAGATTCACATTTTTTAACGGATTGGACAGGGCCGCATCTTTATGAAGCCGGGCTGTTAGGTATTTAGACCAATCAATTTTGGTAAAATAAGTATCTGCTACATCAATTTGGTATAGATTTTTTTTGCCGTAAACTAACACATAAGTACCGGCCGGCAAATAAACATCTTTGAAAGCCCCTTCGCCCGTATTCAGACCGGAAACCATGGCAGTGTCAACCACCGGCCGGCCCAAAGCGTCAATTTTTTGGGAAGAAATGCTGAATTTTGCATTTTTCACCACTTCTCCGTTATCATCGCGCAAAATAACACGCAACCCGCTCAAACGATATTTTAAATCAGTCAGACTTCCATCGCTCACTTTTACTTTCCAAATGTAATAAAATAAATTCTTGCTCGTTGACGGTATTTTGATAGCGTATTCGCCGGTCGACAAATAAGCATCGGCTTTTCCGGTTGAACCGGTCTGCATAGTCGCTAAAAGATCTCCGGTAATCGGCTTGTTTCGCGCGTCGTACTTTTGCGTGTAAATATAAAATGTTTGATTTTTGACCAAATTTCCATTGCCGTCCTCAAGCGTGGTTCTCAATGTGCCCTGCCGGTAATCAAGGGTGGTATTTTGCTCCGCGGAAATTTGTTGATTCCATAAATAAAAATATTCTTTTCCGCCCGTTACATACATTCGCACTGCATAACTTCCCGGCGCAAGGTATAAATGTTTCCCGCCCACATCGCTGGTATTTACTTTGGCGGCGACCAGCTTGTCCTGATTCAATTTTGTCTCATCAATGATCGGTTTATTGTCAACATCAAATCCCTGCACAAAAACATCAAAACTGCTATTTTTCACCAGATTTCCTTCGGCATCGCGGATAATCACAAAAAGATCGCTCATTTTAGCCTCTATTTCAAAAATTCCGCCCTGGCCGGTGATTTTATCGCTCCAAATTGAAAAATATCCATAAGTGGCGTTTGTTTCCCAGAGTTTGACCGCGTAAGGATATTTAGCTGCATTCAAGCATAAGACATCGCTTTGGCCGCCTCCGTCGGTCTTGCCTGAAGTCAATTTATACTTATCGTCAAAATATGGGTTGCCGTCCGGATTTTTTATCTCCGTATATACGGCATAATTAATGCTTGGAATGAGATTTCCGCCCGCATCCCTGATTACAATATGCATACCGAATTGGGTTGATGGAGCGCAAGCAGCCAATACACTATTAATAGGACTGAAGAGAAATAAAAAAAATAATCCAAATACCAATAAAATCGCGGTAAAATATTTTTTCATATTGGATATATTTAAGCGCTTGGATTTATTGAATTTATAATAAAATAAACAATTGACCAAGATATTAATATAACAACCAAACCGATCGTCCCGGCTATCAAAGTTCTTTTTGCTTCGCCGATTGTTTCTTCGTTTCCGGCCGATGTCATCCAACGGAAGCCTCCATAAACCATTATTGCCAAAGATATGACGCCGACCAGACCAAGTACGGCATTAAAAATTGGCGTGGCAATCTCTCCCGCGGTCTCATATTTTGTCAATCCAAGGGTCTCGGCTGCCGGGAACTGGCTTTCATCTTCTAAATCTATCTGCGCCGACGCAATCCGCGGTAATGATATAATCGCTAAAATACCGGCGTTTTTTAAAATTTTTTTCATAATTATTATTTTTAAGCCACTAATTTGCTTATAATAAAATAAACGACTGAATAAGAGATAATAATTATTATTAGTCCGATCGCGCCGGCGGTGAGAGTTCTTTTTGCTTCGCCGATTGTTTCTTCGTTTCCGGCCGATGTCATCCAGCGATAACCGCCGTAAATCATTATTGCCAAAGATATGACGCCGACCAGAGTTAAAACCGCTTTTATAATACTGGTCAAAGCTTGATTCAATGTTCCGCCAAATAGTCCGGTGTCGGTTGGCATATTCTGCGGCGTTACGCCAATGGCATCGGAAACAAAATTGACAATAGAGAGAGACATTAAAACAATAAGCAACCCGACAATTGATGCGGTGAGAATTTGCTTGGATTTTTTAATTTTCTCCTCGTTGCCCATTGAGGTCATCCAAAAATACCCGCCGTATATCATAAATCCCAGCACCACCAAAAAAAGAAGCGACAAAGAAGCGTCAATAATGTCAATCAATATATTCTGAATGGACTTATCCGTGTAAACATCCTTCGGTATGCACCCCATCGGATCGCCGGATGTCGGATCGCACTGGGCTTGGGCAAAATTATTAAATAAAGGTAAAACAACCAAAAAGCTCAACATTACAAATAAAAATATTTTTTTTCGCATAATATTTGTTTCAATTACTCATTCTCTATAAATGCTGCAAACACCATTCATACAATTACCTTGGCCATTATCACACATATCACCTTCTGCTTTCGTCGCGCATTCATTTTGAGTGTCTGTCTCCGAACCGCTTATTGCCCCAGTAATGCCTTGCATAATAAAGGTCGTGATCGCCATAGCAGCCAAAACAATGATCAAGCCGATAAACGCGCTCGTTAAAATATCTTTGGCTTTCTTCACCATCTGTTCATTGCCGCCAGACGCAAGCCAGAGATAACCGCCGTATAAAATAAAAATAAGAATAAGGATGCCGAGCAAACCAAGCAAGGCTCTGATAATATTTCCAACAAAAACAGATATGTCCGTATCCGGGCTTCCAACTCCTGATTCGTAAGCTGATGTCTGGAGACCGACAAGCGCATCCTCCGCTCCTGACGCGAAAACAAAAATTGGTATTAAGATTATGGATATTATGAAAATATAAATTACGAATTTCATATATATGCTTCTAAAATCTAACCTATCAACCCCTTAAAAAGATAATTCAAAAACGCGTAGCTGCCGAAAATAACGGCTAGACCGACGGTAGCCCAAGTGAGAGTGTTTTTAGCTCTTTGTATTCTTTCATTTTCGCCTTGAGCCGTGAGATAAACCACGCCGCCGTAAACAAACATCAATAGCGCCACAGATCCGCTTAAACCAAGAATACCCTTGATAAGCCGGCCAATGAAAACGCGGGGATCATCATTGCCGTCTCCTAATGGATTCTTTAATTCAGCGGCCAAAGCTAAATTAACAGCATTAAAAAATAAAATCAAACTTGCTAATATTGTAAAAATTATTTTGGCTTTATTTTTGTAGAAATGATTTATCATAGATATTATTTACAACACTGGATGTTGTCTGCTTGACCAGGGCACCATCCAGTTTGACAATCAGCTCCTCCTAATTTACAGGAATATGCATTTCCAAAATGCTTTACACATGTTTCCACACATTCCATATCACCATCACAATTATAACCAGCGCCGCAAGGTTCGCCGACTTTTTTACAGGAAGAGGATGGTTGCGATTTGCACGCCACTTTTGACCACGAACTATCAAAAATCGTAACCTTGCTTAGATCTTCCTCTTGGCCAAGCATTATAGCCAATCCATAATTTATCACCATCCAGCTGGCTAATACTATTATAACACCTTTTACCGCGTTTATCAAAGCGTCTTTGCCTTTCTGCACCTGATCAGAATGCCCGCGGGAGTAGAGCATTAAAAAACCGCCGTAAACAAATATCAAAAGCGCGGCAGAGCCCAGCGTGCCCAGCATTATTTTGGTAATATTTATTCCGACCCCGATAGCATCGCAAACATTACAACCGCCATCGCCGCAAGTAGGCACCAATTGCCACGGCGGATCAGCCGCAAATGAAACGGCGGGAATAGCCAGCAAAGCGAGAAAAATTATAACAAATAGATATTTTTTAAAAAAAGTAACCATCAAAATGTCTGATTAATCCTTTGCGCCGCGGAATTTAAGGCATCTTGAATCGGACTTGTTCCGTCTAATACCTGATTGATCATTTCTTTAAAAATATCTTCAGCCGAAGACGGATTCTTGCCATGATACCAATTTTGAGCCGTAAGAGCGGAAAGAGCGAAAACGCCTTTCTCGGGATCCTCTTTATATTTGTCAACCAAACTGCGCAAGGCCGGAGGCCGGCCTGTCTTATCGGCGTAAGTACTGGCCGCTTTTTCATCGCCAGCCGCGAATAAAATAAAATCCCAGGCAACATCCGGATATTTTGTTTTCTTAAGCGGCGCTTCCACCCAATAATTGGCGTAATTTATCTCATTTATCGGATCAAGCTGGGGCATGGGAGCGATCCCGATATCAAGTCCGGGTGCCTTAGCCTTCAATTGGGGCAAATGATAAGCGTATCCAAACATCATTGCCAATTGTCCAGAAGCAAACGCTTCAACCGCATTTGGCTGGGAAGCATTCCATGTGTAAGATTCTTTATTCGGATTGGCAAAGTTAGTATAATATTCAAGCGCGCCGGCCGCCGGCGGATTGGCTTCAGTCAGATTGGGGGATAAATGAAAAGACGCGGCTTTTCCAGATTGATCCGTCATCCGCGCTCCGCTTTGCATCATTAAAAGAGATAAAACATCAAAAAACCTCGGCACATTATTGGCGGTTCCCAAGGCGGCTGAAGATCTGGTCAATTTGCCTTCTTTATCCTGAAGCGTAATCAGACGCGAACCGTTTAAAACTTCCTGCCAACTGGACGGCGCTTTGGTGATTTTGGCTTGAGCTAACATGCTCCGATTATAGATCAAAACTAATGAATCAATACTCAATGGCAAAGCGTAAATTTTGCCGTCAACCACCATATCGCCATAAACGACCGGCGCAAATTTATCTTTTATCGTTTTTGCGCTTAGAATTGGCGTAGTCGCTTGAGTGTAAACAATTTCCGTGCTCGAGCCTTTTTTTTGCGCTTTTCCAATAGCTACGGACAAAGGCTTGTCCGGCATTGGCAGAATTTTGCTTTGAAAACGCTTTACCCAAGTATTGTTTATGGAAATAATATCCGGCCCCTGATCTTCGGCCAAGGCCTGAATTAACTTGTCTTCAAATTCTTCAAAGCGGAATTTTTTATAACTTATTTTAACATACTGGTGGCTCGCCTGATACGCGGCAATCAAGGGCGCTACTTGACCCGACTCATTCCACACGCCCCACCATTGCAAAGAAACGGATGCGGGCTTGATGGGTTTGGCTTTAGTGCAACCGGCGCCGGCCAAAATAAAAACAGCAAAGAAAACAATCGCCAGCGCAATAATTTTATTTTTTTTGTAAATCATACGATTTTTTTCAAATATTTGGCAAATCCGCTGTTGAATTCTTTATGCTTAAGCCCATAATGCACCGTGGCTTTTAAAAATTCCAGCTTGTCGCCGCAATCAAAGCGCCGGCCTTCAAATTCATAAGCGTAAATGGATCGCTTTTTCAAATGGGCGCGCAAGCCGTCAATCAGCCGGATCTCTCCATCCTTCCCGCTTTTTGATTTTTCAAGATGCCAAAAAATTTCCGGCGTAATGATGTATCGTCCAATAATCGCCAAATTTGACGGCGCGTGCTCCGGTTTCGGCTTTTCAATCAACGAATTGACTTGCCAAGCGCGCGGGCCTATGGCGGTCGCGCCGGCTACGCCGTATTTTGAAATATTTTTCTTTTCCACTTTCATCAGCCCGACAACCGGATCTTCATATTTTTCATAAACATTGATTAGTTGCTTTAATACCGGCACTTGCGCATCCACAATATCATCCCCAAAAAGCACGGCTACCGGCTCATCGCCGATCAAATCTTTGGCCGCTAAAATAGCGTGCCCGTCGCCCAAAGGAACTTTTTGCCGAATATAAATAAAATTAGCCATTTCAGAAATTTGCTTCACTTGAGCGACAATTCCGTCTTTTCCCTGTTGTTTCAAACGGTACTCCAATTCAAAATTCCGATCAAAATGATCTTCAATGGCTCGCTTATTCTGACCCGTAATTAAAATAATGTCGCGAATTCCCGATGCTACCGCTTCTTCCACGATATACTGAATCACCGGCTTATCTACCACAGTGAGCATTTCCTTGGGCTGGGCTTTGGTGGCCGGTAAAAATCTGGTCCCAAATCCGGCGACCGGAATAATGGCTTTGCGAATAGTCATAGTTTTAAATAACTTTTTAATTTTATTTCATCAAACCCGATTATTATTTCTTGATCAATTTCTATCACCGGCACGCCCATTTGGCCGGACTTTTTAATCATCTCTTGCGCCGCCTCTTGATCAGATGAAACATCTTTCTCCACATAGCTTACATTATGCTTTTTAAAAAAATTCTTGGCCATTATGCAATAAGGGCAGGTGGGGGTGGAATAGATGGTAATGGGCATAAAGATAAACTCAAAACTTAAAACTCAAAGCGCAAAACTATAACTTAAAACTTTTGAATTTTGAGCTGTGATTTTACATTTTTCGTTTTGCGCTTTTAGCTTGCTTATTATACCACAACCAAATAAAACAAAGAAGTGCGGCGCCCCTTGCGCTGTTTTCTAAAAACTAGTAAAATACAAAGTAATCACTAATATACAAAAAAATAATCAATATACAAATCGCCTTCGTATATTTGTGTTGAATGCGTATATTCGCGAATACTGCTATTATGCGTTCTATTGCCAAAAACATTTTATTATTTTTCGTCCTTCTTTTTATTTTGGGGGCGGTTTTCAGTTTATACAATCAGCCCGCAGTTAAGCCGAAAACAATGTCCATCGGCGAGCTGGTGCAAAATATTGAAGAAGAAAAAGTGAAATCAATCGCCATTGACAGCGAAAAATTGGAAATCACCCTGGCGAACGATGAAAAATTTACAACCGTTAAAGAACCGGAAGATTCGTTCACCACGATTTTGAAAAATTACAATACCGACCCGCTCAAAATCCGCAAAGTGTCCATTGAAGTAAAGACCATACCCGGCTGGATAATGCTTATTCAAGCGCTCTTGCCATTCCTGATCCCTTTTTTGATAATCCTCGGATTTTTCTGGTTTATGAGCCGGCAAGTCCAGGGAATGAATAATCGCGCCATGTCTTTTGGCCAAAGCGGCGCCAAAGAAGCCGAGCCCAAAGGGGGGAAGGATCGCGTGGCTTTCAAAGATGTGGCCGGCGCCAAAGAAGCCAAGGAAGAGCTTCAAGAAATCGTGGAATTTTTAAAAAATCCCAAAAAATTCACATCGCTCGGAGCGAAAATTCCCAAAGGCGTGCTTTTGATGGGCGCGCCCGGCACCGGTAAAACGCTTTTGGCCAGGGCCGTAGCCGGCGAAGCCGATGTGCCGTTTTTCCATATTTCCGGTTCTGAATTCGTAGAAATGTTCGTGGGCGTGGGCGCTTCGCGCGTGCGGGATCTTTTTCGAAAAGCCAAAAAAGCCGCTCCTTGCATTATTTTCATTGATGAAATTGACGCGGTCGGCCGCCAGCGCGGAGCGGGCCTGGGCGGTTCGCACGACGAACGGGAACAAACCCTTAACCAAATTCTGGTAGAGATGGACGGCTTTGAAGTTGGCGCTAATGTAATCGTGATGGCGGCCACCAATCGCCCCGATGTTCTGGATCCGGCTCTGCTTCGCCCGGGCAGATTTGACCGGAGAGTAATCATTGACGAGCCGGATATCGCGGATCGCGAAGCGATTCTCAAGGTTCACGCTAAAAATAAGCCAATGGCCGAAGAAGTCAGTTTGCGCAAAGTAGCGGAAAGGACTCCCGGATTTTCCGGAGCCGATCTCGCCAATCTTTTGAACGAAGCGGCCATTCTCACGGCCCGGCGCAATAAGAAGAAAATAGGATTTGAAGAATGCGTGGAATCAATTGAAAAAGTAATGCTCGGTCCGGAGCGCCGAAGCCATGTGATATCGGACAAAGAAAAGAAAATTACGGCTTATCATGAAGCCGGGCACGCTTTGGTGGCGCACGAGCTTCCTCACACCGATCCGGTGCATAAAATTTCCATTATTGCCCGCGGACGCGCCGGCGGCTATACGCTCAAGCTTCCCATTGAAGACAAGCACTATCATTCAAAAACCGAATTGGTTGAAAATCTGGCCGTGATGCTGGCCGGACAAGTGGTGGAAAAAGAGGTTTTCGGAGACATCACGACCGGCGCTTCCAATGATCTGATGCAGGCCACCAAATTGGCGCGTAAAATAGTCACCCAATATGGTATGAGCGATGTTGTCGGACCGCGCACTTTTGGAGAAAAGGAAGAAATGATCTTTTTGGGCCGAGAAATCAGGGAACATCGCGACTACAGCGAAAAGGCGGCCGAGGCCATTGACAGTGAGGTTTCCAAATTCTTAAAAAAGGCGTATACTACGGCTAAGAACATTGTCAAGGAGAAATATTCGGTTTTGGAAGAAATAGTCAAAAAGCTGATGGAAAAAGAAACCTTGGAAAGAGAAGAATTTGAAGCGATATTTAAGACGGCAAAGCCAGTCATATCTTAAAATTATTATAATTTTGTAATTTTTAAATAATTTTTTAATGATTCAATTTTAAAACATTGCGAAATTAATGCATTATTTAAAAATTAGAAATTAAAAATTTTCAATAATCAAGTTCCAACCGTTTGGAATTTGGATTTTGATATTTGGTATTTCTCAAGAGGGGGCTTTATGACTTTATATCGCGATATTATCAAACGCTCGCTTCAAATCACCTGGCGCTACAAATTTCTTTGGATTTTCGGTTTTTTCGCGACTATTGCCGGGACAAGCAGCGATATCGGACTGATACTCAATTCCATCAATGATCTTTCTGATCAATCGGACTATTCGGGAAATATCCAAATGATCCTGACTATTAAAATGTGGGTGATGGCTTTCCTGAATGTAATGTATGTGCCTTTTACGGCCACTCTGATGCTTTTGGGGCTTTTATTGGCGATTATTGCGATTGCTTGGCTGATTTTCACATCCATGGCAGGTATTGTCGGAGCGACGGCCGTAATTGAACAAGGCAAACGGCAGACTTTTGAAGGAGTTTGGAAAATAGGAGCGACGAATTTCTTGCCGGTCTTTGGCGTAAATCTTGCCTCTAAAATAATCATTTTGCTTTTGCTTTTTCTAAGCATTCCCCTGCTTCAATCCGGCGTTGTCGCCGCGGACGCTCCGAATGCCGCTTTGTTTATCTTTTATTTCACCTTGGTGTTTCTGCCTTCGGCTTTTATCATTTCCGTTATAACCAAATACGCTATGGCGTATATTGTAATCAGGAAAAAACCTTTTCCCGAAGCTGTTTTATCGGCCATAAAGCTTTTCAAAGCCAATTGGATAATGAGCGTTGAAATGGCTTTTGTGGTATTCGGCGTTCACATTCTATTTGCCATCGGCTACGCCATATCATCCAGAATCATTACTTTCGCGCTTCAATTGATTTCCGAGCTGGGCTATGCGATAAGCCCAACTTCTTTGTGGCATATCGGCATTACATCTTTAGCGCTTATCATTTTCGCACTTATAATTTTGGTCATAGAATCAATGCTGGCGGTTTTTGAATATGTGGCTTGGACAAAATTATTCCTGAAAACCGAGGAGGGCAAGGTTAGTTCAAAAATCATGCGTTTAGCCGGTTCCTTGCCGAAATTCTTCAAATAGATAATCTCAAATAAACATTTTCAAACGGACGGGCTTTCCCGTCCGTTTTGTGATATAATAGAGAGTAATCACCAATATACGAATAAAAAATAAATATACGAATTCGTATATTTGAGAAAATTTGTATATTCGCGATTACTATACATTATGCAAAGCATTGAAGAATTGCTAAAAAATAAACCCAAGAAAAACAGCGATGCGGTCGCGGAAAAATTCCAGGAAAAAATGATTGACATCCACAAGAAAGAAATGGAGGCGACGACGGAAAGCAACGCGCGCGCCCAAGGCTTTTCTTATATAAATTTAAAAGGCTTTCCTCTTCCCCAGGAAGCGTTTTTGATTATGGCGCGCGAAGAAATGGTTGAAGCTCGGGCTTGTTGTATTTTTCAAACTAACAAGCAATTGAAATTGGCGTCAGTTGACCCGGAAGCCGCGGCATTTCAAAAAGTAGCCGCCAGAATCAAACGAGATTATCCTTTTCAAAATATTGACATATTCATGATTTCGGAAAATTCTTTTGAAATCGCGCTGTCCACATACGATCGGATGCCGAAAATCAAACAAGTCTCGCGCGGTGTGGTGATTACGGAACAAGAGCTGCTTAAATTCCAAGCCGAGGTTAAAACATTGCAAGAGCTTAATGAAAAAATAAAAACCGTTTCCACATCCGATATCTTCACTATGATATTGGCGACCGGGGTAAAAGCCAAAGCCTCCGATCTTCACTTTGAAGCAAAGGAAAAAGAAATAGCGGTGCGTATGCGCGTAGACGGAGTGCTGCACGAAGTGGCGCGCATGTCCAAAGCCGTTTGGAGCAAGGTTATTTCAAGGATTAAATTCTTAGCCCATCTCAAGCTCAATATTGACACGATTCCCCAAGATGGGAAATTCGTCATCAATATGGGCGCCACCAAGCTGGATGTCCGCGTTTCCACTTTGCCGGCCGTATTCGGAGAAAGCGTGGTCTTCCGCTTGCTTATTTCAACCGGACAAAAATTATCCCTTGAAACCATCGGCCTGGACGGATACAATTTTGAAGTATTAAACGAAGAAATAAACCGCTCTTTCGGAATGATCGTCACCACCGGACCGACCGGATCGGGAAAAACATCCACCTTGAATACGATTCTTTTAAAGCTGAACGATCCGGAAGTGAATATCATCACGCTGGAAGATCCGGTGGAATACGAATTGGAAGGCATAACGCAGACCCCGATTGACACCAAGCGCGGAATGACTTTCGCGGCCGGATTGCGCGCCGTATTGCGGCAAGATCCGGACATTATTCTGGTCGGTGAAATCAGGGACGCGGAAACCGCGGACGCGGCTGTCCAAGCCGCTCTTACCGGCCATATCGTGCTGTCAACCATTCACACCAATTCCGCGGCCGGAGCCATACCCCGATTCCTGTCTATGGGCACGAAGCCTTTTTTGCTGGCGCCGGCTCTTAACGCCCTTATCGGTCAGCGGCTGGTGCGCCGCATTTGCCAATCTTGCAAAAAAGAAACGCCAATTAAAGATAAAATGACGCAAAGGATCATAAAAGAGCTTACGCCCGTCAAAAACCGCTTGCCGGAAAATACTGATCTTTCCAAATTGGTTTTTTACGGCAGCGCCGGATGCGAAGCTTGCCAAGGAATCGGATTCAAAGGCCGGGTCGGCATTTACGAAGTTTTGCGCAAAACCCCGGAAATTGAAAAAATCATTTTGTCCGGATCGCTTTCCGAATACGCCATCCAAGAAATAGCCATCAAAGAAGGAATGATCACAATGATTCAAGACGGTCTCATTAAAGCGATTAAAGGAATCACTTCGCCCGAGGAAGTGTTTGAAGCGGCAGGATAAATCCGCCAAAGGCGGAAAAATTCCAAATCACAAATCCTAAATCCCAAATAAATTCCAATTTACAAAATCCAAATAATCAAAACTTGTTTGGGATTTGAAACTTGATTTTTATTTGTTATTTGGTGCTTGGAGTTTGGGATTTACGGATAATAATGTTCTCCTCTTAAGATATGTCCCGTAATACTCCGACACCGGTAAATCAATTTCCAATGCCCGCAAAAATGTTTGTCGGGCTTTTTTGCTTTGATTATTTTCCATCTCAAAAAGCGCGCTATGGTATAAAATTTTGGCAACCAAATTCCTCGTCAAGTCATCGCGGGGAAAATCATCGGCCGCGATGTTTCTGGGGCTGACCGGATGAAAGTCCGGCTGACTCGCCTCGCTTTCGCGAGAGCGAAGCGGGTCAATTTTGTCTTTTTCAAATAATTGGTAAACAATGCCATTGGAGCGGGAGGCGTACTGGGAATCCGGAAGAGTGTCGGCCGGAAAGGTGGTAAAAATTTTTCGCTCACCGCCCGCCTCCGGCGAATTATTTTCGTAAAATTTAAACGACCGATCAATGAGGCGCAGGCGCTGCTCAAATTTTGAAAGATAGAAATAATCAATCCCGAGTTTCAGCCCGGCTGGCCGCCTCATAGTCGGCGTATCGGAAATTACCATCACATCGGTCCGGTATTTATCAATTATTTGCAAATACGCCAGAGAAAAAAGCTCAATGTCATTATTCATATCGTGATTATTCGCGATCAAAACGGCGTTTCGCGGCAAGCTGTCCAGCATTTGGGTGTTATAATCATAGGCTATCCAATACTGGCTTTTGTCATTGATTTTCCAAAATTGGGCGAGAGATTGGATTGGAGCGACAATGATTATAACTATGACTATAACTGCGGCAATAATTGGTCTTGATAGTTTAAATCGCCTCAATAAATCAAATATTCCGGATAGGCCGAAAGCGAATAAAATCGCTATGGGAATCAAGAGATAGGGCAGAAAATAGCGTAAAAACCACCAAACAATGCCGTTGTAAGGCTGTCCGTGCGTTAATCCGCCGATAACGCCAAAACTCCCCAGCCCTAAAAAAACCAGAACGGCAAACCAAAGTTTTTTGTCGCGAAAAAACAGAAAAAATAATCCGGCCGCGGAAATTATCAAAACAATCAGGGGAAACTCTTCAAAAATATCGCTTGAAATGTTCGCAAAATAAGCCAAAGAACTTTGCGTAATCCTCGTGCTGCTATTTAAGGAAGCGGCCGCGAATTGTTCAACGCTTTCGGCGGCCCCGGCCGGACTGCCGGCATTGAGCGCCTTAAAATAAAATTCCGGATTAGCGGCCGCTCTGATCGGCAAGTACAAATAAAGAGATAGAGGAAGGATAAATAAAAAAATACAAAAAACAATCGGCTTGAACTCCAGAATCTTCCTGCTCCAAAAAAGAAGAATAAAAAAAGCAATGCCGGGAAAATAAACTATAATTGATAAATGATTGGCCAGACTCAAACCCATTAAAAAGACAAGGAAATAAATAAAGCGCAAATCTTTTGTTTCGCGCCATTTGGCCAAACACCAAAGAAAGGAAATTGCGAAAAGAATATACAAAGGGTAAACTTCGGCATAAGTGGCCTCGTGCCAGATTATTTGAGAAAAACCGAGAGTTAAAGAGCTGACGAAACAAATAAATGAAATAATAACCGACTTGCTCGGGTTAGACCAATTTTTTTCTATAGTCAATAACGATCTTAAAGCATAATAAAAAACTGCCAAAGCAAAGCTGGTAGTGATCGCCGAAAACAGATTTACTCGCCAAGCCATTTCTCCAATCGGTACCAAAATAGTAAACAGCTTTCCCAAAAGCATATACAGCGGGAATCCGGACGGATGGGTAATCCCGAGTGTTGGCACGGCCGCGGCAAATTCGGCCGCGTCTTCAATATAAATCGTCGGCGCCAATGTCAGCAAATACACCGTAAAAGATGTAAAAAAAACGACAATCGCCAAAAGACGATCAGACGAAAATTTCCAATTTCCAAATCCCAATTTCCAAATAAACTCCAATGACCGAAATTCAAAACAAGTTTTGGAAATTGAATAATTGAAATTTGAGATTTGTTTGAAATTTGGATTTTGTGATTTGTGATTTTCATCAAAATGGCTCATATCTTCCGACCATTACTCCCAAATAATCCAACGCAGATGACTGTGCGGCATCTTGCGCCGCCGTAAGATCTTCATGAAAGTGCAGTATTGAAGATGCGGGAATATTGGTCGTATGCGTTGCCACTGCTGCGCCGTCAATCAGTAATTTTGCTTCGCCCGCCTTTATTATTATTACATAATTATGATTAACCGCGGCCGGATCAATCGCAATATTATCGGTCGCCGTACATTCTCCGGCGGAACAGGTTTCAAATTTTACGGTATTCGGTTCTGTTCCTTTTTTAATCAACGCATAATTTTGTTCGTCTGTATAAAGTCCAAAACGAAAAACCACTTCGCCCCCCGCGACTTTCATCATAAATCGCCACGACGCGCCATTTTCATCATCGGCCGGTTTGAAATTAAACGAGTGATCAAGCACAGCCTTGCTTCCGGCTAATGGGTCGGTCGCCAAATTGATTTTGTGATATTCCCAGCTTGCTCCTCCTACACTGTCATTGCGAGGAGGAGAATCCGACGAAGCAATCTCAGAGATTGCCGCGCTCCCTTCGGTCGCTTCCGCCAAAGGCGGATCAGCCTCTGGCTGACGCAATGACACTTTGAAGTCCTCTTGAAAATTGGAATTCAAGAAATGATTTTCATACGAACGCCAGCCGCCGACAATGCCTTTGGTCTTCACTATTCCTTCCACTTCCAAATCTCCTCTCACTTTTCCTTCCACAATCAAATCGCCTTTGATTCGCGCCAATCCCGTCACGACAAGATCTTTGGTCGTTGCCAATCCGCCGACATTAATGGTATCAAAATCAGAATCACTTCCCTGAACCAAAGGACCGGTCGGCACGGTGTACCAGCCCGGATTGACGAAGACGAGGATCTTGACTGAATCATGAACCGTGAAACTTGAATCATTAAACGATTCCAACGCTTTGCCGATGACATAGCCCGATGCCGCGGCCTTCATTGCCACGCCGGGCGTTGACGATGAAGTCAGCGGATCCCCGGCCGCGATCGGTCCATTTTCCAGCGACACTTTCACGGGCACGCGGCCGGTCAGAGCAATCGGTTGATAAAATCCGTATGGCTTTTCTTGTCCAGCGTATGAAGATACGATACCGATAATACTACTATCATACGATTTTTGTGATTTCTCCAATAAAAATGGTGAGGTTGGATCCTCGCGCGGATTTAAGCTCGTACTCAATGATATGATTTCTCCATGCTCAACATCATTTTTCGCCGGCATATATTCGGAATAGTCGGCCGCCGCGATTGTCGTTACAGTGCCGGACGATCCCCGCCACTTCAGCGCTCCCGCGTCAGCGTATAATACACCGCCGCCGGTCGGATTCGTAGTCGGCAATGTTCCGACGTTTGCCAGACCGATAACGCCGGTGCCTGACCCGAATTCAGACACCGTTCCGATCCCGACATTTCCCCAGGTTCCCGCGCCGGTTGAAGGACCGACATACAAAGTCGGCACGGTGCTATTAAAGCCAATCATCAACGATTGCGCCGTGCTATTAACTAAACGATTCGTATTGTCAACGCCTTGTCCCAAAACCATAGAATTTGTCGCTGAACCGGTGAGCCATTGCCCGATAGTAATTGAGTAATTTCCGCTGGAAGTAATATAGCTCCCCAGGGTCCGAGAGTATTGTCCGCTGGCCAATGATCCGGTCCCAAGCGCGAGCGCGCTTGTGCCGCTAGCCGTGGCGCTGCAACAGCCTATTGCCACTGAATCAGATCCGCTGGCCGTGGCAGTCACTCCTATAGCGGTAGCCGATGATCCGGTGGCGACATTTCTGTCGCCAATGGCTACTGAATAAGTTCCCGTGGCTCTTGAGTCCATTCCCATCGCCACCGAAGCAATGCCGATATTCGCGTCGTCCCATTGGGTGCCGGTCACGACTCCGGCCCGAAAAGCTCCTTTGGCCGGAATCCAAACAAGCCGAGTGCCGGCTCCGGAATCCGGAGAAGCATAACTTGGTAAAACTGAATTTGCCGTCGGCGCCGCGGTGATATTTGTTCCGGGACTGCGCAACCGCACCCAATATTTTGTCGTACCATTGACTGATGTTGTTGCCCAATCAGAGGGCGCGGTAAAGGTGATAGTGCCGTCTACGGTGAGGTTTGATGTATTATTTACGATGCTTAGCGCGGTCCACGCGCCAGCCAAATTCCAATATTGCGCGGACAAAGTAACTCCGGCGCCGGCCGCGGCAATGTCAACGCGGAGAGAATTAAATGGATGGTCCAACCCAATATAAAATTCGTCATCAGACGGATTTTCAAGCGCCAGCATACTAAACGCCGTTCCTGATAATGACTTAGCTTCAGCGGTATTGTCCGCGTAAGCAGAAACGCCGTCATAATTGTAAGCAGCGTCAAATCCGACCAATCGCATTGTTAACATTCCCCCGTCCGCTACCGACAACGGATTATTATTCGCGCCGTCGTAAAGGCCGAGAATATTAGCCGCGGCAGTTTGCTGTATGGTTAATTTTTCCGTCGGACTCCCTATACCAATCCCCGTGTTTCCATTCACATCCACCGCAAACAGCGTGGAACTCCCGGCTGCATTTTGAAATTGGATGAAATTGCCGGTGGGGCCGGTGTCGGTATTTCTACGAGCGTAAAGAATTTGATCGCCGTTGGCGTATTGGCGAATATCTAAATTGCCGAGCGGATCAGAGCCGGAAGCTACATTTATGCCAATTTGGCCATAACCCGGATCAGCGTCTCTTTTAACGGTAAGGCGAGGAATCGCGTCGCTCCCGCCAAAAAATTCCAACCAGTTATTGCCGCCGCCTGATAAACTGTGATATCTGATTTTAAAATTATCTCCTTGGCTTCCCTCTTCAAAAATAATTTGAGAACTGCCTTGACTTGTGCTGTTTCTAACGCGCAATTCTGTCGGATTGGTCAATCCTGTGCCTCCGGCTTTTTGCACTTGCAAAGTGGAAGCGGAATTTATCGATGATGTTCCAATACCGACTAAACCATTTGAATCAATGGTGAAATAATCTCCGTCCGCATCTGCAGTAGAAGAAACTAAGAAACTATCAAGCGTTCCACCATTGGACACGACTTCAAGCCGAGCATCGGGACTGGAATCGCTGATGCCTACGCCGAGCCCTACATCGTTTGCTTGAATCATATAGATGCTTCGTGCGAAATCATTGTTTACGGTAAGCCGCAATGTGCCAGCGCTGTCAATTTTATTTGATCCACTAAGAGTGACAGTACCGTCTGATCCGACAGAAAATTTTGAACTCCCATTGCTTTGCAAGTCAATAAAATTTCCGTTGAAACTTGTCGGCGCGTTGATGCCCAGCATTGTGCCGGCGGCGGACCAGGCCGTGGAATCCGCAATGCCGGCCGGTTGGATAAGAGATGCTACTAGTGGCGCGGCGGCGGAACCGAATTGCCCAATAATCGTGCTATTGGCCGTAGGCGCCGTGGCGTAAGCGGTAGCGCTTACATTGGCCCTTACCCAATAAGCAGTACTACCATTCACGCTGTTTGAAGTGAGCGCGCTAGTCCAAGAAACAATTCCGTCTTGCGTCAGATTTGAAGTACCGTCAGATAATCCGGCCACGGATACCCAAGCCGCGGCACTATAATATTCCCAAGCCACCACTCCGCCGGCTCCCAAAGTCGCCAAATCAATTTCCAGAGAATTAAACGGTTGATAAGATCCAAAATACGCCATATCCCCAATCGCGGAAACGAGAGTAAACGGCGTGCCGCCGTAAGAATTCGCTTCGCCGGTATTTTCCGAATAAGCGTAGCCGGTTCCCGGATTATAATAGCGGTATTGGCGATATAGATAATTCGGCGAGATCTGCAGGCCGGCATTCGCCACACTGGATGAAGTGGAAGAATTTCCAATTACGGTTTTCTGCCCGCCCGGATTTATGTAAATATTGCCTTTTAGAGAAGATGAAGATGTTGAAGCAATGGTAAGATTTGCGGATGAAGAACTAGATCCGTAAACCGTAGGAAGAGTGGCGCTGTTGGACGCAGTTACATTTGTCCCGGACACCACATTGCTGCTTGAAATATTTCCGGTGGCCTTAATATTCCCGGACACATCCAATCTTTCCGTGGGATTGGAAACGCCGATTCCCAAATTGCCGGTTTCGCCCATTATGGCCACATCAGAGTAAATATTTAATTTTTGATAATTATTGGATGCGAGTTTTACATCATGATTGGTCACATCCTCATAAGAGATGTAAACTTTGTCCGTGCTTGTCATTTTAATTGAAGTGTCAGTTCCGACATCATTGGCGCTATCAAGCGTTTGGCAAGTCCAGCTTGAACCGTTATATGAAGCATAGCGCAAATCATTGGAAGTGTAATTTCTGTAAGAAATATTGGGATTGCCGGACGAATCAATGGCCAAAGACGGGAATGTCCCGTAATTTCCGGAGGTCGCGCATCCTGTTCCGGTAACGCCGCTTCCGCCTTCTATTTTTTCCGCTGTCCATGTCGTCCCCCCGTCATTGGAATAGGCGTAATACAAATCATCGTTTGAATAATCATTGTAAGCCACGCGCGGATTGCCGGACGCAGTCAGAACAAGATTTGATCCGTAAGATTCATAGCCGGCATTGCGGCTGGCGCAACCGGCGGCAATGCATCCGGCTTGACCGTCCAGTATGACCGGAACGCCCCACGCGCCGCTGGAATATTTTACATATCGCAAATCGCCGTTTGTGTTGTCGTAATAAATAATATGAATGGCGCCAGTCGTACGATTAATGGCAATGGCTGAATATCTTCCAACATTATTGACTGATTCCACAATTTCACAACTCCAAGCCGCCGATCCGGAACAGTTACCGCCCGATCCAACATACCAAGCGTGTTTTAAATCGCCATTGGTCTGATCATAATACGAAATATGCGGGACATTGCTTGAATCAAAATCAATGGAAGTCCCGTAGGTGGCTAAATCTCCCGTAGTGTCAACCGTTGTACAATCCCAAGCCGCCGATCCGGCGCAAGTGCCGCCCGATCCTACATATTTGGCATAAAGCAGATTGGAATCAGAGGTTATGTCTTCTCTGTAAACGGCGTGTTTGACGCCCGCTCCGTCAATAACCAAATCATTGTCGCGGCCCCGCGTTCCTGTTGTGTCAAAATCGGTAATAGTCCATTGCGCGCCGTCCCAATCGGCAATGGAAGCGTCGCCGCCTGTGCCATAATAAAGAATGTGCGGATAATTGGACGAATCCAGAACCAAAGAAGTATTAACCGTATACATATCTCTGGTGTCAACCGTCGTATATGAAAATACCCCGGACGGGTTTCCGTCAAGACGGGAAAGATTGATGATGCGATTCCCGTGCATATTAAGACTTCCGCCGTCAGCCACTGTGAAAACCGGCGTGCCCGCGTCCTGAATTTGAAAAAAATTGCCAGTACCTTGGATATTGACGATAAAGCTTGAATCCGTGGCCGTGTCTGCTAAGGTGAATAAAATATTGCGATTATCCGTGGTGGTGATGGTGTTGCCCGCGTCATACGCGGCTTGCAAGGATGAGCTCAAAGATGAACCGATGTCCGCAAAAGCGATTCCGTCATTGGAGATTTGCCATTTGCCGGACGACCCATTGTAGCGCACGGCCGGTTTATTGGCGGCTGATGACGCGGTAATGGAAAAATTATTTATCCCAATGGCCGTACCGGTCCCCAATCCAAAGCTCAAAGAAGTCGTGCCCGTGTCCGTATTTTGAAAATGCAAATCGCCCGTGGCCAATTTTGCCACTGTGATACTGGCATCTCCGATTTTGGCCGTGGTCACAGCCAGATCGGCGAGCTTGGCCGTCGTAATTGAACCGTCTGACAATTTAAGAGTGGTGATTGCTCCGTCCGCTATTTTCGCGGTTGTTACGGCCAAATCGCTAATTTTTGAAGCAATGACCGATCCGTCAAAAAGTTTAACGGCCGTAATAGCGCCGTCGCCAATCTTGCCGACCGTTACCGCTCCATTTAAAATTTTATTCTCATCTACGGAAGAATCTTGCAATTTCGCGCCGGAAACGGAATTGTCCGCGATTTTAACAGTCGTAATAATTCCATTCGCCAGATCCAAAGTGGAAATCGTCCCGTCCAAAATATCGCCGGCGAGAATTGAACCGGCCGGAAGCTGAATGGAGGCGCCGACTATTAAATTCGCGCCTTGCAAAATTCCGGCGGTTGTTATATTTCCAATTATATTTACGGCGCCGGACGAATCAAGCTGTAAAATATTATCCGCGCCTGTCCCGGGCTTGGCTCCGCTCACTGATTCTGAATTTATGGCCAATGGCACGGGAAGAATTTTTTTTCTCGGCACCATTTCCGGATCAGTATTTACGCGTATGCCAAGATAGTAATCGCCAGAATTGAAATTGAGGGTATCGGGTATAGGGTTTAGGGTGCCAAGCGTGGCGCGCCATATGCCCCGTGCCACCTGCACAGTTTGCGTCTCGGCCCAAACTCGCGATCCGCTATCTGTATCGGACGGATACGGATCCAAAGCCGTCCTGTCCTTATCATAAATCGCAAACCGCATCGTATAGTCCCCGTCCGGCACGGACACTTTGGCCGGCGTCAAAAGCTGGCCGGAGAGAGGGATTTGGCGGGTCAGGGCGTAGCTTTGCTGTGCATGACTAAAGAACAGAAATGCGAAAAAAATTACAAGAAAAAATACAAATATTTTTACCCGCAAATCCGAAGCACGAAATCCGAAGCACGAAACAATATTAAAATTCAAAAATCCAAAAAGTTTTAAAATTTTTGTTTTAAAATTTTTGATTTGTTTCGAATTTCGATATTCGAATTTCGGATTTTGCATAAAGAAGTTAGGTCCTAAACGCCGCTACTTCAAAAAGATACGGGCCGACATTTTTAAACCAGCTGAAAGATTCAATCAGCGCTCCGAAAATAATTTCCAAAACTCCCTGCCGCCGCTGGGGCATTAATACCACGAATTTTTGCGAGACTCCTTCATTTCCGGCCGCGTCTTTTGACTTCACGCGAAAAGTGTAAGCGGCCGCGGTTTTGAGCTTATTTAAAACGGCAATGTGATTAACGACCATTTCGCCATCCAATTCAGTCTGCTGATCAAAGCTCTGCTTGCCCACGCCCTCCGCGTACTCCACTTGGCTGGTTGAACTTTCAGAAGTATCCCAAGAAATGATTATTTGAGCGTTATTACCCTCGCCTTCATTGGACACCTTGGTTTCGGTGCGGATGCGGGAAATTTCCGAAGGAGTGACATCGGCCAGAGTGGTAAATTGGCCGACAGCGCTCGCCACCGCATTTCCATTTTTGTCCTTGCCCACTACGCGGTATTCGTAAACTGTCTGCGGAATCAGATCTTCCGCTTGCGCCTTGTGCCGCAAGACCGTCTCGGCTTGACCTTGGGTTTTTTTCACTTGCCCGGGCCGGCCTAATTCTATAAAGCTATCCGCTTCCGTATTGGTCTCCCACGAAAATACCGCTTTGCTTTCCGTGATGTCGGAAACCGCGAGATTCAAAACAGCCGGATTGGGCAAAGTGGAAAACATATAATCATCTGACAATAAGGCGTTGCCCGCGTCATCCGTCCCCTGCACTTGCAAATGATATTTAGTCCCCGTTTCCAAATTTTTTAAAAGCGCGGTGTGGATAGTGGTCAGTCCCGAGCTTTTGTCCTCCACTTCTTTATCATAATCCAAAGTTTTTCCGTATTTGACAAGAGAAGTGGTGATGGTGCTGGTAGTCCAAGAAACAATAGCCGAATTCAAAGTAATATCAGAAATAACTACGGTGGAGATGGCCGGTTTTTGGCCGGTGGTAAATAATAAATCATCCGAACGCGCCGTATTGCCAAAACCATCGCGGCTGCGCGCTTGATAATGATATGCTGTAATCGGATCCAATCCTTTCAATATCACTCGGTGATCAGTCACGGATTCTTCAAAAAGACCTGTTTCCGTGCCGTAATTCACATCTGTTCCAAAAGCAATAATGCTATTTGAAGATTTGTCCGTTGCCCACGAAATTTCAGCGGTCAAGCCTTTTTGCAACACGGTCGGCCCGGCCGTAATCTTCGGCGGCGCCTCAACGCCCGTAGTCAAAACCGGCGAATCCCCAAAAGACACATCGTCAATCACAAAATTGGGGCTGGAGAAAGCAAGCGCGTTTAAAGATGCCAATACTGAAAAAATGGCAACACAAAAAACAAAGATCGGATTATTAATCTTTCGTCTTGAATAATGAATCATGAAGCATGAATCATGAATAATTTTAAAACCAAAACGAGTCAAAAAACCCATAATTCCCCATTCATAATTCCTTATTCTTTACCATTCTTTATACCATTTTTGATTATAAAATGCAAAATGAAAATGATGGCAATATTCCACCTGCTCAAAAGAGTTTCAAGATTTATGTTTCAGGTTTCAAGATTTTTGTGATATAATATTAAAGTATGCCCGGTAGTGAAAATTAGACTTCACCGTACTGGTAAACGAATATAAAAATCATAAAAATATTAACAAAACAAACCGATCAATTAAAATTTATAATTATTGTGAAAAAATTGTCTAATTTCTACTACCGGGTATGAAAAATCTTTCGCCTTTAGTTCTTTGCATCTTGGACGGTTGGGGCTTGGCGCCTCGCTGGGGCGGCAATGCCATAGAAATTGCCGAACCGAAAAATATGCAAAGGTATTGGAAAGACTATCCGCATTCCGAGCTGATCGCTTCAGGCCGGGCCGTAGGTCTGCCCGGACAGGAACGGGGGAATTCCGAGACCGGCCATTTGAATATCGGGGCGGGCAAAATTGTCCGCCAAGACTATTCTCTGATCACCAGCTACATAGAGGATGAATCTTTTTTTGAAAATAAAACATTGCGCAATGCCGCCGATCATGCCCGGCGAAATCAGTCGTCCGTTCATCTTTTGGGACTAATTACCGAAAACGGCGTGCACGCCCATTCGGACCACTGCATCGGCCTTTTGGATTTTTTCAAACAACAGCAAATTTCTCAAGTATTTGTCCACGCTTTTACGGACGGGCGGGACAGCGATCCGAAATCATCGGAAAAATATATAAACAAAGTGGAAACCAGAATGAAAGAATTGAGAACCGGGGCAATAGCGTCAATTTCCGGCCGTTATTACGCTATGGATCGGGACCGGCGTTGGGATAGAATTCAAAAGGCTTATGACACGATTATCTCGGGAACAGGGCCGAAAGCCGCCAATTGGCGTGATGTGATTCACGCTTCATACAAGAAAGGCATGACAGACGAATTCATATTGCCAAGTTCCATTATTCAGAAAAACGGGGGAATAATAACCATCAAAGACAATGACGCAGTAATTTTTTTCAATTTTCGCTCCGACCGAATACGGCAGATGGCCCAAGCCATTACGGTTGAAAATTTTGGAGAATTCAAAAGAGAAAGGGTCTTAAAAAAAATATTTTCCGCCAGTTTCGTGCAATACGAAGAAAAATTGCCCATCCATACGATTTTTGAACCGGAAAGAGCGAGAGGTTCTCTTCCTTTGGCGCTGGCTGAAAAAAATCTCAAGCAATTCCACATCGCCGAAACGGAAAAATATGCCCATGTCACTTATTTTTTCGCCGGCGGACATGAGAGAAATTTTTCCGGCGAAGATAGAAAGCTCATCCCCTCCCTCAAAGTGGCGACTTACGATCTGGCGCCCCAAATGCGCGCCCGGGAAATCACCGAAGAATTAATTAAGGCTCTTGCCGGCAAAAAGTATCAATTTCTGGTATGCAATCTCGCCAACGCCGATATGGTGGGACACACGGGCAATATTCCGGCGACAATTGAGGGTATAAGAATCATTGACGAATGCTTGGAAAAAATAAAACAAGCGGTTGATAAACAGGACGGATGCTTTATAATAACATCAGACCACGGCAATGCCGAAGAAATGCTCAATCCTTCCACCGGCGAAATGGACACCGAACATTCCAGGAATCCCGTGCCGTTTATTATTATTTCCAATCAAACAAGGCTGGCCAACGCCAAATTGCGCCTAACAGGAGTCTTAGCCGACATTGCGCCGACCATTCTGGATGTTTATAATATTCCCAAGCCGGAAGAAATGACCGGGAAGAGTTTATTGGCGTAGCTTCACGAGCTTCTATAGCTTCGTTAGCTTCACTAGCTTATCGATCGTAACGATTCACAAAGCTAATGAAGCTTATGCAGCTAAAAGCTAAATAAGCTGATATATGACCAAACCCGTCATCCAATTAAAAAGCATTACCAAAGACTACGATCTGGGGAAAACCATTGCCCATGTCTTGAAGGGCATCACAATGGATATATATCCTGGCGAATATGTGATGCTTTTCGGCGCGTCCGGATCGGGAAAATCCACACTGATGAATATTATCGCCGGACTGGAAAATGTCAGTTCGGGGAAAATTTATGTCCGAGGAACCGATCTTTCCAAATTAAACCATGACGAAGTCGCCCAATACCATCGGCAAAAAATCGGGTTTGTTTTTCAGAGCTTTAATCTCATCCGATCGCTTTCGGTAGTTGATAATGTGGCGCTCCCGCAAATGGCCGCCGGCATTCCCAAAGCGCGCCGAATTAAAAGAGCGATGGCGCTTTTGGAAGAAGTGGGGTTGGCCCGCTTTGCCCATTATCTCCCCACCGAGCTTTCCGGCGGACAACAGCAAAGAGTCGCCGTTGCCCGCGCCCTCGTCAATAATCCTTGGATTATTTTGGCGGATGAGCCCACCGGCAATCTTGATTCCGAAGCGGCCAATGACATTATGGACCTGATCAAGCAATTGAACGAACGCGGCAAACGGACCATCATTCTCATCACGCACAATCCGGATTACATCTTTTTCCCGCACCGCGTTTTCTATGTCAAAGACGGCTTGGTCACTAAAACAATCGTCAATCGCGCCAAATACCAGTACGCGGAAATGGGACCCCAGCAAAAAACTTTTGATTTGGACGCTCTATTTTCCAAGCATCCGGATATGCCGCTCCGCGAAAGGCAATCTTACGAATTGACTAATGTTTTTTACGAAGTCTTTAAATTAGACGCCTTGAGCCGGGGCCGGCTGGAGCGGCTCGCCCACAGTATCCAAGATTTTCTGGATGACAAAAAAAACGAATTGGAATTGGCCGATATTTTGGACAAACCTTTCAAAGACGGCGGAGTGGGTCTGCGCAAGCAATTGGCCAAAGACATAGCCAAAAAAACTATGTTTAAAAAACAGGAATTCATAAGAACTGCCGGACAAGCGATTAAAACGCCGCTCAGCTCAAATATCAGCATTGTGGATGGAGAAATCGTTGAGACCAAACCGGCATCACCCGCTATCGACGAAGAGTTAATCAAAAAACCGGAGGATTTGCCGCCGATACAGGAAAATCCCAAACAATAAAATTTCTAATTCTTGAATTACTAATTCCTAATCAATGCCTAATGCTAAAATGTCTAAAATGAAAGAAAATTAGTTATTAGCGAATTGGGATTTGATTAGAAATTAGTCATTAGATATTTTGAATGACTTATTTTGAATCTTAAAAATTTATGAAACTCATTGACATCCTTCGCCTAGCCATGCGCATATTCAAAACCAATCGCTTGCGCACGCTTTTGACCATTATGGGCGTGTCTATCGGCATTGGCGCGATTTTCTTTTTAGTGTCCTTGGGCTACGGGATTCAGCAATTGACCATTAATCGCATTGCCTCATCCGACGCTTTATTGACGCTGGATGTTTCCACGGGCAAATCCGACATTATCAAGCTTGATAAAAAAGCGACCGAGTCTTTCAAAACGATTGCCGGTTATTCGGAAATGAGCCCTTTATTAGGCGTCGCGGCGCAGGCAGGAAGCGGCGAAAGCAATCTGGACACCTTTGTTAATGGGATTCTGCCCGGCTATTTCAGGCTTAGCGGAATGAAAGTAAAATATGGAAAACCATTGGATGTGGCCGACACCGCTTCTGTAGTTATTACCTCTTATATGGCCACGGGATTGGGTATTGCGGCGCCCGATCAGGCGTTGGGTAAAAAAATAAACCTGAATTTCATTGTCACCGAGGAAAAAGAAGGCGGAGATACTGTAGAAAAAACAATTGCCGGCGACACGGAATTTGAAATAAAAGGGGTGATTGAAGATAATGAAAATGTCCAAACCTATATCCCGCTCTCGGCTTTGGACAAATTGGCCATAGACCAATACCAATTGGTTAAAGTAAAAGCCCGAGACCGCTTATCCATTAATCAGCTCCGCGATAAAATTCAGGACAAAGGGTTTGTCGTGGCTTCGGTTTCCGACACATTGGATCAATTGGATAAAGTCTTCAAAGTAATTCAGGCGATTCTGGGCGGATTCGGCATCGTCGCTCTGCTCGTCGCTTCAATCGGAATGTTCAACACTATGACTATCGCTCTTTTGGAACGCACCAGAGAAATAGGCGTAATGAAAGCGCTGGGCGTAAAAAATAGCGATGTCTGGCGTTTATTTTTGACCGAGAGTATGGTAATCGGCACGGGCGGAGGAATATTCGGAATATTATTAGGTTGGGGCGGAGGCGAAGCGGTCAATGCTCTTTTAAATGTTCTGGCCGGCCAGTTAGGCGGAGAAAGAGTTGATATTTTTGATTCACCTACCTGGTTTTTAATTCTGGTACTGGGATTTTCCACTATCGTCGGTTTTTCCACCGGCATCTACCCGGCCAGAAGAGCCGCTAGAATCAATCCGCTGGTGGCGCTACGATATGAGTAATAGTTAGAAGTACAAAATGCGAAGTTCAAAGTTGGCGGATATAATTTTGAATTTTTAACTTTGAATTTTGAAATAAAAAATCGCCCCGTTAATCGGGGCGATTTTTTTAGTAGTCCATTCCCATTCCTCCGCCCATACCTCCCATCCCGCCCATTCCGCCAGGCATACCGCCTGAACCTTTTTCCTTTTCCGGAAGATCGGTAATCAAAGCTTCGGTGGTAAGAAGCGTTGAGGCGACCGAAGCGGCATTTTCCAAAGCTGTACGGGTGACTTTCACTGGATCAATGATTCCGGCTTTGAGCATGTCCACTTTTCCGGCTTCCGGATCGTCTAATTTGGCTTTAGTGAAATCATATCCGATCATATCTGACGGATTTTTCACCGCGTTTAAAATCAAAGCAATGTCGTGAATGCCGCAATTAGCCGCGATCTGGCGAAGCGGCGCTTCTAAAGATTTGCGCACGATATTCCAGCCAACTTTTTCCGCGTCAATAATATCCGCCTTTTGATCTCGTGAAAGCACGGTAGCGATTTTAATCAAAGCGACTCCGCCGCCCGGAATTATTCCTTCAGCCACAGCCGCTTTGGTGGCATTGACCGCGTCTTCTATTTTAAATTTCTTTTGCTTCATTTCAGTTTCGGTAGCGGCTCCCACTTTAATCACCGCCACTCCGCCGGACATTTTAGCCAATCGTTCTTGCAATTTTTCTTTGTCAAATTCCGAAGTGCTCATATCCAGCTCTTTATTGATTTGCGCCACGCGATCTTCAATCGCTTTACGGTCGCCCTTGCCTTCCACAATAGTCGTATTGTCTTTGGTGGCGATCACTTTTCTGGCTTGGCCCAAATCTTCCAATTTGGCGCTTTCCAATTTCAATCCCAAATCCTCGGAAATCACCCGTCCGCCGGTAAGCACGGCAATATCGGCAAGCATTTCTTTGCGGCGATCCCCGAATCCCGGACCTTTCACGGCCAAAACATTAAAAGTGCCGCGCAATTTATTAATCACGAATGTCGTCAGCGCTTCGCCTTCCACTTCATCGGCGATGATCACAATTTCTTTTTTCCCGGACTGGGCGACTTTTTCCAAAAGAGGCAGAATGTCGGACAAAGCCGAAACTTTTTTATCAGTGATAAGAATATACGCGTCTTCATAAATCGCTTCCATCCGGTCGGCATTGGTAATCATATACGGAGAAACATATCCGCGATCAAATTGCATTCCTTCCACCACTTCGGAAGTGACCCCGAAAGTCTGTGATTCTTCCACCGTGATAATGCCGTATTTTTTATGGACTTTTTTAACGGCCTGCGCGATTATTTTGCCCACTTCTTCGTCTTGAGCGGAAATCGTGGCCACTTGGGCAATTTCGTCTTCGGATGAGACCGGTTTTTTCATTGCTTCAAGAGCGACTTTTGCGGCCAGAACGGCTTTTTGAATGCCGGATTTTATGGCGATCGGGTCATTGCCGGCCGCGATATTTTTAATACCCTCTTCCACTAATGCTTGAGCCAAAACGGTCGCGGTGGTAGTTCCATCGCCAGCCACATCATTGGTTTTGGTGGCCACCTCTTTCACGAGATCCGCCCCCATATTTTCAAATTTGTCTTCCAAGTCAATTTCTTTGGCAATGGTGACGCCGTCATTGGTAATGGTCGGCGCGCCGTAGCCTTTATCTAAAATTACATCCCGGCCTTTGGGGCCGAGCGATACCTTGACCGCGTCCGCCACCTTGTCAATTCCGCGCCTCAAAGCGGCGCGGGCTTGTTCATTGTAAATTATTTGTTTAGCCATAACAATTAATAAATCCGAAATCCGAATATCGAAATCCGAAAGTTTTGAATTTGATTATTTGAATTTGGAATTTGTTTCGAATTTCTTATTTCGTGTTTCGAATTTTTACATTATTTAATAATAGCGATGATGTCTTCTTCTTTAATTACCAGATATTCAATATTGTCGACCTTAATCTCGTCCGGGCTGTATTTTTTAAATATTACCTTGTCGCCGACTTTTACGGACATAGGCGCCCGCGTGCCATTGTCCAATAATTTTCCCGTGCCGATGGCGAGGACTTCGCCTTTTTCCGATCGTTCTTTTTCCACCGTGTCCGGTAACACTATTCCGGATGCGGTCGCTTTGCTCTCTTCAATGGCCTTGACGATCACATGATCGCCCAAAGGAGAAAGAGGAATACTCATATTCTTTAATAAAATTAATTATAATTGATAATGATTTAGCACTTTCGCCTTGAGAGTGCCAAATCGCATTATAGAACAAAGCCTTGATTATTGTCAAGGCCTCGAGGCCAAATTTATTTCCTTTTTTTCTTTCTCTTCTAAATGTCTAACGACTTTATCAACCAATTCTTGGATTTTTTGAATCTCCGCATCGGTTAAAGAATCTGATTTTTCGCCAAAATATTCCTCAGAAAAAACAATAAGGTTTCGATAAAGATCGGTTTCAGTATATCCTGGTTGTATTCCTTCTTTTTCTTTTCTTTTAATATTTCTTCTGATAATTTTTCTTTTCTTTTTGGAGAGGGCATCAAAGTATCTGGCTGCTCTCTGCCATTGTTGAGCTGATTCTGCATCTTCCCGTTCAAGAAAATAATCACTAATAATTTCTATTGGGGATTTAGAAAAATTAATTTTTTCCTTACCGGTTATTTTTTTAGCCAAATAATGGAGAATATCCCTTTCCGGAGAATAATTTAGTGAATTTGGACGCGCAACTATTCTCTTTCTTGTTTCATCATCGTCAAGGAATAGTAGTCTGCTTTTAAGATCAAATTTGTTTTTCAAGGTCTGAGGAGAAGAAGAGAATAATACGGGATTATTTAAACTCATCCCGATAAATACTTCTTTGTCTATTTCTAATTTTCTGGCTGATTCAATAATATTGGCCTCCAATGTTTCTGGCTTCTGACAGAAAAGTTGGGGCTGTTTTAAGGCGGCCTCGCCAAAGACTTCTTTTGAGACATTAAATCTCCTGGCTGATTCAATGATATTGGCCTCTAATGTTTCTGGTTTTTGAGTGAAAAGCGGAGGCAGACCCAGAGCGGCTTTAACAAAGACTTCTTTTGAGACATTAAATCTCCTGGCTGATTCAATGATATTGGCCTCTAATGTTTCTGGTTTTTGATAGAAGAGTTGGGGTTTATCCAGCGCGGCCTTAACAAAGGCTTCTTTTGAGATGTTAAATCTCCTGGCTGATTCAATGATATTAGATTCTGATGTTTCTGGCTTTTGGGTAAAAAGCGTGGATTGCTCCAGCGCGGCCTTAACAAAGGCTTCTTTTGAGATGTTAAATCTCCTGGCTGATTCAATGATATTAGATTCTGATGTTTCTGGCTTTTGACTAAAAAGTTGAGGCCGATCCAGTGCGGCCTTAACAAAGGATTCTTTTGAAACATTAAATCTATTGGCTGATTCAATGATATTGGCCTCCAAAGTCTCTGGTTTTTGAATGAAAAGTTGGGGTTGATCCAGTGCGGCCTTAACAAAGGATTCTTTTGAAACATTAAATCTATTGGCTGATTCAATGATATTGGCCTCCAAAGTCTCTGGTTTTTGAATGAGAAGTTGGGGCCGAATCAGAGCGGCCTTTTTCCATTCTCCAAGAGTGATTTCAAAATTCTCCGCATTCCTCTTGAATCTTTCCGGAATAATTGCTAATAATGTTTGAGAATTGTAATCTAATAAAAATTGTTCTTGGGCTAATTTCTCTATTTCTTCTTGAGAGAAGGTTATAATTTCTTCTTTCTCTTCTTCTGGTTTAAGTTTTATTTCTATTTGTAAAAAGCATTGGGAAAAATCCTTCTCTTTTTGAGATAATTTCTCTTTTTCGTTATCAACTAATATCTCCGCTTCTGTGTAATTTTCCGCCTTGCCGGATTTAATTTTATCCTGCATATTCGCGGCTTCTTCATACGCTTTTTCTAAACTATATGAACTTCTTTCCGACATACCAAATAATTTATTATTAGTAATTTAGATCATTGTAATTATTCTAACTCATATCGCGCAGTAAGTCCATATGGCGTATTATGCGCTTCCATTTTATTTGAATGATACCGCCAGGCGGTGATTGATCCCTAAAATCAGCCAGAAGAGCAGGATTCCAAAATGAAGCGTCCATAAATAGTGATCAAAAAGTCCGATTATTAAAAGACTGACGATGGCTGATCCGGACCAAATCAAAAGCGGCGGTGAATTGATTTTGAGAAAACTCAAATGCAAGGCAATGATTATAATAAAAATAAGAAGGCCGATAATACCTAATTCGCTTAATATCAATAAATAAATATTATGGATCGGATGGATTTTCCACGCCGGAAAACTTGGGTAAATATTTTGGAGTTCTTTAACATATTGATTAATGCCGATTCCGACAAAAGGTTTTTCCCGGACGATTATTTGCGCGTCATCGTATTCCCTAACCCGCTCCGAAACCGATAAAATTTCCAAAGATTGATTTTGAGAAAAACGGGAAAGTGATTCCGGAAAAATCAAAACAAGCATTGCTGCGCAAACAACAATCACAAAAACAAATCCCATTATGACGCGTTTTTGTTTTGCCGCGATCATCCAAATTCCGCCGAATAAAATTCCAATACCTAGAGCCAACCAAGCGCTTCGGGAAAACGAAAAAAATAAGCCGAAGAGGAGAAGGACAACACCCCCAAAGACCAATAACTTATGACTAATAACTCGCGACTTGATACTTAATACTTTATACTTAATGCTCAAAACGGCTGTATCGGCAATGAAGCCGCAGAGAAGAAGAATGGCCGATGTCAACAAACCGCCCAAAATATTCGGATGAGGCAGAGTGCCGTAAGCGCGTAAAAATCGGCCATCGCCTGTTTGCAAAACAGAGTCTCCGAGAATTGAAGCCGAGTGAAAAGCCTCACCCAACCATTTATTGGCCGGCACGATTTGGAAAAAAAATTGTTCAATCCCCCACACCGCCTCAAACATTGCCGATCCGATAAACGCCATAATTAAAAAAAGCGGCTTGACCGGATTATTCTGAATCAACCACCATAAAATCAATCCCTCCCAAAGCCGCATAACAGCATACAAAGCGATTTTCCTGTCCTCGGCTTGCCCTATTCCCGCCAAAGACATCAAACCGAATCCGGCAATCAGAAAATAAATAAACGAAAATTTTTCACTCCCGTTATTCCGCCACTTCCATAATACGGTCAAAAAAACAGAGATAAAAAGCAAAATATCAGTCAAGTAAAGCGCGCCAGTACCGTATTCAAAAGGCGATCCCCTCAAATCCGCTTGATCAAAAATCCAACGGGTCTCCAATGGTAAAAGAAAAACCAATAGGACTAAAGAAAATTTGGCAAGAAATTCTAAATACATAATTCTTTCAATTTTGCTTCAAATTTTTCCTTGAAATAAGCCCGCCGGTCGTTTTTGTGGAATTTCAGAACATCCGAAGAAATGAATACGCCGCTATCGGGAATTTCAGCCAATCGGGCAAGCTCGTCCGGCAAAATCCGCCTTTGCAGTTTTTCTAAATACTTTTCAATAAAAAGAAGCGTTAAAAAAAATATCTCGCCAATTTTTTGCAACCAACCGCCCGGCGCATAATATTGCAATTGCCGGCGCGGATGAAAAAGCGGCGCAAGGCCGGCGAGCAAATTTTTCTTGACCCACAAATTATCAGCGGAAAACTTTTCAAAATATTTTTTCTGTCCGGCTATCGGCGTAATATCATTGGTTAAAAAAGCAAAATGAGGATCGCCGCCTTTCAAAGCCAAGGATTCCATATCCATGGCCCGGCTTGAAACGAAAAAGCTGGGGCAAAGGCCGTCATAATTTTTACGATCGCCCGGCCGCAAGCGGAATAATTTTAAAAATCCGGTTAGAAAAAATCGGGCCGTCCAAATATGCTCCGGCTCGGTGATAACCAATAAATCAATATCGCTGGAGTCTTTGGCATTATGGTAGCTTAAATTATTGCAAATCGCGATGGCTCGGACAAAAGGCGCGTATTGCAAAAATCCGATCCAAAATTTAGCCCGCTTATATTTATGATCCGAGATCACATACCGCCTTTTTCTTTCCTCAACCAAACCCTCCCGGCCTTTTAAATAATAAAATCCGTTATTAAAATCCAAAACATTTTTTAACGCCTCGGACTTTTCAATCGTTTCAACGATTTCCGCCAACCGATACCCTTGATTCATGATTCCTGATTCATAATTCCTGTCGTGAAACTGCCATTTCCAAATCTCCAATTCGGTCAAAGGATAAGAAAATAAGTCAAAATACACAATGGTTCGCAAAATTGTTTGTTCAAGGGTTGACAAATTCATATTTTTATATTACAATAGCTCGTTGACTGTTCTTTTCAGTATAAATCAAAACTCTAACTATTCAAAACTAAGGGGGAGAAAAAAATGAATACAATTTGGAAACAGTATAATTCGTTTGTCGGCCGCATGCTTCAAGGCGTGCCTCTTAATTGGAGAATTGACCCCAATTACATTACTGTTTCGCGCCTTTTTCTCGTTTACATTGCCTTATTCGCTTTCCCGCGAATGAACCCATGGATAGCGCTTTTCGCGGCCGCGGCGGCTTTCACCATAACCGATTATTTGGACGGCGCATGCGCCAGAGCTTGGGGCAAAACGACCATTGGCGGAAAACTGTTTGATCCGATTATTGACAAGACTTCTTTGCTTTGGTTTTTGCTATTTCTGTATATGCAGTCAATAATCCCGCACATATTACTTTTGATTATTTTGTTTTCCGAGCTGATAATTATCATTATCACGATTTACTGGATACACGAAAGCTGGGTGGCAACGCGATTTGCCGACGATCCATTCAGCTCCTTCCTTGTCTTGCTGGATAAAAAAATCCCAATCCATCCGGCCGGTAAGATCAAGATCGTGATGTTTTGTATCTCGTTCACTATTCTGGCTTTAGCCGGAATAACCAACAACGCAGATTTAGCAACAGCCGGAATAGTTTTTTCAATATTGGGCGTGATTTTTACAGCCATCTCCATCCCCAAATACCTCAATCCGCCGGATTGAGATATAAACCAGCAAATCAAAACGGGAAGCCCTAAGCTTCCCGTTATTTTTTGCACTAAAAATAAATGAGGCTGCATCGCGAGAAAACATTATAATACATTTTTCAAAAACTGTCCGGTGTAAGAATTTTTCACTTTTACAATATCTTTGGGCGTACCGGCGGCGACGAGCAATCCTCCCTTTTCTCCTCCCTCTGGTCCCAGATCAATAATCCAATCCGCGCATTTGATCACATCAAGATTGTGCTCAATCACCAGCACCGTATTGCCCTTATCCACTAATTGTTGAAGCACATCCAAAAGCCTTTTGACATCGGCAAAATGCAGGCCGGTAGTCGGCTCATCCAGAATATATAAAGTGCGGCCAGTGGCGCGCCGCGCCAATTCAGTCGCCAGCTTTACGCGCTGGGCTTCACCGCCCGATAAAGTGGTGGCCGATTGCCCCAATTTAATATACCCCAAGCCCACTTCTTCCAAGGTTT
>Ga0209541_10001084_pt1 | contig 54218 bp, 62 predicted proteins | sample RifCSPlowO2_01_FD_184027 | JGI IMG/M metagenome (GOLD analysis project Ga0209541, IMG submission 184027) | Groundwater microbial communities from Rifle, Colorado - Rifle CSP2_plank lowO2_0.1 (SPAdes) (version 2) | ecosystem: Environmental > Aquatic > Deep subsurface > Groundwater | place... | reverse complement strand
CTAACTATTCATTCATCTAAATGCAAAATAACTTCTGCTGAATAAGACTTATTATTCTTGCTCTGATCATCCTATTGTATTAAACGTTTTTAACTTTTCAAGTTTATTATACCACCTAATACCAGATCTTCTATTTTCAGACTTCACAATATATCTTTAATTTTTCCATATTATAAAAAAATAAAATGCAATTTTTATCTATTTTTTTCAATATTAACATTTAATAAAAAGCATAAATATATAAACAAATATATTTTTTTTGATTATTATGAACGATCAAACTAATACAAATGTTGCTGGAACAGAAAGGATCGTACCGGATACCTCCGTTATAATAGAGGGCTTATTATCGAAAAAGATTAGCAAAGATGAAATAACAATAAAAGAAGTGATAATACACGAAGCAGTGCTTGCAGAATTAGAGCATCAAGCTAATTTAGGCAAAGCAATAGGATTTTTGGGATTAGATGAGATAAAGAGGATTAAGCAGCTTGCTGAAAAAAAAAAAATTGAGCTTTCCTTCAAAGGCACAAGGCCAAGGGCCTCAGAAATCAGGCACGCTTCTTTTGGGGAAATGGGTGCTCTGATACGGCAGCTCTCTTACGATGAGGATGCTACTTTAATTACTTCAGATAAGGTGCAGTCTGAAGTTGCGCTGGCAAGGGGGATAAAATCCATCTACTTCAAGCCGTCTGAAAAAGGCCTCAAGAAACTGAAGCTGGAGAAATTTTTTGATGAAGTAACAATGTCAGTCCATTTAAGGGAAAATGTCATGCCTTATGCAAAAAAAGGCATGCCTGGAAAATGGGAATTTAAATCTTTAAGAAAAAAAGTCCTAAGCCAGGATGAAATCAGGGACATAAGCAGGGAGATAATAGAAGATGCCAAGCTAAGGAAGGACAGCTTTATAGAGATAGAAAGGTTTGGCAGCACAATAGTCCAGCTTGGATATTACAGGATTGTCATAACCAGGCCGCCTTTTTCTGATGGGTGGGAGATAACTGCAGTAAGGCCGGTGAAGATATTAACCCTGGAGGAATATAAATTAACTGATAAGCTGATGAGGAGAATATCCGAGCAGGCAGAAGGCGTTTTAATTGCTGGCGCTCCGGGAATGGGAAAATCTACCTTCGCCCAGGCCCTTTCCGAATTTTATGCATCCAAAGAAAAGATTGTAAAGACAGTCGAAGCTCCAAGGGATTTGATTTTGTCCGATAATATAACTCAATATGCGATAAGCCACGGAGATGCGCAGGAAATACATGACATTTTGTTGCTATCAAGGCCAGATTACACAATTTTTGATGAGATGAGAAACACAAAAGATTTTGAACTATTTGCTGATCTGAGGCTGGCTGGAGTTGGCATGGTTGGTGTTGTCCATGCCACCAATCCAGTAGATGCAATCCAGAGGTTCATAGGCAGGGTAGAGATGGGTGTCATTCCGCAAGTTATTGACACAGTTGTTTTCATAAAAAATGGTTTTATTGGCAAGGTTCTATCACTGAAGATGACAGTTAAAGTTCCTAGCGGCATGACAGAGGCAGACTTGGCAAGGCCGGTTGTTGTTGTTAATGATTTTGAGACTGGAAAGCCGGAATACGAAATTTATAGCTATGGTGAACAGACGGTTGTCATACCAGTTCAGGAAACCAAAAGCGGCTCTAAAGGAGTGCATAAGCTTGCCGCATCTTCAATAGAAGATTATTTTAGGAGATTCTCAAGGGAAGCCGAAGTTGAAGTTTTATCAGATAACAAATGCATTGTTTACGTGCCCGAGAGGGATATTGCCAAAATAATCGGCAAGCAGGGAAAAAATATAATGGAAATAGAAAAAGCTCTTGGCATGAGCATTGATGTTGAAGAGCTTGGAAGCGGAGCATCAAAGTCTGAGAAAGCGGAAACACAGGAAATAAGCAGGAATGAAGAGGCGCAATATCAGTTGAACATGAAAAAGAACAGCATTCTTTTCAATCTTGGCATCAATATGCAGTACAAGGACATAGACATTCGTCTTGGAGATAAATTCTTAATGACAGCAAAAGCCGGGAAAACTGGCATGATAAAGGTAAAAAAGAACAATAATGTTGGGAGAGTAATATTGGATGCTATTAACCGGGGAGAAAAAGTAAAATTGACTGTATAACTTACATTTACTAAAGACATCGTGAAAATTCCGAGCATGCTCAAAAACCACTGGAATAATTTGCGATAAGCAAAAATTCTATCAATCTTTGTGACTGGTGGTTTTTGACATATCACTTATCATTAATGTAGTTGCAAGCCAAAACGAAAGAAGTATCATCTTGTCTTAAAATCAGTATATCCGCACTTGCCGCACGTCTCCCTGTCTTTATGCTTTGCCAAAAAAAACCCAACACCGCATTTTGGGCACGAATTGTTCTTTCTTTCAACTTTGCCGCTGGCAGCTTTGTAAATCTTCCATACCTGCATTGACTTTTTTTTGCTCCTCTTCTTCTTTGCCATTTTCACAATTAATTTTTATGATTTATCTAATTTTTATTGATTGATGATTTTTGTATTGTTTTTATTATTGGTGCAATTTTATTCTTTTTTCTCTGCATCTGCTTTTGTTTCCTTTGCCTTATGCTCGGATTTTTTCTATTCCTTTTTTTCGTGTTTCGCCTCTTTCTTTTCCTCTGCCTTCTCTTCTTTTGCCTCGGTGCCTTCCTGCACATCTCCAGCTTTGCCTGCTTTCTCCTTTGATTTCTTGTTATCAACCTTTATCTTTTTTAAAACATCAGCATTTTCGTAAGCATAACACACAACCTTTGCCTTTTTTCGCCCGTACTGGCCATAAATTCCCTTTATATCAACCAAGGACTCGTCCTTTCCTATAATTTTTGCAACATTGCTTTTGATATCTTTTGTTGATGGCGTGGAATTGTCAAACATAACTTCCCCTTCCAGCCTTATCCTTGACAACAGTGGCTCTTCCTTTTTATGTGAAATCTTAAGCTCCATACAAAATCACCTTACCTTGATTGCATATTCTCCTTTTGATTCTATGCCTATTTTGTTAGCAACAATCGACTTATTGGCATCCAGGATATATAATCTTCCTTGCCAATTTGTGGAGAACTGATTGCCTTTGCATATCGGGCATTCGCCTCCTTCAACAAAATACTTGCATTTCTTGCATACTTTTTTTCTCATCTTAAATCATACCTTTTTTTATTTCCCCTTGACTGGCCTTTTGTGCTCTTTCTTTGTCTCTTTCTTATCTTCTTTCTTTGTATCCTTTTTTGGAACTTCTTTTTGCTGATCTTCGTCCTCAACCCAATCAAGCCTTCCAAGGCCCTGCTGCCTCATTGTAAGCCCAAGCTTTGGATTCAATGGGTCTTTGAACGAAACTGCTACGATTCTTGCTCTGCAAACATCATTTACCTTTAAGGTTTTCTTGCTGTCCTTTCCAGCCAAGGTTTTTTCCTTTGAAAATGACACAAAATCGTCCATAGTCTGGCTTACGTGTATCATCCCATCTATCGGGCCTAGTGTTATGAAAGCGCCAAAGTCAACTATGTCCTTTATCTTTCCGATAACAACTTCCTGAAGCTCCGGCTTGAAAGTCAACAGCTCGAATGTGGCCTCATAATATGATGAGCCATCTCCAGGTATTATAACTCCTTCCCCTATTTCCTTGACATTAGACACATCTATGACTATGCCAAGCTCATTTGAAATATAGCCGTCATATTTCCTTTTTATCCTAGCAAGGACTGCATCCTCGACATTCTTATCAAAAAGGTTTGGAGGCACCCTTATATGGTCTTTTAATCCGATTTTGTAGTACATTTTGATTATAAACTTAAATCTACATTTTGTTTTTAAGCTTTTTTCCAGCCTAGTTGTGCAAATAAATTAAACATATAAAAAATCGTATCCTGCTTTCCCTTGCACTAGGGGGACTTTATAAAAAGCCCCTATCATTGGCTATTGCTAGAATCTTTTTTTGCTTCAGCACAATAACCTCAATCGCATGGTTGATAAGCATCCTTTTTAAATCTTTGTCTTGTGTAGCGACCAAATAGCCTTTTTTTGCATAATCTAAAATTGCATCATCTGTGCGCTCTTTGGAGCTGGTCCCGATTACACCAACATTTTTGATTTTTAACAATCGCAGCGCTATTTTCGCTGCTTCCTTGTCTTTTCCCTTCTGTTTTTCTACAATATTCCTTAGTTCGTCTATTGTCTTGTCTAAAACATAAATCTCATAATTAAAGTTGCATATCCTCCTAATCTCCGAGAAAATGTCTACTTTAAACTGGTAAACAGCCAATAAAAAATTTGTGTCTAACAGGATTTTTTTCATTGTTTTGCGGTTTTTCGGTTTTTTATCCTTTTATTGCCTATAAATCATTTTAATGCATGTTGTTCATAGCTGATTATAAACATTTTTAAAATAAGCAAGCAACCAGCAGTTATGAAAGGCTTTTTGACAACTCATAAGGGGATGGAAGACATAGCTGCATTAGAGGTATATGAGATTACAGGCAAAAAAGCAAATGTAAGCGATGGTTGTGTAGTTTTTGATATCAAAAGTTACGAGGACCTTTTTAAGCTATGCTACCTGTCCCAATCTGCAATAGGCGTGCATCATCTTCTTTCAGAGTATGACAGCAAGAACATTTTTGAGGATTTTAAGCAAAATCTTCAAAAAATTGATTTTAATGGATGGTTAAGCGAGAATATTGCCTTTAGGGTATCGTGCATTAAAAATACTGATGGAAACATGCCAACACCAGAGCTGGAAAAGGAATTTGGAGCTTTGGCAATAGAGCATATCAAAAATAGGCGAAAATATGCCCAAAAAGTCAGCTTAAATAATCCTGGCCTTATAATCTCTGTTTTAATAACAAATAGCAAATGTTATATCGGCATAGACTTTTGCGGATTTGATTTAAGCAAAAGAAATTACAATATTTTTGCCCACCCCGCAGGCATCAAAGGCACTATCGCATACTCCCTTGTGAGGTTGTCAGGCTATAATCCTGATGAGAGACTTCTGGACTGTTTTTCAGCTTCCGGCACTATATCTATAGAAGCCTCTCTGTTTGCTTCTCATTTTCCTGTTAATTTCTACAACAAGGATAAGTTTGCTTTTCTTAGGATACAAAAATTCAAAAATTTCGATTTTAATGAATTCTTCAAAAATATCGATAGCAAGATTAATGCTAAAAAGCTCAATATCTGCAATGTTGGCAGCTCGATGAAGTATATAAATTATGCAAAGAAGAACAGCAAAATAGCTGGAATAACCAAAAAAATAACTTTCAGCCGTATGGACCTTGGCTGGCTAGACACAAAATTTGATAAAGGGGAAATCAACAAAATCGTGGTAAAAATGCCGTATGGCCAGGAAGATATGGGGGCAATTTACAATGAATTCTTTTACCAAGCAGAGTTTATTCTGAATACCAAAGGAAAAATTGCCCTTATTGGCAAAAAAGATTTGGTCGAGAAGCATTCATCAAAATACAATTTTAAGGTAATAAGCGAGAGAAATATCTCCAGCGGCAAGGAGCAATATAATATTTTTGCATTGGCAAAAGGATTATAGTTGCAGGCATTAATGTTATTGTGAATTTTGTTAATGTTTGCGCTTATACATGCACCGCATATAGATTAACATTATTAATGCCCGCGCCTTTAAATGATGGCCAAGTAAACTATTGTGTGTTGTAGCTAATCTTGAATATTTGGTGTCATTCATTTTGTCACTTAATCTCACTTAACTTTAAATGAGAAAAGCATATAAACAAAATACTGCATTAATATTAAGATTAAAGGGGAGATATCAGAAAAACAAGTTCATTCGAAAAGATGCTGTTTATAGTTGGTTTGCTTGTTCTTTTTATAGGTTATATGCTGATAAACAAAGTTTATGTTGTAGAAGGGAGTAATTTAAGCTGGGGGTTTCTGCAAACAATCTTCCTGTGGCTTCTGATGGTAATTTTCATAATCATGCTCGCAATAGGCGAAGACATAAAAGAAGGTATCCTTATCCAGCAGCTTGATGAGATAAAATCTCTTAAAGAGTTAATGACGAGACAGAAGAAAAAGAGTTAAATTTATAAATCAGATTTTCTTGCTATTCCATGCAGGGTCGGTACTTAGCTAACGCATTTTCCATTGAGAGAATGTGAGGAAAGTCCACCCACTATGGCTTACGCCATATAGCTGCTTGCGGAAGCAAGATCTGGAAAGCGGATGGCAACCACTCAGAAACGAGACCGCTTGATGCGCTAACGATGATATCGGAGAAGGCTTTGGCAACAGAGCTGAGCAAACCCATTGAGTTGCGTCAAGAATGGATGAAACGGTGAGCCCCGGCTGGTGCAAGTCTCGCTGCTTTAATGCAGCATTAAAGACGCTTAGTTAAATGCTAAGACAGGTGATGATAGCTTGCTATCAACAAACTCCTGACAGAAGGTGGCTTATTCTGGCCCTGCAACTTTTTAAAATCGTGCATTCGACAAAATTCAGGCAATAAGATTAAAATTCAGTTGTTCAAAATGTCCCAGCAAAAAATTAACTTACCGAGTGGAAGCGGAGGCCTAATGAGGTACTTTGACGAGTACCATAGCAAAATAAGGATAAAGCCCGGTCACATAATAATAATAGCAATAGTAGTGATAGTTATTATGGTGCTTCTCTACAGCTTTGGAAACAGCCTTTTCCGCATATAACATTGGGATAGAAAATGATACCAGGCATTAATTCAAGAGACATGCAGAAAGCCATGAAGCGCTTAGGCATTAAGCAGGAGGAGTTAGAGGCTTTAGAGGTTATAATAAGGACAGCAGACAGTGAGATAATAATTTCAGACCCGCATGTAAGCAAGGTAAATATGATGGGCCAGGAAACATTCCAGGTTTCGGGCGTTATAGACGAAAGGCCTATTTCTTCAGAGCCAGACATAAGCGAGGAAGACGTTAAGACTGTGATGGAGCAGACAGGAGCTGCAGCAGAAAAAGCAAGAGAAGCCATAGCAAGGAACAAAGGCGACTTAGCTGGAGCGATTATGTATCTGAAAGAATAAGTGATTATTCTACACTTTATCTTATCTCTCTTTCAATAAGTTCAACTTTTCTTATGCCCTGCGCATCACATTCATACAGGCCCGTGTCTGTTATCTTTAAGTTGGGAATGACTTCTAAGCCTAAAAATCCAAGAGTCATGAATGGATTTTTAAATGAAGTCCCTGTATTTCTTGATACGTCTCTTATCTTAGAGAGTTCCTTTACTGCTTCTTCTATGGGTTTCGTGGACATCAGGCCCGAAATTTCCAATGGGAAGGATTCAACCCTATCATCATAAACAACCGCAATTCCTCCTCCAATCCCGTTTATGCAATTAACAGCTTTTGCCATAGAAGCATCGTCAGCGCCAACCACAATGATATTATGGGCATCATGGTTTATGGAAGTAGCTATTGCGCCTTTCTTAATGCCGAGGTTTTTTAGGTACGCAATGCTATATCCTGCTTTTCCAGTATACCTTTCGATTACAGCTATTTTTGCTATATCTTCCCACGGGTTTGGAACTAGCTCATTATGCATTATGCTAAACGTGGAAATCAGAGATTCTGTTTCTGCGCCTTTTCTCCCATCAAGAGCGCCTATAACGCGGACATTCACTTTTGATGCATCTCCATGATAAGGCATCTTGAAATCTTCAGCTTCAAATTTTTTGTTTATGTTCATAGAGCCCATGAATTCACTGTAGTCATATTTTGGCGGCTTGCCAATATTCTCTCCTTTATCTACTACCAATTTACCATTGTGAAAAACTTTGTCAATAGTCAGGCCTTTATCAAATACAGCAATATTGGCTTTAAACCCTTTCTTAATCTGGCCTATTGGGGGATGGTTATATAAATTCAAAAATGGCTTGAAATATTCACCGGGGTTGTGAGTCATAAAGACAATGGCTTGGATAAGCGCTTCCTCATAGCTCATTCCAGATCTCTGCAGAATAGGAATAGCTTTTTTTGCTATTCTGTCTAAATGCCCGTTCCTATATAATTCAACAGCATCCATATCATCAGCGCAAAAAGTAAATCCTTCCAAGCTGTCTTGGTTTTGGACTAATCCGGATAGAATAGAATCCAAGTCTTGGCAAATTGTCCCCTCTCTGATAAAAACAGTCATTCCCGCTCTCTTTTTTTCTATGGCCTCTTCATAGCTTGTGGATTCATGATCCGAAGTTATCATGATTTTACCATCGGGATTTCCATTTCTGACATACAGCCGCAAAGCCTTTCCTTTTCCTCCGGGATAATGTCCTTCTATCATCAGTCTCTTGTTTGGATCCCGGTTGTATCTGAATGTTAAATCCACTTTCTGTCTTGCATCGCCAAGCCCGTAGATAATCCCAGGGAAATTCATCATCTCAGACAAGCCATAAACCATGGGGTTGCCATAAAAATTCTTCATGTGGTCAACGCCTATAGTTGCTCCAGAAGTGACAAATCCTGTTGAAGGGACACACGAGCAAAAGCCAATGTAAGAATCTAAGGGCATATCCTGGGCTAATTCAAGGAACAAGTTCATGCCTTTGACCCCATGCACATTTGCTATTTCATGCGGATCTGTGAAGGCAGCAGTAGTTCCATGCTTGGCAGCATTATACGCAAATTCAAGCGGCGCTATCTTTCCGCTCTCAAAATGCATATGGCTCTCTATAAACCCTGGAGAGACATATTTGCCTCTAACATCTACAACTTTTGTGTTACGGTCGCCTCTTAAATGCGGTCCAATTTCAGAAATCAAGCCATTTTTTATTCCAATATCAGAACTGTATGCTGTCTTCTTAACGACATCTACCACTACACCGCCGCTCAAAATCATATCGCAAGGCATCAAAACAGGAAATTTCTTATCAAATTATAATCTTTTCTATTTTACCTTTATTTTACCTTTTGGTTCTAAACTACAACCAGTTCACGCAAAGCCTTATACGGGCCCGCAAAAATATATAAATGAATGTCAATTAATCGCAGTTATGGAGAAGTTCCAGGAGCTAAGGGATAATGCAAGCAAAAAGCTCCAACTCGCAGATTATATTATGGCTAAAGCATACCCCCTGGTAAAAGATCCGCGTTTGCTGCTATCTTCTGTAGAAAACTTATTCCTTGCTTTCTCTTACGGTATGGGCTCTGTTCTGCACTATGAAAGCGCATTCAAGCGCATCCCGCCATTTCCAGACAACTTCCTATCCAAGTTTGATCTTTTCAGGGATAAATGCGCAAAAAGGTATAATATTCCTGACGAAAGCCTTAAAATAATGAAGGATTTGAGAGAGATAGTGATTGCTCATAAAAAAAGCCCCGTTGCATTTTCAAGAAGAGACGATTTTGTGATATGTGATGGGGGCTATAGGATGCGTAAAATATCTGCCAACGAGGTAAAACACTGCATTGAGAAGGCAAAGTTATTTATAAAAGACGTTACTACTATTGTTGGCAAAGACGAGGCAATTTTTTCCTAGAATGAAAGAAACTTTAGACAGTGCAATAACAGAACTTAAAAGGGTTGACCACTTATTCTATGTAAGCCTAAAATACACACGGACCGCAGATATGATGAAGCATATGATAGAGCGCCTGATCAGCACTTTTTCATATGGCATTGAGTCCCTGCTTAAGAAAGCTAAAGAAGAAAAAAAAATAAGCGATATACCTGATAATATAGCCTTAAGGTGCAAATTGTTGGTCGAAACGCTTAACGATGAAGACCTTAAAAACTTCCTGAATTTTTATATAAGGCTTAGGAAGATACAAAGGGCAAAACATACAAGTAGGGAGGAATACAGGAGGCATGTTACAATGACAGTTACAATAGACAATGGCGAAGTCGTAGAAGTAAATATAGATATACTGAAGGAATATTATGGGACAGCAAAAAGCTTCATTAGCTATGTTAAGGCAAAAGTGCATGGAGAGGAAGAATTCTAATGCGCAATATGAAACAGAGCCTTTTGGAGAAAGGCTGGAATAAACGCGATGCAGACAAAACAGCAAGGATAATAGAAGAAGCAAAAGCAAATAAGCATCCTAAGATAAGAATTCTTGACAAATCAGTTTTTTGGATATCCTTGCTAATAGCAATTATCGGAAATTTTATTATTTCAATATCATTGATTCCGATTTTATTGGCATTGAATAATCTTTTATTGTACCTTATTTTGATTACAATTGGAATTTCATTCGGCTTACTATTTGAGCTGCTGATAAGGACAATTGACCATTTGCAGGCAAAGCATCACCTGTTGTTGGGCATAATTATGCCACTTATTGCAGTAATTAATATCCTGCTAATAGCCTCATTCTCAAATGACCTGGAAAAAGTGATCAATATAAGGAATACTCATAATCCGATGTTAATTGGAGTAATCTATGCTATTGCTTTCATAATCCCTTATGCAGTTTACCAGTTATTTTTCAAAAATAAGAGTTGATATGGATCAAAATGGCTACTACAGCAATTATTCTTCATGGCTCTTATGGAAGTCCAAATGAAAACTGGTTCCCATGGCTAAAAGTAGAGCTGGAAAAATCCGGTTTTAAGGTTTTTGTGCCTCAATTCCCGACACCAAAAGATCAAACATTGGATATATGGCTCAAAATATTCAAGAAATATGCAAAAAATTTGGATCATAACTCTATCTTAATTGGCCATAGCATCTCATGCGCATTTATCTTAAGCATATTGGAAGGTTTAAATGTAAGAATAAAAGCAGCTTTTTTGGTTGCCGGGTTTTTAGGCCCTTTAGGCAATGATTTCTATGATTCAATAAGCAAGACATTTACCCAAAAAGAATTTGACTGGGAAAAAATAAAAAATAGTTGTGCAGAGTTTTTTATCTATAGTTCAGACAATGACCCGCATGTTCCAACGTCAAAGGGAGAAGAAATTGCTGAAAAGACTGGGGGGATGCTGAAAATTGTTAATGGAGCGGGCCATTTTAACGCAAAATCAGGCTACATAAAATTTGAGCTTCTTCTGGAAGACATTAAAAAAGCAGCCGCAAAAGATTTATAAGGCTTAAGTTGATTCCTCCCCTTACAAATTGGCGGTCTTAGTTTAGTGGCAGAATGGGGGACTGTGGCAGTGCAAATCCAGCTTTGTTGGTTTTGTTGTTGCAGAGATCCCTTGGCGCGAGTTCGATTACCCAGCGGGAGGGTACAAATCCCGTGGATTCGAGAGTCTCGCAGACCGCCCCATTTTTCTACATTTCTTGGCTTATTCCTTTAGAAACTTTAAATGCACTTTACGCAGCCGCACAACCATAAGCTTTATAAATAAACCTCCTTTCCTAAAAACCAGCCCGAGTTCATAAAGAGCGCTTCTAGGGTTATGGAGTTGCTATATTCTCGGCTATAAACCTAAATTTTAGAAAGATGGCGGAAAATAAACAGGCTAATCAGGAAGAAAAGGAAAATTTTAGATATTTTGTAAGAATTGCAAATACAGACCTTGATGGAAACAAGCATATAATCCACGCTTTGACAAAGATAAAAGGCGTTAATTTCATGTTCTCAAATATGGTTTGTAACATTGCAGGAATAGACAAGACAAACAAAACCGGCTACCTTACAGATGAACAGGCTAAGAAGCTGGATGCAGTCTTAACCAATCCATTGAAATACAATGCGCCTTCCTGGATGCTTAATCGCAGAAAAAACTATGAGGATGGCAAAGATTATCATCTCCTTGCAGGTGACTTGGGATTCGCAAAAGAAAATGATATCAAGAGAATGAAAAGAACGAGATCCTATGCAGGGATAAGGCATGGCCAGGGCTTGCCGGTAAGGGGCCAGCGAACCAAGTCCAATTTCAGGAAAAATAAGGGAAAAGCAAGTTTAGGCGTAAAAAGGAAAGAAGGAGCTAAGTCTGGCAAAGTCTAATAAGAATTTTGTAGAAAGATGGGAAGCCCAAAAAAACAAAGGAAAAAATTTTCAAAGCCATCGCATCCATGGCAGAAAGAAAGGATTCTGAGGGAGCAAGAGCTTTCAAAGGAATATGGTTTGAGAAGAAAATATGAGATATGGAAGATGAGTTCTATCCTCAAGAATTTCACGGCTCAAGCTAAAAATCTTAGCACCAGTAAAACGCAGCAGTCAGAAAAAGAAAGAAGCCAGCTGCTTAAAAAGCTTGTTTCATTAGGATTGATAAACCAGAATGCCAAAGTCGAGGATGTATTGTCATTGACATTGAAGAATGTCATGGAAAGGAGGCTTCAGACCTTGGTTTATAGGAAAAATCTGGCTAGAACATTGAAGCAGGCGCGACAGTTTATCGTTCATCAGCAGATTTTAGTAGGCGATAAAAAAATAACCGCGCCTTCTTACCTTGTGCATTTTATGGAGGAGAATAGCATACAATTTTCTCCTGGATCTGCTTTGGCAGACCCAAATCATCCTGAACGAATCGTATCTGAAAAAAAAGATAAAGCCAGTAAGCCAAATGCTGAAGGAAAAAAGGAAAGATTGGAAGATAAGAATCACAAAATCAAGGTTGCAGACGAATCAGGGAAAGTGCATGGCAAGCAAAAAGACGAAAAAATAGAGAAAAAGATCTTAGCTAAAGAGCTAAAAAAAGCAGAATCAAAAGAAAAAGACGGCTAAAATGGTATATCAGGAAAGATGGGGAATTGCGCATATCTATGCATCATATAACAACACTATAATCCATATAACGGATATAACAGGTTCAGAAACTATAAGCAAGGCGTCTGGCGGCATGGTTGTAAAAAGCCATCGTATGGAAAGCTCTCCAACTGCAGCAATGGCAGCTGCAAAAAGGGCTGCAGAGACTGCAAGAGAAAAAGGAATTACTTCAATACATGTAAAAATAAGGGCAGCTGGCGGCCATAATAAGCCATCAAATCCGGGTCCAGGAGCTCAAGCTGCAATACGAGCATTATCAAGAATGGGTCTGAGGATTGGCATTATCGAGGATGTCACGCCGTTGCCTCACGATGGTTGCAGGAAAAAAGGCGGCAGAAGGGGAAGAAGAGTTTAAGGAGGCTAAAAATGGAAATAAGGGTCTTGGAAAATAAAAAAGATGAAAATAAGATCTCGTTTATCATTAAGGACTCTAATGCTGCTTTTGTAAACACTTTGAGAAGGATCATAATAGGGGAAGTTCCTACCATGGCTGTAGAAGAAGTTGAGTTCAGAAAAAATAATTCAATACTTTATGATGAGATGATTGCCCACAGGCTTGGCCTGATGCCTTTGAAAACGGATTTAAAATCCTATAACCTTCCAGAGAAATGCAAGTGTGAAGGAAAAGGATGTGCAAGATGCCAGCTAAGCCTTACTTTAAAGTCAAATGCATCTGGTATGGTCTATGCATCTGAGCTAGAAAGCAAGGATCCAGCTGTTAAGCCTGTCTATCCAAACATGCCAATTGTAAAGCTGCTAAAAGGCCAGTCATTGGAGATTGAAGCTACAGCAGTTTTGGGCAGGGGCAAAGACCATTCAAAATGGAGCCCGGGCCTTGTGTACTATAAATACAAGCCAATAATTGATATAGGCGATGTAAAAAATCCTGAGGAAGTTGTTGAAGCGGCCCATGGGAACGTCTTTGAAATAAAGAATAGCAAGCTGGAAGTCATAAAAGACAACCTTTTCAAGTATGATCTTGCGGGAGTTGCAGAGGAAGTATCCCAAGGAGAGGTAAAGGTAACTCATGACGGTGACTTTATTTTTTATATAGAGTCGTGGGGCCAACTTAATTGCAAGGAAATATTAAACCAGGCACTAGACATTTTTAACAGTACATTTGATGAGTTTGCTGAGCAATTAAAGAAGGTAAAATGACCCCCTGTACAGTGACAGGTTAGTCCATTTTAATAAAAAACGAAATTTGGAAGTGCGGAGGTGGCAGAGCCTGGCCAAATGCGCAAATCCAGCAATGGAGTGTATGGTTGAGGTCGTGGCAAATGCCTTGTCCCTTAGTGGGTGCAAGGGTTCAAATCCCTTCCTCCGCACGTATTATTGCAAAAGAAATATTAAAAATGCCATTCCGCATGTGTTTAAAGAATATTCACCTTGCGAGAAAACATAAGTTTTACGCACCATGAAACGAACAGGTCCGACGAATCCAGTACTGCAGAGCTTGATTATAGAGCTCAAGAAAAGAAGCAGCGAACAGTCTGTTAATCTCTGGAAAAGGATAGCTTCTGATCTGGAAAAGCCCTCTCGTCAGAGAAGGGCAGTTAATCTGGCAAGGATAAACCGTTATACTGATGAAAATGATATAATCATAGTGCCTGGGAAGGTACTTGGCTCCGGGAATCTGAACCATAAGCTTACAATTTCAGCTTACCAGTTTTCTGGCCAGGCGAAGGACAAGCTGGAGAAGATAGGGGCTAAAATGATTACGCTTTTGGATTTAAGCAAAGAAAAGCCAAATGGAAAGAATATAAAGATAGTTGGTTGAAAACGATGAAAAATTTTGGTGAAATTTCAAATGATAATAGACGCTAGTAATGTTATCCTAGGAAGATTGGGAAGTTATGCGGCAAAGAAATCTTTACTAGGGGAAAAAATAGACATTGTCAATTGCGAAAATTCCATTGTAACTGGAAGCAGATATGAAATTTTTGAGCATTATCATAAACTATTCAATAGGGGAACTCAAAGCAAAGGCCCATTTTTTTATAGGATGCCAGACAAGTTTGTTAAGCGCACTATAAGGGGAATGCTTCCTTATAAGAAAGACAGGGGAAAGAGGGCATTAAAAAATATAAGGTGCCATATAGGAATCCCGGAAAGTTTTAAGAACCAGAAGTTTGAGACAATAAAACACGCTACTTCAGACAAAATACCTAATCTGAGATATATCAGTGTAAAGGAGCTATGCATGTATCTTGGGGCAAAATTAAAATGAAAACACACTCACTATCGTTCGCAGCATCCGCTATACTAATGATAAAAACTAGCTAAAAATGAAAATAATAATAACTTCTGGTAAGAGAAAGAGAGCAATAGCGAGAGCGACAATAAAGCCAGGCAATGGCACTGTAAAGATAAACAATTTATTGCTTGATTTTTATGAGCCAGAGCTGTACAGGCTAAAGTTAAAGGAGCCACTGATTATAGCGGGAAATGCCTCATATAAGGTTGACATAAATGTTAAGGTTATTGGTGGCGGAATATCCTCTCAGACAGATGCATCAAGGCTCGCAATCGCAAAAGCACTTGTAGAGTACTCAAAGAACAGTAAACTAAAAGAACAGTTTTTAGAGTATGACAGGAATCTTTTAGTTGCAGATGTAAGGCGCAAGGAACCGGCAAAGCCGAATCGCCATGGGCAGGCAAGGGCAAAGAAGCAAAAATCTTATAGGTAAAAGTACAAGGTGAACAAAAATGATTATACCAATCCGTTGTTGGAGCTGTGGGAAGCCAATAGGCCATTTATGGGAAGAGTTTAATGAGAGGCTGCAGAAAGGAGAAGAACGAAAAAAAGCTTTGGATGAGCTTGGACTGGAAAGGTACTGCTGCAGGGCAATTTTCCTCGGGCATGTCGATTTAATTGACACTGTTGCCCGGTTCAAAAAATTTTAGGTGCAAAATATGGCGAGAATGCATTCAGGGAAGAAAGGAAAAAGCGGTTCAAAAAAGCCAATAAAGAAATCTTTGCCGATATGGGTTAGGTACAAGCCAAAAGAACTTGAGCTGATAATAGCAAAGCTTGCAAAGGAAGGAAAAAACTCTTCAGAAATTGGCATAATCTTGAGAGACACTTATGGAATACCAGATACAAGACTGCTATTTGGGGAAAGGCTTTCTAAAATTTTAAAAGAAAAAAATCTTGCGCCTGAGCTTCCTGACGACCTAATGGCGCTTATAAGAAGATCAGTAGTCCTAAGAAAACATATTGAGACAAATAATAAAGACCAGACCGCAAAGCGCGGTATTACGCTTACAGAATCAAAGATAAAGAGGCTAACAAAATATTACAAGAGAACAGGAAAACTCTCTTCTGAATGGAAATTTGATCCTCAGCATGCAGGATTCTTTATGAAATAATTAAACTTAACAATCTAAACGTTTTTAGCCTTTAGAGCAGCAATTATGCCTTCCTGTCTGCCATATAATCTGCAAATCTGCTGAAAAATCTGTAGCCTTCTTTGCTCAGATTTGCTTTTTTTAGGTGCAGTTTTGCTTCATTGATACAATTTTTTGCATAATCATAAGCATAATCTAAGCTTCCGCTCTCCCCAACAGCTCTTTTTGCCTTTTCAATCTGGGAATCTGTAGCCATGCCATTGCCTAAAACTGCATATATATCCCTCCTTTGCTTCTTGTTACCGTGCTGCAGAGCTTTTAAAACAATCAATGTCTTGTTGCCTCTCTTCAAATCGCTTCCAAAATGCCTCCCTTTAGCCATTGATTCGCTTATATCCATGATATCATCCTGTATTTGGAAAGCAAGTCCTACTGGCATGGCATATCTCTCAAGGCACTCAAGCTGGAAAGCGCTTGCTTCATTCAATGCAGCCCCCAACAATATTGCTGCTGATAATGGAGAAGCAGTCTTGCCCATTGCCATGCTAACATACATCTTTTGGTCAGCTTTTATGCCAGTTGCCATATTAAGGTCATACATCTGTCCTATGTTGGTTTTAGAATATCCATCATTTAGTATTTTGAGTGCAACATTTTTGGCATTATCATCTAATTTTGATTCAAGAACCGATGAAAAAGAAAGGGAATAAAGAAGATTTCCTTGTATAATTGCCATTGAAACAGAAAATCTTTTTGAATGGCTGCCAAAAATGCTTCCTTTGTATATTTTGTCCTTAAATTTTTTTTTGAAATATTCTTCAAAGGTCCGATGCATTGTTTTTTTGCTTCTTCTTAGGACGTCTTCATCCATTATGTCATCATGGACCAAAGATGATGCATGCAACAGCTCTGGTGCGATGGAAATAGGATAAATGCATTCTTCATTTTTGTCCTTTATAGATTTATAGGACATTATTGATGCTATAGGTCTTATTCTCTTGCCTGGCCTTAAAACGAATTCTTTAAGGTAAATATAGCTCTCTTTTAGAAAATAGTCGTTGGCATCATCAATTCTTCTTTTAAAAAATTTCTCAAGCTCAATATTGACTATAACCTGGTACCTATCAAGAATCTGCGCAAATTCCATCTTAAGCCTTAATCTGCCTTATTCTGTCAACAACTTCTTTAATTGTTACTTCTGGTGTTGACGCTCCCGCAGTTACACCGATTTTTTCCTTGCCTTTGAACCATTTTTTCTGGAGCTGATTTGCTCCCTGTATAAAATGGGTTTCCACCCCATAAGACCTAGATTTGGCAGCTAACTCTTTAGAATTGCTGGAATCTTTTCCGCCAATAACAACCATTATATCTGATTTTCTTGCAATCTCTTCAGTTCCGAGCTGCCTTTGTTTGGTTGGATTGCATATTGTATCTACAAACACATATGGTTTTGACATATCATTTAGGCTCAAATGCAATTCTTCGAATTTTTTGCCAATAAAGCTATTGTTGATGCCGCTAATAAGCTGCTTGTATCCTGATACGGACATTGTGGTCTGCGATATTATAGCAACTTTTTTAAACTGATTTTTCTGCATATAATCTGCCAGTATGTTGGCCTGATCTGGTTTTTCAGCTATGAATGTGTCTTTTCCTTTTATATGGTAGCTTGTTCCTATGGCCTCCGGGTGGTTTTTTTTTCCGAAGATAATCACTTCATACCCATTGTTCTTTAATTTAATCGCTACATTATGGACTAGGGTAACTAAAGGGCATGTAGCATCATTTAACTTATCTCCCCTGACAATATCTCTTTCTTTAAGTTGCTGGTACGTGGTTCCAGGTTCTCCATGGGCCCTAAGAACCGTAATGGCATTCCGGGGAATATTATCTATATCCTCAACAAATTCTATCCTCTTTTTTTTGAGCTCTTCTATAACCCTTTCATTATGCACGAGCTGGCCATAAACATAGGTTTTGCCATTATTATTTGCTGCAACATCCTCTGCTATGTCTATTGCTCTCTTAACTCCAAAACAGAATCCCGCATGCTTGGCAACCAGTATCTCCATAATCTGAAGTAGGATGCCATAATTTAAAAGGTTTATGGAAACAAAAGATGCAAGAAATATGTACACTTTTATTCTCCATTGGAAATCTCAGATCCAATTGGGGTCCAAAGAAACCCAAGCAATGTTTGCTTATTGGGTTTTCGTCAGATAGACAAATGGGTACAAGTCTTTAAGCTTGAAATAAGCTTCTCTTGCAGTATATATGCTGTCAAATACGCCCATAACTGTTGGTCCAGATCCAGTAACCATAGAATTTACTGTATCTAATTTTCTGAAGTTTGTTTTTATCTCCTTTATTATCTTATATTTCTTCTCAATTATGGGGTCAAAGTCGTTGTGCATATTTTCTGCTATCTTTTTAACATCTTTTTTGTTTATTGCAGATATCATATCCTTTACGCTGCTATCACTTTTGGATTTTTTTTCCCCATCAAACCACCTGTAGGCTTTTGTCGTTGATACTTTTATTCCAGGATTTACAAGCACCATATTAATTGAGGCAGATCTTTTCAGCGGCTTTATTTTATCTCCTATTCCTTCAACTAATGCGGTCTTCCCAGAAATAAAAAATGGCACATCAGAACCTATTTTAATGCCAAGCTCAACAAGTTTTTGATGGCTTAGCTTTAATCGAAAGAGCTTGTTTAGGAATGTTAGTGTAGATGCAGCATTGGAGCTTCCGCCGCCAAGTCCTGCTGATATTGGAATTGATTTATCAACTCTTATCTTTATTCCTTCTTTTGATTTAAAATTTTTTTTAATAAGCTCAGCAGCCATATATGCAAGGTTATTCTTATTTTCCAGCTCCCTGTTATTGCTCTCTATCAATATCCTGTCTTCCTTCAGCTTTTCAAAAAAAAGAGAGTCATGAAGCTTAACCAGCTGCATTACCGATTGTATGCTATGGTATCCGGACTTTAACTTTTTGCCTATCTTCAAATACAAATTTATTTTAGCATACGAGTTAACATGCATGAGAATCCCTATAGTTGCTTATATATTAATGTTGCTGATTTTACAGAGCTTTAATTAAGCAAACTGGAGAACAACTTTATCCAGGGAATTTCTGTCCTTTACCCTTAATATCTCCACTTTGGCTATATCCGGATACAAAATTCCGATAGATTTTGCAACTGAGTCTCCTTCATCGATTCCGATGACTATATATCTTGTTATGCCCAATTCATCAGTCGCTCTTTTTATTGTGTCCGACCACCTAATCCTGCAGCGTATAGATTCAATAGATTCCGCAAGTATGTCTAGAGGATCAAGAATTGATTTTGTAGAGGTTGGAGCAATAAGCTCATGTTTGGCTTTTCCAATAAAACTACCTTTTTCGCTTCTGCGATCTTCTTTAACTATATACCACCATATCAAATCAGCAACATCTTTCATATAATCTGAGTGAAAAGGAATATTGACACCATTCAACAGTTTTGCAGCTCCTTCTGCTTTTCTGAAATCCTTATCATTTTTGAAATAGCTGATAATTCTGTCCAGATCTTTAATAGGCCCAGCCAAAACTTTCATATTTGGACTGTTATCAATTGCAATCTTAACTTTTTTATCGCCTATTCTTTCAAGCTCAGGCTCTAAATCATAAGGCCCTTTCCACCTGATAATTGCTAAGCCGCCGTTTAATTTTTTAGAAGCATTGGTTATAATCTTAGCTGCTTCTTTTACCATCATTAAAGCATCCTCAAAATCCAAGGCTCCAGAAGCTACAATTGCATTATATATCCCAAAGCTATAGCCGGTTGTATAATCAAATTTCAAGCCTTTAGCTCTATGATTGAGTTCTGCATAAGCTGCGTGATTTGTAATGAAGGTATTCAGCTGCAAACGATACATATCAGCAAGAATTGCATGCTGCAAAGTTAGGTCTGTCTTCGGTATTCCGATTTTATCTAATAATCGGTTGTAATTTCTATTGCCTTCTTTCCTTTTTGGCAGTCTCACATGCCTAAACAAACTATTGGACATTAAATAATACTGAATCAAGCCCACTATATTTTTAGTTTGATTATAGACTACAGGAATATTTTGAAGCCTGTAAAGCTCTTCTGTAGCTGTAACAGAAGGCCTGCCTAACCCCACAAAGACAATAGCAGTTTTTTTGTAACTCATGATTTTGCTAAAAATGCTATGCTTTTAATCTGACTGCTCTTATCAAAGTAACGACAACTAAGCATTGCATACCTTTCCCCTTCCCGAAATCTGTCATTTCTTCTCCAGAAGTTGCCGCTATGCCAATATCTCCCTCTTTCATCCTTAACAACTTTGACAATGATAATTTTATTTTTTTGATATGTTCATCTATCCTTGGCTTTTTGCCTTCTAACATTATCGCAATATTGCTTATCCTAAGATTTTTTTCATTAATTTTGCCCAAGATAAATTCAAGATAGTATTTGCTGTCAGTTATTCCATCTTCAAACATTTTGTCAGCATAAAACCCCAATGACTTAAGTCCTATAGCCGTGCTTAGAGCATTAAACAAAGCATGTAGCAGCACATCGCCATCTGAATTAGCCTCAAAACCATTTTTGTCAGAAATTTTAACTCCGCCTAAAATTAGCGGCTTTTTTTTGCTTGTGAATCTATGGCTATCCATCCCTATTCCTATCCTGGAAGCACCTACTAGCTTATTTGCGTAAGCCAAATCATGCTGGTTTGTTATCTTTATGTTGCTCCTGTCGCAATAAACCATCTTTACTTGGCCGTGCATCCTTTCAACTAAAGAAACATCATCTGTGCCGTAGAATTTTTCCCTGTAAGCTATCTCAAATGCTTTTTTGGCCAGAAAATATTTCATTGCCTGCGGCGTCTGCGCCTGCCACAGCAGTTCCCTGTTTATAGTCTGCTTTACAAAGCCATCTTCAACAACTTTTATAGTATCTTTAGCAGGATAGCCAACTGCTGCAGCGCCATACTTTTTTGCGGCATTGATGGAATCATTTATTATCCCTTCATTTACAAAAGGGTTGCTCGCATTGTGTATTATTATGATGTCATCATTGCCTGCTTTTTCTATTGCCTTAATGCCGTTATAGGAAGAATCTTGCCTCTCTTTGCCCCCATCAACTATTTTGAGAACCTTATCGAAGCTATTTTTCTTTATTATTGATTTGAATTTATCCTTGTCGTCAGGATTTACAACAAATATTATTTTATTAATGCTTTTGCAATCATTGAATATTTTTAACGTATGAACAATAATCGGCTCCTTGTTTAACAGCAAAAAGAGCTTATTTGCCCTTTTTCTCATCCTTTTTCCTTTGCCCCCAGCCACTATGATAGCGATGTTCATTTTTCAAAAACAATCTCTTTTTCAATCATTCTTTTTGTTTCTTCTCTGATTTTTTTATCAACATCCAATATCTGTTTTAAATCCGGGTTTTTTATTGCTTTATGGCCACTCATCATGTTTTTTATTATTCTTTGGATATCCAAAAATCTGATTTTATTGTTCAGAAAAGCGTAAACTGCAATCTCATTTGCCGCATTTAATACAGCCCCCATAGTCCCTCCAATCTTGCCGGCTTCATAAGCGTACTTTAAGCACGGAAATTTTTCAAAGTCTGGCCTTTCAAAGCTGAGGCTTTTTATCTCTGCCAAATTTAAATGTTTTTCATTTGAATCAAGCCTCTTTGGATAGCTTAAAGCGTATTGTATAGGGATTTTCATATTCGGCCACCCAAGCTGGGCAATAACCGAGATATCTTTGAACTCAACTAATGAATGGATAATGCTCTGCGGATGAACAACAACATCAATCTTATCATAATCAATGCCATAAAGCCAGTGCGTTTCTATGACTTCAAAGCCTTTGTTCATCAAAGTTGCGCTATCAATTGTGATTTTGCTCCCCATACTCCAAGTTGGGTGCTTTAACGCGTCTTTAACCGTAATTTTCTCCATCTGCTCTTGGGTATATTGCCTAAAAGGCCCCCCAGACGCAGTTATTGTTATTTTAGCCATCTCATTGATATTTTGTCCGTTAATGCATTGGAATATTGCAGAATGCTCTGAATCAATCGGCATTAAATTTACTTTGTTTTTTTTAATTTCATCCATTACTATTGAACCAGCAGTTACAAGGGTTTCTTTGTTAGCCAAGGCAATATTTTTTTTATTTTTAATAGCCTCAATTGTAGGCAAAATCCCAATTGAGCCAACTAATGCATTCACAACAGTGTCAGAGTTATTCAATTTTGCAATTTTAATTATTCCATCAATGCCGGAATAAACATTAATATCGGCTTTTTCTTTCAATAGATCAGCCTTTTTTTCATCCATTATTGCAACAGCCTCAGGCTTAAATTCAATAATCTGTTTTTTAAGCAATTCAATATTCTTGTTTGTAGTTAAGCCCACTATTCTGAATTCTTTTGGGTTGGATTTCACTATGTCCAGTGTCTGCGTTCCTATTGAGCCTGTGGACCCAAGTATTGAGAGGTATTTCATATTACTCTTCTTTTATAAAATCATAAATCTCCTGTTGTTTCTTCGAGTTTAAGGATATATGAATTTCGCCTGTTGATTGTTTTGTTGTTAGCAATTCCATTGCGGCAAGCTCTTTTATTGCATCTTCAACAACCTTTTTTCCCCTTATATGCTTGGGCAGCGCTTTCTTTAAATTAGTCAATTCAGTATGCCTTCCACCCCAAATATCAAGGTTGACGAGTTTTCTTAAAAACCTTTTCATGATAAAGCCTTTGTCCATTAAAAAAAGTGAACAACGCCAGATATTTAAGATTTTACTCCAAATATGGAACACATATGTTCCAAAATAGAAACATTTAAATATTCATTAATTAATAGACTATTTACTTTACTGAGTAAAACAATAAAATGAAAACTATCTTCACAAAAGCAATCGGAAACACGCCAAAAATCAAGGTTTTAGAGTTCTTAATAGAAGGCAGGGAATTAGACTATTCAATATCCGACATAGCCGAAGGCTCAGGTATAGGAAGAACTACACTATTTAGGATTTGGAATGATTTTGTTGAATTAGGCATAGTCAAAAATACAAGGAATATAGGAAACGCAAAGCTTTACAAGCTGAATTTATCAAACTCATTTGTCAAAAAAATGGTTGAAGTTTTTGATACTTTGGTTATAGGGCCACTGAATAATAGGAAGAAAGTGATTGTTCGGAATTGATTTTTATACCATCTATTCAATGCTTTGCTAATTGAGATTTAGAAGTTATTTTCATAATCTTATTGTCAAAATTATTCAATAAATCTGGGTTATAATACCCAACAGAACTGATTATAGCTCCAATAATAATCATCCAAATTAATATGTCTCTCATAAAATCGTCTAATCCCGAAACTTATTCCCTATTCATCTCCTCAATCTCTTTTAAGAGTGTTTCAACAATCTTGTCCTGTTCCACTTTGCCGACAATCTGCCCTTTTTTGTAAAGCAGATTGGTATTTCCAGCCCCCCCAACAATGCCTAAATCAACCTTTTTGCTCTCTCCAGGGCCATTGACAGCGCAGCCCATTATAGCAACATGTATCGGCTTTTTCATCTTTTCAGTTTTTTCTTCTAACTGCTCAACTAATTTAATGACATCTACATGAGTTCTTGCGCATGTTGGGCATGAAGTGACTTCCACTCCATCTTTTCTCAATCCCAGGCTTCTCAAAATCAATTTTCCAGCCTTGACTTCTTCTTTAGGGTCCTCAGAAAGAGAGACCCTTATCGTATCTCCAAGCCCTTCGCTTAACAATATACCCACCCCCATTGCGTTTTTTATAGATCCTGGAAGCCTGCTTCCTGCTTCAGTAACTCCAAGATGCAACGGATACTCAGTTTTTTTTGCAAAAAGCCTATAAGCTTCAACCATCCTTGGCACATCGCTTGCTTTCAAAGAAACAACAGTATCATAAAAATCCAAATCTTCAAGAATTTTGACATGCCTTAAAGCAGATTCCACCATTCCTTCAGGGCTATACCCATATTTCTGGAACAAATCTCTTTCCAAAGAGCCGAGATTCACACCAACCCTCATAGGAATCCCATGATCCTTTGCAGCATTGACAACCAGCTTTACTTTTTCTTCATTCCCAATATTCCCTGGATTAATCCTTAATTTATCAACATATTTTGCAGCTTCCAGCGCTATCCTGTAATCAAAATGTACGTCAGCAACTAAGGGAATGCTAATATTTTTCTTTATTTTCTCTAAGGCTTTTGCAGCTTCCATTGTTGGAGCGCTTACCCTTATTATTTCGCATCCAATCTCTTCAAGCCCATTAATCTGCTTTATTGTGGCCTCTGCATTGGTTGTGTCCGTAGTTGTCATTGACTGTATGCTAACATCTGCATCACCGCCAATGTATATATTTCCAACTTTAACTTTCTTTGATCTTCTTCTCATCTTAAAAAACTAGGTTTAGTTATGAAGGCCGATTTAAAAAGATAACTATCTTCTCCTGCTTAAGTCAATAATCGGTTTTCTTCCTGCGTACCCCGAATCAACTTCATGCCAGAACATTATTTTTTTTTCCCCTAGCCTCCAGCACAGAAATATCTCTCTGCCATCAAATCTTGAATAAAAGTCTATTATTCCAATCTCAAGATCCTTAATTATGCATCCAGCGCCCTCTATCTCCTCTATGTTTGCGTAAAACTCATAAGAAAGCTTGTGAAAATGCTTGTTAAGTTTTGTTATTTTTCTGAGATTGTCATAGTCATCATCATAGACTTCAATCTCGATGCTGCTTAGCAAATCCAGGGCCTTGTTGAGCTTTATGGTTCTTTTAATAACTTTTTCAATCATTGGAAGCATTTGCTCAGCTTCTTCGATTGTAAAATGTTTTTCGACAAATTCTTGTTTTACACTTTTGTTCCTTGTCATTCTTTAATCTAAATTGGTTTAGTTATTTATAAATTTTTTGAATTGGGATTCTAATAGTCTAAAACAAACATTTTAAATAAACCAAATTTTTAAATCAGTTGATGAAACACTCGCTAAGAATAACCTTATTGCTTGCATTTGTTTTCTTTATAACTCAACTTATAGGGCTCGCAATTACGAATCAGTACATATCTACGAAGGAATATATTGATCCCGAAACGCATTTGACAGTAAAAGAAATAGTCTCTCTGGACCTTCCTTATAACATCGAAAGGCCGGAAGTTGAGCAATCAACATCATATATCTGGATAGTCGCTGCGGTAATAAGCGGTACTTTGCTTCTCCTATTGCTGATAAGGTACAATAAATTTAACCTCTGGAAGCTGTGGTTTTTCCTTGCAGTATTGACTACTATGGCAATAGCATTTTCTGCATTTTTGCCCCAGATGGCTGCCGCAGCCCTGGCTTTAATGCTGGCAATTCTTAAACTCTATAAGCCAACAACAATAACTCAGAATCTGACAGAAATATTTATCTATGGGGGCTTAGCAGCAATTTTCGTCCCTATACTTAACATTTTCGCAGCGTTCATGCTCTTGATAATAATATCCATCTATGATATTATAGCCGTAAACAAAACAAAACACATGATATCAATGGCAAAATTTCAGGCAAAGAGCAAGGTCTTTGCAGGCTTTATGTTTCCTTATGAAAAAACTGAAGATAGCGCATTAAAAGAAATCCAAAAAAAAAGACAAAGCGGAGTAAGGCTTGCTGTTTTGGGTGGCGGGGATATAGGATTCCCTTTGCTGTTTGCAGGCGTTATTATGAAAGAGCTTATGCTTACCAATCCAGAAATTATAGCTTTTTTAAAAACATTGGCAATACCTTTTTTTGTGACTTTTGCTTTATTATACCTATTGCTTGTGGGAAAGCAGGACAAATTTTATCCTGCAATGCCATATCTTACCCTGGGATGCATTGTAGGATATTTATTTATCTTGCTAGTTTTCTGAGTTAGAATTATCTTCTCTGCTTAAGGTTGTCTGCTTTTCTATCATCTGATTCAACTCTTTTACTCCTTCTTCTTCCTTTTTTTTATATTCGTTGATTCTTATCCCTTCTTCTCTTGCATATTTATAGAGCGTTTTCTGCCCTTGCTCCACAGAATAGCTGACAGGATTGACTACAATTCCATCTTTCGCAGCTATTGTCTGGATGCCAGTCTCTTTTTGTATATCTCTTACTTCATATAAAGGATCTGCCTTCAGGAAATTAACCCCGAAATGCGTTATTATTGCCAGGCTTGGCTTTACCCTGCTTATTATCTTAATCGCATCCTCTTTGCATAAATTATCTTTACCTTCTTCTTTTTTCAGATAAGGCACATTTAATATCAACACATTGGAATTATCATACTGGGCTACAGTATCTGGGCTGTACATTGTGTCTCCAGAATATGTCAACGTATATTCTGGAGTTATAAACTTGAATCCCAATGCTGCCGGATCAGAATGCTTTGCTTTTAATGCCAGTATCTCGACATCATTTATACCGACTCTTTTGCCTTCATCAAGAACAATAAACCTTTCTAGGAAATCACGATAGTATTTCTGCAAAAAAGGAGTATAAGATTCGCTTCCATTTACAGCTGTATTGTTTGCTACCAGAACGCCTTTCTTGTCAAATCCGCCATATGTCATCGCATTTATTACAGCATTAATATCATTGCAATGATTCATATGGTTATGGGAGATAAGCACAGCTGTATTTGCTCTCAGATTTATTCCGGTTTCCTTGGCCATTGCCAAAGACCCTGGGCCGGGATCTATATGGAACTGGTCGTCTCCTATCTGCAGTATTATCCCTCCAGAAGTCCTTAGGTTCTTGCCTACAACATAACTATCTCCACCAGTCCCAAGGAAAATTATATTTGATGTGATTTTAACCCCCTTTGGCAATAAAAATCAGGCTAAATATAAAGTTTTCTAAAGTCATGAGCATCTCTAGGAAAAAAATAAAGTATGCAAGAACATACTATTGGGAAATAAAAATATATGGGTAAACAACCAAACACCGGTTGCTATTCTGGCAGGAACTATAAATTTAGGATATCTTAAAGCAATAAAATAGCCAATAATCATCATTAATGGATCAGAAATGATTCTGTTGCTCCAAAATTCGACGCCTTGGAACCAATACTCTACACCCCCCCCAGCCAGACCTGATTCCAAATAATGTTCAATAGTTTCCCATAGATAAGCTAAAAATAAGACCCCTATTATATCAAATCTGATAACACTTGTATGAGATTCAAATTTTTTAATCAAGGAAATATTTTTTACATGTTTTCTTATATTTTTCTTAACCAGATTACCTACAGAAAGGCCACTAAAAAGATGTTCAATAGTCCACACATCAAACATCGCTACCGTTTTGAATCCCCATAGCCATTCTAGCATTAAATTTCAATTTCGAATGATGTTTATAAACGTTTATATTCCAATGGAATAGTTAATTTTGGATTAAACTAAACAGGTTAAGTAAGATTAAGTGACAAGGTATCAATAGGCGATGCCGAGCAAATGTTAGACAGCGAGGCATCGCACTAGTGTACTGACAGTTTAATTTTGAAACACTTTCGTAGCCAATCCAGCACTATTCTATCAAGCTCTATGTTTCATAATTAATGTGTCAAGGTACTAGTGTACTGACAGTTTAATTTTGAAACACTTTCGTAGCCAATCCAGCACTATTCTATCAAGCTCTATGTTTCATAATTAATGTGTCAAGGTACTAGTGAATTGCGAGCAACGAGACAAACGAGTTGCTCGTTGCATCTCACTGCCGAAGGCATAATATACCCACTAGACACTCTTAAGTTGACCTTATCAGGAGCCTAAACAAAAGCTTTAAAAAAGAAATAATCATACTCAATGCGGGCAGGCTAGGCTGGCGCGATGGCCCTGCGCTGTAACTCTAAACGGGCCTCATGAGAGGGCTAAAGCCTGAAAAGAGGCATTTGCATTGTAAAGCAGTCTTGTTTTCAACTGTGAGGTTCTGTCCTTTGGGACTGTATCTTTTGAAAATCCGGTCAGGTCAGGAATGAAGCAGCCGTCATCATTAGGTATGGTGCTCAGGGGGTAGCGGAATTGAGAAGAAATCAAGGTAAGCTGCTTTGCTTCGCTTTTGTCCATTTCCAGGCATGCCTGTCCACTTTATTTTAGAATGAGGTTTATACCCATTTTTTATGCCAGAACATACAAACCATGATTTTGCTAATAAGCCTTTTTTGTATGTAAACAACACAAAAATTAATAAATGACTTGCGTTTACCTCTAATTCCATGAAACAAAAAAATTTAGCTCATCTTGTCGGAGCCACACTAGTGCTTTACGCATGCAGCGATGCGCCTTCCTATCCAAGAGATATGCTGGTTGAGACAGAATTTCCTTCTCTAGCAAATTCCAAGAAAATCCTATCTGAACCCGCGAAATATACCAGGAATAGTTGGGGTATGACCAATCAATATCTCACTGGTGCAATCTTTCAGCTTAAAGATGACAGATCTTTTATTGGGCGTGTATTCTATGATATGATTGGGCATATATTCTCTAATACGGATTATGCAATATTAAAGACTTGTTGGGATGGGAGCCAGAATTGGGTGAGCGAAAAGCCGCTGGCCATTTTTAGAGGGAATCTTTCCAGTCGTGGAACTTTATATACGGATTATAATCGTGATGGAAAAATAGACTACAAGATTCCAATGGCTGGTTTAACAGCCCGGATACTTGCTGAAGAACTAAATGTAAACCTTGCGACAGCAGATTCTGAATGGCGCCGCCCAGATAACTGCCCCGAGAACAAAAAAGGTTGGGTTCCGGCATCGGCTTTTGATAACGTGTTCAAACAAAAGGAACAAAAGTCTAAGCAAAACTGAGTGACAAAATTAATGTTTTTTGGCGAAGCCAGAACGCAAATTTAGTTCGGAAAGGCATATCACCTAAGATTCATCTAGACAGCAAGTATTAAATAATCCAGTATTAATCATTACACAAGATGCTTTGGAAAACAGGCAAGCCATTCGGGGAAGGCAGGGGGTATTTCTCAAATCATCGCCAGTTTACGGTAAGGCCCGGTAGTTTAGGAGACATTCTTTTGGGTTTAGAGGATTATGTAATGCAGCAGAATAAAATGGCGCGGGCAGATTATTCCAGATCGGAAATAGTCAGCCTCAGCAAGCATCAAAATAGATTTATCATCAATGCATGCACTCATTCTGAGATCGAGAACTGCTTGGGTTATGTGGCTCTTGGGAATCTCGAAATAAAAACTGGAGGGGGAAAAGTTAATGCTGTGTTCACTATCTATAAGTGGGAGGAGCTGCTGCCAGACCCACAGCCCCTGGTAGAATTGGGGGAGAAATATGAAGCCGAGAAATAAGGCATAACAACCTCAAAATCCGGAATAAGGACCCTTCCTGGTAAATTGGCAGAACACAAAACACTATTTTTAATCAAATGAAATTACATGCAGTGGCCTTTTAGAGAGATTTATAGTGATTTTCTCTCCTGGTTTGAACCTATGTTCTGTAGCTGTCGAGTCTGCAATAATAACACCATTGCCCAATTCAAACTCAATTACCAGCTTTTCATTCTTCTTTAAAATATGGTTAAAGAGCCTGCCTTTCGCAGCTGTCCTTCCGCAATATGGTTCTCTTATTATATACTGAAAACTGTCAGAATCCAATGGCAATTCTTTTCCCCCTGCGCTTTTTAGCCATGCGTAGCTTCCTGCTGCCGTGCTTACCAGCACACCAGAGCTTTTTTGTCTCTCTCTTCTTCCTCTAATTGTAAGGTAGTATCGGGCAGTGTGATAAGGCTTCTCAGAAGCGATATAGTACTCATTCAAGGCTAGCTCAGGAATAATTTTTTCCCCTATATGCGCCTCAAGCCTATGCAGCTTTTTGATCTTATACTCATTTTTTATTATCCTATCAAGTTTTTTTTCAAAATCTTTTTTGCTTGATCTCATAAAAAATCCCTCTTTGTTGGAAAAATTGGAATTAACCCCGAGTATCGGCACTTTGCTAAACACCCCATGCGAAGCCATTAAAAATGTTCCATCGCCGCCAACAGCAATTATCAAATCCCTATTTTTAAAGAATTTTTCCCTTAGTTTTTCCCTTCTTCTTTTTTTGTATCTTATACCCCTCTCGTTTAGTGTTTTTTTTACTAAGCTCAGGCTTGTTTTTTCCTCATTGCTCATGGGTTTTGTGTACACTATAAGCGCATTTTTTAGTTTCATAGAAAAAGTTATAATATAGCGGCTTATAAATTTTTGTCTTTAACGCATAGTCCTAAATTCCCGGCAGAGCCGTTCATAGAACTGATCAGGATCAGTTATGGGATTGCTCAAAATGTCTACTACATTTTTTGGAATGAGTTTTTTTGCCTGCCTCTCCAGTAATACATCACGCAGACCCTGGTATTCTTTGCCAATAATTAACGCAGGTTTTATTCCTATGCCTATTTTGTTTATTGTGCCCCCATAGGCGAATTCCAGCAATGTCCCAATGCCCCATTTTGGGGCATAAGCTTCTATCTCAACCGGTTCGCCCATCAATCTTTGCCTGTTCATCAGCTCCCTTTCCCCATAATACTGAACCGCATCAAAATCGCCTTCAGCAGGCTGGCCAAATACATTCCACAAAACCCCGACACACATTATTCCTTTCTTTCTCGCGAAGTCATTTACATATCTCATTGTTGAGTCCTGTGTGGCATTTCCTCCGGTCATGAATGCTGCGTGGTTTCCATGAAATTTCAAAGTGCTGCTCATGAAACCATCAACAAGCCTTTTGTCTTCTTCACTAATATTAATAGAAGATCCGTATACAACTACAAATTTTCCGCTTTTATAATATGTTTCAAACATCCGTAGCTTTTCAGGCTTAATCCAGAAACCAGAGTGATAAATCATCCATTTGTTGTCCATGTTGCAGTTTCTCCAATATAGTTCCACACCAGCTCTCTCAAGGTCGCTAAGCTCTTTTATTGAATCCTGGGCAAAGAAATTGCCTTCAGGGGAATTAAGAAGATAGATGCTCTTCAGATTACCTTCTTTTGCCAAGCTCAAAAGCCTGTCCATAATGCTGCATTTAGGCTCAATGCCAACTGTTCCTGGAAACTGATTAAAAATAAAAGATATGTCTGGATTTTCATGAAAATCGGCATAAAACTGTTTTTGTTCCTCAATGCCTTCTCTTAAAATTTTTCCATGAATTCCCTCTTCATGCTTCTGGCTTAAAGCAATGTACTCAATAGCGTTCTGGTCATTCTCAGCTAAACTGAAATGTTTAACCAATTCATCCAGCTTAGCGTTTTTTTCAAGAGGCTCTTTTGGGTTAATGTTAAACATTTTTGGAACATATAACCTGAATTCCCTTTCTGTAGGATAATAAAAAAATACTTCCGCATAATCCAATGCTGCAGGCTTATCTCCAGTATTTTCAAATTCAACATAAAATCTGAACTTTTTATATTGGCTTCCGATGCGCGCTTCTGTATGCTTTACTCCGGGCACATCTGGATCAATAACCAGAACCTCGAGGCCTTGAGGATTTCCATTGTTTTCCACACATGTTGCTAATGTAACTACTGTGACAATGCCGTCATTAGGCGGAATTACTATCTTGTCCACATCTATTTCTTGCTCATAGAATCTTAAGCGCGATCTTGCCTTTTGCCTTCTTATTATCTGCACCAAAGCCGATTCTGTCAGCCTTTCATTGGGCTGATAAACTTTTTTTTGCAATGGTATTAGAAGGCCCCCGTTAGGGCCGATTTTCAGAGAGCCATCTTCATTTAAACTTCCTTCTTCTCCAACAATGATATTTCTGCTTTTAAGATATTCCCTGATTTTGGAATTTGGAACCCTTTTCTCAGCATTAACCACATAAAATTTTCCAAGGTCTATTCCTTCAGAAAACCTTTCTGAAAGAAATACGCTTCCTGGCAGCTTATTCGGTGAAAAACTGTAAATATCTGCATTAGCAACAAGATCATTCCCTTCCCAGACAAAATCACTTATGACTCTGGAATTGTGCCAAGTTCTTGCTAATGAGCTTCTGAAATCATACCTTATAGATTCTTGATGATCTATGAAAAAAGCCCTTAAATCACGGTCAAACTTCCTTGAAATTTGTGCAGTAATCCTGCCAGGGTCAGTGGAAAGTATTTTCACTATTTTGGCATCTCCGCTTTCATGCAGTGATCTTCCTATGAGCATATCAAAAATAAGGTAAAATCAAAGTTTATAAACTAATCTATGCTAACCTATTCTTCTCCAGAAATTTAATGATCCAAACCAAGCCTTCATTTACAGGGCACTTAATCCCATATTCCTTCCCGAGTTTTACAACCGCTCCATTTAAGAAGTCAATTTCTGTTCTCTTCCTCTTCAGCAAATCCTGGTACATTGAAGAATAATTATCTGATTTCCTTACGCCATCAACCATTTCTTCAACAAATTTAGAAGTGGAATAAAGCCCATCTTTTTCCGCTACAGCTATGCATTCTTTTATTATTTCGTCCCTTATCGGCTTGAAATTTTTATCCGCTATTTCACAATTTTTTATCCTGAATATGCCTGTTATCGGGTTCAAAACACAGTTAATGAACAGCTTTTTCCATACATCTTCCTTGATATTTTTTGAAACATAAGCCTTTAAGCCGCACTTATTGAAATTTTCTGCTATTCTGCTGCTATTTTTGCTTTTCTCTATTGCAGTATACCCTATATTTTCCATCTTTATGGTTCCAGGCCTTAAAAAATTGACCCCCACAGCAGTTATGCCCCTAAGAACCAGGCACCTTTTGCCAACGGTCTTCCTTACAATCTGCTCTGAGCCATAGCCATTCTGCAGGCAAAGAATAATCGTATCTCTTCTGAGCAATTTCTTTATATTCTTAATGGCATATTCAGAATCATAAACCTTGGTGGCTAAAATTATCAAAGTATCTTTTTCAATTTTGCCTATTTTTTGAATGGCCTTTAACCTATAAGTTTTATTTTCAAACCCAAAGATTTTAAGCCCATTCTTGTTTATAGCATTGGCATGGTGTTTTTTTGCCACTAAAACAACATCATCTAATTTTGAGAGCTTTGCCCCGTAAAGGCTTCCAATCGCTCCGGCTCCAAGAATTATGATTTTCATGCGCATTATTCCAAAAACAATGCAGGCTTGCCTGGCTTTGCCTTCTTTGCCTTGCCCTGAGGATCATAAATATCTTTGTCATTCACAGCGTAAACTTGCACATCAAGACCAAGGCTTCTTTCTAAGATGCTTTTATTCTCTGAAAATATATTTTTCTCGCTGGGAATTGCATAAATATGCACCATTTTCGGCTCAATTTTTGCCAGCTTTAAAACGCTTCTTACATCACTTATTGCGCCATTTACCAGGTTTTCTTCTTTTTTAATTTGATCGTTGATATGCTTGTTGTCAAACTCGGGCCATTTCGCCAGTGAAGCAAATCCCTTATTGCCTATATCTCCCCATAGCTCCTCAGACATATGGGGTGCAAATGGTGCCAGAAGCAGAATCAATGCGTCAAAAGCTTCCTTTGGGACAGTTTCCAAAGAAGACAAATAATCAGCATATCCGTATAGCTCTACAATTGCCTTGTTGAATTCAATTTTATCCATGCTCTCGGTTGCATTTTTAATCGCCCTGTGCATCCTATTCAGTATTTTTTTATCTGCTTTAACTCGATCAATATTTTCATGCAAAGAATAAATCCTGTTTAGGAATTTGTAGACTCCATTGACTCCTTGATTACTCCACTCCAACTCTTTTTCCGGCAGCGCTGCAAAGAGTATAAACACTCTTGCAGTATCTGGCCCGTATTTTTCAGAAATCTCTTTCGGATCAACGACATTGCCTTTGCTTTTGCTCATTACCTCTCCGTCCTTTAGGACCATGCCTTGTGTCAGCAGCCTAGTAAAAGGCTCATCAATCCTTGTAAATCCCAAGTCCTTTAGGACTTTTGTAAAAAATCTTGCATAGAGCAAATGCAGTATTGCGTGCTCAATGCCGCCAATATACTGGTCAACTGGCATCCAATAATCAGTTTTTTTTGGGTCAAATGGTCCCTTCTCATACTTTGGGCTGCAATACCTCAGAAAATACCAGCTGCTGTCAACAAAAGTGTCCATTGTATCCGTTTCTCTTTTTGCCTTGCTGTTGCATTTGGGGCATATTGTTTCAGCAAATTTCTTGCACGTTTCCAGTGGATTCCCTTCGCCAGTAAACTTACAGTCTTCCGGTTTTGGAAGCTTTACGGGCAAATTTTCATAAGGCACGGGAACAATGCCGCACTTGCTGCAATGCACTATTGGAATTGGGGTGCCCCAATATCTCTGCCTTGATATGAGCCAGTCTCTCAGCTTGAAATTAGCAGTCCTATTGCCATAACCTTCTTTTTCCACCCATTTAGCAATTTCAATTTTGGCATTCTCGTTGCTCATTCCATCAAATTTTCCTGAGTTTACAAGAATTCCAGGCTCAACATAAGCCTTGTCCAATTTTTTGATCTTGTTGTCTGGAGAAATAACAACTTTTACCGGCACATTATACTTCTTAGCAAACTCAAAATCCCTTTTATCGTGGGCAGGAACAACCATAACAGCGCCAGTGCCATACTCCATCAGGGCATAATCAGCAACATAAATTGGAACCTCCTCACCATTTGGCGGATTAATGCAATATTTTCCTATGAACAAGCCATTCTTTTCTGTCTCATCAGACATTCTTTCCTTCAAGCTTCTTCTTTTAGCCTCTTTGATAAATTCCATAACTTTTTTTTCTTCTTTGCTCCCTTTGATTAGCTCCAAAATCATCGGATGCTCAACTGCAAGCACCACCGCAGTGACACCAAAAAGAGTATCTGGTCTTGTTGTAAAAGTGGAAATGAAACCTTTATAGCCTTTAATTTCGAACTTTATCTCAGCACCATGGCTTTTTCCTATCCAGTTCTGCTGCATTACTTTTACTTTCTCTGGCCAGTTTTCAAGCTTATCAAGATCGCTTAAAAGCTTCTCAGCATAATCTGTTATTCTGAAGAACCACTGTTCAAGCTCTTTTTCCATAACATCGTTTTTGCATCTCCAGCATTTACCCTCAATAACCTGCTCATTCGCTAAAACTGTTGTGCAGGAAGGGCACCAGTTTACAAGTGCGTTTTTACGATATGCTATGCCTCTATCATAAAGCTTAAGGAATATCCATTGGTTCCATTTGTAATACTCTTCATCGCAGCTTTGCAGTTGCCTGTTCCAGTCATAGCTTAAGCCAAGATCCTTCTGTTGCTGCTTAATCTTTTCAATGTTGTTCCAAGTCCATTTTTCTGGATCAATATTATTCTTGATGGCTGCATTCTCTGCCGGAAGCCCAAAAGCGTCATAACCCATCGGATAAAGGACATTGAAGCCTTGCATCCTTTTATATCTGGCTAAAGCATCGCCTATAGAATAATTTCTCACATGGCCCATATGCAGGCCCCCTCCCGAGGGATAAGGATACATTTCCAAGCAATAGAACTTCTTTTTCTTGGAATCTTCTTTAATCTTGAATATTCCTTCCTTTTCCCATTTTTTCTGCCACTTTTTGGCAATCTTATTCAAATCTAGCATAAACCTGAGAACAAATGGCTTTTTTTATAAATTTTTGTTGTTTTAAAGTAATAGCCCTACCAGGATTCGAACCTGGGTCTTCACCTGTCTCCCTAAAGTCCAAAGGGTGAAATGCTTGACCGCTACACCATAGGGCTGCAATCCACCGATAAATTAATCAATTTATAAAATTATCTCACATTCATAAAATTGTTAATTGCTAAAACTCATTATACTAAAGTAGCCATATAAAATGAATTATCCGAGAAATATTATTCATCAGCCGCAAAGAATCGCATTGCCTTCAAAAGTAAAGCTTCAAAGCCTCTTCTTCCATGAAATGCATCTTTTTTGCAGGCACTATCAGGCAGTGCATTCCACTCTTGAAATTATGCCTTAGCAGCTCTCTTGCCTTTCCAGCTTTTATTATTTGGTCTAAACTGCCAATCTTCGCGCAGCCAACACATAAAGCATTATCCGTAAATACTGCCTCACCTCTCCTTAACTCCACTTTCAACAGGTACCTTATAGCATCATTAACGCTCAGGCAATCATTAGAATCTTCTTTCAAGTCAAGAATAAACAGCGTATGCAAATCATTTTTTTGGTTTAATTTCAATGCATCATATGGCGTTTCCACATTATCATTATTCATAGGAATGCTGGTAACTTTGCCGAATTTATACAATTGCAATCCTGTAACACCAATTGCAGTCAAGACTGAAGCATTATGGACTATTATTGTTTTAATTGCCATCCTCTTGGCCCTTAAGTAAAGATCCATATGGGTTGTAGCGGCAAAAGGATCGCCAACAATAAGAAAAGCAACTTCCTTATCCTTTGCCTGCTTCAATATTGTTTTCTCAGCATCCATCTCAACCATTTTTCTATCTGCCAGTATGACTCTTTTGCCATAAAGCTCTTCTAAATGCCTGACATTGGTATTAATTTTAGAAGTATAGTTTTCCAAATAAACAAAATCTGCTTTTTTCACTAATTCGAGGCCTTTAACGCTGATGTCTTTTTCATCATTTAATCCTATTCCTATAAAAAACAGAGCCATTTAACTCAGAAATAGGGCATTATTTAATATTTTTATGTAATCTTCAGGATTTTATTTAGCTTTTTATCGTTATCTCGGAATTTGCAACCTTTCTAAAAACACCAGTGCATATGCTGAAATGCAGCAGATAATTCGCAGTCACAGCCATGTTGGCTTCCATTCCAAGATATATCAAGCCGCTTACTATAGGAGCCTCACTTAGATACAAACCGATCTCTGAAGGCAAAATATTCCTTATCATCCTCAAGCTGTCTTTGAATCCCTGTTTAGCAGGATAATATCTTCTTGTAAGTCCAACATAACTTCCGATAAAAAATAATACCCCTAAGGCATAATCTCCACCATTGCCGCCAACTATTGCAGCAGTATAATCATCCGCGCCCAATAATTTCATTAAGCCAACGCCAGCATATCTTCCAATAATGCTTCCAATTTCAGCAATTCCGATAGTTTGGGATAACTTCCCCTCCAATGTCTTCTTTAGGTCACTTTCGTCACTTTCAACAAAAAAAGACCTTGGCAGTTCATATAATATATCCTTGCCAAAACGATAAAAATGAATAGGAACCAATCTAGGATTCTTTAATATCTCCAAATATTCCTCTCCAACATGCTTTACTTGACCAACAACCGAAGAAACAAAACCTTTCTTCTCTGCATCTTCAACTTTTTTCTCAAGATTGTCCATCTTTAAACTCAGGACTTGGTTGTCTATATTAAATTGCTGGTAACAATTACCAATACAGATTTAGTATCCCATCAGCTTGTGATACCTAATGCTAAATCCCCAGGAGATATAACCTGTAGATAAAACCTTTAGCAATAACTTATACTAGCATTAGCAGATTCAATCTATCGGAAGAATTAGCCTCAAATAACTATCCTCTAAAATATAGTTTATACCCCAGAAATATTTAAATACTCATTTTATCATTTATATAAATATTAAGAAAAACAATAATTGGGCTTTTTTGGCGAAAAACTCAATTTAAGCAGCTTTTTTGGCGAAAAGCGTGCTTGTTTGGCGTGTTTTTGGTGTAAAACAAACGTTTAATACATAAATCTTTATAAAAAAGCTATTCGTTGGCACAAATAACTTTTTTCTAGTAGTGGGAATATAATAACTCCAATATAAATATTTTGGTACTCTAATGTTTATGTTGGAAAGTATATTTCAAAAACCACAAATTTAGGGGTGAAAAAATGGATTTTTTGGTGGAGAACGCTATCAAAACTAGCGAAGAAAACAAGCAAACCTATGGTTTTGAAGTAGGAAAAGCAAATATAAAAGTGATTGGGGTAGGGGGAGCTGGCAATAATATGGTTGGCTGGCTTTACAATAAAGGCATTAAAGGTGCTGAGATATTAGCATGCAATACAGATAAGCAGCATTTGGATATGATCAACGCTGACAGGAAATTTTTGACAGGCAAAACTATCACAAAAGGTTTAGGCTGCGGTGGCTTTCCGGAAAAAGGAGCAGAAGCAGCAAAAGAATCTCTTCAGGAAATAAAAGATTGCCTTAAGGATTCTGATATGGTATTTGTCTGCGCAGGCATGGGCGGTGGCACAGGTACTGGAGGAGCTCCAGTTATAGCGCAGGTAGCCAAATCCACTGGCGCAATTGTAATAGGCGCAGTAACCATGCCATTTAAGATTGAGAGAGCAAGGGTAGAAAAGGCAGAATTTGGGCTGCAGCAGCTGCGTAAGGTTTCTGATACTGTGATTGTTATTGACAATAATCGATTAGTGCAGATAGCCGGAAACTTGCCAATACAGCAGGCATTTGCAGTAGCTAATGAGCTGGTATCCACAATGATAAAAGGGATTGTGGAGACAATCGCTGTGCCTTCATTGGTAAATTTGGACTATGCTGATGTAAAAGCTATCATGACAAACGGAGGAGTGGCAGCTATTGGCGTAGGTTCATCTGATACAACCAATAGGGTTGAAGAAGCCGTCAAAGGAGCTTTAGAGAATCCTCTATTGGACATAAACTACAAGGGCGCAACAGGCGCATTAATTCATGTAATTGGAGGACCCGACATGACATTAGATGATATAAACCAGGTTGGAGAATTGGTAACAGACTCTTTAGACCAGGATGCGAACGTAATTTGGGGAGCAAGGGTTGCAGAAGATATGAGCGGAAAGCTCACAGTAATGACAATTGTTACTGGAGTAAAAAGCCCCTGGATCCTGGGAAAGCAGAGAGCAGTGGAAACCTCTCCAGAAGTTGCGCAGATAAGTGAGGAACTTGGCATAGAAATAATAGACTGATCAAAGAATAGACTGATTAAAGCATATTCACCCTTTAGTCTTTGTGGTGGCATCTTAGCAATAAGATGTAAGTTTTCTATGCCTTCATTGCTGAAAAACCACCCCCAACGTTTTAAAGTATGAAGGCATTGGTCCCTCGCAAGAGGGATTCTTTCTTTTTTTGAAAACTCTTTTAGGTTTAAGTTTTTAGAAATAAGGGAATTAATGCTTATAGTTGGTTATAGAATAACATAAAATCGATACATATATATATATATAACACTTATATTTTAATTTCTTTATGACAAGTCTAGAGCGACATTTGCGAGCATTTGTGCGAGTAATGCCTCGAAGGGCAAAAATAATTGCAAATCTCATTAAAAAAAAGAGAATAATTGATGCGAAGATTCTAAAGAATAATAACGCCACTCCTTCAGATATTGAAGAGTGGAAATCTATCGTAGGGAAAGATACCCTATTTCGCTCTGCCGAAAAAAGAGATAGGCAAAGCATAAGGCATTACCTTTGGAAAATTCAAAAAAGCCTTAAGTACTTTAATACTTCACAAGACAAGTTTAAAAAAATGATAGCCGAGGGGGCAAGTGTTGGCAAATATGCAAAAGTTTATAGCAATTTATTGAACCTCTTTAATACCACTAAGATAGAAACAGATCTTCTCGCTAGAATTGATAATTCATTGATAGAGCAAGTGAAGGCATTAGAACAAACAGAACAAGGTGATTATAGACTTGAAACTTTTAGAGACCAAATTAGGCTTCAAGAAAGCATTTCCCAAGGATTTTCTTCAACAGCTAACGAAATCCTAAGCAATTCAAGGTCGGCTATTAATTTAGTCAGACGGTTGCCAAAATCAATATCCAATGACATTGCAATGAAGCCGGTTATTATTGCGTGGGTTATTTTGGCTATGACTTCAATGGCCGCCATTCTCGGTATTATGATAATTATGTTCATTGGCGGGATTGCACTTGTCACTATTGGTTTAGGGGGGTACGTTAACGATCTTTACATGTTTTTAGTGTACCTTGGCGAGGGAATAATTTTCTTGGTAGGGGGAGTATTAATTCCTTTTGGAATTGGAGTAACTTCAGCACTCTTATTAAAGAACATAATCCAGACTATTCTTAAATTTGCAAAAGAAACGATTTAGCGGCAAGAGATTAATTTTTTAAACAACAAAATTCCACTTATCTTAGATAAGTGATTTATGTACAGCTAACACATTACATGGAATTTTGAGTGCCAAAAACCACGCAATGTTATAGCTAATGAAAGCATGCCACCCGCCTGTAATGGGTGGTTTTTGACATATGGCAAAACATGTTAAGAAACTAACTGCTATTTCTTACCTTTAAGTTTTTCCTTAACTTTATCCTGAAACTTCTTAACTGCTTTTTTGCCCTGATCAACAGCCTTCATATTAAAAGCGCTCCAGTAACCGAGATGGGTTTTTGGGCTTTCTATTCTTCCCCACCACTTTTCAAAGAACATAACATGCTCAATCCTCGATTTTGGTGGCTGTTCGGGATTTTCGTCTGCGTAGCCTATCGTTAAAATTCCCTGCACAGATACATCCTCCGGCAACCCCAAAACGGTCCAGAGCTCATGTTCATCAAAAGCGCCTATCCAGCAGCTTCCTAATCCCAAGCTATGCGCAGTCAGCAGCATGTTCTCAATTGCAGCAGCGCATGCCTGAAGAGTATAAAGCCTTGATCCTCTCGTTCCGTAATATCTTTCTGCTTTCTTTGGCTCAGCGACAACCACTATCAACACCGGAGCCTGTTCCATCCAATCCTGCTGCAGACAAGCTTTGGAAACAGCCTTCCTCTTAGCATCATTCTTTACAACAATAAACTTCCAGTTCTGCAGATTTCCAGCGGAAGGGGCATATTTCCCGGCTTCCAGTATTGTGACTACATTATCCCACGGCACTTGCTTATCCTGATACTTTCTTATGCTCCTTCTGGTTCTTATAGCATCAAAAACTTCCATATACCATTCCTTAGATTGATAATTAATAAATTTATTGTTTTGTTAATCAATACATCAAAATAGATCTGATAATATCATAAACCTCCGGATATTTCTCAATATTCAAAATCTGAGTATGCAGTGTTTTTGAAATGCCTTCGCAAGTCCCATTGATATAAAGGTTCTCAGCGTGTTCAAGCTCCGTATTTTCCTTGCTTACAATGCCATCTCCTGTCTTTCCATCAATATTACAGCCAATCCCAAAAATATTGAATATTTTGGCGTTCTTTGGAACCTTGTTTGGGTCATTAAGCTTTTTTATGAAGATGCTGTCTTCATTCATGTCATTGCATTCTTTTTTTTCCCCAAGAATAGGACAGTAGCTGCTTACGCTTCCGGAAACGCCTTTATTCGGAACAGCAATCATGATTAATTTGTCTACATCCTCTTCTCCAAAAATCTGCAGATAGCTCCTTGCTACCAGGCCGCCCATGCTGTGGGCTATGATTATAACCTTATCTTTTCCAGTTCTGAACTTAAGCAAGTCAACAAGCTCTTTTAGCCTTATAGCATATGTCTCTATACTCTCGCTTTTTTGTGTTGTCAGTGTATAGCTGCCAAGGTTATAATAGCTTACCAGGTAATAGCTGCCCTTAACCGATATCGGCTTTGATAATTGGCCCCACTCCCCCCTGCTTATTTCTGTATAATCAGATTTTGGCGTTATAGTCCCAGCGCTTATGTAGCCTTCCTCTTGCAGCTTTGCCTGTATTTTATTAAATGCATCTAGTGAATAATCGGGGCTGTTATCGGAGTTCATGGCATGGCCATGCAGGAACAATATGGGGTACAACGACACATCTTTGTTGCATTCATCGCTTGTGCAGCATCTTTTGCATTCGCCAAAAATGCAGCAAACAGGATAATTCTCCGTTAGCTCCATTTTTATTCTTGTCTTGAAGTTTTCCATGTATACTTCGTTTACCTCACCCAGCATTGTTTCATTGCCATAATATTGCAAAAGATCAATCTTTGGCTTATTCTTGCAATAATTATTCAAATATTCCATTGAGCCATTTGATAAATTCAGCTTAGCCAAAGAAAGGATTTCTTTTTCAGTAAAAACACCGTAATCAATAAATTCAGATGTAAAATTTGTTTTGCTTATATCAATCAAAAAATTCAGAGACATATTAAACTGTTCGCTGGCATTTATGCCTTTCAAAGAATCAAAAATATTCTTTCCCGCAGCCAATGTTTTCTCTCTTTCTGCTTGATTGACAATATCATTAACTTCCGCTTCATTATAGCTCTTCATTAGCTCTTCTGACCTATTGTTCTCGCCCTCATACTGCTTGCCTAATAATGAGACGGAATCGCATGTGCTTTCAACAATTTTCTCATTTATGCCTAAGGAACCCAAAATTTCCATGGAAAAATCTGTTTTTTCAGAGCAGTTATTTTTTATCAAGCAAAACTTTTCTTTTTCAATGCTTGCATAATATATTCCCTTTAGCGAAATTTCTCTAAACTGTTCTTTTGATTCTTTGTCAAGCTCCAGAAATGATGATTTTGTCCCATTAATTTCTTCCTCAACAAATTCATAATCCGGAAAGCTATTTTCCTTTATTCTGGACTTTATGGCTGCAATACGATTCATGAGCTTCATGTGTCTGTTTAATAAGTCTTTATCTGCCCTATTAAGAAACCAAATGGTCTCATTAATGCTTCTCAATTCATTATCAACACCATTAACCCCTTTGATAAATGAATTATGCAGCCCTATTATACTGTTTATGCTCTGGTTTATGCTTAATATCCCGGTATCAATCTCTGAAATCCTGTCTTCATAGCTCCTGTTGAACAGCTGAGAAAGGAGCGTATAATCTTCTTCTGACCAAATCATAACAATATTTTCAAGCTCTAAAACAAGCCGGTCATAGTCATTGTTAAGGATTTCCTTGATATCTTCTATCTGGTTTAGATTTACGCTAAATCCAAGCTCGAAAAACCGATTATTCGCTCTCTGAATGTCAGAATCAGTCTCTTTTATTCTGTCAATTATACCAGCTATTTTAGGTTTTAATGAGTTTTTGAGGGCCTTTTCAAATTCAGATATATCATAATTAAGCGTAATAAATGTTGATCTCTGTCTCTTATCCTCATTTGTCGGGCAGTAAAATGTCTTTACGTTGTTGCATTGGGCATCAAACCTGTAAATTTTCTGCCCGCTTCCAGCTCCGCCAGCAGATAATGTGAAATCTTTTATGAATTTTTTCCCTATGCCTTTGCTAGTGAATATGCCCTTGTCAATAACAGCCCCATCAGACAAGTCAGTGAAGGCATAGTTGCACATGGAATTGCACATTATGCTGTTGTCTATGCTGACTTTTATCGTTACATTTGGCAGCTCTCCGTAATGTACAAATAAGGACTTATCATTCGGCTCGACACGCAGAACCAGATCATCAGTTGTTAGAAAATAGAAGCTAAGCCATGCTCTATATCCTGAAAAAAACAAAAGCAGTAAAAAAACTACAGCTATGCCTATTGCTATCTTTTTATTCTTCTTTATTGACGATTTTATTGATTTTTCCTCAGATACTCCTTCTTTTTTTGTCTTAGTCATTTCAAATGATGTGGTTTTTCTGTTACATTTGGCTTTGGAATCAATTACATATTCTTAGCTTTAAAATGTTTTCCTTAGTTAGCAGATATTGCCAGCTTAAGCAATAAATCAAATGCGATGCCGAGCTTTATCCTGGGGCGAAAGCGAACGGTATGCGGGAAATTCGTGGCATCTCACTGATGTGCCGAAGGCATATTGAGAATTTGACAGCACAATCCAATCTACTTAACGCTTTTAGCGACATCTTTTTAAACTTTTGACTTTTATAAATTTGTTATGCAGTATTCGAAGCTTGTTCAGATATATGAACTGCTGGAAGCAACCACAAAAAGGCTTGAGCAGACAGATATTTTATCCACTTTTCTTAGGGGCATAAGTTCTGACGATTTAGGTATGGTAATCCTCCTAATAGAGGGCCGAATTTTTCCGAGATGGGATGAAAGGGAGATTGGTATAGCCTCAAAAACAATGCTTAAGGCAGTTGGCATAGCATCTGGAGAGCCTATAAGCAGGATAAATTCAGAGTGGAAAAAGACCGGAGATTTAGGAACAGTATCCTTTAATCTTATAAGAACTAAAAAGCAAGCCACCCTGGGCTACAACGAGCTTAGTGTAAGCAAGGTTCTTAAAAATTTAAGGGATCTGGCTGCTATCTCTGGCCATGGCTCTGTAGACAAAAAGACCTCCCTAGTGGCAGAACTCTTGACATCGGCCAAGCCAAATGAGGCAAAATACATAGTCAGGACGATTCTTAATGATATGCGCATAGGCGTAGGAGAAGGCACCATAAGAGACGCTATAATCTGGGCCTTTTTTGGCGATAAGCTAAAAATAGATTACAACAAAGAAGAGCATAAAGTCATAATTGAAGACAGGGAAAAATATAATGAGTATTCAGAAGCTGTCCAAAAAGCTTATGATATCACAAATGACTTCGCCTCTGTAGCGGAGGCAGCGAAAAAGCATGGCTTAAAAGGTTTAGAAGAAGTGAATATGCAGATAGGGGTTCCGCTTAAAGCTATGCTTGCGCTGAAAATAGAAGATATAGATGAGGGTTTTGAAAAGTGCGGCAAGCCAGCAGAATTTGAGTACAAGTATGATGGTATGCGAATGCAGATACATAGAAATAACAATACTCTAAAGATATTCACAAGAAGATTGGAAGATGTTACAAACCAGTTTCCGGAAGTTGCAGATTATGTTAAACAATACGTGAAAGAAAATAGGTTTATTGTTGATTCAGAAGCTGTTGGATACAGCAAAAAAACCGGAAAATACCTTCCATTCCAAAATATCTCCCAAAGGATAAAGAGAAAGTATGGAATCGAGAAAATGTCGGAAGAAATGCCCGTGGAAATAAATGTTTTTGATATCATGAACTTTAATGGAGAGAGTATTATCCATAAGCCCTTTGAAGAAAGAAAAGCAATATTAAAGCAGATAATAAGAAGCGCCCCAAAAAAAATAGTATTGGCAAAAAGCATAGTCACTTCAAGTAAAAAGGAAGTTCAGGATTTTTATAAAGAGTCTCTACTCTCGGGAAATGAAGGCCTTATGGTAAAGAAACTTGATGCCCCTTACAAGCCAGGCGCCAGGGTAGGCTTTATGGCCAAATTAAAGCCTACGAAGGAAAATCTTGATTTTGTTGTAATCATGGCAGAATGGGGTGAAGGAAAGAGGTCAAAATGGCTCAGCAGCTATACCTTGGCATGCAGAGATGAAAAGGGAACATTTATAGAAATTGGAAAGGTAAGCACGGGGCTTAAGGAAAAAAGGGAAGAGGGGCTGAGCTTTGCAGAAATGACAGATATGCTTAAGCCTCTAATAATCCGGGAAGAAGGGAAAGAAGTCAAGCTCAAGCCGAAAATTGTTCTAGAAGTTGGCTATGAAGAAATACAAAAAAGCCCTACATACAGTTCAGGATATGCTTTGCGCTTTCCAAGGGTAATCCAATTAAGAATGGATCGTTCTCCTGACGACATCTCAACTTTGAAGGTGATCGAATCCTTATATAGCGGCCAAAGAAAATAACTTACCTCTTTTTAACAGCTTTTGCCGAACTCTTTGCCTTGATTTGGCTATACATCCTATTCAATTCAAAATCTCCAGCCAATAGCCCTGCTCCGACCAAAACTATTATTATAGTCCAGCCGCTTGTATTTCCTATATAATTAACTCCCAAGTCTCTAAGAAAAAATAATGCGCCTACTACTAACACAACAGTTCCAGTAAGCCTATAAGCTTGTTTACTTGGCATATAATCACCTCTTTTTTAAATATCCATAATACAATCTTACAACTAATATTTAAATTTTGGCATATTGCGCGGCTGAATCAGGTTAAGTAAGATTAAGTGACAAGGTATCGATAGGTTATGTCAAGCGGGAAGAAAAGCGAGACATCGTCCTAATGAATTGCGAGCAACGAGACAAACGAGTTGCTCGTTGCATCTCACTGCCGAAGGCATAATGTGTGGTTAAAACACATCTAACTCGACTTTACCGATTTTCAGCTCAGTAGAAATCCTATAGGCAGCGCCAATATTGTGAGGCTCTTAAATTCAAACATAAAGATGACAAGAGGGTTGTCTCTGCTCGAAAATGTCCGCATTTTCGGTACCACACAAGGTGGTTACGGAGAACCCATGAAATGGGTGCGGGAAATCTATGATTTCCTGGCATGTCAGCCATCAAGAGAAACAGTAAAGCCGAACCCGGCACTACCCGAACGAAAGTGAGAGGATTTCTACTGAGCCCCGATTTTCGCAATCTTTATATATACTTCACAAATAACATTTATTTAAATGACAGTAGTATCTTTTAATTTTACAAAAATAGAGGCAGAGAAGAAGGAAGCAGGTACAGGAAAGATAAATATAAACAACAATGTAGCTATAGTGGATGTAAATGAAAAAGATCTTTCTCTTGGAAACGAAAAGCAGAAAGTTATAAGCTTTACATTTGAATTTACCTCAAAATTTGAGCCCAATGTCGGCCTGATAAGGCTTCTTGGCGATGTTCTTTATATGGATGATTCAAAGAAAGTAAAGCAGATTATCGATGATTGGAAGAAGGAAAAGAAACTTCCAAAAGATATAATGGCAAGAATCCTAAATACAATATTGAACAGGTCAAATGTGCAGGCGCTGATACTTAGCCAGGATGTCAATTTGCCGCCGCCAATTTTGCTGCCGAAAGTTCAGGTTGAGCAGAAAAAAGCTTAACTTTCATAGTTTAATAAATGATATCTGATAATCAACCCGATCAGTAGTGGAATAAGCCCAAAATATTTTTCTATTTTTATGTAACCACTTCTTAATAACAAAAAGCAAAAGGTTTAAATACCACCTAATACTTCCATTTAGCAAAATGACACAAACTTCAGCAGCGCTAAAATATAACAGATCTAGCTATATAACCCAAGGACAACCATTAATTGTTGTTCCGGAAATCTTTCAGCTAAGAACAGATGAATTAGGCAGAGATGCTGTTAGGCTGATGAATGAAAGATTTGCAGGCAATAGATTTGTTGTGTTGGATATTTCCAGTTTAAACAGAGATCAGCCGATAGGTTACTCTAATCCTTACAGAAGGTTTGCTTTAGGCCCTATTGTAAGGGAGCTGTATGGCAAAGATGCGGATGGCAAAACAGTGCAGCTTTTAACTCCCGCCTTTTCAGAATTAGCCTTAAAGCATGGAACATTGCCAGACAGTAAAGACACATATGAAGACCTTGCTGTTGTCGTTTACAGCACACAAGGGCCTAATGCGCAGTTAGCGGAGCATTTACTTAACCAAACAAGAGGAATGGGAGAAGTAAAAACTCCAATAGTAATTTACGGCATTCAAACTGTTAAAGATGACCGCTTCCCTAACGGCTTAAGGCTTGATCTGGGAGATTTAGCAGTTGCTTATCATGTTCCAATATTATCCAAGAATTCAAAGAATACCGGAAAGTTTGATGCTTTTGATCCAGAACTCGTTAAAACCGGTTTTCCAAGCAAATTAGGGCAAGGTGGCAGAATTTTGTACGCAGCAGAAGACGGCCTGCGCGGGGTCTACCGTTTCAGGGATCTTGGCCTCAACGCTGTCGACGGCGTTCTGCCTGACTCGGGTGAGGCTGGTCGGGTAAGTTTTGTAAAGGGCGAAGCCGAAGCCCCGCAAAATTTGGAAGCCGCTTTAGAAGCAGTAGAATCAGAAGCAAGAAGGCTAGAAGAGTCAATAGAATCAAGAAAAGTAAAAGCATTAGAGATTCTAGGCAAACATTAGATAATTATTTAACCTTCTTCTTTAATTATCCCCTAGGCAAAGGAGTTTCTTTGCTTGGCTACAGGGTTTTTTATCACCATAAGCTGTTAAGGAAGAGCAACCTGGGGAAATTTCAAAGAAATATTAAGAATAAAATTCATTTAGTCCAAAATAACCTCTTAACTTACGATAAATTATTAGACAGCATCAATGGATGGATTGGCTATGCAATGTGGGCTAACACCCATAAGTTAAGGAAAAATTTAATGAAGGAAATTGACAAGTCATTTTGCCATAGAATTGCTGATAGGGACATTGACGATGGTTTAAGATAATTAACTAAAACATGTTTTATCCCAAGATTCAGGATCTCATCCCTAAACACCAAGTGTAGCCCTCAGCTGCTCGCTTGGCTGCCATGGCGGATCAAATGTTATCTCAACATCAACTTCATTTACTTCATTCAATTCCCTTATTTTTGACTTAATCTCTTCAACAAGCATAGGGCCGTAAGGGCACATTGGGGTTGTAAATGTCATTCTTATCCTTACATTATTGCCAATAACATCAACGCCATATATCAGTTCCAGAGTCCATACATCAATGCCTATTTCAGGATCATCTACTTTCTTCAAAACCTCAATTACATTTTCCTTAGTTGCCATGGCGAAAAGCAGAACGATTCATTTTATATACTTTTTTGTTTTTGAAATAATTAAATTTATATATGAGCTTCGCGATGAAATCACTCTACAATGGTAATCGGCAAAATTAAGAAAATTCTTGAGGAAAGAAGGAAAAGAAAGGCAGAGGAATTGGCAGAGGAACAGAAGCTCGATAGCTACAGGCAAAGCGAGGAAATGAAGAAGGCAGAGCAAGTAAAGAAGGAAGCAGACAGGTTGGCTCACTTAAAGCAATACAAGCACGCAATAGACGAATACAGCAAGGCATTGGAAATATTCCCTTATGATCAGAAGGAATTAATGTTCAAAAAGCCTGCTGAGTTCTTTTTCAAAATTTATTATAACATTGCAGCATCCTATTCTCACATGAACCGTATTAAGGACTCTATAGAGTTTTTTGATAAGGCGCTCGGGATAGACAATGTTGATAATGAAAACAAGATAAAAGCCCTTATGGGGAAAGGTAACTCCCATTATATGGCGAAGCAGCTCATCAAAGGCGGCGAGGAAACATATAAATCAAGGATGGATTCAGATTTTGACGTTGATGAAAAAATATTAGAATCATTGAAGAAACTGGACGAGAAGAATGGTTTGCTGGACTTAGCGCGCGAATGCTTCGCAAAATCAGTTGAGCTTGACAGGCATAATCCAGACTCCTGGTATAAAAAAGGCCATATGGAGTTTTTAATGGGTTTTGTAAAAGATGCAATGCTGTCATTTGACAATGTAATAATGATAAACAAAAACTATGAGAACCGGGATGGCATAGCCTTATTTGATGACATAAAGGAAGAAAAAGGCGTAGAGATAAAGCATTCAAACATAACCGATTCTGACTTAAAATTCAAGACAAAAACCGGACATTTGGTCAGGAACAAGGCAGAGCAGATTATTGCTAACTTCCTTTTTGACAATAAGCTTATGTTTCAGTATAATGCTGCTGTTACCTGGGCTGACAAAGATGATTTTAAGGCAGCGTTCTTTATCCCAACTCTTGACTTGTATGTGGAGCATTTCAAATATGACTACATCAAAGACTACCAGAAGCTGATGAAATTCAAGCTAAGCCAGTATAGCAAGAAAAAAAAGAAGCTTGTTTTCACTGTTTCTGAAGACGAGAAGAGCATGGAAGAAGCCCTAAAAATAAAATTAAAACCTTACATAGTGCTTTGATATGGTATCTGCGCTATTCCTTTTTCTATGGGTGATTGTATTCTTAGCTTTGCTGGTCCTAATCCTGTTCATTTTTTGGATATGGGCGATAGTGCACTGCATCTCTTCAAGGCTTGATGTTCCGGAGAAACTATTGTGGCTTGCGGTTTTGGTATTGTTTAACGTGCTTGGGGCATTGCTGTACTTCATCTTTTCAAAATCGGAGGTTAAAATGGCCAAGGAAAAATCACTTAAAGGCAGAAAGCTGCTAAGGAGCAGGAAAAACCGCAAGATAGCCGGAATATGCGGTGGAATAGGAGAATATTTTGGTGTTGACCCTACTGCAATAAGGCTTGTATGGGTATTGTTGGTATTCCTGAGTTTTGGAACTGCAATAATTGCCTATATTGTCGCATGGATTATCATTCCGGAAGAGAAATAAATTTTAGGGAGGGGGCGTATAACTACCTTTTTGCGAACATTTTTTCTTCACAAAATTTCCCCTCGAAACGTGAGGCATCCCCATACGTTTCAGAGCGGATAAATTTTGTAGAGCTGAAAAAATGTTAGGTTGAGTGAGCGAGGCCTTTGATGGCTGAGCGAACGAACTGCCTAAAATAGGTTATATGAATTAAGCCGCAACGAATGAGGGCTTTGATGCCCGATTTCGTGAGGATTTAGTTGTGAGTGTCGCCAAAATCGGCTTTGATGCCGATTTTGATTTACTTCTCATATTATCTTAGTGGAAGAACTATCTTTTACTTGTAAAAGTTCCCGAAGGGCTTAGCGTATAATATTTGTTATATAAAGAATTCCGCTTACTGCAAATAGTGAACTGCTTTTTATTGTGATTCATTTTCAACAATATAATCTAAATCAGAATTATTTTATTTATAAAATGTCAGAAATTTTCCACTAGTCTATGACTAGGGCTGGAGGCCAATTTGCTGGTCTATTATGCAAAATTTCCGAGCATGCTCAAGAACCCCACCGGATATATAACAACCTATCCATTCCACCAGTCTATGACTGGTAGTTCTTGACAATTTAATGATTTATTTCACAATGACGCTTTCAGAATATTTAAAAATTTCTGGATGCAATATCCTTGCAAGCTTATCCAGGCCATCTGCAAGCCTTGGCCCTGGCCTGTTAAGCAAAGAATCATCAAATACATAGACATTTCCGTCACTTACAGCCCTCAGGTTTTCCCAGCCTTCTCTTTTTGTAATCCATTCCTTTGGAACTTTATCGCTTAAGCCGCATATAGAAACAACAATAAACTCTGGGTTGTATTTTTGGATCTCTTCAACAAATATTTCTCTGCTGTGGTAGCCGGCCCTTATCAGGCTGTAGTTAGCGCCTGCGATTTTTGCCAGAGTGGGCACCCAATTTCCTGAAATTGTCGTAGGCTTATGCCATTCCTCGATATAAAGCCTTGGCTTAAAGTCAGCATTTCTCACTTTATTCTTCACAGCATTGACTCTTTTGTTCATATTCCTTACAAGAAATTCAGCCTCTTTTTCCTTTCCCACCAGCTTGCCAATCTTTTTTATTGAATTAAAGACGCCTACAAGAGTGGTCGGCATCAAAGAGACGACATTCATTCCAATTTTCCTGTACTTCTCTGTTATCTCATTCTGCACAAAAGTTGAGGTAAGCAGCAAATCAGGCTTATACTCCTTGACTAATTCTTCTTTTATATCTAACCAGCCGCCAATCTTGGGTTTTTTTGCCGCTTCTGCTGGAAAATCACAATATCTGGTTACAGCAACAACCTTATCTTCAGCGCCTAAAGCATAAAGAATCTCAGTGTTGCTCGGGGCCATTGAGATTATCCTTTCATACATGGGTAAATCCTGGGATTTGGCTATTATAAACTTTTTGCTTTCACTCAGCAATCACTAACATATGCCTTATTATTCTTCTCCCCATATATCTGTTTTAATCTGCAATTTTTTTGCTCCTAAGTCTTCAAGCATCCCAATAACATCCTTAACAAACTGCAATGGGCCGCAAATAAAGAATAGGCTATCCTCAATATTTGCAATATTGATCCTCAAAAGTTCCTTATCAATCCTTCCTGTTCTCCCTCCCCAATAATGCTTGGGCTTTGGCCTTGTAACTGTAAACACATGCTGATATTTCATATTTCTTTTCCTAAATTGCTCAAGCTCTTCCTTATAGATTATGCCTTCAGGGGTTCTTGCACTGTAAATTAAATTCATCTTATTTGGCAGGTTCTTGCTGCAGCAGTATCTTATTATGCTCCTTAATGGCGTTATTCCTAGGCCTCCGCAAATCAAAATAAGATTTTGCGTCATTTCCTGATCAAAAAAGAATTTTCCGTAAGGCCCCGCGAATATAAGGCCATCATTAATTTTGCATTTCCACAGCCTATTGGTGAATTCACCAACCAAATTCATTGTGATATCCAAATGCTCTCTATCCGTTGGAGAAGAAGATATTGAATAAGCCCTCTTTAATGACTTGCTGTCTTCAAACCTTACAATGAAGAACTGCCCCGGGAAGAAATTAATTCCAAGGCCCGGAGGAATTTTCATCCTAAATGTTTTTGTGTCATAAGTTTCATCTATAATCTTATCTATCTTAAGATTGTATTCCTGCGCTTTTGGCAATACTATATTTTGCATCTTAATACTGAAAGAAATGAAGCTGCTTTTAAAAGTTTTTATTACTCAATATTTTATTTAACTTGCTTTTGTATTGGCTTTTCTTAACCTATTGTTCTCTCAAGAAATCCAGCAAAAGCCTTACTCCGAACCCTGTTGCTCCTTTCGGCTTATAGCTCTTTTCCTGTTTTGCCCAGGCTGCGCCGCCAATATCGATATGGGCCCAGGGAGTATCTTTAACAAAATGTTTGAGGAATATCCCGCCTATTATCGATCCGGCATCTATGTCAGAATTAAGGTGCTTTATATCAGCAACATCGCTTTTAATAAGCTCTTCATACTCATCCCATAGCGGAAACTGCCATACTTTTTCAAGGCTCTTCTCGCTTGCTTTCTTTATGCTATTTATCAGTTTTTCATCATTTCCCATAATCGGGCTTGCGAAATACCCTAAAGCAACGATTGCAGCTCCGGTTAGAGTTGCTATGTCAACAATAGCTTTCGGATTGAATTTCAACGAGTAAGCAAGAGCATCCGCCAAAACCATCCTTCCTTCAGCATCTGAATGAATAACCTCTACTGTGATGCCGGAGTACGACTTCAATACATCATCCGGCTTGTATGCGTTTCCCGAGATTGCATTCTCTGCCATAACGCCAATTCCTATTACATTAACTTTTGGTTTTAGTTTTGCGCAAGCTTCCATAATATGAATCACGGAGCACGCTCCAGACTTGTCATCCTTCATATTGGCCATATAGTTTGCAGGCTTTGTGTTTATCCCTCCAGTGTCATAGGTCAGCCCCTTTCCTACCAAAACAATCGGCTTTTCATTGTTGTTTCCTTTATATTCCAGAATAAACATCCTTGGCTTGTTTACACTTGCCCTTGCAACAGCCATATAGCATTCCATGCCAAGTTTCTCAATTTGGCTCTCATCAAGGACAGTAAACTTTAATCCATTCTTCCTTGCAATCTCTTTAGCATAATTGGCGACATATTCCGGGGTGGCTATATTTGGAGGAGTATTGATCAAATCTCTTGTTTTATTGACAGCTTCTGCATAAATCATTGCTTCATCTGCTATCCTGCTTGCCTTATCGTAGTTATTCTTGTCTACAATAATTGTCACTTCATCTATTTTTTTTATCTTATCGAGGTCTTTTGTCTTGAATTTTGTAAATTGGTAAAGTGAAAGGGCAACAGCTTGCGTAATCTTCTCGAGATAAGCATTAAATTCAAAATTTCTGTTGCTGAAAGAATCAAGATATATGCTGAAACTCTTGATATCCATAGCCCTCAGCTTCTTGGATAAATTGCTTACAGAATCCATAAGCTTATTCAGGTTAAATTCCTTCTCCTTTCCAAGCCCGATCAACGCAATGCATTTTATGCCCTGGTTTTTTAGGTATGATGTCTTTATCTCATCGGTTTGCGCTCTGAAAAGCTTGTTTGTTATAGAATTTTTTATTGCATCATCTAATGCAGAATCTAGTTTTTCAATATCTTTATTAAGGTTTAATCTATCCTCAAAGAAAGCAATAGCAATGCACCCGTCCTTGATTTCTGCAATATTCTCGCTAGTTATGCCAATTTTTATGTTCATGAAAATCTAGGATTTAAGGCTATATATTAATTTATCTTTTTGGGTATGAAAAAACCATTATTTTGAAGTAAAATCCAGCATATGATCCGTAAATTAAACTGCAATAATTTATGCCAAGTTAGATTTGATAGAATCTTAACCAAAATCAACCTATAGTGGCGTAACTAAATAATTGAGCATAATTATTGCGCCACTATATCTGAGAAAACAAACTATAACATCGGAACGAAGTCATGAAAAATTCGCCGAAAGCATCTCACCCCGCCATGAATGGCGGGGC
>Ga0209541_10001083_pt1 | contig 54248 bp, 84 predicted proteins | sample RifCSPlowO2_01_FD_184027 | JGI IMG/M metagenome (GOLD analysis project Ga0209541, IMG submission 184027) | Groundwater microbial communities from Rifle, Colorado - Rifle CSP2_plank lowO2_0.1 (SPAdes) (version 2) | ecosystem: Environmental > Aquatic > Deep subsurface > Groundwater | place... | reverse complement strand
TTCCATCTGCTCCTCCATCTGACATATTATACCAGAACTTGCCAAATTGTGTTTCACTTGCAGAAGATTGATTGTAGATAAAAGGCATTAAACTCCCTGTTTGATTTACCATATAAAGCCCATAAACTGTTTCAATAAAAACAGTTTCATTATAATTATAATCTCCACCAGTTCCATCCGACATATTATACCAATACTTCGAATAATCATCTTGTATTGATTTAGTTTGGTTAATCCAATAGTTCCCATATTGTCCTATAAGCCATGTGCTTTCGTTATAGTTATAAGTTCCAGCGCTTGATGTTGTCATATTATACCAGAATTTACCGAATTGATCGAAGCTTCCAGCTGATTGGTTATAAATGAATGGCATTAAGCTTCCAGTTTGATTTACCATATAAACTCCATAAGTTGTTGTTATGTAAGTTGTTTCATTGTAGTTATAATCTCCACTACCAGTTCCATCTGACATATTATACCAGAACTTACCGAATTGGTTTTCAGACGCTAGAGAATAGTTATAAGCATCACTCAATGACATGTTATACCACCACTTTCCATAAGTATTATAGATATATGTTGTTTCATTGTAGTTATAGTCTCCAGAGCCTGTTGCATCTGGTTCACAACCAAAATCATTTCCACTAACATACAAATGATTTCCTGGTCCACAAGCAGTTGAAAGTGCTATCTTGCTTTCAGAAATTTCATTATCATCTATATCTGCATTTGCATCCCACCAATCTGCATCTGAAACCTGCGATTCTGTAATTGTAACATTACTCCAATCATCTGAAAAAATAGCAGAAGCATAAATATTATTAATAAATAAATTGCTCCATTTTAATAAAGAACTTCCTAGATCAAAAAGATTATTTATTTCTGGTAAAAAAGATCCATTTAGATATTGATTAGTTACAGTTGCATTAAGATAACTACCTATTAAAGTTAAATTTCCGTTTATAATCAAACTTCCATCAATTGTTCCTCCTTCATCTTTATCTAAATAATTAGCATCATTAGTAAAATCTGCTAGAGTTATTTGACTATAATCTATTTCAGAATCTCCAACTGAATCTGGTCCTAAATCATTTATAGTTATTGATTCATCTAATATATGTGTTGAGTTTATTGATGAAGAATAAATATTTGTTCCATTAACCATTGTTTGATTTAATTCTGTTGCATTTGATCCAGCAATTCTTGCTAAAAAATCATTAAGAACACCTCCCCAAGCATCATCATCGCCTCCAACAATTGGCAGACGAGACGCTGAAACAATTGTTAAAAACAACAACGTTAATATGAATACAAATACAAAAAAAAGCTTTTTACTTAACACTTTTTTCTACCTCTTTTTTTGATGCAAGCCAATTCATCACTATTGCTCTTACAATTTCAGCGTCATTCTCTCCAAAAATATCACTATAACCTCGAATAAACTCCATTTGTCTTTTAGTGAATGTAGCTTGAACCTTTACCACTTCTCGCTTTTTCTGCATATATTAAGAATAACTTTAGAGTATTTAAAGATTGCTATTTTACTCTAATTAGAATGTAGTTAGATTATAGCTAGATTATAGCATTTTAACACTATTCTTTTGATTATTAAGCAAAATGCATAGAATTCCTTAAATTTAATTATATTCTAGCTCTTCTCATTAATAATGAGTTGCTTACGACAGAAACAGAACTAAAAGCCATTGCACCAGCAGCAAACATGGGATCAAGTAAATAACCAAAGCCAGGATATAAAACTCCAGCTGCTAAAGGTATTCCCACAACATTATAAATAAAGGCCCAGAATAAATTTTGTTTTATTTTTCTTAGCGTAAACTTGCTCAATCTAATTGCTTTAACAACATCCCTTAAATCATTTTTAACCAAGACAATGCTTCCTGTTTCTAAAGCAACATCTGTTCCTGTTCCCAAAGCAATCCCAAGATTTGCTTGTGCTAATGCAGGCGCATCATTAATTCCATCTCCAACAAAAGTAACAATCTTTCCTCTTTTCTGTAATTCTTTGACTTTTTCTGCTTTTTGATTTGGTAAAACATTTGCTAAAATATTTTTAATTCCTAATTGAGATGCTATCGCTTTTCCAGTTGTTTCATTATCCCCCGTCATCATATAAACTTCTTTCTTTAATCTTTGTAGTTCTTTTATAGCTTCTAAAGAATTTTCTTTTATAACATCTGAAACAGCGATTATTCCGATAACTTTTTTGTTTAATGCAACAAACATTGCAGTTTTACCATGAGATTCGAGTTTTTCTAGTTGTTTTTCATATTTATTAATTTTAATCTTAAAATCTTTCATTAATTTTCTATTTCCATTTAATATTATTTTTTTATTATAAATTGCTTTAACACCATGCCCCGGAATATTCTCAAATTTATCTGGATTTGGAATTTTTGACTTAAGTTGTTTAGCTTTTTCTAAAATTCCTTCTCCTAAAGGATGATTGCTATGCTTCTCAGCTATGCTAGAGTAATACAAAACATCTTTTTCAGAATACTTTTCAAATGAGATTATATCATTTACTTCTGGTTTTCCTTTTGTTAAAGTTCCTGTTTTATCAAAAATAATGACATTTGTTTTATGGGCTATCTCTAATGCCTCCGCATCTTTAATTAAGATTCCTTGCTCAGCTCCTTTTCCAGTTCCAACCATTATCGCAGTGGGTGTTGCTAAACCCATTGCACAAGGACAAGCTATTATTAAAACAGCAACGAAATTTAGTAATGCAAAATTAAAACTAGGCTGAGGTCCGAAGAAATACCATATTAAAAACGTTAATATTGAGATTACAACAACAATTGGAACAAATATGCTTGCTATTTTATCAGCTAGTCTTTGAATTGGAGCCTTGCTTCCTTGAGCTTCTTGTACTAATTTAATTATCTGAGAAAGCATTGTGTCTTTGCCTATTTTAGTAGCTCTTATTCTTAGCATACCATTTTTATTTATTGTTCCACCAATCACAACATCTTTAATTTTTTTCTCAACTGGAATACTTTCTCCTGTAATCATACTTTCATCTACACTAGAATAACCAAAAGTTATTATGCCGTCTGTAGGAATTTTTTCTCCAGCTTTTATAATTAAAATATCATTAATTCTAATTTCTTCTATTGGTATTCTGAGCTCTTTATTATTTCTAATTACTAAGGCGTATTTTGCTTGTAAACCCATTAATTTTTTAATTGCACCAGAAGTTCTAAATTTAGCCTTGGCTTCCAAATATCTTCCGAGTATTATTAATGTTATTATAACAGCTGCAGTATCAAAATAAACATCTGCCTTTAAGCTAGTTCCAGTAAATAAACTTGGAAATAAAATTACAAATAAACTATAAGTAAAAGCAGCGAAAGTTCCAATAGAAACTAAAGAATTCATATCAAAATTAAAATGTTTTAAATTTCTCAATGCTATTTTATGAAATACTGATCCGATGTAAAACTGAACTGGTATTGTAAGAAGTAATAAAATAATAAACATTGTTTCTCTGGGAACATTAATTCCGAGAAAATCTTGATATGTTCCAATTAAAATCAATACAGATAATATTGCAGATATAAAGAATCTTTTTTTTAAATCTGTAATCTCATGTTCTTTTAGCATTGCTGCATGATCGTGCCCGGGCATATTCATTTTATCTCTCATTGGAGCTATTATATCATAGCCTGTTTTTTGCACCTCTTTCTTAACTTGTTTTAAATCTAAATCTCCTTGGTAACTTACAGTTGCTTTTTCTGTAGCTAAGTTCACATTAGCATTTAAAACATTAGGAACTTTTTTGATGGCTTTCTCCACTTTTAATACACAACTAGCACAATGCATTCCCCTTACGTCTAACTCAAGTTTATTTTGCATATTTTCCTGGATTCTTATCAAAAGTTTGTTTGCAGTTTAAAGCACAAAAGTAATACTTTTTTCCATTATGCTCACTTTTATAAGGAACATCTCTGCTTACTTTCATTTTACATACTGGATCTATTTCTTTGCTGAAAAACATCTTTCTTACCTCCTTAGAGTTCTTTTCATATCTTGATATTGTTTTTTTGATATTTCACCTTTAACATATCTTTTTTCCAAGAGATTTAAACTAGACTCATTATTTTTATTTAACTGCTGGACTATCCAAACTATCAACCATATTATAGCAGCCCAAAATACAATCATCCAAAAAACACCAAATCCACCATACCCATACATCATGTCCCACATATTGTAAACCATTTTAACCTCCTAATCTTTGTTGATTATCTAAATCTGATATATCGGAAAATGATAAAGTATATAAATCTTTCCATCTTACCATACCCATGGTTAAAATCGATAGCTTGCTGAACCTGCATATATTAATTTCTTTAAATAACAAAGAAAGAACAGGTTATGAGTTAATGAAGGAATTAAGTAATAAACTTGATAAGAAAATTAGTTCATCCAATATTTATCCTTTTTTAAAAGAGCTTAAGGAAAATTATTATGTTAATGTAAGACAACTAGGAAGAGAAAGAATATATTCTTTAACAAATAACGGGGTTAAATTTGTTAACGAAACTTTATTAAAGTTTAATGAAGTTATACAAGAAAGCTTAAAAACCCAGTTAACTAAATGCACACATTGCGGTTGTGAAGTTTATAATAACAAATATGATGAAATAGTAAATGGAAAGAAATTAGCATTCTGTTGCTGCCATTGTGCAGACAGCTATAAAAAAGGATTAAAACATGGAAAACATTGATAAATGTGATAATTGTGAGGATGAACATACGCATCATCATAGCTCAAAAAAGATAATATTTAATGTTGAAAAATCAATGATTAAAACAGGCATTTATACTTTCATTATCCTAGCCTTGGTTGAAGTGATAGCTTATTTTGGCTTTTTTAAAAATATCCCTGATTTTTTTCCTAAATATGGTTATTACTTAATATTCTTGGTTATTAGTATTGTAATCAATTCCATGGCATTTTGGCATATTAGGGCTTACAGACATGTTTTTGCGTGCACAACAGGAATGATGATTGGTATGACTGTTGGAATGAGCACTGGTTTTAGCATTGGTTTAATTGTTGGAGCTACAAATGGAATGTTTATAGGAAGTCTCGCAGGTATAATTATTGGAATGATTGTTGGAAGTTATGCTGGTAGTTGTTGTGGGATAATGGGGATCCTGGAAGGAATGATGGCTGGTTTAATGGGTGGTGTAATGGGTGCTATGACAAGTATTATGACAATAAACGATAATATAAAATATTTTGTTCCTTTACTAGTTTTTAGTATTTTTATTATTTTAATTGGGTTAATTGTTATGGTTTATGAAGAAGAAATTAAAAAGAAAAACTATGTTGAGTATAAGGGATTTCAATTTTTACCGTTTATAACAGTAAACTTTATAATCACATTAATCTTGACATTTTTAATGGTCTACGGACCAAGATCATTTTTATTTGGCTAAAATGAATATAGGAAAATTACTTGGAATTATTGGGGTAATATTAATGGCAACTTTTTTATTAGTTGCAGCAAGAAATATTTTTTCTAATGGTAGGGTAGATGCAGCTATTGTTTCAGACACTCCAACCGAGTCTAATGGTGAAGAACAGGTTGTTGATTTAACTGTTAAAGATTATAATTATTATCCTCAAGTTATTAATTTAAAATATAATATTCCCGCTAAAATTGTTGTTGATACAAATAAAGTTAGGGGATGTTTGCAAAGTATTGTTATTTCAGATTTTGGGATTAGAAAGTTAGTTACAGCAAAAGATAATGTAATTAGCTTTACTCCAAATAAAAAAGGAACTTTTAGTTTTTCTTGTTCGATGGGGATGGGCTTTGGTAAAATAGTTGTAAGTTAATTCATTCTCCAAAACATTATTTTTTAATTAAATACCATAAAGCAATAATTATTAGACTTATACTTAAAAATCCTAAATATTTGCGGTAAGGCTCAAAATAATTAAGTAGTGCAGTCGTTCCAAATAAAAATACCAACAATTTATTTCATATAGGACAACCGAATGCAAAGAAACTGCCTATTCCTCCAGAATAACTAGTAATAATGCATTTTTTATTTAAACTTTTTTTATAATAATAAACACCAAAACAAGTTCCAAGTAAGGCAGAACTCGATATCAGGAAAAAATAATCATATACATTTTTATCAAACATTCTAATAAACCAAGGATTTGGAATTAAAGCCGTTGGAATACCGAAAAGAAAAATTAAGCTGATGCTAAATAACACCCCATAAAATTGATTTTGTGATGTTATTCATATTTAATAATTATATCATCCCCATCTTTTACCACATAATTATTAAGTTCAAAATTCTCTTCATCATTAATAAGCATTCTTATCTTTCCAGGTTTATCATTGCATAAATCACCGTTTTTTGTATCAAATATCTGATTTTCATTAAAAGTTATACCTAAAACTTCAAAATACTTTCCTACCCTAATCTCATCCGCGCTATAAACTCTTCCTTCTATATGCATAAAATTGTCTGGTGGAGAATGCGTATGTAATAAAGCATTACCTAAATGACCTTGTCCTAAAGGATAAGGCAGTTCTTTTTCTTCACCACAAATTATTACTTTAGGATAAGCATGCCAATGAACACTGGTTTTAGTATAGGCATTCACTTCTTTTTCAGCAGAATTTTTAAATAAAACATAACCACCATAAAAAATAAGAATTAGAAGAATAAAAACCATGGGATATATAAGCAATTTCCTTTTTTGTTTATGGCTTAAATTAATTAAAGACTTTTTTATTGTTTCAGGATGCTTTTGTTTTGTATGCATCCCCAATCCTTCTTCTGATCCAAATCCTTTATTACAATAAATACATCTAAATTCCTTCATATTAACTTTTTTTAAAACCCCCTAATAAAAGCATTCCTAAAACCATCAAAGCAATGCTTAATAGTAAAAATAATGAACTAAATCTAGTAAAAAATGCACCAACTGAAATTCCTAATGCTGCAGGTAAAAATAAAGAAGCTAATGATAAGCAAGCAGGACATGCTGGAACTAATACAGCTAAAAAAGTCCCAATACTAAAACTTGATACACTACCTGTTTTCTTTTCTATACTGCAAGTTTTATCTTGAAAATTATAAATTTGTAAGCTTACTACTAATCCAAACGCAAAAGAAAAAATTATAATTAACAAAAAGTTTATCGGTGATATAACCTTGAACCACAAATCTAAATTTTGTATTCCTCCTGTGGCCAATACTTGTAGAGCTGGTAAGATAATCAATATAATCAAAGTAGAAACTATCATAATCCAAAGATATTTCTTAATTTTTAATATATTAAAAATTTTCACTTTTTTCTTATTTTTTTCAGATTTAATTTTATCTTCTATTTGCTTTTTATGTAATTCTTCACGTTCTTTTTGTGTTAAGTTTTGTTCTTCCATATTTAAAAATTAAAAAAAGAAAAATTAAGCTGTTAGTTCAGCTTCAATAGCTTGTTGGAATGCTACGAATGGTTGTGCTCCAGATAATTGCTTTCCATTGATGAAAAAACTTGGAGTTCCTTGAACACCAGCTTGTGCTCCGTCTTGGAAGTCTTTTGCAACTTCATCTGCGTATTTTCCATCATCAAGACAACTATCAAATTTATCTTGATCTAATCCAAGTTCACCAGCCCAATTTTTTAAATCTGTAACTCCAAACTGCACTGTTCCCTGCCCTTGTTTATTTTGTTCCTCAAATATTTTATCATGCATTTCCCAGAATTTTCCTTGATCTTCCGCACATTCAGCAGCTTCAGCAGCTGGTTTAGCTCCAGGATGTATGCTATCTAAAGGAAAATCTCTATAGACAAGTTTGACCTTTCCAGTGTCAATATATTGTGTTTTAATCTGAGATAATGTATCGCTCCAAAATCTTCTACAAAATGGACATTGAAAATCTGAAAACTCTATTATTGTGACAGGTGCATTTTTATCTCCCATAAAAGGGTCATCATCTGCACTTACGTCAACAATTCCAGAAGGAATGTTGTTATTACCTTGGTTATCTCCTGCACTTGGTTGGTTTCTTACTACCCCAGTTCCAGAATTTTCTCCTCCAACTCCAAATCCACTTGTAAAAATACTGATTACAAGTAATACACCTAAAATACCCGAGATTATTTGCCATAACCCAGATTTAGTTATTCTAATCGAATTGTCTTTTTTCTCACCATGATGTATGTGTTCATCTGTCATAATAATTCCCTCCTTATTTATTTTAGTAAATCTTATAAAGTATCAAAAGATGAAACCATATTATAATATTACTGAAACCATGATTTTTACAATTAAATTGGTTTCAAAAAAATGAAACTTAAAATAAAATGGAAAAAGACAAAAAATTAATTTTATTAACAATTACAGTACTCTCGTTATTTACATTTATATCTACTTCGTTAATATTCTCTTTTCATTTAAATACAGAGAATAAATTAGTTTCACCTTTATTTACACCTTTTATTAAGTATAGTACTCAATTTATTATAATCTTAGTTAGTTTAAGTGTTTTTGTTGGAGGTCTTATATTTTATTTAATGTTGGGAAAGGTCCAAAAAACAAAGGATGTTATTAAAACAGATGTTAATATCTTATTTAAACTATTGAATAAAGATGAAAGACTAGTTATAGAAAGGTTGGTTAACTCAAAGGGAAAAATTTTACAATCTGAAATATCAAGAATAGAAGGATTAAATAAATTAAAATCCCATAGAATAACTTCTAGATTAAAAGAAAGAGGGATTATAAAAGTAGAAAAATATGGTAAAACAAATATGGTTTACTTATCAAAAGATATCTTAGAATCATTGTAAACATTTAAATAGATAAAAATTTTAAGATTAAAATGAGATTACAAAAAATTAAAAGTATATTAAAACAAAAATCTTATTTTAGATTATCTTTAATAAGTTCTCTTTTATATCTTATCTTTTCAACATACTTAATTTATTATTTTTTTAATGGCTTTTATTTATTCTTTAATTATTCAATAAGATACTATCCATCTTTAAATATTTTATTTACCATAATCTTATCATTTTTATTCGGGATTAATTTAAGTTTAATAATATTTAGATTTAAAGAGATTAAAAAATACAATAATGAGTCTGGAACCGGGATATTTACAAGTGTATTAAGTTTGTTCTCAGCTGGCTGTCCAGTATGCTCGTTTACAATTTTAAGTTTTTTAATTCCTGGTTTAAGCGCGACCTTTTCCTTGGCTATTCTGCCGTTTAAAGGTTTAGAAATTCAATTATTAGGGATATTATTATTGTTAATAGGCATATTCATCTTGACAAAAGAAAATGTTTGTAAGCTTAACTAGTCAAACATTCTTTATATTGATCTGGATGATGTGACATATGCTCTTTCCATTCTTGATCTGTATAACCAGCAGGAGTTTCACATTTATTGCTTCCTTCAGCTGAAACAAACTTGTTATACTCTTCTCGGGTGTAACCTTTGCTAAAAAAAGCACTTATGCTAAATATAACTCCTATTATTACCATAATCAGTAATCCATACAATATTATCTTTTCATAATTTGCCATTTTAACCTCCATGTTTGTCAAATTTGAACGCAAAATATTTTTTTACACATAACTTACAACAAAAATAATTTATTCTTCCTCTTATTCTTTTTATTACTCCTCTTTCATCCAATAACATGCCACATAATTTACAATAATCTTGACTACTCGCACCACTAAATATTTCCATTTTGCATATTTCACATTCTTTGCTCAACTTCGTTTCTCCAAAATTTCTTTTTAATTATCAAGTATAAACTAAAGCCAATTATACTAAATCCAATTATTAAAAAATAAATTCTTAAAAAAGCTAAACTCTCAAACGGTACTCCAACTATAATTGCGCCAAGATTGAATATTAACAAATTTCTCGAAATGTGTTTGTGTTTTAGATATAAAATTATGCTTATGCTAAATAACACTAGTGCAATGCTCCACAAAGGCGATGCCCATTTTTGTAAAAATAAAAGTGGAAATCCAACTAATGTTATCCCTATTAATAATAATAATGCTATAATCCCCAAACAAATACTATGGCATACTTGATACGAACTAAATACACCAGAAACACCAGATAAACTACTAAAGTAATTAATATATTTTTCTTTCTTATGATTTTGATTATTAAAACTTTTATTTTCTATTTTCTTCTCAACCTTTTTCTCGTGTTTTTTATGATTCGTACTGCAACAATCCATTTTTACTCCTTGCAACAATCAACTAATTTCTTAACAATCTCTGAAATTTTTGTTTTAAATAATCCAGGTTCTTTAGTTTTAATCTCTTTAATTTCGATTATGTCTGTATTAATTGCGAAAAATAATGAATATAATTCAAATGCAGCTTTAAAATAAAAATTAGCCTCTTCCTCATTATCTTGTAATTCTTTAGTCCCGACTTCAATTAAGCGCATGCTAGAGGCAAGTAAATGTTTGCTGATACACAACTCTTCTCCCTTTGGGTTTTTTACAATTTTCTTTAATAATGTTTTTCTTAAGGTTCTAGTTGAATTCAGCATATCTAAATAAACCTTATTTCCTGTTTTCATAGAGGAAAAATAAAAATGCTCTTCTAAACTGATTAAATTCATCAAAGCTATGCTAAGATCTTCCTGCTTGCTTAAATCAAATTCCTTATTTTTTAATTTCTCCATCCACTCTTGAACTTCTTTTTCCATTTTATTTAAAAACAAAATACATTGGTATGCTTGAAAGTATCAACAAAATCAAGGTTAAAAAAACACCCTGATATGGCACAATAACCTTACCATTAATTTGTTTTATTTTCTCATGCAAATACAAAGCAAGCAATGTTATCAATCCTCCAACTATACTTCCTATCAATATCTTATCTAAAAAATATATTTTATCAAATAATGAGATGTAATCCAAATCATTTACAATTTTTGCTGATGGGATTACCGTAAATAAAAATGAACTTAGCATTATACTAAAAGATTGAAATTTAAAGTACCTCTTTTTTATTTTTCTTGCAAACCATAATCCTGTTGAAATGCTAAATGCACCAACAAATAATCCAACTATGCTATTATCTATTCCAAGATAGCTTGCCCCTACAGCAGCTGCTCCAACAGCTCCTGCACATAAAGGACAGTGTGCACTAACTTGTTTTATTCCAATTATTAAAAATAAAAAAATAAAAAGAAAGAATGCTTTTTTCATTTAGCATCCTCCAACCATTGTTCCTTGACTTCCAGAACTGCTAGTTGATGTGCTTGCAGCTAACTCAGGATGCATTCTAGCCATCATAGCATCATAACTTTCTCCTTCATCGTTATTTTGTATTGATTGTACTGTGTTTCCTGCTATCCTGCTTTTTACACTTGCAATTTCTGCTGCTTGAACTACAGAAATTAAAACTAAAGCAACCAATATTGTTATGATTACTACATTTCTCTCCATTTTAACATCCTCCTACCATGCTTCCTTGAGCACTATTTCCTTGTTCTGCGCCCCTATATTTATTAGAAGCTATATTTGCATAACTAAGTTCTATACCTTGATCTTTTAGTACAGAAGCCTTCGTATTCATTACATCTGGAAAAAATAATGTTTTCCACTTACCTAACTCTTCTAATATTACCTCGTTTGTTAGTTCAGGATGTTCTGTTAACAAGTATTTAGCTAAACCTCTCATTGCATAACTATGGGCACATCCACAAGCTGGTTGTCCATTTGGAAAAGTTATTGCTTCTGCACCACAACAATATTCACAGCTTATGCTATTTGTTATTGTAATATATCTATCTAATTTCTCGCCAGTCATATTTAAATTTACATCAAGTAAACCAAGCTTTCTTATTGTTAAATCAGCTTTTTGTGGATTAGCTACACTCACATCATTATAACTTACCCCAAGTTCTTTTCCATATACCTCTGGTATTCCTTTTGGAAGAACATTTAATGCGCTAACCTCTCCAATTCCTGTTACTAAACCAGTTCCGACTTCTAATCTAGTGTCTGCTATATCACTAGAACTTTTACCCAAGTCCATTATCTGAAATTGGTTAAAAATAATAATAATAGCCAAACCCGCTAATAAGTATGTTATTATTTTTTCTTTATCCATTTTTTCCTCCTATTCATTTATTTTGATACAAATGGTAGAATGAGATATTAGATATAACTTACCTCCAAAACAGTCCTATAAAACGAGCTTGTTTTTAAGAAATAAGGTTAAATTATGTTTATTATTGTTTAGAAAGGCTTAAATATCCTTTTTTAAGAAAACCTGGTTTGTTTTTCCCTGTGCTATTTTTTTAATTAAATTCTTTCCTTCTAAATCAACTAAAACAAAACTTAATTTAGTCTTACTTAAATCAGTTCTAATTCTTAATGTAGCTTGAGTAATTCCATCCTGTTCTCTTACAGCTTTCATTACTGTTTTCTCATCATCATCTAATGCGCTTAATAATAATTCAAATTTATCTTCTTTTAATTCTTTTTTATGTGCATCAACTAATCTCTTACTAATCTTTTCTTGATAATCTTTTATTACTTGTTTTTCTTTATCTACGTAAAGCATCAAATATACTCCGATTAAAGCGGTTATTATTAATAGACTAATTCCAGCATAAAAATACGGTAATATGGTAACTAGTTTTTCATAGGGGCATAGTTCGCCCTTTTCAGGATCATGAGGACATGATGCTGTTGAATGGATTCCAAAAGTATCTTGAAATTGTGCTTTAAAAACAAATAATAAAGCGACAACTATTAAAGAAAGTATGATTAGTATAATTCCGAGATTTTTGTTTTGCATAAGGTATCTTTAATCATAAGTATTTTAAAAGGTTTTGGTTCAAAGTTTGACTATGCTTAATTTGCTTTTGAACAATTAACTATTATCTTCAGATTGTCAATTTAAAATACCATAAACTATATAAATCATAAGATTAATGTATTAATATGAAACAAGAAATGATTACTATCTTAAAAGAAGATTACGAAAAATTAAAGAAAAAGGCTGAAATAGCTGAGGATATCTTAATTCAATTAAAGAGCAGTTTAGAAGATATGCGACATGGTAGGGTTAAAAGAGTAGCCTAAATGTTTTTTAATAATTTCAACAATTCTTTCATATTCTCCATTATAAAATTTATAATTCTTTGTTGATCTTTCTTTTGACCAAACGAGACTAGTAATATCTTTTTTATATCATAATCTATAAGGAAGTACAAACGTTTGTTTAAATATTTCTTTTCACGAAACCATCTAAAATGCAGTATTTTGCCAGTTGGGCTAGTCTTCAATTGTTCTTTAATTTTATCAATAAAATCTCGTTCATCTTTGTTTAATGTTTCATATATTTCAGAAAACGTATTTGTTTCGTATACTCCATAATCAGTCATATAGAATTATTAACCAAGCTCATATAAAAATTTATTGTTATAATCTTTTTTGTTTAATGGGATTGGTTTTGGTAAATTTATTGTAGATTAAATGAACAATTAACTTTAAATATAACCTCGTTTAAATCACGTAAATGCCTAGATTAAAAAAAGAGTTGAACTTATTTAAATTAACTTTAGCAGGAGTAGGGGTCATTCTTGGGGCAGGTATATATGCTTTAATAGGTGTTGCTTCTGGTATTGCTGGTAATGCACTTTGGTTATCATTTTTAATTGGTGCTGTAATAGCAATGCTCACTGGCTTAAGTTATGCTGAATTATCTTCTATGTTTAAGAAAGATGCTGGCGAATATGATTATATTGAATATGGATTAAATAAATATCTTGCTTTTTTTATTGGTATAACAATTATATTTGCAGGAATAGTAACTGCAGCTACTGTTTCTTTAGGTTTTGCTGGGTACTTCGCAGCTTTATTTAAAACACCAATTATTTTAACAGCGATAATTGTAACTTTAATTTTGGCTTTTGTAAATTATTATGGGATAAAAGAAAGTTCATGGTTTAATATAATTTCAACAATTGTAGAATTTCTTGGACTAATTATAATTATTGTTTTGGGGGCAAAATATATTGGAAATGTTAATTATCTAGAAATGCCGAATGGGTTTAATGGGGTTTTACAAGCAACTGCTTTAGTATTTTTTGCATTCCTCGGCTTTGATAATATTATCAAATTAGCCGAGGAAACAAAAAATACTCAAAAAACAATGCCAAAAGCAATACTTCTTTCAATAATAATTTCCTCAATAATTTATGTCTTAGTTGCAATTGCAGCAGTCTCCGTTTTAGGTTGGCAATCTTTAAGTACATCAAGCGCTCCTTTAGCAGATGTAGCTGCAAGTTCTCTTGGAGGTATAGCATTTTTAGTTTTAGCAATATTTGCTTTATTCTCAACAAGCAACACAGTTTTAATTACAATGGTAACAACATCAAGAATGATTTATGGTATGGCTGAAGAAAAAGGTTTGCCAAAAATATTTGCATTAGTTGATAAAAAAAGAAAGACACCTTGGTTAAGCATTTTGGTATTAACTATATTAACTTTGGTATTTGTTTTAATTGGGGATATTAAATTAGTTGCTCTACTTTCAACTTTAGCTTTATTCATAACATTCGCATTTGTTAACTTATGCTTAATTACATTAAGATATAAAAAACCATATATGGAACGTAATTTTAGAGTGCCATTAAATATCGGAAACTTTAATGTTCTAGCATGTTTAGGGTCTATATTCTCTATTTTCATGATATACTATGTGTTTATAACTTTTTAAGAAATATTAAAATCTAGTTATATTTAATGTAGCCTATAACCGTAAGCTTTAAATATTTGTAGCCTATAACTATATTATGGTATATATAGAACAGTTTGCATTGAAAGGAAAAAAGTACTATAGGTTGGTCCATACTATACGAAAGGGAAATAAAATTACACATAGGGCTAAATATATAGGGAAAGAATTGCCGAAGAAAGGAAGACTTGAACAATTAAAAAAAGAATTTTTGTTTGAAATAATGAATAATAAAAAGTATAAATATCTATCAACAGGCGATATAGAAAAAATAGAAAGTAAAAGATTAGAATATAAAAAAGAACTAAAAAATTTAGATTATATTGAAAAAGAAAAAAATTTGAATGAATTTATAGTAAGGTTTACTTATGATAGTAGCAAGTTAGCAGGGGTCAATGTCACATTAAGGCAGACTTATTTAATTCTAAGAGAAGGCATAATTCCTGAAAATATTAAAAACTTAAAAAATGTAAGGGAATTAGAAAATCATCAAAAAGTTTTTATAATACTAACAAAATATAAAGGAAAGTTAAACCTAAAATTTATTAAAAAAATTCATAAAATATTGTTCTTGGGCGTTAATGATGAAATTGCTGGAAAATTAAGAAATGAATTAAAAATTAATGTTAAATTAGCTGGAACTTCTTATGTTCCTCCAAAATGGGATGCTTTAGAAAAAGAACTAAATGTTTTTTTTAAATGGTATAAAAGTGAAAATAAGAAACTTCACCCTTTGGAGTTAGCATCTTTAATTCATTTAAAATTAATTTCTATACAGCCTTTTGCAGATGGAAATAGCAGATTATCTAGACTTTTAATGAATTGGATTCTATGGAAATATAATTATCCATTAATAGATATTCCAATAGAAGATCTAGAGAATTATTATAGGAATTTAGATATGTATCAGATAGAAAAAGATGAAAAGTCATTTATCAATTATATTAAAGAAAGATATTTGAAATTTTAGTAATCTATAAAATATGAAAATTAATAAGATAAAGCAAAGAAGAGAAGTTCTTGATGTTGTTAAAAATCTATTTGAAGAAGCTAAATCGCAATTTTCTAAACATCCTGAATTAAGTAATAAGTATGTTAAGTTAGCTAGAAATGCAGCAATGAAGGTTAATTTAAGGATTCCAAGAGAATATAAAAGAAAATATTGCAAGCATTGTTATTCATATTTAGTTCCTGGAAAAAATTGCAGAGTTAGAATGCATAAATCTAGGATAATTTACACTTGTTTTAATTGCAAGAAATTTATGAGATTTTTAAAGAGATAGTTTTATAAATTTTGCTAACTTATTTCGTAGAATGGGTTTAACACAATTAATTAAAAAATACAGCCGCGGTATTGCCGTGTCTGGAGTACTTGCATTCACATTAGGTGCTTTTTTCCTTAAAGGACCAGACGACTCCCCATATCAATTGGAAAGCTTTGGGTATTTAGATAATAATCCCATACCAGATGCTATTAAAACTACATATACTTCTGACCTTAAGGAAAACAGACTAACAGAAGTTTATGTAAATTTAAATGGGAGAGATTCAACAAAACTCATAGAAATTAAAGGTTTAAGTGGATATGTTCATATTCGGGATGTAAATGGAGATGGTAAAAACGATGTTTTTATATCTGCCTCTAACAGAGATAGGTTCGGTTTTTGGTTTGGATCAGACTACGATTTCATATTTCTTGGAAATGGAGGTGGTACTTTTCAACCGGTAAAAAAAGAAGAGAGGTCCGGTCTTGCTAAACTGGGTCGTTTATAAATCAATAGAAATGAATTCTAGATAAGGTTGGACGTTAAAACTCATGGTTAACCTTTAATTCTTTTAAACATCTCTGGCCATTCTTTTCTAAAAACTTTTTTCTCCGTACATCGATTTTAGTGCAACGATGCCAAAAGAAAACCGAAGAGTTTGATGGCTCGAACTTATTATTAATAATCTGTTAAACAAACAACATTTTAGGGGTGCCCGTTTATTTTACTTAATTCATGAGTGTTATAAATCTTAATTTTATCTTGTTCTTTCAATTTTTTATCATTACTCCAAATTGCGCAATTCAATTTTAATGCAAGGGCAAAATAAGCCATATCATCAGGATCGGGTGTAAGTTTTTCTGCTTCTTCAACATAAGGAACCAACTCTTCGAGCGGAATAATAACAATTCTTCTTTTTAACGTTTCAACAAGTCTAAAAAATTCTTCTGTTGTTCGTTCCGTTTTATTCATAATTTCTTCTTTATGCTTCTCAAGTTCAGTAAAAATATGTTCTGGCGTAAACAAGTGAAATTTTCCGCTAAACAAAAGGTTGTAACTAAAGTTTTCCTTGATCAAAGTTGAAAATAGAGCATTAGCATCAATGACGATATCCATATTACTTCGCCATTTTCCGTAGTTTGTTGCTCACTTCTCTACTCGTTTCTTTTCCCATTCTTAAGGCATCAGCTTCAGTAAGTTTGCTCTTCTCTTTGAATTTTTTTAAGAATTCCATATCTTCTATCTTCTGCATGAAAGCTTGTCTCGCTACTTCAGACCAGTTCATCTCTGGAAAAGAGTCCATTTTCTTTTTCATTTCGTCTGGAACTGCTAATGTTAGTGTGGTCATTTTGGATTACCTCTTTTTATGTGTATTTAATTATATTATGTGTAAATATATAAAGCTTTCGGTTTCTTATAAATTTTATAATTCACTTTTAATTCTTTTAAACATCTCTGGCCATTCTTTTCTAAAAACTTTCTTCTCAAACATCAAGGCATCTTTAAATCCTCTTCTCTTAAGTTCTTTATTTACAATACCACCTTGATGAGGATATCTAAATTTTCTTTCTAACGGTGAATGAAATCCATGAGAATAGTGAACAAGTTCATGAGCAATTGTTAAATCAACAATATATTGAGGAACATCTTCATTTTTAAATAAAGAATTAACAACAACCTCCGTATCCTTACCTTTAAGTCTAATGTGTCCAAATTTAGTCTTCCATTTTCCTTTAAATTTAATATTAACTCTATTTAACATAGGAACATCCATAAATTTTAATTGCCATATCTCTAACATGCGTTCTCTTAACCATTTATCATCCCTCATAAATTAAAAAATAGTTATTTATATTTAAAGTTATTCTTTAAATAAAGTATTTGGTGGAAATCTCTCAATTAACTCTACAGAAGAACTCTTTACCAAAAATCTTGAATTTTCTTCTAAATATTTTAAAAACTCTTCCAACTCTTTAACTTCTTGCTCTTCAAACAAATCTTTCATAACCTCTTCTTTAAATAATTGTGCGTAACTCGAATGCTCAAAATCAGGCAGTTTCTTTGTTAGTTCTTCATCAATCTTATTACTAATCTCGTCATTAATTTCATGAAATTGTTTCATAACCTTTTCATCCCTTACCTCATAAATTAACTTATTTCTTTTAGAATTTCCGAAAATTGCCCTAACATTTCCTATTCTTCCAAGCCTATAATGATTTTTATCTGTAATTTGAATTCTATCATCAATATAAACCATTCCACCTGACTTCATTAAACCGTGATTATCCTCATGTTTCATTTTTAAATCTAAAGTATATAACCATGCTCTATAACTTCTTTTATCTTCACCAATCATGGTCAGAATTAGATAATCTCTGTTAAATACAGATTGAAAACCGTGTTGAATTCCTATAACCACCCCTTCTTTTCCTTCCAATGGATTTTTTTTATTTTCTCCAGCCCAACGAGAATTTCCTATAACTTTATCACCAATGTAGATTAATGGAAAATTATTTTCAAATCTGCTCTTTAGATATTCTAGATCTCTTAAACGCTCAAATTTATCAATCATATTATAAAAAAAGAAGAAAAGTATATAAATTTAATCTCTTTTGAATTGAGAGATCTCTTGTAACAATTCAACATTACCCATAAACATAGCTCTGCAGCAATATCTTTCTAATCCTAATTCAGTCATAACCTTTCCAGGATCTTCTCCTTTAGCTACTCTTTCTTTATAGCTAGCCCATAGATGAGCTACGGGTTTGCCGCAACTCCAGCACCTTATATTAATTATAATTTTAATCAATCCTCCATTAACGATATGATTTTCCTACTTTTGCTCTTGCTTTACTATGAGTATTTGGTTTTCTGCTTTCTCTTTGTCTTACATCTGCAACTAACATCTGCCTATCATATTCTAAATAATTTTTCTCTAAACTTTTACTTCCTGTATATTGAACTAAACCACGTGCAATTGCTAATCTTGCAGCTTCAGCTTGTCCTTGAAAACCTCCGCCTCTAACATCAACTTGAATATTCACTTTCTTAACAACATCATCCCCGGCTATTACTAATGGCTCTGTAATCTTCATTTTAGAAAAAAATGGATTATGGTGTTCTAATAAATTTGAATTAATTCTTATTATTCCCTTTCCGGGTTTTATAGTAGCTCTGGCTATTGCTTTTCTTCTCTTCCCCGAAACATGAACTACTTTTGTCATTTTCTTAAATTATAATCCTCTAAAAAACCATCTATTTCTCTCAATTTAAATAACTTTCTATGCCTTTCCAAGACAGAATAAAACTCGTTTAAACCAAGGTATTCTGTATGTGTAAAAAAAGTTCCTGTGCTAAAATGAAGATAATTATTCCTTATTGCAGCCATCCCTTTTTTCAAATATTCAATAATAACTTTTTTTGGAGTATTTTCCTGATTCAATAAAGCTAATGCTTCTAAATCAGTGACAAAACCTATGTCGTGCTTTAGAAGTTTAACACCCTCATTAATATTTTTCTTTAGTTTGCGAAGATCTCTAGAATGTTTATCCATCTTATTTATTTCCAAGGAATTTTGTTACATCTTTAATATAAACATACCTTAAATTCTTAAGTTTATCAACATGAGCATTTTCTAATGTTATTGGTTTTTCTTTTAAATTGCTAGGAATTCCGATATGGCAGTAAATATTTTTATATGCTAGTCTTCCCCTGTTTCTCTTCCATGGTAGCATTCCTCTTATAACTCTTCTAACAAACATGTCTGGCATCTTATATACCCTTGGTTTCTTTGACATATCTGTAGGACTTGATCTTGATTTAAATTTTTCAAAAACTTGCTTTCTGCTTCCAGTTACAACACTCTTTTCACAATTAACTATTTCTATTTTTTCTCCAAGTAAAGCTTGCTTAGCTGCATAACTAGCTAATCTTCCTAATATTAAATTTTCAGCATTTATTATCATTTTATCCTATAATTCTTACTTTCTTACCTTTTGGATTTTCTTTCATTAATTCATTTATTGTAATTGCCTTACCTAATTTGTTTATCTTATCTTTAGCTTCTTTTGAAAATCTGTAAGCAGCAACTGTAATTTTTTTATCTAAATTTCCTAAACTTAAGACTTTTCCTGGTACTAATGCTATTTCATGATCTTTAATTGTTTTATTTATCTTATATAAATTAACTTCTCTTCTTGATCTTGTTGCTTTGCTTAAATCAAATGCAATTCTTTTCCATAAATTAACCTTTTCATTGCTAGCTAATTTATTTAATGAAATTATTAGTTTCTTTAATTCTGTTGTTTGTGGTCCTGTGCGTTTTACCATTTTAGAACTTATTTAAGTGTTTAAAAATTGTTTAAAAGCTTTACTATTTTAAGAAATCTTAAGATTTTATAATCTTTGTCTTGCAATAAACAGCTCTTTCTGTATTTGCTGTTTCAACAACTCCAAATTCACATTCAATATTTGAAGGATAAATTGTATTTTTAAATTTCTGCGATTCCCCCTGGTTTAATATAAATCTTTGTAATGTTAAGGATTTATAGCTTTCATCACATTTTAAAGTAGGTGCATAATTTGAAGAACCAAGGGCAACTTGTTTAACCTCAAACTCAATCTCTCTGCTTGCTTCATTAACGTTAAACTTCACATTAGGACAGATAACTTCTACTGCACCATTTGAAGCCATATTGTTTTCTAGCTCTTGTACAACCTCGTTTTCTCCATTGTCACAAACTCCATTATCATTTTGATCTAGACAACAGCTTCCATCAAAAGAAATATATGGTTTTTCACAAGTTATTTGTTCTTGCTTGTTTATTGTACAACCGCTTATTATTACAACTAAAACTAATAACAAAATAAACCCCCTTTTCATATAAATAAATCAAAGTTTTTAATATATAAATTTATTGGTATGTGGGGCTCTGTCCTAAGTCTCTAAAATAAGGTGAAGACCCATAATTATATCCACCAATTTTATTAGTAAGCTCGACTAGAACCAGCAATTTATTTCAATTAATATTGGTGTTTATATATTTAATCTATTTACTTGTGCAAGTCTTTCTCCTAATGAAGATAGACTAAATCTTTCGACTAGGTGCTCAAATATAGTCCCTTTAATTGAAGTTATTGCTATCCCTTCTCTTGCTGAAAATCCACCCACACTTCTTAACTTGCCATTAATATTGGGATACAGTTGTGGAAAATTGATAATGTACCATTTTAAATACTTTTCAAAATCTGTTATGCCTGGTGGGCAATATATTGAAGCATTTATGAAATCACTTAAATATTTATCTGATATACCTCGATTAGTACCAAAATACTTACGCGAACATGCACCACATAAATAGAATTTTCTATAGAATTTTCTCTTCCAGTATCCTTCAGATACTACTTTGATTTTATACGCGCTCTGATGCCCAATTTTATGTTCACCCCCCTCAGCATAATATACAAAACATTTCTTTTTAGATTCTAAAGGGCCGGGATGTACCACTAAACCAATAAAATTTGTTCTGTCTCCGAATTGTATTTCTTCAAATCTTTTTTCTAATTCTTTAGTTTCATTTTCACATTTAGATTTTATCTTTTCCCACTCATCTACCATATATGTAAGTGTTCCTTTTATTTCTGAATAAGCCTTTTCAAACAAATCATGTTTTTTCTTTTTAGTATCATAATTTACTAAATCATCAATAGAGTCTGCTTGACTTATTGTTTGTCGTATCGATGAAGTGTTTAATACTAAATAATTTTCAAAAACACCTAAAACATCTTCCATTTTTTCTTTATCGGTTTTTATTCTATCCCTAAACCTTTCTTGATTCAGTCTTATTGCTTGCTCTGCAATCGATACAGCAATATTTGCACGAACAATACTATGCTGACAATCTATTATGTCTCGAGATTCTTTAAGTGTTGAAGAAGCCCTATCAATTATTTCCATTGCTTTTTCTGTATTTTCTTTTGCATAATCTGTCGTATGCCAAGAATTCATTTCCCCTATTTTCTTTCTCGCATTAATTAATGCGGCGTTTCCTTTTTCCCTATAAGTTTCAACTAATTCTTTAAAATAGTCATTAACATACACTCTCACAGGATCAAAAATTGGATCTGTAAGTACTTTTCTAAAATAACCTTTATTAGCTGCAATTGCTTTGCTAAGATTTTCAATAACTAAATCTGGTTTTCTAAGTTGGGCGTTAATAGCAGCTATTTGATAATGTGCCTCTGAATTTAAAGGATTAACGCTTAAAGCTTGCTTTGTAGCATCGATTGCTTCATCCATTTTTCCAATACTCGCAAGTGTAAACCCCTCAAAATAGAAGCATTCTGATTGTAGTCTACCAGAAATTGGCCCACTATATCTTGCAGCTTTTTGAAAATTATCAAGCGCTTTTGGTAGATTTACAAGACCTTGTTCTGATGAATAAAGATGTCCCAAAAACTTGTATGTTATTGGGTCGAGAGAGTAAACTCCTTTGCTTTTTTCAAAATTTTCAATAGCTTCTTCTAATAAATCGTTATTTAGACAATATATCCCCCAATCCTTAAACTCCTCTGCTTGGGTCTGCATCGGTTTCTTAAGTCTTTCATGTACACTTTGAAGGATACAAATGGTTTCTCCCATATAATATTCGAAATCAGATCTTAAATCTTCAACACTTATGACCACATTATTAATACTGTCTTTAATACCTTCTCCAACTTCTATAACTCTTTGTTCTAAACTTTTAATGTCAGAAGAAATTATATCGCCAAGTTCATTAATTGATACACCAATTTGATCTCCGATAAATTCTGTGGTCCTGTCAAGAGCATCTACCACCCTTTTAACACTACCTGAAGAATCATAATATTGTTGATAAACCTCTTCTTTTGGGTAACGTATTTTTATTATGTCTTTGGTTTTAATTTCTTTTCCTATATTTTTGGCTAGATTTCTGAAACTTGTTCTAAAATTATATTCAGTTAAGTGTTGATCCCAAGCATTGGGCCATATTATATCTCTTACCATTTTAACCCCAAGTTGATAAATGTTAAAAGTATATAACCTTTTTGTTTGTTACTATTTTAAAAAAGTAGGTATGCGGGAAACAGGACTCGAACCTGCGTAGGCACTAAGCCACATGGTTTCTACTTCACAGCCTTAGCCATGCTCGTTTGACCGCTCCGACATTCCCGCTTAAATAATTTAAAGAATTAACCTTATTTAAACATTTTTAAATACATTTAAATATTTTTTGTTATCCTATTTTAATGCGTGTTGTAAAAGAGGGAGATTGGCAATATCAAGTTATTTTTAATAGATTAAAAGATGTAGATCTCACTCTTCTTCCAAATTTTCCATTATTTACAGAAAAAATTTCTGAAGGTTTTAACTTAAGTGTTTTAGTTGATAGATTTCACCCCGAAAGATTTACTTCTAAATCTGGTGTCGAAGTTCTACTTAAAACAAAACCCTTTAGCTTAGAAGTACTTGGTGATAAGCTTAGATATACAACCAAGACATTATTACTAAAATTATTTTTATTACATCCTATTGAAAAATATATTAATATAAGATATCCAATCAAGTACATTGATAAAGAATACCAACTAGAAATACTTTCTAAAAAATATCCTGGAAATTATGTAATGATTAATTTAGAATAATTATTTCGCCTTTTTTAACTTACTTTCAAACTCAGTTAATTTGTCATTAAACACATCTAACGCTTTTAATAACATCTCTTTGCAAGACAATTGCCCCCAAGATTCAATATAAAAAATAAAATCTTCATCACTGTTTTTAACTTCAACATTATTTTCTTCTAAAATTTCTTCATGTCTTTCATTCCAGTTATTTAAATCATTTATCTCTATCTTACTGCCTTTAACTGTAATAAAATTTTTTAACTCCTCACTTACTTTTTTTACGTTTGAATTATTTATTACAATAATCTGAGGATATCCTCTGTAATATGCTAATCCTGGATTAAATTTCATATGTGTTTTTCCTTTTCCAAGAATAGCTGTTGCTTCTAATTCTATTTTTTGTTTTTTATTTAGCTCAACAATAGGCATCTCTGGGTAAACTGGAATTGCCTTTGGATCTGTGCTTTTTAATTGAGATGCATAGACCATTCCGTCTTCTGCAACTAAAGTTAATTTTAATTCACATAGAGCGCATCCCTTCCCTTTGCATTTACACTCTTCTTTTGTATTATAACTTTTTAAATCAGTTTTTATTGGTATTAATCCAAGCCTATGTGCAAGAATTTCATCATATAATGCAGAAGTGTTTTTTTGAAATTCAACTTCATCTATTGCTAATACAGGAACCTCTGCTATAATTGTTCTACGTAAAGCATTAGTTAACGGAGGATTTATTCCTTTTATCAAAAAGCTAAGCTTGTTATCTTTATTGTTTAGAACTTGTATTTCCATTTTATCTTAATCAATAATGTTAAAATTGGGTTTTTAAAGCTTGCTATGACAAAATTTTATATTTCTTTTTAACATTTTTAATAAATTCCCTTATATCTTTTTCTAATTCCTTTGTAATCGATTTAAATACAATTTCATTGTCTATATCACCATACTGATGAGAGATTATGTTCTTCATGCCTTTTGCTTTCTTTAATTTTATTGCTAAATTATTTTCAATAATACTATTCTTTATTAAAATGTTGAATGCATCAGAATCATCATTTGGGATTTCAAATTTTTTGTCTTTTATTATTAAAAAGGCCAAATCAGTTACAGCTTCCAATATTTTTTTAAAATATCTCTCACATGCAGCTTTCTTTTCTATATTTGACTCATACTCCCTTAATGAACTTGGAATTATTCCCTTAAATTCATCCAAAAATTTGTTAATCTCCTCAATTTTATCTTTTATCCTATTCATATTTTAATCCCAAATATTTTTTTCATTCTAATAAAGAAATCATCATCTTTTAAATATCTTATGGAAAATTTAATATTATCAAATTTATTTACTTTATAAAGAATCTTATGATTTTTTGAAATCTCTTTCTTTACTTTCATCGGCAGTATATTAAAAACCTGAATGTCAACTTTTTCAGAGGTATTTCCTGATATCCTTATCCTGAATGAAGTTGCTTCCTTTAATGTTATCTCCTTAAATACAACACAAATATCAATATCTGATTTTTTTGTAAAACTCTTATCTGCGAAAGAGCCAAAGAGAAATATTGAGATTATACTATCTTTTAATTCATCTTCAAGTATTATTTTAACTGTTTCATTAATTATTTTCTTATTATCCTGGTTTTTTTTTAAATCAAATTCATTTTTATAGTTATTAGCCTCCCTTATAAATTCAAACTTTGGTCTTATGTCTCTGCTTAGTCTATTTCTTTCTGATTGTGTTAAAGTTAGACCCCCTAGTTGTTTGAAAATGATCTCTAGTTCTTTCTCACCAAATATCTTTCTTACGTTTTCATTGTTTTTCAAAAATTCAATTAATCTCATCTTATAAACTAACCTTTATTTAGGTTATTATAACCTAAATAAAGGTTATATATAAATCTTTCATTTTTAGATTTAGATGAAGCGAGGTTTATATTATCAATTACAAAATTTAGTTTATTGTCTTTATTTTCACTAGACACGGCGACCTCTCCTTTTATGTGCTATACGACATCCCCCGTGTGCTATCTTTGTAACATCTTCTATTAATCCTATTTTAAATCCTGCTCTAGAAAATGTTTTAATTGCAGCTTGTGCTCCAGCTCCTGGATTATGAGGACCTTCATGTCCGCCTGGAGCTCTAACTTTAATATGCAAAGCATTTATTCCATGTTCTTTAGCCTGCTCAGCTGCTTTTTTTGCAGCACCCATTGCAGCTGTTGGACTTCCTTCTAACCTATGTGCTTTGACAATCATTCCTCCAGTTGCTCTTCCAAATGTTTCTGCACCTGTTAAATCTGAGATTGTGATTAAAGTATTATTATAACTAGCATAAATGTGAACAATTCCCCATTTTAATTTATCTTGTCTAATCATCTTTCTTTAACATCTCTTTTAATTTCCTTTTTAACTTCAACTTTTTCCTTAATTACCCTTTCTGGGTGTTCTTTGTTGCTTAAACTAGAATCTGCAACAAAATCTATATCATTTTCTTCCTCAAGTTTAACTAAGTAGCTTGGAGAATTAACTCTTTGCCCCCTTATAGCTATGTTTCCATGAGATATAAACTGCCTTGCTTGTTTTACTGTTTTGGATAATTTTTTCTTATAGACTAATGTTTGTAATCTTCTATCTAAGATATCTTTTAATGTTAAACCAAGAACATTATCTAGATCTGCTTCTTTGCTTAATAAATTTAATTTTGATAACCTTGAAAATAATTGTTTTTTTTCAATTTGAGATTGCTCTGTTTTTTCTGCGATAAGATTTTTAGCTTGCTTTGTAAACCTTCTCGATAATGATTGGGCTTTGTATATTTCTCGTTTATTTTTTAAACCATATTCTTCTACAAGCATTTTTTCAGAAGCTATTCTTGCACCTTGCCATGGATGTCTAGGCGGACTATACTTTTTTCTTAATTTTTTTGGATCCCCCATTCTTTATAAACCCACCATCTTTAATTGTCTATCGTATTCAATATATTCTTGAGAACCAGAACCTTTAGAATAATTTGTTGAAATTGAATCCCGTATAACCATTTCTTTCAGTGGATTGCCTTTTGGAGCAACTAAATATGAGCTAACATTTATCTCTACTTCTGATTTTCTTACTGCAATTAATCTTACACCAGTTTTATCTCTATCAGCATATAACACCAGCCCCTTATCATCTTGGTCTGCTGATTCAACATGAATTATCTCTACAATATCTCCCTTTACTATGCCTTCTAAGCTTGATTGACCTTTTTCTATTTTTTTGAGATTATCTGTTTTTAATTCCATTCTTTATTTATTCCTTTTTCTTTCCTTTCTCAGCTGACTTTTGAGCAGATGCAGCTGCTTTTCTCTGAACTCCTACACTAATTCCTGTTCTGAAATGAGATCTAGTTCTTTGTCCTCTTACAGGCTGGCCCCATGCATGTCTCATTCCTTTGTATGATTTTAATTTCTTCAATCTCTTAATATCAAATTCTTTGCTAAATCCTAAGTTAGCTCCTGTTAAATGTAAATTCTTTCCAGTATCATAATCTTTTCTTCTGTTTAATATCCAAGCTGGCAATGAGTCTGGATTTTTCATTAACCCCTCAATCTTTTTAACTTCATCATCACTTAAACTTCCTATTTTACGGCTTCCATCTAAATTTAGATTATTGCATAATGCATTTGCTATCATAAAATTAATTCCTTTGATTCTTATTAAACCACGAAAAACAGCTGTAGTTCCAATTATATCTGTGTTTGAAATTCTTACTATTCCTCTTAACTTCTCTTCCATCTTGATAAAGTTCTTAATAATTCCTTTATAAATCTAACGCTTAATCAGATTGGATAGCTTTATTAATTTTCTTAATATCTTTTTATTTTTATGGATAATGAAACAGATTTAACTAATAAATTAAAATTTCTCTTTGGACTGTACAAAGAATATGGCGAAAATGCAAATCTAGATGTTGATAAAAGGTTTGATATAATAATAAACTATGTTAGGAATTTTAATAGACATTCTTATGAACTTAATAATTTAATTTTGCACAAACCTCATTCTAATGGAAATATAATTTACGAAAGAGCTTTAAAAATAAATTTAGATAGATTAACTGAGGAATTTCCAACTCCAAATTCTAAGAAAGATGATATTAATAGACTGCTTTTATTAGAGGAGTTATTATACGAAGAATTAAATAAATTTATGGGTAGTTTATTGATTAGTAAATAAACAATATTTATCTTCTTTTTTTAACTCTATTAAAATTCTCTTGGCAACTACTTTTTCAGGATCTGGAATTAGTTTTACTCTTGTTTTTATGTCATTAAAATCTTTAAATAGCTCTTCTTTTCGTTTTTCAAGAATCTCCATCATGTGTTTTTTTCCAATTCCTGGAAGTAATTCAAGTTGATGCCTTCTTGTATTTATTGGACCTGCTTTATTAAAGAATTCCATGAAGATTGTATCATTTTTCTTAACTAAAGCTTCAATTACAAAATTAAGTTCTTCTTTTGCTGTCTCAGTTAATCTTTCATATTCTATTTTTCCATAAATATGGTGAATCTTATCTCTTTTACCCTCACCAATATAAACTTCTTCATGAGGTTGTAAGAAATTGCCTTTTTTTGGAACTAATTCAAGCAATACAAAATGATCTCTACCAAGAGCTTGCGCTATCGGAGTTTTTAAATGTCCTGGCTTGCTGTCGAACGGATGCCCATTTGGCAAAAAGTCTAGGACTACAACGTATTCTTCTTTTGCTTGCTGTCTGATCATATTGGTATATTAACATTTTATTTTATTGTGTCTAAGATTCTTTGCAAATCTTCCTGTTTGATTGTTATGTTTTCTGCTGAAAATATTAATTTTAAACTATCCATATCTTTTGGAACTACATCTATGATTTTTATTATATGCTTATCCTTTAACCTTGGTATTTTTAAATTTGTAACTTCGTCTTTAAGTTTTAAAGCTTCTTTTTCTTTTAATTTGACAAATTTATTTAGATAATCCTGGGTTTTCTGAGCTCTTTCATTTAACTCTTTATCTCTTTTTTTAATATCTTCTAGTTTACCCTTCAATTCAGCCATTGTCAATGGAGTTTCATTTAAAACTTCTAAGTTTGTCATTTTAAGTAATTATCCCCCCTTTAAGTGAATTGGATGTACTATTAAAATCTTGTCTTTTCCACCATCATTTATCAAAACTTTATATGATCTTCCTTGTTTTCCTAATATTGTTCCTGGCTTAGCATGAAATCTTGGGAAATACATTCCTTTTTGTATTGCTGGTTCTGCTTTTAATAATACTTTGTCATCAACTTTAAACTCTTGCAAGTAGTTAGCTATTGATATTTTTCCTTTATCTCTATGATTCTTGCGTAACTTGCTTCTTGTTTTTCTTCTAAATCCGCCTAAACGTTTTGTCATTTTTAATCTCAAGAATAATGTAAAATTTTAATTTATAAAGTTAATGTTTTTAAGTTTATTCATCCTATCTATATTAATGACTAGTAAATTAAAGGATATCATCTGGTGGAGTCCGACCAAAATAAAGGTAGCTCAATCTTGTTTAAAGAAATATTACTTCGAATATATATTAAGGGATAAAATCCCCATTCCTTCTTATTTTGCTTCAGGAATATTTTTACATAAAAGGATGGAGAGTTTGTATAAAGGTAACTTTGGTAATTTAGAACTTGCATTTAAATCTGCAGAATCATTTTATAAACAATCTCGCGCAATCTGGATAAGAAAGATAATAAAAGAAGGAGAAATCCAAGGCAAAAAAATAGCTTGGAAGAATAAAGATGAACCCTGGGAATTAATTGGATTAATAAAACAAATTTGTTATCAAGCTTATCAAAGAGGTCTAGAAGAAGGCCCTCCTCTTGGCACAGAAATTCCAATAAAATTTGAATTTAATGGTAATTTCTTTAATTTAAGAATAGATGAAGTTAGAAAAGGAGCTGTGATTAGAGATCATAAAACAGGAAAATGGTCTGAGAGTGATTTTGAGTTAGGTTATTTAACACAATTAACAATGTACGCTCTTGCGATTAGTTGTAAAGCACATAAAGATGAAGCGTTCTCTAAGGTTTTTGGAATAAGCAATCCTGAAGAGCTAGGGGGTAATAAATATATCATTAGCCCAGAAGTTGAAACACAATATTATCATATGAGGTCTGGAAATATAAGTAAAACAAGAAGAACAGATCAACATTATTATGAGTTAAAAGAAAGTTTAGATGATCTTGAATCTAGAATTAGATCTGGGTTGTTCCCAGTAAACAGGCAAGAATGTGGAAGATGTATTCATCAAAAGGTGTGTGATCAAAATAGTTCAGCCGTAATTTATCCTAAAATAGAAAATGCACAATTAAATCTTTTTCCAGTCATAAAAAGAACAAAAGAAAGAACAAAACAAATACCTCTAAGATTCTACAAAGCTAGAAAAGTTTAACGGTTAACTAATTTCTTCTAAGATTTTGGCTAAGGCCTTATCTAATGCAAAGAATAAGTTAAAATCAACTACCTCAGAATTATGTGGTAAACCATTTACTATTGCCTTGGCTTGTAGCTCGTATTTAGTTGCATGTACTGATTTAAGATGCAAACTTAAACTTTCAAACTTATTATTTTTTTCCTGCATTTTTTTAACATAAGTTCCTGTTATCTTTTTAATTACAATCATCTTAGCAGGCTCTAGATCTTTAAAACCAGCTAAAGAAATATTTCCACCAAGCTGCATCAAGTCATCCATATAACTGATAAGCTTAAGTTAAATAAAAAGCTTTCTATTTAATGGGTATTATTATTTTTGGATTTAGAAATAAAAATTTCTTATGCATCTCCAGTATTCTAAAAAATCCTTTGTAACCAAAAGCTCTGGACCCAACCCACTCTTGGTTATATGGCCTATCAAAACATACTGGAAATGAACTTTTTTCCTTTAAAACCTTTTCTAGATTAACGAGGATCATCATCTAATAAGTAACTTCCTTTAACTGTACTTTTATCGTCTACAAATTTAAGTTCTCCTTGAAATTCAAGTCTATGTTTCTCAAACCAGTATTTTGTATATTTTACTGCCTTCTCACTTGGTTGCTTAGTAACAATATGGACTATTGAATTATTGTTTAATCTTCTTAAAAATTCTCTTGCACCAGGATATAGCGCTGCTTGCGTAAATATTTCTTCAGCATGCACATCCTTAAAAAAAGGATAAATCTCATTTCCTATTGGAAAATTATCTCCAAGAATGTATGATTTAAATTCAGGACTAACTTTTTTATCAGGATGCTCTCTATTATAAACCTCTGTTAATTTCCCAGTAAAATCCCTTAATACACCATCGCAATCAATTAAATAAACTAATTTAGTCATAGAAACTAATTAATAAAAAAATTTATAAATCTAATTATAAAAATTTCTATCTAAGATCTTTAAAAAATTCGTAAAAGATATTTAGATTAACGATAAAATCTGATTCTCTTAGATTGTTTGCCCTATACCAATCAAGTTTAATTCTTGAAGAAATATGTTTTCCATTATCAAATACATGTGCAACATAAGGCAACTTTCCATATTTTATAACCTTCTCAACATTGACTATCTTTAAATCTGCAAATGGATTTAATATTTTTCCAACTTCTTCTGATAATTCTATAACTCTTTCTTGAGTAGAAGATTCTCCCCCGGGGTATAAATATCCTTCAAAATTACACCCATTAAAAAGGTCAAAAAGTTGTATGAATGAGGTTTTAGTTTCGTATCTATGAATAGTCGATTTACAAAATGGGGTATTTCTTGGGAATATCAATGGAAGTTTTTTTTCTAACAACCTGTTTCCTATACTTACATTAACACTTTCTACAGGTGTTCTAATCTTTTCTAAATTATAATAAAAATCTTCGTTAATCCCCTCTAAAGTTCCATCTAAATAGGCTTTAATTAAAAACGCACTAACCTCTATTCTTTCCATTCTAATTTAATTCTTTGCTCATATAAACACCATCTTTATTATAACCTAAACTTTTATAATACTCTCTAACTCCAACACCAGAGATAACTAATAATTTTTTAATATTATAATTTTCTTTAGCAATTTTTTCAGCTTCTTGCATTAATCTTTTACCTAAACCTTTGTGTTGTATATCTCCTTGATTTTCTAAAGCAGTTGCTTGCCCATAAACATGTAATTCCCTTATTCCCGCGCTATCTTTTGTTATTTCTGGTCTAAAAGGTTTATATGGAATTCTTAATCTTAAAAATCCAAGTAAAATATCATTCTTTGTATCCTCTGCAGATATGAAAATCTCCTTACCTTTGCTTGCTTCATATTCCTCATGTTTAATTTTAATATCTTCCCAAGAAATTAATTTTTCACGAGGTTCTCTGCACCTTATGCAATTGCATTTAATATTTTTTATTTTTGCTAAATCCCCAACATATTGCCTTAAGTTAGTTCTATTAACTCCAGCACTAGTAACTTTTGTAGGAATATCTCTTTGAATTCTCATTATCCTGCAATACCTTGGAATATATCTCTTAGCTTCTGTAATGATATCGGCAGCTTCTTCTAATGTAATCGGAATAAATTTGCCGAGTTTCCACAATCCATGTAATCCAGTTCCTGGCATAACTAAGCAAGGATATATTTTTAATGAATCTGGTTTATAATCTTCATTCTCAAATAATTCTTTAAACATTTCAATATCTTTTTCTCTTGTTGACATTGGTAAACCCGGCATCATATGATATGTAACCTTGAGAAAAGAATCTTTCACTAATCTTGTAGCTTCTACTGTATCTTCTATAGTATGACCCCTATTAACAAATTTTAATATTTCATTATGTAAACTTTGAGCACCAATTTCAATTCTTGTAGTCCCTAATCTTAATAATTCATTAATATGCTCTTCTTTTCCATAATCTGGTTTTGTTTCTATGCATAATGCAACTATTCTGCATTTCGAGGTTTCATTTTTTAATTTCTCTTCTTCTAAATCGCAATTATCCTTAACCTTAATCAATTTTTCTTGAACTCTTCTTACTCTATCTAAGTTTTTAAAATCCCCATGTAATTCAAAAAATTCTTTAAATTTATCAAACTGGAATTTATTATTAATAAAAAATAATTTGCTGAAATCATTAAATGCCTTGTATGTAAATTTGATAAACTCCTCGATGTAATCTTTTGGAGAAGATAAAAATGTTCCAGACATTATAATAACTTCACATTTTTCAAAATTGTGATTTAATAAAGAATATTGTTCTAGTCTGTTAAAAACCTGTAAATAAGGATCAAAATTATTTCTTATTGCTCTCATTGATGCAGGCTCATTTCCAGTATAACTTTGAGGAACATCACCAAAATAACTTCCCGGCCCTCCTGGACAAAAAGTGCAAACTCCATGAGTACATCGCATAGGTTTAGTCATTATTGCTACTGGTGTTACTCCAGATATAGTTCTAGAAGGTTTTGACTTAATATTGCTCAATGGATTTTGAATTAGTAATTCTGTATTCTTAGGAATTTTAGATAAATGATATTTTCTTGCTATAGTAATCTTCGCTTTATCCAAATCTTCTTTACTTTCTAATATTTCTTTATAAGCTTGTTTTTGATCCATTTTTGAGTATATTAACGATTTCTTTAGCAATCTTTTTCGCCCAGTTTTCATTTGAAAAACTGGCAAATAATATATAACATTTAACTAACTTACATTCATCAACAATTTCCTTTATATGTTTAACGTTTTCCCAACAATTATTTAAAATTACAAAACCTATTTTCTTATCCAAATTTAAAAATTTATCTGTGACACAATCTCTATAAATATCAAAACTAAAATATTTATCAGAGAGTTTATTTATGCCTGCAGCAATCAACATATTTAAGCATAGAACAATAATCTTTCCATCAGAAACAGAACAAAATCCTTTATTGATTGTAATTGATAACAAAGAAGTCGCTGATTCTTTTCTTACACAATTTAATTTGTTATGGAATATTGCAAAACTTTAAATAATTTGGTCTGTCCAAAATTCAAAAAAGCTAAAGTCTATTTTTTCTTTATTTAAAAAATTTATTATTTTTTGTGAATGTTCAATAGGTAAAATAAAAGATAAGGGAGAAAGTTTTTTTCCATTTAAATTTTCTAGAGTTCCTTTTTTAGAATAAGTCTTTTCTTCCCTTCCGAATAAGTTCCTTATTATCCTATTCCTTTTTGTAATGTCTTTGATTGGCTTTATATTAAAATAAGTAAATCCGATAATTTTCTCAGGTACACCTTTATATTTTCCATATAACACGATTCCCTCGCTAATTATACTTCTTTTTAATTTCCACTCATCTAATTTTCCTGTTTCTACTTTAATTGGATTTGTTATACCCTTTAATTGCCATATTTCAGCTGTCTTTGATTTATAAAATTTCTCTAATTCTTTTTTAATCTCATTAGATATCATCTTTTCTTTAGATTTTTCTTTTATATTAAAAAACAAATCTATATCACTTGTCTTATCTGCTTCTTGTCTTGCTACCGAACCAAAGAGTATAATTTCATCTACTTCTATCTTTGGTAAGACAATGGCCACAAAAGATGTAGCATATCCAATTAAATCCTTATAATTCAAATCTTTCATTTTCAAACAATTCATTAAAAATTTCTTTTAATTTTAAAAAAGTATTGATGACCTTTTTAATTTGTTCTTGTTCTGGTTTTCCGTACATTAAAGAATTTCTTTCTTCTTCTAAATTATATATTAATTCATAAATTTCTGCCTTTCTTGGGAAGTCTAAAGGAAGTTTTCTTTCTATTAGAGCTTCTTTTTTCTGCTCAATTTTAGGCCTTTTAAACCAATCATGTTTTATAACCTTTCCAATGGAAAGTTTATTGATAATATGTAAATATAGTTCAAGAAACTGAATAGAACAGGCAGAACAATGAAAGCCGATTGTTATTGGTTTTTTCTCTATACCCTCATTGATAGCATCATCTATCTCATCTAGATGTTCTTTTATTTTCTTTTTGTGCTCCTCTATTGACGTCATTTCAGGTAGATTTTATACCAAAATTCGGTATATTTTAATCCTTATAAATCTTTCGGTAAATTTTATACCAAAATTCAGTATAATTTATACCAATTTATTTGATGTTTGTAAATTGGTTCTCCAAATTCCTAAAATTTATCATTAAACATTTGCAAAAGTTTAAATAATAAAAAACTAGGTTAATTTTATGCCTAAAAAAAATCAGAACATGGTAAAATATAAAGAACAAGTTTCTGTATGGAAAAGAGGCTTTGCATTTATCATAGACATCATTATAATACAATTTCTAATTAATTTAAGTTTTAACAAAATTCTTGAAGATAGTTTCGGAAGTGATAAATCTCTAATTGAATTATTTAACACTGGAATTGAGAATTATTCAACTTTACAGCCAAAATTACTTTTAATCTCAATTGTAACAGCTATCGCGGCTTTGATCTATTTTACCTTAATGGAGTTTAAGCTTAGACAAACTCTTGGAAAGATGTTATTTAAAATAAAAGTTGTTCAATATACTAAAAAATTAGATTTTTTGCAAGTTTTACTAAGAAACATTCCAAAAGCTTTATTCTTTGTTAATTATACGATTTGGGTTTTCTTGATAGATATCCTCTATTACAGCTTTACAAGGAAAAGATTGTTTGATAAAATTGCAAAAACAGACGTTGAAAAGACTTAAAATGTTTTCCTATTAAATATAAACTATGATACTAGACCAATTTCATCCAGAACAATTATTTAAATTAGAACGTAGAGTTTATGTGGTTGATGTTTTAGATAAGTGTTTAGAGGAACTTATATCTGGATTAAAAGAAGCAACTAAAAGAAAAATTGATATAAAAATAGATGGAGGTCCAGTAAAATATGACCCAAACGCATTTTTGCTAGTTAAAGATGATTTTTTTGATTATGAAAAAGATCAAGAATATGTTGATTATTGTGGAAACATCGAAATTACTGCAGATTGTGTCTCAGTATTAGGAAGAATAATCGGTAAGGGTTTGATTACCTTGCAACCAAGAACCATTGGAACTATCTTTATTCCAAATACTGGAAAACCAGGAGTAATCATCAAAAACTTAGATTGGCTAACAATCGAACCATCCTTTATTTATAGGACTCTTGATAAATATGGGTTGAGGTTAGATTATTAAATTGTTTAATTAAAAAACTATTTAAAATACAGATTCTTTGTTATTTTATGCCAGTAAACGCAACATATGAGTATGGAAAAGCAGAGGACGAATTTAATAAGGCCGCAACAGTTCAAGAAAAGTTAGTAGCATTAAAAAAAATGTATGCTACAATGCCCCGCCACAAAGGTTCAGAAGGTTTACAAAAAGAGATTAAAAATAAAATAGCCAAATACAAGTCCTTATTAGATAAGGAGAAAAAACAAAAAAAAGGTTCTGGAAAATCATTAAGCATTAAAAAAGAAGGTGCAGCTACGATATGTATTATTGGAATGACTAATTCTGGAAAATCCACATTATTAAATAAACTAACAAAAGCTAATGTTGAAGTTGCTCCTTATCCATTCACAACTAAAAAACCAGGAATAGGAACATTAGACTATTATGGAATTAAAATACAACTTATTGAGATTCCGGCTATTGTGAAAAATTTTGAGATATCTGAACATGGACCAAGTATGCTTGCTATAATGAGACAAAGTGATTTGTTGATTATAACTTTTAAAAACAAAGATGAATTAAAATTAATTAATGATGAAGTTTACAACATTGATTTACCAAGAGTTTATTATTATAATCAAGATGACATCAAAGATATTATCTGGAAAAATCTAAGTTTAATCAAAGTTTATACAAAACAACCCGGTAAAAAACCGGATTTTCCACCTGTAGCATTAAAAAAGGGATCTTGTGTCAAAGATTTAGCTACACATGTTCATAAGGACTTTTTAAGGAAATTTGATTATGCTAGGATATCTGGGAAAAGTGTAAAATTTGTAGGACAAAGATTTGGATTAAATTATAAATTACAAGATGATGATGTTGTTGAATTACACTTAAAAGATTAATCAATGATTTTTGGTCTCCATTTATACACATTATCATGGTGACCATAATAATAAATTTTCACAACATTTTCCTCGTGTTTTATTTTAAATATCAAAACAAAACTTCCATCAATATGAACTCTATTAAAACTTTGTAGTGGTTTTCTCAAAAATTTATAAATGTGGTTTGGATTTAGTCTTATTTCTTGAATTTTTTTACTTATAATCTCTAATTGTTTTGGATTTTTCTTTGATAACTTTTTGAATATATAATCAACCTCTTCTTTTATATCCAATTCATACATCTTATTTTAACCCATATCTTTTATTAAAATCATTTACCCTTATTGTTTTCTGTCTTTCTATCTCTTTTATCTTGGCAATAAACTCTGGTTTTAATTCAGGTTCGTTTTCATATTCAACATATTCTCTAACAACAATCTTTATTGCTTCTCCTTTATCCCTTAACCCATATTTCGCCTTAACAATATTCAGAACCCTATTTGTATTCTCGTCTATTTTTACTAATGCTTGTACCATATTATTTCACCTTATTTTGACTAAGTTGAACTTATTTATAAACCTTTTCATTTTAATAACAATCTTTAAAAACCATTTCTCTTAAACTTAATCGGGGTTTAATGTGTATGATGTAATAATTGTTGGAGCGGGAGCAGCTGGTTTATCAGCAGCGATTTACACAGCTAGAAGAAAATTAAAAACCCTAGTTCTTAGCATGGATAAAGGTGGACAGACTATTTTAACTAGCAACATCCAAAATTATCCTGGATTTAAGAAAGATCATGGTGCTAACTTAATGAGGTTATTTGAGGAACAAGCTTTAGAATTAAATGTTGAAATAATTCTTGGAAAAGTTTATGATATCAAAAAAATAAATGAAAATTTTAAAGTTACTTTAAGTAATAATGAGGTTTATGAAGGTAAAAGTGTTATCTTAGCTCATGGAAAAGTTCCAGCTCAATTAAATGTTAAAGGCGAGGAGAAATTTTTTGGAAGAGGTATCCATCTTTATGCAGTTTATGATGCTCATCTGTTTAAAAACAAAAATGTAGCCGTAATTGGTGGTGGAAATTCTGCTTTAGACTCATCTTTAATTTTAAGTAATGTTGCAAAAAAAGTTTATTTAATTCATAAAAGGAACGAGTTTAGGGGAGAACAAATTAATGTTGACAAGATTAAGAAATTAAAAAACGTTGAAATAATTTTAGAACATTTTCCTTTCGAGTTTAAAGGAAATGATAAATTAAGCTCGATGGTTGTTAAAAATATTAATAATGATAATATTAAAGAAATTAATGTTGATGGATGCTTTGTTGAAATAGGTTATATAAACAAAGTTGATTTTTGCAAAGATTTAGTTGATGTTAATGAGAAAAATGAAATTGTTGTAGATATTTATTGTAAAACTAAAACCAAAGGATTATTTGCAGCTGGTGACTCAACAATTATTCCATATAAACAAACAGTAACTTCAGCCGGTGAAGGTTGCAAGGCTGCTTTAACATGTTATAACTACATTCATGGCAAAACCGGGCCTGTTATAGACTGGACTTAATAGTTACTTTATAATAGTAATAAAACGAAAGGTTTATAAACTAAGAATTTTCTAACAACCTTAACTTAAAATGATAATCGACATAAATCCAAATTACACAGTAGTTGAGAATAAACCTTATAGAGAAGGCTTGCCAGAGCTAATCGAAAAAGGATTTACAGGTTTTACTATTGCAGATTACATTGAAAATTTTGTTGATGCTATTAAAAATAATAAAACTGAGAAAATAAGATTCTTTTTAGACGATAAAAATAGGAGTTATTGGGATTCTGTTGACTCATGTCCGCATTATGATGGAACCTTTATTGTAAGACCAAATTCAGCAAATTTACTCTCAATTAAACCTAAAACTGAATTAGTTAATGGTGCTTTGCCTTTAACAAAAGAAGGTTATCAAGAACTGGGTAAAAGATTTGGATTAATATCAAGAAATAAACCTGGATTGATTTTAAATACAGAATTAACTGCAGAGCAATTTGGATCTCATGGGGTTTGGAATAAATTATTACAAGGCAATCAAGTTCTGCAAAATGAAGCTGCAGAATGTTTATATAAATATTACAAAGAAGAAAAAGGTCTTACTAAATTATTTGGAGTTTATTTGCCAAGTGATCAAGAAAATCCAGAAGAGCGTGCGTGGTACCTCAGGAACCTTGTCATCAGGCCTTTCGCCGATGCTAGGGACAACCTGGACTACGATGCTCGTTTCTTCGGGTGGCGCGCGCAAAATTTAGAAACAAAAATTGAATAAATAAATTTAAATATATATTTTTATTCTTACCTTTACCTGGCTCTTTCGCTGATAAGCGTGTAAAGTCTAGGTCACATGCTCGTCTATAGTGCTTTTATAAAGATAAAAGCCATGAAATTCAACCATGATATTTAGTAGCTTTAATAAGAGAAATAAAAACTCTTTGCGAATAATAAAATGGTGGTGAACATATTAAGTAGATGGGCTACAATAACGTGCGTGGTACCTCAGGAACCTGGACAACAGGCCTAACGCCAATGCTAGGAACAACCTGGATTACAATGCTCGTTTCTTCGAATGACCTGGACTGAGCTAGGGCTAACAAAAGATATTTTTTTAAACATTGTTTTTTAATGTAGTTAATATGGAAAATAAAAAATATAAAATTGAGCACGACAGAGAGAATTGTATAGCTTGCGGAGCATGTGCTGTTATTGCTCCTGAATTCTGGATATTAAGCAAAGAAGATGGAAAAGCAGATATTGTTAACTCAACAAAGACAGAAGATGGCTATGAACATCTGGATTTAGAGGATAAAGATTTTTCAACAAATAAAGATGCAGCAGATGCTTGTCCTGTAAATGTTATTCATCTTGTTGATAAAGAAACTAAAAAAAGAATTATTTAATTTCTTTTAGAAACTAAAAAATCTATTACGCTATTCTCATCATTCAAATTTATTGCATTCTCTTTCCGCACTTTTAATGTATCATAATCTCCATTAATTATATAAAATAAGATTATATCAATATTCCAATCTCCATCTAAATCCATTAATTTGAAATAAGGGTCTTTGGATGAATACAATTTATTTTCATGTTGTGTTATCAAATAAACATCTAGATGATTTTCACAATCTCTTTCTTTATGAAAATCAAGAACATACTTATTGCCACTTCTTGGGTTGGTGTATGAATAAGGTGTTTTTCCCTTAAATTCCACTCTTTTAAATTTATCTTCTCTTACAATCTCATTATTACAACTAAAAGAAATTAAACTTGCACATATAATATTGATTAATTTATTCATTTGTCATCAAAAAACCTAAATACTTCTTCCGGTGGTATTAAATTATAATTATACAGATCATTAAAACTTGGATCTTTTGAAGAATATAACCGATCATTTTTTATCGTTAATCCAAACCCATAGCCATTTTTCCCATTTAAGTATATTACAGCAAGTTCTGGCCTATATTTTAATGCAGATTTTCCAAGTTCTTTGTCTGTAAAATAAATATTTAATCTACGAAAGTTAGTATCCTCTACTCCTTTAAGAAATTCCAATATAAATTTTGGATTATTATTTGTATCTAAATAAAAATAATAAGCTTCATCGCTATTATCTATTGGAACAAGTCTTTTAGAAAATGACCCATATATTCTATCATAAGCAGTTGATTCTTTAACTGGGTTATTTATAGCTTGAGCACTTAGTGAGCCATGGTTAATTAAAGTTGATGCAATTATTGTAGTTAGAGCTTTGGTTAATTTGTTCATATAGTAATTACTTCCAAAATGTTTATAAAGCTAACTTAACGATAGTTAATATATGTATTATCCACAAGAAATTGAAGTGTGGTATGTCCTTCCTTCAATAAGAAGAGAACTGGCAAAAGAACTCGTTAAGTATAATTTAACTCAAAGGGAGATTTCAAGTAAATTAAATATAACAGAATCAGCTGTCTCTCAATATCTAAGGGAAAAACGTGCTAACTTAGTTAAATTTGATAATGTAATAACCAAAGCTATTCAAAGAGGGGCAAAGAAAATTGTAGTTAAAGATGAAATTGTCATGAAAGAAATCCAAAAGATAATTAATTTGATGAGAAAAAGCAAAGTTTTATGCAAAATCCATCATCAATATGACAAAGATCTTCCTGAAAACTGCAATCATTGTATCTACGAAAAATGAATGTAAATGAAAGAGTAAAAGAAATGTTTGAGAATCATAATCCAGATAATCATATCTATAAAAGTGAACCTGGTTTAAATGAAGAAGTTGTTAGAAAAATTTCACAAAGTAAAAATGAGCCAGAATGGATGTTAGATTTTAGATTAAAATCTTTAAAAGTTTACAATGAAAAACAAATTCCAACTTGGGGGGCAGATTTATCTAAATTAAATACAGATGAAATAATTTATTATGCTGTTCCAGATGCAAAACCTAATGCAAAATCATGGGATGAAGTTCCAGAAGATATTAAAAACACTTTTAAAAGATTAGGAATTCCAGAAGCAGAACAAAAATATCTCGCTGGTGTGAGTGGGCAATATGATAGTACCGTTATTTATCATAAATTAAAACAAGAACTTGAAAAAAAAGGAGTTATATTTGAAGATATGGATGTTGCATTGCAAAAATATCCAGAATTAGTTAAAGAATATTTCATGACAAAATGCATTCCAATAAGTTTGCATAAATATGTTGCCTTGCATGGCGCAGTATGGTCGGGAGGTACATTTATCCTTGTTCCAGAAAATGTTAAACTTGAACAACCATTACAAGCTTATTTTAGAATGAATACAAGTTCATTTGGGCAATTTGAACATACTTTAATTATCTTAGAGAAAAATTCAGAAGCATCTTATATTGAAGGTTGTTTTACAAAAGGAACTTTAATACAAACAAATCCAGATATCAAACCAATTGAAGAAATAAAGAGTGGGGATAAGGTTTTAACTCATAACGGAGATTATAAAAAAGTTTACTTTACTCAAATTAGACCTTATACTGGGAAATTATATAAAATAAAGATTTATGGGGATTCTTCTTTAGAATTAGAATCAACCGAGGAGCACCCATTCTTGGCTGTAAGAAGAAAGAAAGATAATGAAAGAAATAAAAATTTTGATAAGGTTTGGACGAAAGCTAATGAACTAAATGAAAACGATTATTTAACGATTCCGATAAATAAAAGTATAATCTCATCAAACTATAGAGAATTTGAAATAGAAAAAAAACATAAAAAAATAGAATTAAAAATAAAAACAAATAAGGATTTTTTTAAATTAGCCGGCTATTACTTAGCTGAAGGAAGTACGAGTTTTAATAATTCTTATTTAAATTTCTCATTTAATGAAAAAGAAGTGAAATATATAAAAGAAGTTGAAAACTTGATTAAAAAACTTTTTAGAACTAAAACAATAAGAACATTTCATAAAAAAAATCATGGAATAAATGTTGTAGTTTGTTCTGTTGAGTTAGCTAGATTATTTGCACAAGAATTTGGTAAAGGAAATAGCAACAAAAAAATTCCACAATGGATGCTAGTTGAGAAATTAAAAAAACAGGAAGAATTAATTAAATCTTGGTTCTACGGCGATGGTAACTATTACAACAAAAAACATAGTTCTGGTTTAAAAGAAGTTTTTAGAATAAATACAACCTCTGAAAAATTGGCAAGACAAGGTAAAGAAATTTTATTGAGGTTAGGTATATTTGCTTTCTTAAATCAAAGATCTAGAAAGAAAGAGAACAGGAAGACAATGTGGACTTTAGGAGTAACTGGAGAATTTATACTAAAGTTTGGAGAAATGGTTAATATTAAAATTATAAATAAATTACATAATAAGAAAAGGGCTACAAGATTTTATATCGATAAAGATTATGCATATGCTCCTATTAAGAGTATAAGGGTAAGAAATGTAATTGCAGAGCCAGTCTATAATTTCGGGGTTGATGAAGATGAGACTTATACAGCTAATGGGATAGTTGTGCATAATTGTTCTTCGCCAAGATATGATAATGTTTCTTTGCATGCTGGTTGTGTTGAATTATTTGTAAAAGAAGGCGCAAGATTAAGATATTCCAGTGCCGAGAATTGGAGTAATACAACTTATAATCTAAATACTAAAAGGGCAATTGTTGAGAAAAATGGAATAATTGAATGGGTAACTGCGAATTTAGGAAGTAAAGTTAGCATGGTTTATCCTTGTAGCATATTAAAAGGTGAAAACGCCAGAGCAGATCATCTAAGCATAGGATATGCTGGCAAGAACCAAGAACAAGATATTGGTGCTAAGGTATTTCATTTAGCGAAAAACACAACCTCAATAATAATCTCAAAAAGCATTTCAAAAAATGGTGGCATTACAAGATATAGGGGATTATTACATGTAATGAAGGGAGCTAAAAACTGCAAATCAAAAGTTCAATGTGATGCTTTAATGCTTGATGATATCTCAACTTCCGATACGATTCCAAAAATAGAAGTTAAGGAAAATACAGCGAATATTGCACATGAAGCAACTGTTGGGAAAATATCTCAAGATCAAATATTTTATTTAATGTCTCGCGGATTATCTGAAGAACAAGCTACCCAAATGATTGTTAATGGTTTTATCGAGCCAATAGTTAAGGAACTTCCAATAGAATATGCAGTTGAGTTAAATAGGTTAATTGAATTAGAAATGGAAAATAGTATAGGATAAAATGAAAGAAATAATACTTAAAAGAAATGAGAAAAAAGATTTAAGCATTAATCTAGATGAAAGCAGAGATTTTTTAATTAAATTAGATGAAAATGCAGAACTTAATTTAATGATAATCTTAACTTCAAATAAAGAATTAGATTCAAAAATAAATTTTGATATTGACTTAAAAGGGAATGCTAAACTTAATTTCATCAATTTGCAGAAGTTTTCAAATGAGATGATTAATAATCTTGAAAGAAATGTAAAATTAAGAAAAAACTCCTCATTCAATTTATTTGACTTAAATTTTGGCGGAAAAATAATTAATTCAAATGTAAATGTTGATTTAGCAGAAGAAAATTCAAGGTTTGAGCATTTTGGAGTTTTTGTAAGCAATAAAGATCAAGTGTTTAATTTTAATGTTAACGCAGTTCATAATGCTCCCAATACTTATTCAAACATGTTAACTAAAGGAGCTTTAAATGATAAATCAAAATCTTTTTACAATGGATTAATAAAAATAAATAAAAATGCTTATAATTCAAATGGCTACCAAAGGCAAGAATCAATATTATTAAATGAGAATGCAGAATCAAATTCTATTCCTAAATTAGAAATTAATAATAATGATGTAAGATGCACCCATGGCTCAAGTACATCCCAAATGGACGAAGATAAGCTATTTTATGTAATGTCTCGTGGCTTAGATGAAAAAGAAGCTAAAATTACTTTAATTAAAGGATTTTTACATGGGATCATTGACAAAGTAAATTTTGGAGAATTAGATGAATTAATAAGCGAGAAAATAAAATGATAACTATGATAATTCAAAAGGAACTTGAAAAAGGTTTTAATATACAAGATAGAAAGGAGCTTATTAGAAGATGATAAACGTAAAAAAAGATTTTCCAATATTCAAGAGAAAAATAGACAATAAAGAAATAATTTATCTAGATTCAGCAGCTACTACACAAAAACCTAAAATTGTCATAGATAAAATAAAAGAATTTTATGAAAAGCATAATTCAAATATTCATCGCGGATTATATACTTTAAGTGATGAAGCAACTAGCTTGTATGAAAAAAGCAGAGAAAAGGTTGCAAAGTTTATTAATGCAGACAGAGAAGAGATAATATTCACTAAAAATACAACTGAAGCTATAAATTATGCTGTTTTTGGTTACTTTTCTAAGATACTTAAGAAAGGAGACACAATATTATTAACAGAGATGGAGCATAATTCAAATGTTGTTCCATGGAAATTATTAAGCAAAAAAAATGGATTTAAAATTGGCTATTTGAATGTTGATGACAGCAGAATAGATTTAAGAGAATTAGATGAAAGATTAAAAGACAAAAAAGTTAAGGTTCTTGCAATAACACATGCTTCAAATGTTCTTGGAACTATAAATCCAATAAAAGAAATAAGCAGAATATGCAGGAAGTATAATACTAAATTATTTGTAGATGGTGCTCAAGCTATTCCTCATTTAAAAATAGATGTTCATGATTTAAATTGTGATTTTTATGCATTCTCGGCTCATAAGATGCTTGGTCCTTTGGGAGTTGGGGTATTGTATGTGAAAAAAGAATTTTTAAAATCTTTAACTCCTTTTATTTCTGGTGGAGGAACAGTATTAGAGGTTACAAAAGAAAACTTAAAGTTTAAAGAAGGTCATGAGAAGTTTGAAGGAGGAACTCCAAACATAGCAGATGTTGTATCTTTTTCTCATGCTTTAGATTACTTAAATAAAATAGGAATGAATAATATCAAGAAATATGAAGATGAATTAACAAAATATGCTTTAGAAAAATTAAATAAAATTAAAGATATTAAAATTTATAATAATCATTTAAGTAATAGATTAGGAGTTATAGCTTTTAATCTTAAAGGTATACATGCTCATGATGTTGCTTCTATTTTAGATGGGGAAGGAATTTGTGTTAGAGCTTCGCACCATTGTAGTATGATTTTACATAAAAAATTAGGGATTAATGCTAGTGTACGTGTATCATTTTACATTTATAACTCGAAAAAAGATATTGATAAGTTAATTCAAGGATTATTAAAAGTTAAAAAAGTTTTTGAAAAATGAAAAGTCGAGGAAATTTTAATTTAGAAAGCGAAGTCAAAGAAGCAATATTTTATTTGGCATCTCTCTTCGGGGTAAAAGATCCTACTAAAATTACATTACCAGAGATTAAATGGAGTGACCATGATTTTGGTTATTTTTCACCAAGATTTAAAGTTATAGGAATCTCTTTTGTAGAAGAAGGATCTGAATATAAAGAGATAGGGGAAGAGTCTGGTCATTATTTATTTAATTTAGTAAATGAAAGAGTATCTACACCAAGTAAAAGTGCTAAAAATATTGGAGATGCTTATTATTCCATTTTTTTAAATGAAGCTACTTCTAATTTAGCTGGATTAGTTTATTCTCGATGTAAAGGAGAGAATGCAAAATTTAATAATGCGTCAAAAGCTGAATATTTTTATCCCAAAATTGATGAAAAAAGTTTTTCTTGGAGATTGTTTTCGTACGGTTCAAAATGGACACCTAAAGAAACAGCAGAACATTTAAGGAAAATGGCGAGTAGAGATGGGGGGATTTTAGCAGATAGAATGTTTCAAAGAGGAGATGCAAAGATAGAAGAGATTAGTAGAATGTCTATAGATATTTTTAAACAGTTTTTAATGGAATATCATAGAAATGGGCAACTAAAATGAACATGTATCGCGAGCATATTTTAGAGCATTATAAAAATCCAAATAATTTTGGTAATTTAACTAATTATAATTCTAAATGCAGCGCTTATAATCCTTCTTGTGGTGATGAAATTGAGATAAAACTTAAAATTATTAGTGGAAAGATAAAAGATGCTAAATTTAATGCAAGAGGATGTGCAATTAGTCTAGCTTCAGCTGATATTTTGCTAGATTACATTAAAGATAAAAATGTAAACGATATTAAAAAACTGAATGAAAAAGATTTATTGAAGTTACTTAATGTCGAATTGAGTCACGCAAGAATGAATTGTGCTTTGCTTTCTTTATATGCTTTAAAACAGATAAAATAGAAAGCTTTAAATATATGGAATAATTTTAGTCCATATGGAGTAATATTAATCTATGCAATATCACAACTATTTGGAAAAGATATTCGGAAGTAAGATAAAGATCGAGGTATTAAGAACGCTCTATAAATTTGGTGATAAGAGATGGACATTAAGAGAGTTAGCATCTTATAATAAAAAAACACATTCAGTAATAAGTTACGCGATAAAAGAATTAGAAGAAATGAATTTGGTTAGCTTGGGAGTACATGGGAAATCTACTTTAATTACCCTAAATTCTAAATCTATCCTAACTAAGTTATTGGAAATATTTGATTTTGAGAAGAATACATTAAACGAGTTAATCAAAGGTATTAAAAGTATTCTAAAAAACAAAGTTGACTCATGCATCTTATTTGGAAGCGTTGCAAGAATGGAAGAAAGACCAAGTTCTGATGTGGATTTATTGATTATAACAAAAAACAAGAAATTGGTAGAAGATTTAATTTACGAAAGACAAAAATATTTTATTGAAAAATATGGAAATGTGATTATGGCACAAACGTATACAAAAAAACAATTTAATAAAAATCTTCCATTTGTAAAAACAATAGGAAAAGATTATAAGATTATTTTTGGAGAGGACATATTAAAATGAGAACTAGAAAGATTGAAAAGCATTTTTATCTGAACTATCTTAAAAAAGCAGAAGATTTCTTACAGGAATGTGGAAAGGCAGTAGAAAATAAAAACTGGAATTCTGCCGTAAGTTTAGCCATACATTCTGGAATTTGCGCAGCAGATGCTTTATGCATATTTAATTTGAGTGAAAGGAGTGCAGGGGAAGGTCATGAAGAATTAATAAAATTGATTAATAAGCTAAATATGAAAGATATTAATATTAAAATAAGGCAATTATCTAATTTAATAAGCATTAAAAATAGTGCAGAATATTCTGAAAATTTAATGCGTGAAAATGATGCTTTACCAGCAAAACAAAATGCTGAAAGGTTTTTAAGCTATGTTAAAAGCGTTTTAAAGGAGTAAAATGAACTTAATAATTAAAGACTTACACATAAATGTAGATGAGAAAGAGATAGTTAAAGGAATAAACTTGGAGATTAAAGAAGGAGAAGTAGTTGCTTTAATGGGCCCAAATGGAAGTGGAAAATCCACAATCGCAAATGTTATAATGGGAAATCCTAAATATAAAGTTACTAAAGGAAGCATTAGTTATAAAGGAAAAAATGTTTTAGAGCTAAAGGTTAATGAAAGAGCAAAATTAGGATTGTTTTTAAGTTTTCAATATCCTTTTGAAGTTCCTGGATTAAGCGTCAGTAATTTCTTAAGAACAGCTTACATTTCTTTGAATAATAAAAAAATATCTGTAATTGAGTTTAAAAAATTATTAGAAGAGAAGATGAACTTATTAAAAATGGATAAAAGTTTTTCTACAAGATACTTGAACGAGGGATTTTCAGGCGGGGAAAAGAAAAGAATGGAGATATTGCAAATGGCTGTATTAAATCCTTCTTTGGCTATTTTAGATGAAACAGATTCTGGGCTTGATATTAGTTCTTTGAAAATTGTTGCAGAGGGAATAAATAAGTTAAAAACTAAAGAAAAAAGTATTTTGTTGATTACACATTACAATAGAGTATTAAATTATATTAGGCCAGATAAAGTTTATATTATGGTGGAAGGAAAGATCGTTGATTCTGGAGATCATGAATTGGCAAATGAAATTGAGAAAGAAGGTTATAAAGAATATGATACAATTAAATAAATTAAACTTTTTAAGTTCTGGAATTCCTTTAAGCACTAAAAAGCAAGGATTAATTGAAGGATTAAAACAAGTTAAAACTTTAAATCTAGATGGAATGGAACTAGAATTTGTTCATGGTGTTTACTTAAAAAAAGAAAAAACACCAGAAATAAATAAACTTGTAAAAGAAAATAACTTAATCATAACATCTCATTCTCCATATTACATTAACTTAAATGCCCAAGACAAGCAAAAATGGCATGCTTCTATTTCATATATTGTTCAAAGCGCTAAAATAACGTATTTATGCAATGGTTATTCTATTTGTTTTCATCCTGCATTTAACATGAAAAATACAAAAGAAGAAGTTTATAATAAAGTTAAGGAAGCTATTGAATTAATCTTAAAAGAATTAAAAAAAGAAGATATTAAAATATGGATAAGACCAGAAACAGCTGGAAAAATATCTCAATTTGGAAATATTCAAGAAATAATTAAATTAAGCGAAGAATTTGAAGATGTTCTTCCTTGTATAGACTGGAGCCATATGCATGCGTATACAAATGGAAAATATAATACAATAAATGAATTTAGAGAAGTTTTAACATTAATGGAAAAAAAATTAGGAAAAAATGCATTAGAAAACGTACATTTTCATTGCCAAGGCATAAATTATTCTGAAAAAGGAGAGAAAAATCACTTAAATTTAAAAGAAAGTGATATGAACTACAAAGATTTAATTAAGATATGGAAGGAATTTAAATTAAAGGGTGTTGTTGTTTGTGAGAGTCCAAACGTAGAAAAAGATGCTTTATTCTTAAAAGAAATTTATAATAAGGCTTAAATATTTACTACTTCTCTTATTTGTATGTGCGGCATAATCAGTTATATCGGTGATAGGGAAGTTATTCCTTTATTGATTAATGGATTAAAAAAATTAGAATATAGAGGATATGATAGTTCTGGAATTTGTGTGGTTGATAATAATAATAATTTAAAGATTGTTAAGAGAAGCGGGAAGATAAGCGAGCTTGAAAAACAACCTGAGCTAAATGAGATAAAGGGAAGTATAGGAATTGCACATACTAGATGGGCTACTCATGGTGATCCAAATACGATAAATGCACACCCCCATACAGATTGTAAAAATGAAATAGCAATTGTTCATAATGGAATAATAGAAAATTTTTATGCTTTGAAAGAACTTTTAATTGAAGAAGGACATAAATTTACTTCAGAAACAGATTCAGAAGTTATTGCTCATTTAATTGAAAAATTTTATGATAATAATTTAGAAGATGCTGTTGTGGAAGCGTTAAAAGTAGTTGAAGGTGCCTTTGGATTAGCTATAATACATCAAAAGGAAAATAAATTAGTTGCAGCAAGAAAAGGATCTCCATTACTTTTGGGTATTGGAAATAATGAAATGTTTGTTGCATCAGATGCTACTCCGTTATTGAACTATACAAAAAAAGTTATTTATCTAAATGACAATGAGATTGCCGTTATGGATAAAAATAATTACAAAATTAAAAACTTAGATGGAAATGTAGTAGACAGTAAGATTCACGAGATAAAATGGACAATTGATCAAATTGAGAAAAAAGACTTTAAGCATTTTATGTTAAAAGAAATATTTGAACAGCCAGAGGCTATTGAAAATACATTAAGGGGGAGGATTAAAAATAATGAAATAAAGTTAACAGTAACTATTAATTTAATTAAGATAAAAAGAGTAATAATAACAGCATGCGGAACAAGCTGGCATTCTGCATTAATCGGCAAATATATTATAGAAAAAATAACTAAAATTCCTGTAGAAGTAGATTATGCATCTGAATTTAGATATAGAAATCCAATAATCAATGAAAATGACTTAATTATTGTTATTTCTCAATCAGGGGAGACAGCAGATACTTTAGCCGCATTAAGAGAAGCAAAATTAAAAAATGCAAAAACACTTGGAATAATAAATGTTGTTGGATCCAGTATTGCAAGAGAAGTAGAATCTGGAATTTATTTACATGCTGGACCAGAAATAGGGGTTGCAAGTACTAAGGCTTTTACATGTCAAATTATCGCATTAATCTTATTATCGTTATACATCAAGCAAAATAAAAATGAAAAGATAGATGAAAATATGTTAAAAGAATTAATTAGTCTTCCTAGTTTAATAAAAGATATTTTAAAGACTTCATTAGATATTAGAAAATTAGCCGAGACATTTAAAGACAGTAAAAATTTATTATATTTAGGAAGAGGCATAAATTTCCCCGTTGCTTTAGAAGGCGCTTTAAAACTTAAAGAAGTATCTTACATCCATGCAGAAGGTTACCCTGCAGCTGAAATTAAACATGGACCAATTGCTTTAATCGACAAAGATATGCCTGTTATATTTATTTCTCCTAACGATGATTTATATGAAAAAATATTAAGCAACATGCAGGAAGTAAAAACAAGAAAGGGAGAAATAATCGCTGTAATTAATAATGGAGATGAAAGAATAAGTAAATTAACAGATTACAAATTACATGTCCCAAAAGTTAGAGAGGAATTCTCTCCAATATTAAACATTATCCCATTACAACTATTTGCTTATCATTTTGCTGATTTAAAAAATATCGATGTTGACAAGCCTAGAAATTTGGCAAAATCGGTCACTGTTGAATAATAAACAGAAACATTTATAAATAAGATTAATCTTACTTATAAGATACATCTTGGAGGTTAAAATGAATGAATTAATAGAAATGGGAAAAATAAGTTCAAGAGGGCAAGTTTCGATCCCTTCAGACATAAGAAATAAAATGGGTTTAGAAGAAGGTACAAAAGTGTTATTCTTATTAGAAAATGACACTTTACTGATTAAAAGAGTAACTCAAAGATCTTTTGCCGAAATAACAAAGCCTTTGAAAGAAGCAGCTAAAAAATCAAGGATGAAAGAGTCAGATGTTCCAGAAATTATTCAAAGATTTAGAGCAAGTAAAAAATGAAACTTACTTTAGATACAAATGTATTAATTTCTGCTACGTTTTGGTTTGGAGTTTCAGACAAGATTATTAAAAAAATTGAAAGTGAAGAAGCAGAATTAATATTGTCCGAAGATATAATTAAAGAATTCTCAGAAGTTTTAGAATACGAAGAAATTCAAGAAAAGATTAAAAATAAAAATTTAGAAATGAAATATACTATAAATAAGATTATTTCTATATCAAAAATTGTAATTCCTAAAGAAAAGTTTAATATTGTAAGAGAAGATTCTGATGACAATAAAATATTAGAATGTGCTTATGAAGGAAAAGTTGATTATATAATAACTTACAATAAACATTTATTAAAATTAAAAGAATTCAAAAAAATAAAAATAATTACACCAGAGCAATTTTTAAAATTATTTAAATAAATAACTTTATAAATAACTAAATATTTTATTCTATCGATGAAAAAGAGGTATTTCAGCTTAAACGAAGCTCAAAATATAGTTCCCGAAATAAGTGTAAAAGTAAGAAGATTAATTAATGTTAGCAAGGCTATAAAGTTAATTAATAACATTGAAATTAATTATGAAGATGAACTTCAATTTATTTCTAATGAGGTTAATTCAAGAAAAAACATACATAAATTATATTATGAATTTTATGAGCTATTTGAAGATCTGTTGAATTATGGCGCTATTGTCAAGGATCTAAATTTTGGATTGGTTGATATGTATTCTTTGCATCAAGGAAGGGAGATATGCTTATGCTGGCAACTTGGTGAAAATGAAATTAAATACTGGCATGAACCTGATTCTGGATATGATGAAAGAAAACCAATAGAATTATTAAAACAAGAAGCTTAAATTTTTATGGTTTGTAATAAACTATCTTTGAATAATCTTTAGGGTAATTCCATCCAATTGAATTTGGAAAACAAAGTGCAATTCCCTTTTTTTGTGCGTATCTCCCAATATCATCTATTACTAACGCAATTGCTCTTTCTTGGCTAACATCTTTTATTTTTTTTTCTTGATATGGATGTAAAACTATTCCCATATTAAAATCTTTATTTTGTCTTTCATTATGTTTTTTCATTTCTTCATCAAAGTTATAAGTTGCGAGTCCAGATGGAAAAAAATTAAGCACCTGCAATTCTACAGTTCCGGGTTTGTAAAAGAATTTGTAGTTATCATGTGTATTCTTTTTTACAAATCTATAATTTGATTTTTTTAAATGCTCTACAACTTTATTAAAATCGGTGTTTAAAAATATTGGATAATTATCATAGACACCAAGTTCTGTAGTAAGTAATTGCAAATTTCTTTCAGAAGTAGGGTTATCTCTAAATTTAACTATTTCATCTGGACAATTTCTCAATGCTTCCAAATATTCTTCTAGTTTCATATTTTATCCTCTAATGAATAATTTACTCTTACTGGAGATGGTTGTGGTGCTGGTAAAGGCACTAATTTCTCATAACCTTTTTTAACTAAGTCTAAAGCATCTTTCCACATTGGCTGTTTTTCTAGTAATTTAGGATCTCTATCTTTTAAATATATTGAGGAGGCGATGGATAAGAACCCATAACTTCCTAGGCCTTCTGCTAAAGTTTCATTTGAAATTGGCTCTCCGGAATAAAAATAATTAAATGCATTCAAAAAAGTTTTTCCTAATAAAAAAAACCCTGTAGAAATCATTGGAAGTCTCGCATTTTTACTAATTTTTATAATCAAAGCATCTATAATATTCGGAGAAATTGAGCCGTCGGTATGTTCATTAAGCTTCGTCACCCCAAATAATCCAGATAAGTTATAACAACCATCAAATATAATTGCAAGATTTGTGGGGGTCCAAAGAGATTTCCCGATGAGGTCTTTTAATGGGTTCGGAGACCCAATATAAAAATCCATGAAATAGCTTGTACCATACACCCCAGAAAAACCAAGCATACTTGAGATCCAAAATATTTTTTTATTGGAAAATCTTTTACTTATTTTAAAATAACTTCTATGAATCTTACTATCTAAATATTTCAAAGGTGCAATAACATCCTTAAAATTATCTTTAAATCCCATTTTAACCCTCTTTTAAGCTCTAAAACCTAATTTATAAATCTTTCTATCTATAACTACTATTAGGTAAATAAACTCAATTTTCTCCAGAAAGCTTTAAATATCTTTAGGATTTCTAAAGTCTCTCATGGCACCAAAATTCTATAAACAACAGCATCCGAGTACTTGCGGAATTGCAGTATTTAGGACTATGCTTGGAAATAAGTTTAATTTTCATAAAACAGAGCTTTCTTTAATAAGGTTAGCTGAAACCCTTTACAAGAAAAAATACCACCCTAAGGCAAAAGACGAGGATTATAAGATAAAGAAAGAAGGAACTAGCGTAACTCATTTTGCAAGCATAGCAAAATACTTTGGATTAAGGGCTTTTAGTAAGTCCTGGGGTACAATAGGAGGGTTAAAATATCTGCTTAACCATGGCGTATTTCCAATAATTCATAGACCTTTTGAACTTGATAATGATGGGCATTATCTAATGGTTACTGGATATACCAAAACTCATATTATATTATTTGATCCTGCAAGAGGAATTCCAAACTTAAAAGAAGAAACTTACAAAGATTTTTACAAAAAATGGTATTTTCCTAAAATGGATGAAAGGTGGTTTATCTTCTTCTATTATGAAGGAGATTTGAAAATATCATTTAGGGGAAAACATTTATAGCTGTTTATCTCTTTATGTTTATGAACTTACAAGATGAATATCAAAAAAGAGTAAGCATAATTAAAGCAAGATTAAATAAGTTTTCTAAGATATCAAAAGATGATTATTTTTATGAAGCTTGTTTTTGCATATTAACTCCTCAAAGTTCGGCTAAGCAAGCATGGAAATCTATATTATCTTTGAAAGAAGAGGATTTTAAAAATA
>Ga0209541_10001082_pt1 | contig 54278 bp, 52 predicted proteins | sample RifCSPlowO2_01_FD_184027 | JGI IMG/M metagenome (GOLD analysis project Ga0209541, IMG submission 184027) | Groundwater microbial communities from Rifle, Colorado - Rifle CSP2_plank lowO2_0.1 (SPAdes) (version 2) | ecosystem: Environmental > Aquatic > Deep subsurface > Groundwater | place... | reverse complement strand
AAAAGATAATGACCAATGCGACAAATACCGGCGGGCGATATCCCGGGCGTAATAATAAACCTTATTATCGAATAAACGGGTCAGCAGCACCGGCGAATTGACTTGGCCGTGCCACACCGCTGTTTTCCATAATTGCGACCGGACCGAATCGTTGTAAAACACACTCATATATTTGGCCCGCCCCAGCAGAGTTTGCGGGTCGCGCAGCATAGTCAGCAGCAAAGGTACCAGCAAGACCAAGCCGACCAGAGCGCTAAAGATCAATTTCCGTTTGTGTTTCCAAATTGACCTGTAAAAAAGCCAGCTTAGTCCGATAATCAGCAACGGCACGGTCACTCGCGATCCATAGTAAGTGTAAATGGCGGCCACAAAACTGGTTGCGGTCAGAAACAGCCAGTTGGGTGATCGGGTGAATTTGATAAAGGCGTAAACGCCTAAAGTTAAAAAGAAATTTTCTATACCCACCAACATCGACATGCGGGAAAAGTGAATATGCCAGGGTGAAATCGCCAACAATAGCGCTGCCAGGAGTGCGGCATCTCGGTGAATCTCTTTGGCTAGGAAATATATTAATAGTACCGTTAAAGTTCCCAATAAAGCCGAAGGAAAACGGACCGCAAACTCATTTAAACCAAAAATAGCGATGGAGGGAATAGTTAAGTAGGCAGTCATGGGTGGTTTGTAATCGCCAAAAGACTGGATGGTCAACGGCAGGAATTTTCCCCACTCATCGCGGCCGGTGGTCAAGATGGAGTAAGCGTTATAACCATAGGCGGCTTCGTCGGAGTAAAGGCCGGGCGGAAAATCGGTTAAGCGATAAAACCGCAAGCCAGCGGCAAAAACCAAAATTAAGCCCAGAACCAGATGATGTTTAGTCAGTTTTAAGTTCATGGCAATTTTCCGGTACCACTAAAGCGTAAACAAAAACGTCACCGCCCGGACGGCTGATTTGACCGTCAAAAGGATAGTCCTGTTCCGCTTTAGATAAGCTGTTGGCCCTATCAATATATAAACCCTTCGGTTGATTGCAAGCCTTAGTCCAATCAATGTCATTGACGAAATGGTACCGGCCAAAACCATCCACCCAAGTCAAATTATAAGGACCGGGACTGCGGCGGGCTTGGCTTTGAAACCCGGCCGGCTCATATCGGTTGGCAAACAGAACGAAAATATAGCCGAAATCAAACCTGGAGTTCCAATAAACGGTTGCGTCGGGATACTGATTGGTTAAATTGACCACGTCTAAATATCCGGCTTGCCACCAGCGCCCGGCGTTAGCAGGCAAATGGCGGAAATAAGCGTCGTAGTAAAGCAAGTTGAACCAAATTACCGGTAGACTGGCTAAAGCAATGATGGGCCAGGGGAGTTTTTTAATCAAAAAATCCACCCCAGCGGCTTCAAAAATAACTAAGGGAATCAGCATGTGAATTAACTTGGTACTGGCGGGCTCGCGGGTAAACATAGAAGCGGTTGGTCCGGCTAAAACCCAAACCAGGAGAAGCAGCGCCGGTCGCTGTTTATGCCACAGTAGCCAAGCCAAACCAACGACGATCAATATGGGTTCGTAGATTAACAAATTGCCGAAACCGTCAACGTTAGACTCAAAGCCGCGGCCCTTTTTGAGCCAAAAGTCAACCGAAAAAGCGTCCCAGTAATTAAATATAGCCTTGACCGGTACAGCCAAGCGGGGATGATGCAGCCATTTTTCCACAGCGTCATACCGACCGCCCAAGGCTAAATATTCTCCTACCGGTTTATCCGACCAGCGCCATCGCAAATCCTCTTCTATTCCAGCGTAAAAAGCCCCGCCGGGGATACGTAATTTATTGGGAGTCCAAAAAACCAGATATGAAGCCAATAATATCAAGCCGGATACCAATAATAATTTGCGCCGGTAAAAATAAGCTAAGATGATTAAATAGGCAGGCAGAAAGAAAAAGTAAGCCGGGTAGGCGAAACTAGTCAGGCCCAAAACAATACTGCCTCCGATTTGGATTATAGATTTCTTGCCAAACAGTAAGTAATAAGTGCCGACTAAAAGAAACATCAGCCCGTAAAAGCTTTGGGAATAGCCGGCGCGGGACATGAAAAAGTGCCAAGACGATAAGCTCAGCAACAAGGTAGCCAGTAGAGCAAGACGGCGGTCAAACCAACGCTGGGTGAGCTTGAAAACAAACACAACAGTGACTAGGGCCACGGCGACGACACTGAAACGAACACTGAAAGTATTAAGACCTAAGACAGCGATAAAAGGAATTTTTAAATAAAACTGAACCGGATATTCCCAGACACCAAACAGCTCAAAGCTTAAAGGCAGAAACCGGCCGTGTTGGTCCCGGGCAGTTTTTAACAGCGAATAAGCTTCGTAACCAAAACCGGCCTCATCGCGATTTAAGGCCGGGGGAATGGAATCTAATTTATAAACCCGGAGGAACAAGGCTAGGCTAAGAATTAAAAATAACAGCAGATATTGTTTCATGGTTGATTTACAACGGCTTCGTGAATCCGCTGCGGATAGTGAATAGTTAAAACGTGCCAGAAGTTGGCGATTTCGTAGACATTAAATAAAGCCAGGAGGATAATTCCCAGTTTAATCAGCGGATGAAACCGGCGGAAATTAGCGATCAAGTACTTGGCGCCCATGGCCACCAAAATTTGCAAAGGCAGAATATAAAGCAGGGCAGCCGAAAAAGGAGCCACGGGTTTAAACCAGCTGGCAGCTAGAATCCCTATCCCTAACCACCAAACCAAGTATCTCCGGGGTTTCACCATCGCTAGCGGCAGCCAGCTTAAATACATCAGACCAAATTCTTGGGTCCCATACGCCAACCGCCGGTCACCGGAGAAAAAAATAAATTCAGGGGAAGCATAGAAAGTTATATTCCGCAGCCACTCCCCCAATGAACTCACCGGTTGAACCAACCACCACCACTCCACGGGAGAAATTAATAATTGATTAAACCAAGGAGAGACAATGACTAAAAATAGAGATATGGCAATCATAAAGGCGCTTCAACTTTCAAATTTTCATAAACTAAAGTCTGGCCTTCTTGAAAAACAAGCTTAAATTGGGGCGAATTAAGTTGGTTTAAACTTAGTATGTATTTGACACCCAATCGATTGAGGATGGGTGAATAAAGGTTAGTGGGGCGGATGATCCGGTTAAAACTGGCGATCGTTCCCGGGATTCCTCCCTCCATTTCGGTAACAACTTCCGCATAAGATTTTAGGTATAGGGGATCGTAACCTTCGATGGTAGCCAGTCCATACATAATGCCGGCGTTGGGCGGCAACAGCCGCCGATCAGTAGTCATGTACCGATAGTCGCCTAAATTATCCTCCAAGAAACTGATGGCTTGAGTTTGGGGGTAAAAATATTCCCTGGGGCTGAAAGGGGTGAACTTTTGCGCGAAGCGGAGAAGATCCGCGGCTACTACCAGCAACAGTAGGTAGGCCTTAGCTTTAAGGGGCAAGAATATAATAATTATAAAAATTATAAAGTTTATAGTGGGGAGAATGAGATTGCGGAGCGAAACGATGGAAGTAGAGTTAAAGGCGATTAACCATAGAATTACTAAACTGGCGCCAATAAAAGCTACAGGAAATTTTAAATTTATTTTACGTTTAAGCCATTGATCCAGGCCGATACCGGCTAAAATGGCCAAACCAAAGCTTATCAAGGCAATTAGGCGCGATGGCTGGGCGGTAGACAAAAGAGGTAATTTAAGGATAAAAGGTAATTTAGCGACAAGGGTGGGCAGGGTAAAAAGAAAAATAAAGATTATAGCTAACCAGATTTTTCTGCCTGCCTTGGAAGAAACAGCCCCAAGAGCCAGGAGGAGCGGAACCAGGCCAATGTAACCGGCGAATTCAGCATAGTTCCAAACGCCGGTGTAGTTTAAAGTCGCCGGGTTGCCAAAGAAATCCGGGGCAATAAATTGAGCTAAATTTTGCCAGGGCAGAAACCAATCGGGGCGAGTAAGAACTTGAGTTTGGTCAATGTCGCGGGTAGACAGTTTAATTAATTGAAGAGTAGGCCACCACTGTACCGCCGAGGCGGCAGCAAATAGCACATAGCCAACGGCGAATAACGGGTGAATTTTTCTGTAAATAGCATATGCTATGTTAGCTGAAACTACGTAGAAAGCTAGTTGCAGATGGCCGGCAAAAAAACTAAGAGACAAGAGTAAAGAGTTAAGAAATAAGAAGCGTAATTTTTTGGTTTGCTGATATTTATCTATTATTAAAAGCGACAGGGGCAGCCAAATGAGAGTATGGCCGAGGTTGCCCCATTCCAGCCAGACCAACATAAATCCGCCTAAAACCCAAGTTAATCCGGCTAAAGCAGCGCTTAAAGGGCCAAGCCGGTGATGACGTAAGAAAAGGTATAAGAATAAAGCTCCCAGAAAAGGTTGCAGTACTATATAAATAATCCAGGCAGTGTTAAAGCGTAACAGCATAAAAATAAGATTGAGTGGATAAAATACACCGGCTTGGAAATTAGCCAAAAACGGCATCCCGGAATGAGTATAGGGATTCCACCAAGGTATCCTGCCCTGTTTTAACTCATTAACGGCAAAGTATTTCCAGGGAATTTGTTGCAACACCGGATCGGTTAAAAGAAAGTTTCTGTATGGGATGCCGGAGGGGTATTTATCTGCGTAGAAATCGCGGTAGGGGTGGTATAGTCCTACCAGGGCATCGCCGGGAAAGGGTAACTTACCGAATAGTATCGGGCTAAAGAAAACTAATAAAATAAGCCAAACCAGCGCTAGGGGCCAATGACGGAATTTAAGTTTTGACATAAATTATCTTGGCTAAAAAACCCAGACTGTTTTCGAGCCGCCTGAGAATAATCAGACCGTAATTTCGGATTATGAATTAACCTGAGAGTATTTTGCTCCAATTCATCCAAATTATTCCAGGTAATACCAGATTCGGGTGTGATGATTTCCTTTGGCCCGCCGGCGTTAAACACTAACGGCACGCCGCCATAACTCATCGCCTCAACAATGCTAATGCCGAAATGCTCGGCTTTTTCCGGATGGTGGTTCAGGTTATAGCCATAACCGGTAGCATGCCAATACAGCTTAGCTTGAGCGTAGAACTGCCGCAATCTTTCGGGAGACACATTGGCGTGAATGCTGATCCGACGACCGGCGGCTTCTTGGCGCAGTCGACTGATAATCGGCGCACTTCCCGTTTCAGTACCGCCGACCAGAACCAGTTTCCAGCCTGGTAATTCAGGCTCAATCTTAACGAAAGTTTTGATAAGAGCTGATTGATTTTTATCGTGAAGGGTGCGGCTGAAGCGACCGACAGATAGAATCAAATTTTTCTTGAGCCTTGAGAGGTTTTTAGGTAATTGAATCGCCGGATAAACCACCCGGCTATTAACCCCAAATTCTTTATCGATGAATTTTTTGGTGTACTGAGAATTACAAATAACCTGATTGATGAATTTGAGCTTAATTTGATTAATTAAAGACCGGCCATAAACATGTTGAAATGGACTCATGAAGAAAAGCGCCGATTTGCTTACCGGTAAAAAGGGAATACTGCCGTCACTAACAAAGACAAGCAGATCAAATTCTTTAAGCTGAAATCGGGGCGGCAAAAACGGCAAAATTTTTAATGGGGATAAATCTAAGTTAAACCGGGATTGGGCCAGCTTGATAACCTGTGTGTCTGGCCAAACTAAATAAACCTGGTGGTTTTGACCTAAACAAGAAGCAAACTGGAATAAATGATGTTCACCGCCGCCTAAAATATTTAAATAAGGAGAATAAAACAGGATCTTCATAGGCTAAATTTCAAGAACCAGCGGTTGACGGTTTGAGTATACGCCACGTTTTTGGTGAAAGGAAATATCAGGGTATTAGTCAACCAATTAATTAATAGTTTCCCGTAATAGATCAGGCGATTGAGTTGGGGTTGGTTAATTTCGAAACGATGCAGTTTAAACATTAAAGCGGCCAGCCGCCAGTCATCGGCAAAGCTTAATTCGTGCTGGGGTAAATCTTTGACCCAAGTCTTAATGTCGGCTAAGGTAGGTAAGCCATATTTGATATGTTCCTGCAGATAACGGTCTTCAGGATGTAATTTAGCCAAATCCCTCTCGACTTGCTGATGAGCTAATGTACCCATGGGCGCGGCAATAATCACTTGTTTTTTGGATACCCGTAAGCTTTCGGCTATAAATTGGAGCCTATTTTTAAGGGGCACGTGCTCGATGGTATCCAGAGAGACAACGATATCAAAACTGTTGTCTTTGAAAGGCAGGTTGTTGCCTTGATAGATGACGTCGCCGCCAATGACATCAACCGTGGTAATGGGATGGGTCACAAAGTGGCGCAGTTCTTTAAGCGATCCGCCCACATCCAAAATAGTCCCCCTGGCATTAATTAACTCCGCCATGCGCTTATGGCGACTATAAACATCGTAAGGGAGAAATTTAGTGTCCATTTTCCCAGTATATCACTTGGCCTGGGCGGTGCCGGTGCCGGCGAAGAGAAGAACGGAGCCGGTAGGGAGCTCAAAAGTGGCTAAAACCTGATGCTTGATTTGTTCGTTGATATGGCCGATATAGACAGTGTTCGGGTTAAGATAGTCATCTTTAAATTGGTCAATGACTAGCTTAGATTGATCAATCTGCCCCTTGGAATACCAGTCCAGATATTCTCTGGGGTAACCGTACTTAGGAATAACCACAATGCGTTGGTACTCATCTTGGTGATCGAGAATAAATCGGCTCACCGGCTGGTAGATCATTTCCCATTGGGACCGAGCTTGGGCTTGTAAATGGATAAAGTAGTTGTGCAGCGAATTGATGATTTGGTAGATGAAGATAGATGTAAAAATAAACACAAGCCATGGGAAACGATGCAAACTGTGAGTAATCCCCCAACCCAATAAAATCGTCCAGCCGAACAGAGCCAAGACCAAAGCATCATGGTTACCAAAATAAACTTGCAGGCTGGCTAGGCCGGTGCCGGCAATAATAAGCTTCACTGATAACCAGAATAGCCGATCGAATTTCTTAGCCCTAGCCAGGCCAATAAGCAGTAGCGGCAATGTGACAGACAAAAGAGAATTGGCGAAGAATAAATTAACCGGAGACAGGAAATCAAAAAAACGTTCCAGAAATTTAGTTAATTCCAAATTTAACCAGGGAAACCAAAGGGGTACGGCCCGGCGTGAAAGTCCCAGATGCCAAGGACTAACAGTCAATAAAATTCCAGTCCAGATGGCAATCGGGCGTGATAGGCGCCTGACTAAGATCACAACTAGAAGAATTGTGGCAGTGTAAAGTAAGACAAAGGGTAAGCGCGCTATAAATAGGTTGTAGTTTATCAAGTGGCGCAGCGGATAAATAAATCCAAGTTCGCCCACGGAAATATTAGCCGGGAAATCACCCAAGTTAATCAGACGCAAAATCAAGCTAATGAAGGTTAAGACAATTATTATCAACATAGACCAGGTAATAGAGATCATCAACTCTTTGACGGATACAGCGGCCTAGAGCTGAAGGGAAAGAATCGCGGTCGAAAATCATCCAACCAGAAATAGAAGCAGAATTAAACTTGAATCTTTCTAACCTATCAATTTGTTCGAAGCCATTGGTGTCGGGAATGGGATTAACCTTGACTTGACGTTGGAATTCTTGAGGGTCAATCCGGTTATAAAATAAGTAAAATTGGGGAAAGTTGTGACTGCCGATGATAGTAATCGGCTCCATAGCGGGGACAAATCTGGTTAAATTAACATAATCGCCGGCGCGGGGAAACCAATTCCACCGCAATTCTGGATTTTGGGGCATGGTAATGAAGTAACCCCAGCCAAATCTGTAAACCGAGTAAATAAAAATCATCACCGTCACTAGCCGCAATTTTTTTCCCAGATTAAACCAACCTAAACTGCCCAAGATACTGACAGGGATAACGCTGTCCAAGGTGTGCAGTGAATTGGGAGTAAACAGGCCTAAACTGGCAGTCAACGGCGAGATGAAGAACCAAGCTGGTAGGATCCGTAAACTTGGCCGGCGCAGAGCCGCGACCAAGCCGATAGGCAGTAACAATGCTAAGCTTAGGTTATACACGCCGCTGCCGGGAGTCTGAAAACGCTCATGGGTATCACCGGTTAAAAACAGGAAATTAGGCGAGAAGTGAGACAGGTAATTTTCGGCCCATTGAGTCAAAATCACTTTGGGCTTGTTGTGTAAAAAACGAGTGATTAAAGGTGATTGATCAGCCGGGTCGGTGCTGACATCGGTAGTCACTCGCGGCAAATAACTTTTTTGGGATAAAAAGCTTTCATAAAAACCGCGACGGAGGGCCAATTCTGGTGAGCGAATAAGAAACAAAATCAGAGGGAGAAGCAAAATTAAACCTAAGCCGGCGGCGATAATAAACTGCCGGAGTCGAGACTTAAATTGATGCCAATAAAGCAGCATCAAGCCCAATAACAATAACGGGCCGGTGAGGCGAGCATTGTGATACGAATAAGCCGCCAAAACAAAGCTGATACTGGCCAGCATTGGTTGGCGGAACCACAGCCACACGCCCAAGCCCAAAAACAGCGTGGATAAAGGCGACATATCGGCATAGCGGGAAATCAAAATATGCGCCGGTGAAACTGCTACCAACATCGCTGCCAGAAGCACGACACCTCGGGGGTGTAATAATTCTTTGGCTAGAAAATAAACCACCAGCACTGTCATAATCCCGGCAAGAATTGCAGGCAGGCGGGTAGCGATTTCAGTCAGGCCGAAGAATTTTATAAAGGGAGTGGCCAGATAGGAGTAAAGAGCCGGACGGTAATCACCGAAGGCACGCAGAGCTACCGGGAATTTAGCACCGAATTGATCAGTGCCGTATTTTAGCAGCGAATAGGCGTTGTAGCCAAAAACGGCTTCATCGGCGGTGAAACCTGGCGGTGAGACATCATGCCCCAGCCAGCGGAGTAAAAAAGCTAAAATTACTATTAAAGCTACAATTAATTTCATTTCCCTGCCTCCATAAATTCTTGGATGTAGGGAATTTGTGTCTTAGCTAAATTAAGGTCTAAATCGCCGGCCGGGGAGACTATTTTACCCGTCTCAAGCCAGGCAATTACGGCCCGCAGCCAGGCTGTCCGCCAATCCCGACGCTCAATTTTTTCAGCTAAATCCAGGTAATGCTTAACGGCCGTAAAATTGAAAAACGGGTTTTTGGTAGCATAGCGGGCGGTTTTGAAATAGATATCGAATTCATCTTGACGGCTAAAGTTAACTCGGCGCAAGTACTCTTCCAAAGACGCCAGGGGCTTGGTATCAGCCCACCAATCGGGCTTGACCATTTTCTGTTGTTGCAGCAACTCAATAATAGTTTTGGCGATCAAATAGGCACCTTCCTTATTAGGATGCACATTATCGATGGTGAAATTAAACCCGGGTAAATAATCCGGAGAATTGAGGAAATAATCTGTCTCGGCGTCAGCCACCCACACCGTAGTTTTATCTGCTAAAGAGCGGATAAAATTATTTTGATCGGAGTGAGCCCGCCACGGAATTAAGTCCCAATCTTTGGCTTCGATAAATCGCCCCTGCTGATATAACCAACCGGCATTTTGGTTTTGAGGTAGGGGGTGATCCAGGGTAGTAACTTTGGCGTCAACCGCCGGCCAGTCTTTGATATTGGCAGTAGGAGTCACCAACACTAAAGGAATTTTATGGCGTTTGGCTAATTTAACCATCTGTTCTAGGTTATGGCGAAACAGCCACATTTTGATCTGATAGTAAAGCCATTGGACTCGGTAGGGAGGCCGCTTGAAACTCAAAGGTTCATATTCGGCTAGCGGAGATTGCTGCCGGGATAAAATTAACTTGATCAAACTGCTTTTGTTTTTGAGCGCAGTCAGCCAGCGTAATCCCTCATAAGCATCCAGTTGCGGGTAGATAAATTCATTTTCGCCCGTATACACAATCAATAAATCCGGTTGATAAGCGATACTGTTGGCTAGAGAGTGGCGCACCATAGTGGAGTTATAACCGCTCCAACCTAAATTATAAACTTCCACGTCGCGCTTAGAACCCAAAACGTGACGGAGTTGATCGTCAAATTGGGCTACCCAACCGACTTTTTCCACAGGCAACCCCTGGACGCTGCTGCCGCCATAGACAAACACCCGCAAATAATCCGGTTTTTTGGGCGGAAAAGGGGGCAAATACAGACTTTCCAGTTTGGTTTTGGCATCGCCGGTGACCGGCACTTGACGGGCCACAAACTCTAATCCTCCAAAGATTAGCAGTAAACTTAAAAAACTTAACCCAATTTTCTGCGCCATAAACTCAAACCAATCAAACTGATCATAGAAGTGGTTAGACCTAAGCCAAAAGCTGCAGGTTGGTAGGTCATGATCACGCTATGTTGTCCCGTAGGCACATCGATGCTCCTTAAAGCCTCATCAGTCCGGTTAATTTTTGTGGCTTGGCCGTCAATCGTCGCCCGCCATCCGGGATAGTAACTGTCGGACAAAATAAGGCTGTTGTCCTGGGGAGAATTGACTTCGATAACAATTTTTGCCGGCGTATAAACTTTGATGTTAGCCGTACCGCCATTGATAAGATAGCCCTTGGGTCGAACGGCTTTATTCAAAAACACTTGATAACGTTCGTCTTCATAAATATTGGTAAATTGATCGGGGTAGTTCCACAGTTGCAGTTCCCAAGCGGCGGCGCCGTGGATAACGCCCTGGACAACATACTTAACGCCTAAGAGGTTAAGCAAAGGCATGGTTTGGGGAGAATTTTTAGGGATAGTAGCGCCGGAAACGCGGCCTAAGGCATTAAGCTCAAGCAATTGACCGTAAGTTTTGGGGAAAAGTGTGTCATAACCTTCGGCGGAATAAATCTTAAAAGGCAGATTGAGCTGGCCGTCAAAAATGCCAAAGCTGCGGTCGATACCTTGGTTCTCCTGCAGGAAAGTGATGAAGTTCATTTGGGGATACCAGAGTGCTCTGTCTGTATAGGGAGTGAATTTGTGGTGAAATCGGAATAAGTCAGCTGCGGTGACGATAAATAATAAATAAGGTATAAAAATTATACTTTGCAGTGACGCTCGTATAACGACAAGCGTTATAAAAATTATGAATATTATACTGGGCAGAATTAGGTTACGTTGAGAGACGGGTAAGTGAAGCATAAAGGTGGTCAGCCAAAGAGTAGCAAAGAGGAAAGTAAACCCCAACAAAAATTTCTTAAGATTAAGCTTGGGCAAATAATCCAGGCCAAAGCCGGCCAATATACTTAAGCTAAAACTGACCAGGCCGATGATGCGGGCGGGACTGGAAGAAGAGAAGACGGGAATGTGTAGCCACGCGGTCAAATTGGCCAGGGGCGTTTTGAGGGATAAGGCTAAAGACGCGATAATAATCCACCAGAAAAATTTAATATGAATAGATTTGTTTTTGATTAATAAAGTAGCTAGGGCCAACAGGAAAGGAATTAAGCCGATGTAACCGGTCATTTCCACGTAAGAGTGGTCGGTGAAACTATTACGGGTAACCGGTGATCCAAAAAAATCAGGAGCAAACCAGGTAATCAGGCTATAAACAGGCATGCGGAAAGCCTGAAACCACTCAATAGCATTTTCTTGGCTTCGGAAGGAATTGAAGTAAAGTTCCAGGCTAGGAAAAAGTTGGAAGGCTGTAAATAAGAAAGGGGTCATGGTTAAAATCACTGATACCCAAAATCTGCGATGGCGGAAATAATAGTAAATACCACAGAGCAAAATGACATACAAGCTGGTTTGTAAATGACCGGCAAGAAGTGATAGAGCTAAGAATAGCGTCGCGGCAATAATTTTTGACCTTTCGATGGCCCAAAGGGCTGCCGGTAGCCATAACAGCGCGTGGCCGAGGGTGCCCCATTCAAACCAGGCAGTCATAAAACCGGACCACATAAATGCCAGGCTGGCTAACAGTGCCGCCGGGCGGGAAAGTTTGAGGCAACGGGTATAACCGTAAGTAAATAAACCAGCCAAAAGTGGCTGCAGTAAAACGTATAAACTCCAAGCAGTATCAAAGCGTAACAGCATAAATATAAAATTCAAGGGATAGAACGCCGCCGATTGCCAATTGGCAGCGTGAGGGGTACCGGAAAAATTGTAAGGGTTCCATAGTGGTACCCGGCCTTGTTGCCACTCACTCACGGTAAAAATTTTCCACGGTATAATTTGATTGACCACATCGGGAATAGCGGGATTTTTGATGGGTAAGTTATAGCCGCCTTGCCACGGAGCAAAAAAGCCCACCAAAAAATCCAGCGGGGCAGGGATTAGCCCCTTAACCCAAACCGGCCAGGTAAAAATAAACCAGATAACAACTAGGATTGCTGTTGCTTTTGCCATAAGTTGACCAGGACCGAGGCTTTGTGGAAGGCTTGGATGTAGGCCAGGATAAAGCCGGGCATACCGTCCCAAATACCACGTTTAATGACTAATTGAGACAAAAGTTTAAAACAGAAGGCCTTAACTATTTTCCACCAAGTAACACCGGGTACATTGGCTTCAAACAACAGTTGGGCTTCAATCGCCGACCAATCGCGGGATTTTTCCAACGCAGCCGCAATGGATCTGACCGTGTAATGCGCCAAGGGCTGTTTGAGATAACCCATTTTACCTATAACCTGAGGCGATTCGTGCAACCGGCCGGTCCAGCCGGTTAACGCCTCTTTTTTAAACAAGCGGTGCACCGGATCGGGCCAGTAGCCACCGTGTTTGATCCACCGGCCAAAAATAATATTCTTTCGAGGTAGTTTATATGAAGAGCAATAGCGTCTAGCGTCTAGCGGATAGTTGACAGTCTCCCGGATTTCATTGGTAAGTTCGGGGGAAACACGTTCATCGGCGTCGATATAAAAGATCCACTCGCCGCTGGCGGCTTTTAACCCGACATTACGCAAGCTGGCATAATCGCCGCTGGCGGAAATAATTTTAGCTCCCAATTCTCTCGCGATTTTTACCGTGTCGTCGGTCGAACCGGAATCTACCACAATTATTTCGTCTGCCAAATCTTTAACTGATCCCAGGCAGCCCCCAATCACCTCTTGTTCATTTTTAGCGATAATGACAACTGACAGTTTCATGACTTAGCCCCGAACTTTCTTAAATAAAAATCTTTGACTCCTTGCTTTTCAGCGCTGGTGCTGGTGAAAAACTGCTTGACACTTTGGCGCATTAAAGCGGCCTTGATCCGCCAGGGGGCGTAGCGCAGACCAAAAAGTAGGCGATTACGGGTGAAGTAATACTGATGCAAGCTGCCTCCGCTCTCGGAACTTTGGGCGTTTTTGTGCCACAAAATAGCCCGGGGCACGTAACTAATAGTCAAACCCACCCGGCGGGCGCGAACGCAAAAATCTAAATCCTCGTAATACAAAAAATATCTCGGGTCGAATAAACCAATTTTGTCAAACACCTCCCGGCGAATCAATAAACAGCAACCGGTGGCAAATTCTAGCTTCTCTGCATGATCGTATTGGCCTTGATCCACTTCGTCAACGCCTCGGTGTACTCCCCACGCGTTATTCCAATCAATTGCCCCTCCGGCATACCAAAGAACCTTGCCCCGATCTGTATCTTTGTATCTATCATAATGAAACTCAAAACCTGGGTAAAAGTAAATTTTAGGCGAAGCTAGAGGCGTATTAGCGGCCAGCAGCTGCTTCACCAAGCTAGGATGAACCTTAGTGTCATTGTTTAATAACATCACGGCTTCAAAATCTTTTTCTAGAGCCAAACGGATACCCACATTGTTGCCTGTGGCAAAACCCAAATTGGCTTGGTTGCGGATAAGCGTCACTTCGGAAAATTTTGTTTCCACCCATGCGGGACTATTATCCGTAGAAGCGTTGTCAACCACAATCGTATGGCAGTCACCCTTGATCTGCCGCACCGATTCCAGGCATTCAGGCAAAACCTCCTTGCCGTTATAATTCAGAATAATAATAGCTACTCTCATTTTTCTAGGCGGTAGAGCTTGATATCCGCATAGATCGGCCAGCTCTGACTAACTTTTTGGGGACTAAAACTGCTAATCTCCCACAGGCCGTGACGCAAGGTTGTGTCTTGATCCCACCGGGTCAAAACATAGAGAATTTGAGCCTGCGGGTACTGCTCTACCCCCAAGGGTATTGTACGAAATTGGCTTACCAGAAGATAGCGCAAGGGTAAAGCCCGGCTGTCGCCATCCAGCGTAGCAGCGACATTAAAGCTTTGCGGATTAGTCTCGGCGACATCTTGGGCAATAAGCTGAGCAGCCGTGTCAGTCCGCGGCAGGTTCCAATTTTCGGGCATGGTGTAACCCTGGGCAGGGTTGAGATCCAGCCGCATCAAATTCATGGCTACGATTAAAGCGGTAATGATCGCGCCCAGTATTCGAAACCGGCTAAAAATTTTAGCGGCACCCCAAAACATGATGGGTACCAAAACTGCTACGTAGTGTAAATTGAAAGAGCGAAATTGAGGCGTAGTTAAGAAAGCTAAAATGCCCCTGGTATTAAACCAATCATGGCGCAATTCAAAAGCCAGCATCGGCGCCATACCCATCAACCAACCCAATAAAAAAATTGGCTTGAAAATAAACACGGCTAGAATCGCTGCCGCGTAATGCAATTGCGCTATGACTCCCGCCAGAACCCCGGCTAAAAGCCAGCGTCGGCGAGACAGGCAAAATAAAAAGATAGCAGTAAGACCGGGAATGAAAAAGGGGTTTAAAGCCGATTGGCTCCAATGGATAAATAGGGGGCTAGTGGCATAAATTAAAGCTATGAGGAGCGAACGAGTCAGATGAAACAGAAAATATAGACCGAGCAGATCAATCAGGATTACAGTTAGGCTAGCGCCTATAGGATGCCACTTAGCTAAAACCAGCCCCGGTGTGATTAAGTAATAATACACCGGGCCGAAGAAAAAATTACCCTGGGAAGAAGCCGGACCAAGCAATGTCAGGCGGCGGGCAGTGTATAACTCATAAGCTTTCAGCATATCCCGGCCCTGGTCGGCCAGAAATACCATCCGCTTGGGTAAATTCCACACCCTCAAGCTAGCGGCTAGAAGCAAAATCAAGAATAACTTCATCAGATATAATTGACGGCAATTGTTTGAGTCGCCCCCCGATCGCTTCAGGCAATTGAAGTAAGGCCAAGCCAAACCCCCACGGATCAAAGATGATGTTATATGGCAACCACAACAGATGGTTTAACATCAACCGAGGAGAATTAATATTTTTCCACACAAATAAAAGCTGATTTTTAAACGAGACGTGTTTAAGACGGCTACCCAAAACCGGCTTCATAGTCGATTCTGCTCTATGTACTACCCGGCGCGTAGGGTCAAACACTACCCGCCAACCTTGCTTTTGGGCTCGATACGATAAGTCAATATCTTCCCAATAAGCCGGGCGGAATAGCGCATCCAAACCGCCTAATTTTTCCCACATGGATTTTCTATAAGCGGCGGCGGCGGCAAAAGTCCAAAAAGTGGGACCAGCATTTAGATCCGAAGCTCGAGCATGGTGAACCAAACCCTGCTTCCAGAAACCTCGGCTTTTACCCCGTTGGTTACCCGTGACTGGATCAGTTTCCCAAAAACCTATGGAAAATAACTGGGGATCAGCCGCAAACCGGTTGACCAAATCAATCAGGCAATCTGAGTTGGGCGCCACGTCGTTATTGAATAAAACTACAATGTCGCCCCTTGCGGCAGTCACACCGGCATTGACGGCCCGGGCAAAGCCAAGGTTGCCAGTCAGCCGCACCAGTTTAATTTGGGGCCAGTTCGCGGTAATAAACTCGATACTGGTATCGGTAGAAGCATCATCAACCACGATAATTTCTTCCGGCTTGGTCGCCGCTACAGCCGGCAAGTGCTGTTTCAGCAGATACTGGCCATTGTAGCTGGGGATAATTACGGAAAGTTTCATGACTAATCCAGCAAGTAAATATGGTGGTCAGCCAAGCAGGGACGGATGTTTTCTTGCCTGGCTTCTATTATGGCACATTTTGGGGGCATTAAGTCATGGACATCGCCATAGTAAGTTTTTAAGTTGGGATTTTGATACCAGAACTGCAAACCAAACTGGTCAAACAGAGCTTGCTTAATTTGATAATCGGATTTGATGACTAAAACACTGCCTGTAGGTAGGGCGGGGTATTGCCGTTTGGCTTGAACCAAAGTCCGGTTGACTCTTTGGGCTTCTTGTACTGTCCAGTGAGTTAACTCTGTAGTTCTTAGAGTTACGAGGCTACCGAGTAACCACAGCGTTAAGAAAAAACCGCGCCACAAGGGCTTGAATTTAACTAAAGCCAAACTCAATAGCAGGGTGATTCCAGGTAAGCCGGCAATGACATAGTTAGGATATTGATGTAACGGCAAAATCAGAAATAAACTAATGCCGATCATAAACCAGCCTAAGCCTAACCAAGTTAAACGCCAGGGTTTGGTTTTAAGCACGATAACTGCTAGTAAACTAATAAAGCTTCCCCCCCAAATCAGCAAGTGAGGCATAAAGTTGATTAAAAATTTAGGTTGGATATACGGCGGCCACAGCACCACCTGATACTTTAATTCTTCCGGCAAGTTGAACGACCACAATCCATACCAAATCAACGAGTTAAAACTGCTAAGGTTAAATTGAGGGGTATAAGTACCCGTGGCCGGAATCGGCAAAATCACTAAACGAAGCAGAATATAACCTAAAGCCAAAATAGATACACCAGCTAAATACCTCCGGGGAGGACGACGCAATAAGACCGCTAAAGCAGGAAAGATAATCATAATTTCGTGGGTCAACAAACCCAAAGCTAATAGAATCAAGCTTAAAGTCAATTGCCCGGATAGATAAAAGTTAAGGCTGGAAAATAACACCAATGCGCCCAAGAGCAGATTGGTTTCGGCCAACCAAAACAAACTGATAAAGTGAACAGCGGAAGTCGCATACAAAAATGAGGCCAAGAAGCTGACAGTTTTGTTTTTAGTAATTTTGGCAATTAAAGTGTAAACAAAGCCAGTGTTTAATAGGTGAACTAACAGACTGAAGCCATGCCAGTAAATCGGCTGGGGCCCAAAAACTTTCTGTTGCAGCCAATAGGCCAATTGAATTCCTAAAGGCCGGTAATAAATGGCTGAATTGTCAACAAAATATTTTAATAACCCAGCCAAAGAGGTTTGAGTATTGATAAGATGCAGAAAGTCATCCTGAAAAAACCCGTAGCGAAACGCAGGATAATACAAAAAGATTGTGGCAGAGATTAAGAGTAGGCTAAACCACACGGTTCGTTTGCTTGCCATCTAGGAAATATTGGATATTACGGTTAGTGATGGCGGCAATTTCGGTAGTAGTCCGGTCGGTAAAAAAAGCCACATGGGGAGTAATCAAGATGTTATCGTATTTTAATAATTGGTTGTTTTTACTAAATTGCGTTTCACCCTCGATTACATCCAAGCCCACAAATCTGAATCTGTGGATCTGTTTTACCAGGGCTGGGGTATCAATTACTTCACCGCGGGAAACATTAATCAGCACCACGCCCGTTTTCATTTTCTTGATATTTGCCTCATTGATGAGATGCAGCGTATCAGGGTTAAGATTAACATTAAGACAAACAAGATCGGCTTCAGCCAGCAGCGTATCTAAATCAACATATTTCAGGCCGGTACGCAAAGCAAAAGCCCTATCCCTTTTAACATCAAAGCCCAAAATCCGCATCTGGAACCCCCGGGCAATTTTGGCTACCTCTTTACCGATTTTACCCACTCCAATAATGCCTATAGTTTTGTGTTGTAGACTAAATCCCTGGCCTTTAACATATTGAAACTTACCCTGTTTGATATCCACCTGCAGGTCAATGATCTTCCGCGCTTTGGCTAGAATTAAAGCGAAAACGTGTTCGGCAATGGCAAAAGAACCGTAATCCGGAATGTGATAAACGGCAATTTGTTTTTGCCGGCAATAATCTAAGTCAATATTATTCACACCCACAGTCCGGGCCATTATTCCCTTGAGCGCCGGTAAGTGTTGCAGAGTAACGGCAGTAAGAGAGGAGCCTGACTTAACCGTAATCACATCCACCAGAGCCGCATTTTCGATTCGCCTAACCGTTGTTTGATTCACCGGCCAGCGGTATTTGGTTTCCCGAAAATGGGGAGCAAAAGTATCATCAACCTCAAAATGAACGATGTGCATTAGCCCTTATGTTATCATAGCGGCGATGAAACTTAAGCTTATTTATGTACTGTTTTTCTGTTCCGGACTAGCCGGGCTAATTTACGAAATTGTTTGGGGCAGATTATTGATACTGATCTTTGGGAGTACCACCCAATCAATGGTAGCGGTGGTAAGTGCCTACATGCTGGGGTTAGGCGGCGGCAGTTTGATGGCCGGAAGCATAGCCGACAGATTAACCGGTAAACAATTGATTAAGCTCTATGCTTTACTGGAAGCCGGCGTAGGCATAACCGGCATAGCTACTTTGGTTTTGATACCAGCTATAAAATCAATTTACTCGCTTATGTCTGATGGAACTTTGGTCACCGGAGGTTTATTAGTAACTAAATTCCTACTGTCGGAGATAGTGCTGATGTTACCCACGTTATTGATGGGGGCAACTTTGCCGGTGCTGGTGCGGTGGACCAAAGAGCAAAAAATAATCTTAGCTGATGGAGTCAGCCGACTCTATGCGGTGAATACATTGGGAGCGGTGACGGGAGTCTTACTGTCTGCCGGAGTGATGATGGAAACTTTGGGACTAAATAATACGATTCTGGCGGCCGGAGCGATTAATTTATCAATTGCTTGGAGAGCGAGTTTATGCCGATAGTTACCTACGCCCTATCCGGACTGACAGCGATGGCTTACGAGGTGTTATGGACGAGGATACTGACACCGACGATAGGAACGTTTGTATACGCTTTTGCCGCAGTTCTGGCTTTATACTTTCTTGGTATAGGCAGCGGCAGTCTGGCGTACCCAGCGGTAGCCAAATTGATACCGAATAAGAAGTTATTATTGGGACTGTGTCAGTTGATATTAGGCGGAGGAGCTTTAGGTTCGGTATATCTGGCCAGTAACCAGGTGGCGCTGCCTAAAATAGCCTTAGTTATCGGTATGATAGTACCGGCAACCTTGGCTATGGGATTAACCTTTCCGGCAGCAGTGGCGTTACTGCCAAATAAAAATCAAGCCGGATGGATAGTAGGATTAACTTACTTTGGCAACACTTTAGGGTCAGTAGCCGGTGGGTTTTTAGCTAGCTTCGGATTAATTCCGCTGCTGGGCAGTTCCCAGGGCATCATCTTAATGGCATTAATTAATCTGGGATTAGCGGCAATATTAATACCCCAAGTGGGGCTAAAGTTAGTGACATTGGGCCTAGTGGGTTTAAGCGTGTGGTTGGTGGGGTGGAAGCGTCAATCGGTGTACCCGAACGAAACTCAATGGCGGGTTAATTGGGCTAGGGAGAAAAAGTTTGATTTTGTGTTTGCCGAAGATGAAGTGGCATCAGTATTTGGTTATAAAGATCCGACTCAAAACGATCAAAATTTATTCATTGATGGCGTGCCGACTACGAACAAGGTGGGAGAAACTAAGCTGATGGCGCATTTACCGGTGTTGCTCCATCCTAACCCCAAACGAGTATTAGTAATTGCCTTTGGTATGGGGACAACGTTTAGATCCAGTTTAAGTTACGGCCTGGAAACTGACGCGGTGGAATTGGTGCCGTCGGTGCCGCCACTGATGCGACTGTTCTACGGCGATGCGGCCCAAGTACTGGATAATCCGCAAGGGAAAGTAATCATTAACGACGGCCGAAATTATATATTTTTAACCGATAAACGATACGACATCGTGACGATTGATCCGCCACCTCCGTTTAATGCGGCAGGGACGACAGTATTGTACTCCCAAGAGTTTTACCAGGATATAGCTAAAAAACTAAATCCTGGCGGAATTGTGAGTCAGTGGATGTGGTTTGGATCCAGGCAAGACGATATTGCCATGGCGACTAAAAGTTTTTTAAGGGTATTTCCGTATGTATGGGCTTTCCAAAGCCCCAGGGGAGAGGGGGGAATGTTTTTGGAAGGGTCGTTTAGCCCGATAGATATAGCCTCCGCTAGTTTAAAACCTCAACTTGAAAACCCAAGGGCAGAGGCGGATTTAAGAGAGACTTACACCGATTTAAGCCTGACGGATTTAAGAAAATTAGTGGTAGCTGACAGGCAACGGTTATGGGAGTGGGTCGACCAAAGTCTGCCGGTAACCGACGATTACCCGCGAACGGAATACTTTTTACTGCGCCATGCTTTTAAACAATCCCCCAGTCTAACTGGAGCCAAAGTGGCAGAATTATTTAATTTCTAGTGAATTTTTCTTTAAGCAGGCACCAGTAAATTTTAAGGTAGGCTTTGACCATTTTCCACAACTTGAATTTAGGCACTCCCCGATCGCGATTGGTATAGACAGTGGGAACTTCGCCTAAACGGAAGCCGGCTAAATGGGCCCGGAGGGCAAATTCTGGGGAAATATCAAAGCTGGTAGAACGAAGTTGTAGAGAATCAAAAACTTTCTTCTTAAAGCCGCGAAAGGCATTGGTAATGTCATGAACCGGCACGCCAAACAAAACCCTGGCTAACAAAGTTCCGTTACTGCTTAAAAACGCCTTGAGGACATCCAAATTGCCCCGTGATCCACCGGGCATATACCGGGAACCAAACACCAGATCATAACCGTCGCTGATTTTGTCGACAATATCTTTATAAGTTTGAGTGTCATCGGACATGTCGCCCATGGTCCAAATAATCACATCACCGGTAGCGGCTTTGGTGCCGTCTTTCAAAGCTGCGCCAATCGTATTACCTAAATCAACGCCGCCCCGGCGGTGCACAGGCTTAACGTTAGGGTATTTCTTGGCATAGCGATCTAAGATTTGGGGAGTATTATCATTGGAGCGATCATCGACGGGCACGACTTCAAAATTCCACTTGTGACTAGTAGCAAATTGGATCACCCGGTCCAGCATCGCCGCCGCGTTATCCTCTTCGTTATGAAAAGGAATAACAAAGGAAACATTCATGAGGTCATCATATCACAGTAAACCCCTTTGGCGCAGTTGCTGTTCGGCCTTGATGAAGTCATCAGTAGATGGTTGAGTCAAGCTCCAATCGATTAATTCTCTCATACCTTGGTCAAAATTAACTTTGGGTCGCCAACCCAATATTTTCTCAGCCAAACTGATATCGGCGTAGCAGTGGCGGATATCGTTGATGCGGAATTCGCCGCTGATCTGAGGCTGAATTGGTTTATCCATCAGCCGAGCCAGCCTTGAAGCCACATCTTTAATGGTGGTAGGTTGACCGGAACCGATATTCATTACTTGATAATTGGCCTTGGGGTTACTCATAGCCAGGATCAGCGCTTCAATCACATCGTGAACCGAAATAAAATCCCGGGTTTGTAGTCCCTCCTCATAAATCACCGGCGGCTGATTATTTTTTAACCGGGCAATAAAAATAGCCGTTACCCCGGTGTAAGGATTAGAGATACTCTGCCGGGGACCGTAAACGTTAAAACAGCGCAGCGCCACGGTGGGCATCTGGTACATTTTGCCTGTCAGCATCAGCATCTCTTCCTGGGTTTTTTTGGATAATGCGTAAATGCTATTGCATGGTTGAGGGGCAGTTTCCGGAGTCGGGATTGGTTCAATTGAACTATGACAGTTGGGGCAGTACATCTGCCAATCTTTTTGTTCGAGTTGGTTTAGGGGCCGCAATTCGCCCTTGACCTGGCCGCATTGAGGACACCTGTACATACCTTCGGCATAAGCCGTCATGCTGGAAGTGGTCAGGATTTTTTTGACAGAACTGTGCTTATCATTAACAACAATGTCCAGCAAATTGGCTGTACCACCCACATTAACATCGGTATATTTTTTAATTTCATAGTTGGATTGAGCCACACCCACAGCCGCGGCTTCGTGAAACACTACTTCGATTCCGCCCAGTGCCTGTTTAAGAACGTCATAATCACGCACGTCCCCTTTAATAAATTCGGCTTGAAGATTTAAGTAATCCGGCTTTTTACCGCCGTGAACTTGCTCTTCCAAATTATCCAAAATCCGCACCTCATGCCCCAAGGAAACAAGTTTGTCGACCAAAAATGATCCGATAAACCCCGCCCCGCCGGTAATTAGAATTTTCATTCGGGAGAATATTTACAAATAGCTTCAATGGTCTGGTCGATATTGTAAGTAAAGTCCCATTGGGGGTAGTGATGCTTAAACTTTGATACGTCGGAGATATACCACATATGATCACCGCTCCGCGGCTGGTCTACGTATTTAACTTTGGCTTTCTGACCCAAAACATTTTCTATTTTAGCGATGGCCTCTAAAATAGATACGTTAGCAAACCGGGAGCCGCCGATATTGTAAACTTCTCCCTGACGAGGGCGTTGATAAAAGTGATAAAAGGCGTTGACTAAGTCATAGGCATGGATATTATCGCGAACCTGCTTGCCTTTGTAGCCGTAAATCTGATAAGTAATCCCTTGTTTGATAGCTTTAACTAAATAGGCTAAAAATCCGTGCAGCACCGCCCCGGAATGTTTCGGGCCGGTGAGGCAGCCGCCGCGGAAAACGCCGGTATTTAACTTAAAATAACGGCCGTATTCCTGCACCATGACATCGGCCGCGACCTTGGAAGCGCCAAAGACACTATGCAAGCATTGGTCAATGTCCATGGACTCATCGATACCTTGATAAAACTGGTGCGTAGCCAGTAGCTCGTAGCGGGTAGATAACTCTTTTAAAGGAAGAGAATTAGGCCGGTCACCATAAACCTTGTTAGTGGAAGTAAAGATAAATACGGCTTCGGGGCAATATTGCCTAAAGTTTTCCAGCATCACCAGCGTACCGGTGGCGTTAATAGAAAAGTCAGTCATAGGTTCTTTGGCCGCCCAATCATGCGATGGTTGAGCCGCCGCATGGATAACCAGGTCAAACTTATGGTCGCGAAAAATTTTCTCCATAGCCCTCTGATCACGAATGTCGGCCACAATATGGGTGTAGTCTTGGTGATACTCTTCCATCAGCCGCTGACTATTCCATAAGGTACTGCCTTCTTTACCGAAAAAATACTGGCGCATGTTATTGTCAACCCCCACTACCTTAAAACCCTTATCAATAAAAAACTCCACTGATTGGGAGCCGATGAGTCCGCCCGAACCGGTGACCAAAATCGTTTTTGCCATTAATCACTAATTCTACTATAATCACCTGCCAGTGACCAAGCCGTGGGTACGCATCAGTTTAATTAGCTTTTTAATTTTATTTTTAGAACTGTTAGTCATCCGGCTGGTGAGTACGGAAATCCGTATCTTTGCTTATTTGGCTAACTTAGTCTTGCTAGCAACTTTTGTGGGCTCGGGTTTGGGCATGTTAACTCGCAAAAAATTGCCGCTGTCAATCACCGCAGTCAGTCTGACCCTATTAACCCTGGCTTTAGTTACCCAAACCATCGTCAGGCTCCCTACCTTGGAATTCCGACTATTTAGCGGCATTACCGAACTGTTGGCGCCTTTAAGCGAAGCCTATATCTGGTTTCAAGTTGATACCGTATCTCGCCTCGGCATCATCATCGGCACGATGTTGACGGTATTAATCTTTGGTTTGATCATGGTTGTATTCATGCCCTTGGGGCAGTTTTTGGGGTTAACCTTGAATCAAGCCCGGCAGCCCTTATTGGCTTATTCAGTCAATATCGCCGCCTCACTGGCGGGCATGTGGGCGTTTTATCTCTGGTCAGACTTAGGATTATCGCCCTTCCTAGGGTTAGTAACAGCCCAAGTCTTATTGATCGCCCTCATTACCGACCGGATAGTCAGGCTTTACGGAGTAGCTGCGCTACTGGCCAGTTTAGTGTTGTTAGCTCCCCGCTCGGCCCACCAACCCCAGGAAAAACCGGTCACGTTTTGGTCACCGTACCAAAAATTGACTCTGTCATTAATTCAAGATAAAAATCCTCATCGGGCACAGGGCTGGTATTTGGAAGTTAATAACGTCGGTTATATGGGCCTGTTAGATTTATCTGCCTATGCCGTAGAGCAGCGCTTGCCGGCCATCAAAGCTTGGCTCAAAGACAAAAAGCGACTGGCGGATTTGCCGTTTATCAACCAATACGATTTACCCTATCAGTTTAAACCTGAAGCTAAAGATATATTAATTATTGGCGGCGGTGCCGGCAATGATGCGGCAGCGGCGGTCAGGGCTAACATTGCCAGCGTGGACTTGGTAGAAATTGACCCACAAATTGTGGCCATAGGTAGAAAGTACCACGTCGAAAGCCCCTACGATCAGCCGAATGTGACAGTATCTGTTAATGACGGCCGGGCATTTTTGGAAACTACTCGCCGGACCTACGACGTAGTAGTCATGGGCCTGGCGGATTCCCACGCCCTAAGTTCCAGTCTAACCAACGTCCAGCTCGATAATTATTTATATACCCTCGAGGCGTTGCGGCAAGTAAGGGCAGTTTTGAAACCGGATGGAATTTTACTCTTGAGCTTTGAAGTTACCCGGCCCTGGATTGGAGCCAGATTGCAACAAACCATCACCCAAGCCTTCGGCTATCCGCCGGCAATATTTGAAGTCAGAAGCGATGGGGCGTTTGGTTGGGGAGGCATCGTATTTGTCAACGGTAAAGATACCCAAACTGTAGCTAAAATTTTGCAGCAGCAACCGGCCTTGACTGATTTTATGAGCAGGCACGCCAAAGATTACGCTCCGGCAGCTATCACCAGCCTGACCGATAATTGGCCCTATATCTATTTGGACCAACCCAGATTGCCCTTGCTGCATCTGGTCATAGCCGGAGTCATCATCATCTCGCTGTGGTGGTTAACAGGTCGGTTGTTAGTCAGCAGCAAGAGGGACATGAATTGGTCATTTTTCTGGCTGGGCGCCGGATTTATGATATATGAATTCCAGAATATCAGTAAATCCAGCTTGATCTTTGGCAATACCTGGATGACTAACCTGTTCATTATCACCGGAGTCTTGAGTTTAATTCTGGCGGCTAATCTGGCTGTAGTCAAGAAATGGATAGGGTTAAAATGGGGCATTGGGTTATTGTTGACTAGCTTAGGAGTGCAATTATTAATTCCCACCGCTTGGTTCAATACCTTAAATGGCCTCACCAAGGCAGTAGCGGCGATCGGGTGGCTCAATCTGCCCCATTTCTTTTCCGGAGTTGTCTTCGCCCATTTGTTTGCCGGTCATAAAAACAAAGCTGTGGCTTTGGGCAGCAATCTTTTGGGTTCAGCCATCGGCGGATTCTTGGAAATCTTATCCTTTTTATGGGGCATGCAAAGCTTGATTTACGTCGCCATTCTGCTTTATGCTTTAGGAACACGCAGATATTTGATCAAACGGTAAAGCCACGAAGACCGATGGCGATTATACCAGTAATTATATTCTTGGGTTTTTGACTTAAATTCTCGGGTAACTTGGGATAGAAATTGATCCGAATTATAGGCAGGAAAATTTTGCTTCTCCCAGATTTTAGCAAAAACCACAAAGGTATAAAAGGCCTGCAGCAGAGCTAAAACTAAACCGTGGAGGCCGTCTTTGTAGCCTTGGCGGGCGAAGAAGTTAGTTAAGAAGTCGCTTATGGGCATGCGGATAGCATCGGGCCAAGTGACGGTTTTGCCGGCATTTAGGGAATTCTCGACCTCGTTATCAGAATAAACATCATTGATCTTTTTGATATATTGACTGACACTGCGATAGTTGTAATGAATTAAATGGCCGGACAGTTGGCCAATATCGTCGTCAACCTGCAGTTTTTCGTGGTTGTGAACCCCGGGGAATTTAGCCCGGTTTTTTTGGAATAATCTAATCTGCTCGTCCGGATACCACAGACCGTGTTGGATCCACTGGCCAAAGATAATATTCTTTCTAGGGAACTTGTAGCCTCGCAAGGGGTGGCTTTGCGAACGTAAGGCCACCCCTTTTATAATTTGGCGGATTTCTTCAGCCAATTCTGGCGAAACGCGCTCGTCGGCGTCTAAACTTAAAATCCAGTCACCGGTGGCTTTGCCAAATCCAAAGTTTTTACTTAGGTTTAAGTGTAACGGGTCGTTTTTATGGGAATAAACTTTAGCCCCCAACTTATGAGCCATCTTAGCCGTATCGTCGGTAGACTCGTTGTCTACCAAGATAATTTCATCCGCCAGTTTTTCAACCGACTTAAGACAATCGGTAATTTCTGCGGCTTCATTTCTAGCGGCTATGACAACTGAAAGATTCATACGGGTTTAAAAGCTTTAATTAAAGTTTGACTGTGATACATAATCTTATCTTTTTGAATTAGCCAACTTAATCCAGCATACACCAAGGCACACAAACCAATCACCAGGCCAAGACCAGCCAAGCTACTAATTTTGGCCGAGAGTAAATAGGCCATCAGGCCGATACCTAAAGATATAAATAAAGAAGGCAGCACATTAATAACCACAGAGATAGGCATAATCCGTTTGACTATAATTATGGGAATAACGGAGGTAAATGATACTAAGGCGGCAGCGGCAGCTACACCGGTAAAACCGACCCGGGCAACGAGCAGGGGGGTAGCGATCCAAGTCAGAGTAGTCCAAACCATCATCAATTTCAAGTTAGTATTGATGTAACCAATGGCGCTTAAAGTATTGGTTAGGGTAGTCGACACAGATGACCACAGCACCGCTACGCCAAACAAGCTTAGGCTGAATAAGGCCGGTTGCCATTGAGCGTAACGGGGGAATACCCGAATAAAATTCGGAGCAATGGCTACCAAACCAATCACCGCCGGAAATAAAAGCAGGCTAATAAAAAATAAAGTTTTTTCCACGGCATTTTTGAGTAAGTCGGTTTGGTGCTGCAACCGGGAATAAGTGGGAAAAGCGACTTTATTAACCGGCCCCATGACTAATTGTAAGGGATAATGAGACCATTTTTGAGCCCAACCCACAAAGCCAACTTCTGCCGGTGACAGAATTTTGAACAGATAAGCAATTAATAGTTTATCTTTGATGAAAGCGATGACACTATTGATCTGAAAAGGAGCCCCAAAGGTAACTAATTTTTTGATTGCCCCACCATCCCAAGCCAAACTAGGACGCCAAGGAGACAGGCTATACATGGCAACCAACCCCACCAAGCCGCGAGCCAAAACTGCCCAAGTAAAAGCGGTCACGCCCCAACCCCGCCAAGCTAAAATAACGGCCACCGCATAAAAGCATAAGTTTTCCAGGATTTCGGGAATGACCAGTTTAGAAAACTTGAGCCGGCGCTCCAATCTGATAGCCGGAATCGTTTTTAAAGAAGCCAGTAATAAAGTAACAGCCAAAGCGCGGAATAAGCCAATTCCCGGCGCAGAAAGATTGTAGAAGTTACCGATAAAAGGAGACAAAACTAGCGCCAGTCCGACTATAAAGATTACCAATATTTGCTGAATAGTAAAAGTAGTAGCTAAGTCTTTTCGGGTTAAACTGTCTTTTTTTTGGATCAAGGCGGCAGCTAAACCGACATCGGAAAAAATGACAAAAAATTCAATCAGCGCCGACACCCCGAACCAAACCCCATATTCACTGGGAAGCAAGAAAATACCAAACAAGAAATTAGCGATGGCGGCGATAAACTGAAGCAAGAAATTACGCAAGCTAACGGCCACGATGCCGGTAACAGACCTTAATTTAATGGCTTCGATATCAGTTAAATCCTCGACGACCGGGGAATCTGCCATGAGAAAATTGTAGCACAAGCACGACTAAGGCACTCAGGCTTACCAGATTAGCTATAGTGCGGACAGGAGTGTTCTTCAGTAGATCAGCCACTAATACTTGGTTGGCAGGATTTTGGGGTCCGAGAGCTTGCGTCCGAGTTTGGGGAACTACAAAACCTTTGGGTAGATATTCGTCGGAACGGGCGGAAACCACCCACTTGACTTGCTCATCGGTTAACAACTCCGAAACAGTAATAGGATAAGTAAATTGAGGCTGAAAAAATTTAATACTATAGAAAATGAAAACAGGTAATAGCCACGCGACTTTAGGAAATCGAGTGATGACAAAACCACTAAGAATAGATGTAGATAGAGCGATGAAACTTAAATAGCGCCAAGGGAATTGAAGAAAACGTAAAACCGGTAGATTTTTCCAGATAAGGTAACTAATCGGCAGCAGCATAAATAAAGCAAGCAACAAGCAACAAGTAACAAGTAACAAGAATCTCCGAGTACTTTTTATGATCTTACGTGAAAAGAAAAAGAGCATCAGTGAAAAAAGAGTAAAAATTATGTGCAATTTGCCGATCATAAAAGATAGACCGTCGGCCCGTCCGGAAGCTGACCCAGCATAACCCCAAATCGAACCCCAAAGTTGGTCGGGATAAACGAAATGATCTAGGGGGTTAAATTGCTGCTGAACCATTTGCGGGACACGGGTTAAATGCTGCTCGGCGAGAGCCGGTAGCCAGAAGAAAGCAACAAGACCCAAACCTAGTAGAATTGATCTAATTAATCTAATTTCTAATTGACCTAAAATAAGTAATAAAACTAAAAAGGGAATAAACATAAAGGCAGTAAGATTGTGAGACAGAATTAACAGAGCCAAAGACGTAACGGTTAATAATTGACGCCTGGATAAAAAGGCATAAATGACTAAGGGTATAAAAGCATAAGCCCAATATTCGGCCACGGCGCCGCGGACATAAACTTCGACGGCGTGATACGGCGCGTAAACGTAAAATACACCACTCACTAAAGCCGCCACCGGTCCGAAGTATCTCTTAGTTAACCAGTACATTGCCAAACCGGAAAATAAAATCGGCAAAATAAACATGACCTTGGTAGCCAAAAGAGCATCAAGGCCAAAAAACATAAATAAGGCGCCAAAGTAATAAGGCAAGGGGTTATAGAAGTTAAAAATAGGATAACCGTAACCGTAGCCCAAGTCGGGAACGAAGCGAACCGGAAACTGACCCGACCCAAGAGCTTTAAACATCTGATCTACCCGCACCACTTGAGTATCATCATGCATAGGAAAATATCCGGGTGTCAGAATTGGCCAGATGGCCGGAAGAGACAGGATGATTAAGGCAATAAACGATATCTTATTAATGTCCATAGAGCTACAAGGCCATCGGGCCAGGCAATTTTTTTGCCCTCGGAATATTCCCGGCCGGCATAAGAAATAGGCACCTCGTAGATGCGAACACCTTGGCGTAAGATTTTAGCGGTGACTTCCGGCTCAAATTCAAATCGGCGACAATTAAGTTTAATTGATTGAAGTAACCGCGTAGGAAAAACCTTATAACAAGTTTCCATGTCGGACAAAGTAGTGTTATACAGAATATTGGTAATTAAAGTTAAAAACTGGTTGGCTACCCAGTGCCAAAAGAACATGTTCCGGTGTTCGCCGGTGAAACGGGAACCATAAACAACTTCCGCTTTGCTCTCTTTGATGGGTTTTAACAACTTAAAGTAGTCTTGAGGATCATATTCCAGGTCTGCGTCTTGGATAATAACGTAATCTCCCTGAGCTGCTTTGATACCGGTACGAATAGCCATGCCCTTACCCTGATTGTGCCGATGGAAGAAAGTTTTAAATTTATGTTTTTTGGCTAACTGCCTGATAATCTCCTGACTACCGTCGGTAGAAGCATCATCAACCAAAATAACCTCTTTAGAAATTTTAACCGCCAAAACTCTTTTAACCAGAGTTTCCAGCGTCGGTTTTTCGTTATAAACCGGGATGACGACGGATAATTTCATAAGCGGCTAAACTTAAACCTATTAATGATACAACCATACCTAATTTTACACTTAAGGGGTCGTATTTAAAAATGACTTGATGGTCACCGGCGGGGACGGAGACGGCGCGGAAGGCATGGTTGGCGCGCAGGACTTGAGCGGATTGACCGTCAATGGTGACTCGCCAGCCGGGATAATAAGTATCATTAAGCAGCAACAACTGTGACTGATCGGCTTGAGTAGACATAGTAACTTTTTGAGGTGAATAATCGGTGATAGTAACGACGGCAGTAAGATCAGGTTGGGGCTCAAGCAGAGGAGGTTGAGATAAGATAATCATGTTTTGATAGTCAAAGTCGGATTGGAGCAAAGTCTCAATAGTAGCTCGGGGGTCGGAGATAACTTGGTATTGGCCGAATAGCTGAGCCCGGGGCAGAGCCTGAAGATTTTCATAAACTTGCCAGTTATCCTGCTGCCAGATTAATTCATACCTGTCAGTGGGCCAGGATAAATTCCGATTTTGATTAAGAACATATTTAAGACTTAGCAGGTCCATGATCCGCTGGTTAAGTTGATTTTCAAATTGGGGAACAACTACGGTGGAACGGGAAAAATCGGTGACAAACTTACCTTTTTTAGCCGCCCAAACTAACTCGCCAACGCGCCGGGGGTAAAGCGCGTCATAACCCTCGGCTGTGGCTAAACCGTAATACAAGGTTAAATTAGCTTCAATGTTGCTGGCTTTTTCGGCCCCTATCCGCTCAAATCCGGTTTGCTGCCGCAAAAAGTTAATGACCGGAACTTGAGGAAAAATAAACTGCGGCTCGGTGAAAGTTAAAGTTTTTTGAGCCAAGAAACCTAAATCAAATAAAACCAGAGGGATAAATAACCAATACCACTTAAATCGCAAAATGACCAAGGTAAAGAAACTGACTCCGATAGGTATAACCAAGTTGCGCAGAGTAATAGCAGTATGGATTTTTTCTAAGACAGCAAGAATAGTTAAACTTAAAATCAATAGAGCAGTAAATATAGTTAATTTTTTTAATTTGCGCCGGTTTAGGTTATCTAGCCCGAATGCGGCTAAAACGGTCAAACAAAGAGGCAAAAAAATCAAAGCCCGGCTGATGACGCTGGTAGAAATTAAAGGCAAAGATAAAGTTTTCAGAACAGAAGTCAGGGGGGTGGGCAAAACCCAAAGCAGGATGATGCCGCTGGCCAGACTAAACCAAGACCGGCGCAGGCCTAGTAGGGCTAATATAAAAATAGGGGTGCCAACAAACATGGCGGTTTCGACAAAATTACCGCTACCCCAATAATTTCCGGTAGCCGGATGACCAAAATAAGTCGGGGCAAATAAAGTGACTAACTGTTTCCAGGGCAAAGTAGTGTTTTCCAGCTTAAATTCCGATGAAGCAAATTCCCGCGAGGCTGCGCGGTAATATTCAGCCGTGGGCAGCCATTGAACCGCGGTGATCAGTAAATTAAGCCCAAAGACTAAGATTAAAAATCGCCAGGGCAGGCGGCGACTTAAGCCATAAATAAAACAAAAAAGTAATATCAACAAGCTGACTTGGGGATGACCGGAAAGAGTAATTAGGACTAAGGGCAAAATACTCCAGAGATTAAGTTGATCCAAAAGAAGCAGGGCCAGAGGCAAAAAGGCATAAGCGAAACCGACGCTATTCCATTCTATCCAAGCTGCCATCCAGCCCGAAAATCCATAGGCTAGGGCAGCAATAACGCCAGTAATAGGCTTGAATTTTAAGTGTTTCAAGAAAAAATACATGAATAGGATCGCCAAAATAGGCTGAAGTAGGACTAGCAGTGTCCAGGCAGTAGGCTGGGGCAGTAGCAGGTAAAGCCAATTCAGGGGGGAAAATATGGTGGATTGCCAGTTGGCTAGGTGAGGTGTGCCGGCGAACGAGTAGGGATTCCACAAAGGCAACCGACCCGATTTAATCTCGCTGATATTAAAAGCTTGCCAGGGGTAAATCATCCTCACGGTGTCAAAGCCCAATAAATCTTGGCGAGGGACGCCCACAGGATAACCGGGCCAGGTAATTTCTTTGAAAGGCGAAAAAAAGGACACTAATAAATGGCCGGGGAAGGGCAGTTGACCCTGAAACAGGGGATAGAAAAATACCCCCAAGGCGGTGATTAAGCTAAAAAGAAACGGCGCCATAAATGATAAACAGAATGACTGATAAGAGCGAATAGGGTAATCAGACTTAAATAGTCGACGATCTGACGATAAGCAGGTTCTTGCCACCTAATCAAAACTCCAGACCTAATTTTAGGCACAGTAAAAGCCATGACCCCATTGTAACTTATGTCCACCGGCACCGGCTTCCCATTGACGGTAACTAACCAACCGGGGTAGTAAAGTTGGTTAACTTTGACAATGGCGGTAGGTTCTTTTTGCACTGGTTCGACTAGAAAATGGATTTGGGTATTGGTCTCTTTAAATTCAGTAATATCGCCTTCACCCGAAACGAAAACAGCACGTTCGGGAATACGCCGGGTAGGGGGTTGAGTCACCCACAGGGGTAAGTATTCGCTTCTAACAGTAGTAGTATCCTCGTTGGTAGCGTAATAGGTATCCGGCAAAAAGGTAAATTTTTGGGGACGAGCATAACTTAAGTTAATTAAGATAGCCAGCGAACCAACGAAAATAGCCACACCGGGTTTTTTTATCAAATAAGCAGCCAGGACGGCGGTGGCAAAAGTAGTTAAACTTAACAGGCGCCAGGGAAATTGAATCACGAAGACACCGGGCAAAATCGACCAGAATGGACCCGCGAGGCGATGCATGAAGAAGATAGCTACCAGGCTCGTAATCAAAAACAGGTTGCGCCGCAGGAAAATGAGACTAGCCAGAATTAACCCTAGGTTAACCAGGCCAATTTGCATTGACATAGCGCCGGAACCAGTGGCAGAGGCACCGTATCCCCAGGAAGGAAGAACCAGCTGCCTGAAGCTAGCTAGATGATCGATCGGGTTGGCCACTGGCAAGCGGGAAGCATAAACGTATTTGAGTTCGACTAAGGCCGGCAGCCAGAAGTAGGCGGACAGGGCTGCGCCTAAAATAAGACTCAAACATAGTTGTTTTACATTGGGGCGCGGTAAAGATGACCATCCGTAAATGGCGGCCAGGATCACAAAGATGACAAAAACGTTGTGGGATAAAACTGTGGCGGCGGAGGCAAAGGCGCCCAGAATAACCCCCGCTTTGGGTTTTTGGGGCAGAAGATCAACGGCATAAAACAATACAGGGATAAATACAAAGCCTAAAGATTCTCCCACCGAACCGCGAACATAAGTATCGACAAACCGATAAGGAGTATAAATATATAAGAGGCTACCTGCCAAGACGGGCCAGAAAGAAAATTTAGATTTGAGCCAAATAAACATAGTCATAGCCGAAGCAAAGAAACTCCCGATAAAGACTAATTTAATCGCTTGAGTTAAACTGCCGGAGACAAGATAGAATAATTCTCCGAAATAAAATGGCAGCGGATAAAGAAAATTAAACACAGGATAACCAAAACTGTGGTTTAAGCGGATGGACCAACGCACCGGGAATTGTCCATCCCGCAAGGCTTGATGAAAAGCCGAAAGCCTGATTACCATCCATTCACCATCATGACTGGGAAAAAATCCGGGCCGGAGTAAGGCATTTACAGCCGGTAGAGTTAAGAGGACAAGCAGAATAATGACGAAGAGTTTTTTCATTGAGAATTACCCTTGGGGTTAATGATACCAATACTGCCAAAAGCGATGTCGGAACGCTCACCGGTGCGGAAAAGTTCGGGGACTACAATGGTAAATTGAGAGTCATGAGGATCATGAGAGGGGGGGCGGTTGAAGTAATCAAACAAGTAGGCAAAGCCGTAATTACGGCCAAAGTCGGTATCATAAGCAATTTGAAATGGTTGGTTACCGGAACGACTGATGATGTATTGGACGGTTTGGAGTTTACGCTCCAGGCTATCCGGAGGAGCGGTTGATAGCTCGTCCAAAGTTTTAAAAGTAAGAAAAAAAAGCAGTAGAGAAATCGGGGCCAATGGGGGAATTTTAAACCGGCGAGCCAAGCTATCTAAGGCGAGGCTGATAACTAAAACGGCGGGCAAAAGCAGGGGCCACAAATAATAATCGGGAACGTTGCCGGTGTAAAAACTGAAGCCTAAAGCAAAGACGACCATATAAGCCAGGAATAGATAGTGGCGCAACCATACAGCAGCCAACAAGACGGCAATCCCAACCAAAAGGTTAAACTGAGACACGGAAGAATAAATTAACATGGAACCAATAAGACCGAGAGAATTGATGATTAAAGGCAAAAACCGGGAAACTATGCTGAATAAATTTAATTGACTGCCGCCGGATAAAAAGAAGCTAAAGAAGTGGTTGACATTGACACCCTGATGACGCAGGTCAAAGGCGATTAAGGGCAAAAACCAGAAGATTAAACTTAAGATAAACCAGCCGATTTTGAGTAACGATAATTGAGGTTTAAACTTTAACAAAGTTAGAAGGTGTAGAGGCAGAATAAACAGAAAACTTAAATGAGCTTGGATACCTAAGGCAGTAGCAGCAGCTAAAAGAGCTAAATTAAGATAAGTGGCGTGATGATATTTCCACCAAGTTAAATAGACTGCCAGAATTCCCAAAGAAGCTAAGGGAATAAGACTGGGGTTCCAAATAGTGCGATCGTTAAGATTTAACAGCGGTGAAACCGCGTAAACAGCAAAAGCGGCCAGGGCGATATTTTGAGTAAAAAATTTTTTGAACACAAAATAGATGCCCGTGGCGGTGGTAACCCCCAGGGTTGAGGCTAAAACCGAGCCGGCAATAGGGTGAAGTTTAAATGCCCAGAAAAAAGGGGCGGCCAGATAATAAAGCAAAGGGCCCAGGTAAATACCACCGGGGCCGGTTTGGGGCCCTACCAAAGTAAACTTGTGATTGGTGAGAAGATGGTTGACCGGATAAGCTAAAAGTTGTTCTTGGTCCCAACTGAAGCCGGCAAACTGGTACAGATGATAGAAGCGGAGGAAAATAGTAAGAACCAAAATTATTCCGGTCATCGGGAGGCGGGCGGTAAAATGACGTCAATTTCACCAAAAGTAGCATCGGCTTTGAGACGCTGCCAGCCATGAGGACTGACTAGGGTGTAAGTGGGACGATTGGGCAGAAGCCCCTCATCAAAACCATAATACCGGCGTAAAAAGTCCAGGCCGCCACGGCGGGTATGGTCAACGGTAAAGCTCAAGTTGACATTAGTGGTACCGGCATGGGTTTTAACCAGCTCAAAAGCAGCTAGCTTGTTAGCTAAATTAAAACCCCTGCCTTGTTGCCAATGCCACCGCCAATTCAAAAAGCTGTACAACAGCCCCAAAATTAGTAACGCGGTCATACCCCACTCGTTCTTAGCTAGCTTAGCCAAGAGCAAACCAGCAATCAAAAAAACCTGGGCCTGATGAAACATATAGTAATAGGGCAACAAACCGCCAGCGTATAGGCCGTTAACAATGATGGGAAAAATTATCCAGGCAAGTAAAAGTTTATGCCGTTGGAATAAACCACCCAAAATAACCAGACTACCCACTAACAGGTTATAGCTTTGAAAATTATTAACCAGGACACCCGCGTCACTTAAGGCTAAGATTACGCTTCGTCCCAGAGTTCCCAAGATCACTCTAAGATTGCTGGTAGTTAGTAATAAAGTAATCAAATTGCGGCTGTTTAAAAAATTGTGGCGCAGATCGAATAGAATAAAAGGCGACAGAAAGACCAGCAAAATGCCAGCGGCTTTAAGCCAGTCAATCAGGGAAATTTTGAAGCGATTAATCACCACCCAAAGGATAATGAAAACCAATAGATACAAACCAGTGAAATGAAGGTGTAAACCGATGCCGGCCAGAGTGATGGCCAGTAAAAACGCGTGACGCTGACGACCGATTTGAAACAAGCAGTAAAAAGTAAGTAAAGACACCAAACTCAGGGGTACAACAAGGGGAGGCACTTGGGTCAAATTTAAATAGTTGATGCTAGTGGCAGCGAACAGGGCGGCAATAACACCAGTGATGCGGGAAAATAATTTGGTACCAATAAAGTAAATACTCATCACCGCCAAAGTCGCCCACAGGGCGGATAAAAGATTAATAGACCAGGGATTAAGCCGAGTTAAACCCATAACGGCAGTGACTAAGTAGGTGTAACCGGGACCAATGTAAATATCACCAGCACTGGTATGAGCCCCCACTAAAGTAGGATTGCCTTCTTTTAAGAAGTTCCACGCTTCCATAGCCAAAAATTCCTGGTCAATTTCAAATGGGGCTAGAACTAAGGCTTGATAACCATATTTGGCGGCAGCCAGAAGCAGCAAAATGACGGGAATCATCGCTTGAGTCGGTACAGTTTCATGAAAATGTTGCCCTTGCCTTTACGATATTGACTGACTAGCTCTATGTCACGATCAGGAAAACGCTCAGGCGGGTTTTGTGAATCTTTAAACAAAATATACACTTCATCAAACTGGCCCACTTTACTAAAAATTTCTTCAGGATGATCATTAATCGGCCAGAATCCTTGAATAGTAATGTTAGGATTACCCTGCAGATAAATTTCTAAAGCGTAAGGCGTCAAACCAAAAGTACCTTCCGTGGCCACAAAAACTTTTTTATTCTGGGTTTCTTGGCGCAAAAAGGCCACGATTTCATTGATGCCGTATCCAGCCGGCCAATCATCAATAAATTGACCCCGGTCAGCGCCGGGCAGGGGAGCAAACACGGGGTTAAAAATAATCTGGAAAGAGAAATAGGCCGCATAGGCGGCTAGTAGTAAATAAACAACAATTGACCTAATTGATCTAATTTCTAATTGACCTAAACCAAAAGCAAGAATAATCAAGAGTGGGAAAGTCATGAATAAAATAAAGCGGGGGTAGAGAATCAAACCAAAAGCAGCCAAAATTAAAAATGGGCCGATAAACCAGCCAAAAAGTAACAATGTCTTCCGCCAATGTAATTTCAAGGTCGTTAACAAAGTTACCCCCACCCCGATTAGCCAAGGCCAAGTGAAGTAAGCAATCAGCCAATTGGTCAATCCTCCAAGATTGCCATGGAATCGGGCCCAGGCATCAGCTACAAAAAATTCTTGGAAAGGAACAATGAACCTAGCAGTTTTTAAGCCCACCATGTGTTGATAAGGAGATAATTTCATGATGACTTCAAACAGAAAAGCAATAAAAACGGCCACTAAGCTCAACCCAACCCAAACACCCATCCGCCGCCACCTGTCCGATCGCCGCCAATCAAACAAGAGCAGGCTTACCGGCAGCAGATAAATAGCAAAGCCGGCCGAAGATTTAGTCAGCAACCCTCCGCCGATGGCAAAACCCAGCAGCAGCGCCGCATCCAAGCGCAAAGTTTGCACTAAAATAACTTGCAGCAACAATGCCCAGATCATGAAAGTATTAGTCAAAGAATCATAGAGGGCCAGGCGATCGTAAAACAGGAAAAAGGGGCTAATGACATAAAGCAGGCCAGTAAAGAAAGCGGTTTTTTGGCCAAACAGTCGCCAAGCTAACGCAATTATCCCGATCAGCGAAGCTAATCCGGCGGCCACGGATACCAACCGGCCGGCCACCAGCGGATCAACCGGTAACTTCAGAGTCAGCATGTTGAGCCAGACAAATAGCGGTTGTTTACCGTCATAAAGAGAGATAAACCGGTGCTGGGGATCTTGCAGCGCAATCTGGGACCAGCGGATATAAATAGCTTCGTCGGTGAAAATAGGCAGAAGGGTGAGGTTTATCAGGCGCGTAGCAAAGTAAAAGAGACTTAAGAAAACTGCGGCAATTACGGTTTGTTTGTGCTTTACCATACCTTCTATTCTAGCGCAGATGGGGCAAAGGGGCGAATGGGTGTATAATGCGATTTATGGGAGAAGTTAATTTTCCTCATACTCAGGAAGGTTACGGGGCGGCACAGATAGAATTCGCAGAAAAATATTATCCTATGTTGACTGATCAACAAAAAATAATTGTGGGGCAGTTAGCCTGCGCGATTGTGGAGGGTCCACTTTCTCCTAAAGACGCCGATATGGTGATAAAAAAAGATCTTGAAGGTTGTAGACAATCCGGTGTTTCAGGGGAAATAATCCAGGCTGTACAGGAATTTGGTCGACAATGGGCAAAGAATCTTTATCCGGACCGAGCTTAGAACCATCACACACCCGGTGTGTGATTCTAGCAAGGACCAGAATATAAACGATTGCCGTTAGTTTTGGAATTACTCTAAACTTGGGAGTAATAAGAAGATTTTGTGGGTAAGCTTTCCCAGTTGACGATAATATTGTTTGGCTTGAAAGCGGCGATGTTCTTTGAGGCATCTAAGATTTCCATACCTAAAACTTTACCCCGTTTATTAACGTCCACTAAAATGTCATCGGTCACTTTTTTGCTTTTGGCATAGCGGCCTTTATTTAAATGGATGTACATAGCATCAATAGTTTTATCGTAAGTAATATTCATAGTAGAACTTCACCCTAATTCTAGCATGATAGAATGGGCTTTATGGAAAATGCGCTGATTTTAGAGTTGTTGGGAAAAAAATGGGATAAGCTGATATGAAAGTGGCAGTGGGATCGAAAAATCCGGTTAAAATTGAGGCCGTGAAATTGGCATTCGAGCAGATTTGGCCGCAGAGAAAATGGCAGGTGATGGCAATAGAGGTCAAACACGGGATAACCGATCAACCCATGTCAGATAGGGAAAGTATTAGAGGAGCCAAAAACAGAGCCAGAAGGGCCTTGAAAAAATTGGGAGCAGATTTTGGAGTGGGTCTGGAAGGAGGTTTACAAAAAATTGGCCAAAGTTGGTTTGACTGTGGCTGGGCAGTGGTGGTGGATAAACAGGGTAGAGTAGGCATGGGATCAACTGCCAGAATGATTGTACCTCAAACGATAATGAGGTTGATTAAACAAGGTAAAGAATTAGGAGAGGCGTTGGATAAGGTATGGAACCGGGCTAATACTAAACAAGCCGAGGGGCATTTTGGATTAATGACCAATAAGGTGATTACTAGAACTCAAGGCTACAGAGACGGAATGATTATGGCTTTAGCAAGATTTATTCAGCCACATCTATTTTAGATTGCCGGGTTTGCAGAGTGATGTCGCCGGGGAGGGTTTGCTCGGAGATTAGAGGTAAAGCGGCAAAGTGGCCCAGCCAGCCAGTGAGACGGTCGGTAGTGGCTTCGGGTTCGATGAGGAGGAATACCTTGACAGGGTCCGTCCCTGTCACTGGTTTGGTGGGCTGGGTGAACTTATCTTTTTGAGGATGGTAGCTGGTTTCGCCGGGTAAGTAACTATATTCGCTAGGTAGATAACCGTATGTTTTTCGGCCATACCACCAAGTTAAATACTGATATTGGTAGTCATAGATAGGCGGAGTATAAACATAAAACTTAAAAGGTTGACCCCGACTTTCGGTGTAAACGACATCCAGAGCAGCTTTTTGATTCTTGATCGTGGCCGCGGAAGTGAAAGTGGCAAGGGTAGTGAAGCGTACAGCCAAAAGGACAACGGGCAATAGAATCAGCACCGGAAATTTGCGTAGCAGTAAGCTGGTGAGAATAAAGTAATTGATCGAAAAGCCATACAGATACCAACCTTTAAGCTCGGGAGGGAACAGGAACATAAAACCTAAAAGGGGTATCACTAAAGAGAATAGCAATACAGAGAATAATCTGGCTTTCCGAAGAGTGATCAGTATTATGACCAGGATGATCCCTGTCACTAAGATGGGCAAGTTGGGTAAAACCGAAGCGGAAAATAATTCGGTGAATTTGCGCAGCCGCTCAAAAATCCGTTCCGGGTAAGGCAGCACGCCCTCTAAGCTGCGGTTCTGACCCTGAAAATAAGCCACGACGGCGCGGGTTTGCAGGAAATCGTGGCGCAAGTCAAAAACGACGTTAGGCAAGAAAGGAAGAGCGAAGATGATAGCGGTGATAAGCAGAGATTTTAGGCTTAACTGCTTAAGGCGTAAAAGTGTAAATAATACAAGAGTAAGAGTAGTAAATATGCCGGTGGCGGGTTCGAAGTGGAAGTTGAGGGAAGTCATCAAAGCAGCCAGGTATAAACCCCGAACATCTTGGCGATAGAGACCATAGATAAATAACAGCTGAGTCAAAGGCAAAATATTAGCGTGAAAAGCGAAGGTGGACAAATTAATATTGTGCGGTGAGACGGCGACTAAAAAGGCAAAAATTAATCCCATCCGCCAGCTGACGGATTTCTTAAGCCACAGCCAGCCTAATACCAAAACCGCCAAGTTGGCGGTTAAAGTCAGATACACCGGGCCGCGGGGATCGCCGGAAAAAATAATATAAGGAATGGTCAAGAGGTAGTACCATAACGGGCCAAAATAAACCCCGGCTAGGCTACCCCAGGGGCCAATCAGCGTCGGTCGCTTGAGTTCTACCATATTGCGCACCCAAATCAGGTCCCGACCAAAGTCAAACACAAACGGAAACTCATCCCGCCAGATTTGAGGCAAACGCAAAGCCAGAAACAAAATTACGATTAGCCCTAAAACTATCCAGCTAGCGGATTTTTTCATAAGTCACCAGGGTAAGAAACCAACAACAAACGGTACGTTCCAAAACAAGGCGGCGATACTAGCAAGGGTAAGCAACTTAACCTCCCAGAATTTAAGCGGCAATAAATAGGCAAAGGGTAATACCCATAACAAATACCAGGGCTGGAAGCCGTAGTAGATTATCCAAACGATAAGCAAGATCATGCCCAACCAGATGGATGGGCGTAAATATTTTTTATTAATCATAATAGGCAATAAGAAAATAGTCATGTATTTAATGCCCACTGAAGCGGCAAGGCTAATCCAGCGGAAGAATTTGCGCCGGGTTAAGTAAATAGCCAGTAGGCCAAAAAAGGCCATGGCAATTTCCATGTGGCCATTGACTAAGGTTTCAATAATAACTAAGGGGTTGAAGGCAAATAGTACCAGGGCGGTTTGGTTAAGCCTGGAAATAAGCTTGCAACATCCCAGATAAAAACCGGCAGCCATAAGTTTGAATAAAAACAATGTTAGGGTGAACTTTCCCATGCCTAAAACAGCAGGCGCCAATGATAAGCCGATCCAAACCGGCGGATAAACACTGGGGCGGTGAGTCCAGCGCATAAACCGGGTCCACGTATCAGCGGGAAAGTCTAAAGCTTTGTATTCCCAAGGAGAAACGCCATATTTAGTGACAATGCGGGCATCGAACATGTAATTAAAAATATCGTGGGAAAAAGCCGGGTAGGAAAAAATCAGAATGATGATCGTTAGACCGATTAGTATCCATAGCTGCCGATGAGTTAAAATCTTTTTGGCTGCCGACTTGGCTAATAGCCAATAGCTAATAGCCAATAGCAAGACAATAAAAATATAGATAGCAGTGGAAAGAGGACGGTTGAAGTAACCTAAATATGTAAGTTGCTGCTGAAAAGATTGATATACGGAGTGTGATGAAAGAGTCAGATTAAGGTCGAGTTGGGAGAAAGAATATATCAGTAACAAGCTACAAGTAACAAGCCACAAGAAGATTAGAAATTTAAATCTCATGAGTATTTTCCTAATAAGTCGGTCAGGCGAATGCGGATAAGGTCTAAGAACATGCGGATAGAATCACGCATGGGGCTAACTCGAGGAGTGGTAACATGAGTCCAAAACACGGGCACTTCGGCAATCCTGTAACCCTGTTTGTGAGCTAAGTAGAGCACCTCAACATCGAAGGCGCCGGTAAAAGCCCGGGTTTCTTGATAAGGACCGTAGACTACCAATTGGGAAAACAGTTTTTGGGCCACTGACGTTTTAAATAACTTAAAGCCGCATTGGGTATCGTGGATGTTGCCAAAGGCAAACAGGTTGACAAAAAAATTAAAACCCCGGCCCATAAAATGGCGATACCACGGTTCACCTTCTCGCCGACTGCCCTCAATTTCCCGGGAACCTATAACGATATCATAGTCTCTTTTTAAGAAAGGTAACAGCTTCTCGACTTCAGCCATAGGCGTAGCCTGGTCAAAATCGGTAAATAGCACCGCGTCATATTGGGCGGCGACAATGCCCGTAGCCACAGTCTGGGCTTTACCTTGATGGGGATTAGTAATTAATTGCCAAGTAGGTTTATCGGCGATAAATTTTTTGACCAGCTTGGTGGTATCGTCGGTGGATCCGTCGTCCACAATGATAACTTCTGACAGATACGAGCGTTGGGATAAATAGCCCTGCACTTGTTCCAAAACGCCCTTACCAAAATTGTCGGCTTCGTTATAGGCAGGAATTACAACTGACAATTTAAAGTTATTCACCATAATAATGAATCATTCTATAAATAGTTATACCAGGATCAACGGTTACTTGAGCATTGACTTCAGACCGGCCAAAGCCGGCAACTTCCCACAGTGAATTACCCAAAGGCTTGCATTCCGGTTCGGGTTTCTCGCAAACTATTAGCAACTGATCGGTAATCTTTTCGTCTAATCCCAGGGGGCGATGATTTTCAATTTCCAAGAAAAAGCGATAGGCGTGATCGGAGTTACCACTACTGATTAAAGCAAAATTAAACGGTTGACCGCCGGCTTGGGCAACCACGATTCCGGCAATGCGAGCGGTTTGGTCAATTTGGCGATTGGGTTTATTCCAAAAGAAAGCTTTGGATAATTGATGGTAAGACAGAAACAGCAAGCCGGCAATAAATACGGGCCAGCCGAAATGGCGACACAGCCGGTAGAGCAAAATGGCTATCATCAAAAAGGGCACGGGGAAAAGAAAACCAAAGTAATAGTCGGCAATGCCGGTATTGTAAAAGGCAAACCCAAACATACCCACGGAGCACCAAATCAGCAGCAATTTATGTCGTTTCAGCGACCAAACAATTGTGGTCAACGTCGCCGCCATAGCTAACAGGCGCAGCCATAGGGTATCAGGCAGCATTAATACAGTCGCAAACATAAAACCGGTGCGTTTGACGCTGGTAATAAACACATCAGCAATTTGTGGGTGAATCGCCCCGTAGGGGCGGGTAATAAACTCAAAAATGGTACGGGTGTTAGGAAAAGCGTGGCGAATTTCAAAAGCCAGGAAAGGCAGGAAACCAATGATCCAGCCGATAAACACAGACCCTAAATGATAGATGGTAGATTTTAGATTTTGTCGATAGACTAAAACAATAGCTAGATAAATAGGGGCCAGGATAAGAGCTAAATAATGTAACTGCCAAGCAATGCCTAAACCTATTCCGGCTAAAAAGCTAAGCCATAATTTTTTTTGCTTCACCCCCTCGTAAACCAGCATTAAACCGGCCAGGGTGAAAAAAGGCAAAGGATTGGGATTCCAGGAAGACCGGGAATAGCGCACGATTAGCGGCGCAAAGCTGTATAAAAAAGCGGCAATCAAGCCAATAGTTTTATTTAAGTAGCGCCGCCCAAAAAGATACACTAGATAAACTGTGGCAATGCCTAAGGTGGATACAAAATAGGCCGGGCCTACCGGATCAAGCTTTAAGCCCCAAGCGAATGGCAGGGTCAGATAATAATAAACCGGCCCCAAATAGAAACCGCCCACAGAGGCAGTAGGGCCCAACAGTGTAAATTTGTGATCTATGATCATCCGTTTCCATACCAAGGCATCCCGGCCTTCATCTCCCAAAAAAATTAAATAATCTCGGACCCGGTACAGCCGGAAAAAACTGGCTATCAACAAAATAGCCGTCAGAAAAATTAGCGACCAGTGCCAACGTTTAAATGCAACCATAGCTTAAAACTGTCTATAAAAGCCTCGGTAATAACGCCGATTTTAGCACCGGTTTGAATCCCTTCAGGACGGGCATGATGGTTCACCCCCACCTCTACGATGTTAAAACCAGCCCGCTTGGCCTTAATCATAAACTCGGTTTCAGTCATAGCTGATTCGGTTACCAAGGGGCCAATACTATCAACGACTTGTTTCTTGAATAACTTAAATCCACAGTCAACATCTTTCAGATTCAAGCCAAACAAAACCGCATCCCAAATCCGTAAGCAACTAGCTAAAAACCGGCGCAGTGGATTATCAGTCCGCTGTTTTCTAAAACCCACGATTAGATCAGCCTGATGGATATGCGGTAGAAATTGATGGATTTCTTCAAACCGGAATTGGCCATCGGCATCAGTAAAACAAATCCAAGGATATTTAGCCGTCGCCATGCCGGTTTTTAAAGCAGCACCATAGCCCCGATTATAAGCGTGATTGATCAGCTTAACCATTGGCCCAAGTTGCTCTACAACAGTTCTGGTATTATCACTGGATCCGTCATTGATAACTAAGATTTCATATGCGTCAGCTATCTTGGGTAAAACTTTTAGTGCAGCAAAGACTGTAGATTTAATATTAGCCTCTTCGTTGTAAGCGGGGAAAAAGACTGATAATTGCGGTAGCGGTTTCATTTTTTCCATATAACCAGCTTGTACATGGTGTAGTTCCAGGTTAAGCCGACAAGAATCCCGATCATGAGATAAACGTCATCGGTATTGATACCTAGTGCCAAGTGCCTAATGCCAAAACTTCTAGTCCCTATTTCGCTAATAATTACTTGGATCACCAGCGAGCCCAACGAAGTAAAATTAAACTGGGGGAATTTAATCAAGATTTGTTTTACGGCAGATATTTTTTGGTCGGCAAAAGTCCATAAGTTATTCCAGAGGAAATTAGATCCGATAGCAATCTCGGCACTAACAGTCGTGGCTACCGAAGGTCGCCAATCCCAACCGCGGAAAATTCGAAAAGTAACAAACTGAACTATAAAGCCGATACCTCCAACTACTAAGAACTTTAGAAATTGTGGCGGATTAATCAGGGTTTGTTTTCCCAAATAAATCAGTAAATTTTTGACGTATTCGGCACCGATTTTAGATCTGCCCCACCTGCGTTCGTCAAACTTATTAGGAATCTCACCGATCTTTTTACCCAATAAAAAAGCTTGATGTAAAAAAGCCACCTGAAAAGTGTATCCAGTATATGCTAATAACTTAGCGCGCACCTGCGCGTAAGCCTGGCTCCTGATTGCCCGAAAACCATTAGTCCACTCATGCTGACCGAACCGCATGAGACTAGCTCTAACCAGTAGATTTCCCATCCGACTGAAAATTTTGCGATGAATGCCCCAATTCTTTGGCACCGACCCGCCCTGGATATACCGTGCTCCCACCACGATATCGTACCCTTCATCTAACTTGGTTAAAAATTGAGATACTTGTTTGGGGTTATGCTGAAAATCTGCATCCATCTCAAACATCACCCCTACTTTAAGCTTGGTGATAGCATAATCCATGCCTCGCAAATAAGCCCTGCCCAAACCCTGCTTTGGGCCAGTCAACAGGTAGACATTTTTGTATTGCTGCTGCATTTGGCGTACCACGGTCTGGGTACCATCCGGAGAATTATCGTCAACCACCAAAATACTCATCTGGTAATTAGGGATAGCCTCGAATTCTTGCTCCAAAGCTTTGATCAATAAACCGATATTCTCACGTTCGTTATAGGTAGGGAGGATAACGACGGCCCGCTTCATGCTGAATTCTTTTCGCGTTTTAGGTCGGCTTCTACCATGATTCGCACCAGTTCCCTAAAACCGGTTTTAGGTTTCCAACCCAGAACTTGCCGTGCCTGGCTGGAATCGGCAATCAGATAATCAACCTCGGCCGGCCGCATATCCTTAGGGGTCTTGAACTCCACATAAGTTTGCCAACCGGGGATGCCCGCAGCGGCAAAAGCCGCCTCGATGAACTCTTTGACCGAATGAGCTTCTCCGGTACCGATAACAAAATCTTGCGGCTTGTCTTGCTGCAACATTAACCACATGGCTTCCACATAATCAGGCACATAACCCCAATCTCGTCTGGCATCCGGATTCCCCAACTGCAGCTTATTTTGCTTGCCCAACTTAATCCGGGCCACCGCATAACTGATTTTTCTGGTCACGAATTCTAAGCCCCGCCGCGGTGACTCATGGTTAAACAGGATACCGGAAACAGCGAACAAATTATAAGACTCACGATAATTAACGGTAATCCAATGACCATAAACTTTGGCTACACCATAGGGACTTCTCGGATAAAAAGGGGTATTTTCGTTTTGGGGGGTTTCGCGCACCTTGCCAAACATCTCTGAACTGGAAGCTTGGTAAAATTTGGCATCGGGTTTGGTCAGGCGCATAGCTTCTAGCATCCGGGTTACTCCCAACGCAGTAAATTCGCCGGTTAAGACGGGTTGATTCCATGAAGTCGGCACAAAAGACTGGGCCGCCAAATTGTAAACCTCGTCTGGTTGAGCGTCGCGAATGGCATAAACCAAAGAATTTTGGTCCATCAAATCGCCTTGAACTAACTCGATCTCATCCACGATATCTTTAATCCGGTCATAATTGGAAGTAGAAGTGCGCCTAGTGACCCCCACCACTCGATAGCCTTTCTTGAGTAAAAATTCCGCCAGATATGATCCGTCTTGCCCGGTAATGCCGGTGATCAACGCCGTTTTAGCCATGTTGTAATTCCTTTAAATCATGTTCGACCATTTTTATAATCATCTCCTTAAAGCTAGTTTTAGGCTGCCAACCCAAAGTTTTCTTAGCTTCGCTGGCATCGCCTACGGGCGGATTAACCTCGGCAGGTCGCACCAACGCTTGATCTATTGTAACAAAATCTTGGTAATTAAGCCCCAGGTGAGAAAAAGCTATCTGGCAAATATCGCGGACGGAGTGCAATTGGCCAGTGCCGATGACAAAATCTTTGGGCTGATCGAGCTTTAGCATCAGCCACATGGCTTCCACATAATCAGGCGCGTAACCCCAATCTTGTTTGGCATCAAGGTTACCTAAAGCCAGAGTTTTTTCCAAGCCCAGTTTAATCTTGGTTGCAGCTAAGGTAATCTTGCGGGTGACAAACTCTGGTCCCCGTCGTACTGACTCGTGGTTATACATGATGCCAGCACAGGCAAACAAGTTAAACTGCTTCCGTAAAGCCTTGACTAAACCATGGGCTGCAGCTTTAGAAATACTATAAGGGTCTTGAGATTCTGCCAAAATTTTAGCCGAGCTGGCTTGATAAAACCGGCTTTGAGGGGAATGATCTTTGATAATCTCCAAAATGCGACTAACGCCCAAAGTATTAATATCAAACGTCAAAGTCGGCTGGTCCCAAGAAGCAGGTACAAAAGTGAGGCCGGCGAGATTATAAATTTCTTCCGGTCGATATTTTTTGATCACTCGCTCTAAAGACTCCCGAGCCAGCAAATCGCCATCTTCGATTACTAATTTATCTTTAATCTGCTCTACATTCTGCCAGCCAATGTTATACTTTTGGCTGACTAGCCCAATAACCCGATAGTTTTTTTCCAGCAGTAATTCAGCCAAGTACGACCCGTCTTGCCCAGTGATACCGGTGATCAAGGCTGTGCGCTTCATAAATTTCTAATTTCTAATTATTCTAATTGCTCTAAATAAATCCCAAATTCTAATACCCAAGGTAATTTTAACTGACTTTTTTGTAAATTGAATTGAGAATCAGATTTAATTCTTTTGCTTCTTGCCAAAGGGACTTAGCTTCTTTTTTAGACTCTGGAGCGGCCTGGACGATCATTCTAACAAAATGTTTTGATTCGCGAGTTTCTTTTTTGCAAATGCCTATTTTGTGTTTAAAATCTAGTTTTGATTCCGCATCATCTGCCTCGCAATAATTAGCTCCAACGCTAGTAGCAGCTCTGACTAATTGATTGATAAGTGGAGTGGTAATTGGATTCATGGGAATTTTTTTGCAGAACTTAATAATTTGCTCTCCGAATTTAGCCGTTCTTTCTTCCAGATCATATTTCTTGTTAATCGAACCGTTGGTCATTATTTAGAAATTAGATTAATTAGGTTAATTAGGTCAATTTTTATTATCTGCCGATGCCAATATATTTAAAATCGTGTTTGATAACATCATCCGGTTCATACTGATTGCGAGTATCAATAAAGATGTTACCTTTCATGACGCGCTTTAATTGATTAAAGTCCAGGCTTTTAAATTCATCCCACTCGATCAGAAGCATCAATGCGTCTCCCGTCCGAGCAGCGTCCAGGATAGAATCAGCAAAAGTAATGTTTTGGTATACCGATCTTGACTCATCCATGGCTTGGGGGTCATAAACCCTGATTTTGGCCCCCAGAGATTGCAGCAGAGGAATAACTTTCTTAGCCGGAGCCTCTCTGATATCAGAAGTGTTGGGTTTGAAAGATAAGCCCAATACTGCCACCGTCTTGCCGGCAAATTTAACCTGATTATCCCATTTATGAATTAGTTTAGGAATTCTGGCCTCATTAAGCTCATCAATTTTGACGAACAGGCCATCGCCTTCGCCAATGGCCCGGGAGTAAGCCGCCAATTCTTTGACATCCTTCGGAAAACAACTTCCGCCATAGCCCAGGCCGGGATACCAGTAATGGCCGCCAATCCGTTCGTCAAAGCCAATAGCAGCAACGACTTCTTGAACATCAGCTCCGTTTTTCTCACACAAATTAGCCATTTGATTAATGAAGGTAATCCGTTGGGCTAGATAAGCATTGGCGGCATACTTAGCCATTTGCGCCGATTCGGGTCGCACCACCACTACCTCGGCCTCTAAAGGTTGATGTAATTCGGTTAAAACTTTAGCCACATGAGGATTAGTAGTGCCAATGACAACCCGATTGGGGTTTAAGAAATCAGACACTGCCGTACCCTCTTTTAAAAACTCCGGGACAGAAGCAACATGGAAATCTTTTTTGGTGTGCTGCCTGATAACCGCTTCCACTTTGGAATTGGTAGCCGGGGGAACAGTAGATTTAATCACGATGATAGCTCCGGATCTAACATGAGACGCCAAACTCTGCGCCGCAGCTAATACGTATCTGATATCGGCTTGGCCATCGGGAGCCGAAGGCGTGCCCACGCTAATAAAAATCACCTCGGCATCAACCATAGCCGTAGCGTAACTATTGGTAAACCTCAACCTGTCGGAAGCCATTCCCTCTTTAACTAATTCTTCCAAACCCGGCTCAAAAAAGGGTAACTCCGCTTTTTCGAGTTTTTTAATTTTGGCCTCGTCTATATCCAACCCATAGACCTGGTGACCAAATTTGGCCAAAGCGGCAGCGGCCACCACTCCCACAAACCCCGTCCCAATCACCGCAATAGTCATGAACTAATCATACCAGAAGTTCAGATACTTTGTCCCAATTAACCACGTTCCACCAGGCGGCCAAATAATCGGCCCGCCGGTTTTGGTACTTTAAGTAGTAAGCGTGTTCCCACACATCAACCCCCAAGATAGGGGTAAATCCGTCGGATAGGGGACTGTCTTGATTAGCCGTAGACATCACCTGGAATTTGCCGGCGGCGTCTTTGACTACCCAGGCCCAGCCGGAGCCAAAGCGAGTCATTGCTGCCTGGATAAACTGGTCTTTGAGTTTGGCCACTGCGTCAACTGGTTTTCCTCCTTGGGGTGACATTAATTGCCAAAACAACGCATGATTGGCATGACCGCCGCCGTGGTTTCTCACCGCCATCCGGATAACTTCAGGAACAGCATTTAAACCCTTAAGCAGATCTTCCACTGATTTATTTTGCAGCTCGGGATAATCAACTAAGGCTTTATTTAAGTTATCTACATACCCCTGGTGATGCTTGGTGTGGTGAATTTGCATCGTTTGGGCATCAATATGCGGCTCCAGGGCATCGTAGGCATAAGGTAAATCGGGTAAAGTAAACATAGGGTAAAATACATATTACATGAAGATAGATATTTTGACAATATTTCCTAATATGTTTGCGGGGCCGTTTGAAGAGAGCATCCTTCGACGAGCTCAGGACAAGTTACTAGTGGAAATAAAAATCCATGATTTAAGGCAATGGGCCAGCGACGAACGACGCACAGTGGATGACAAACCCTACGGCGGCGGGCCAGGAATGATTTTGCGCGTCGACATAGTCGAGCGCGCAATTACAAATTTAAAATTAAAAATGCCAAATGAAAAAACAATATTATTAACACCACAAGGCCACAAGTTTAATCAGCAGAAGGCTAGAGAGTTGGCTAAAGCAGAGCATTTAATTCTGATTGCCGGACACTACGAAGGATTTGATGAGCGGGTCAGAAGCCTAGTGGATGCAGAAATTTCCATCGGTGATTATGTGCTCACCGGCGGAGAATTACCGGCCATGGTAATAGTAGATGCCGTAGTGCGGTTAATTCCAGGAGTGCTGGGTAAAGAAGAGTCGCTGAACGAAGAGTCGTTTAATTCTTCGACAGGCTCAGGATTGGAGTATCCCCAATATACTCGTCCGGAAGAGTTTAAGGGGATGAAAGTGCCGCCAGTTTTGCTCTCCGGCCACCACGCCGCCATTGCCAAGTGGCGCCAAGACCAAGCCGAACGCCGCACCCGCTCCCGCCGCCCGGACTTGATTAAAGAAAATGACTAGCGAGGCATCTTTTCAACCACCCAAGCTAATCTATAAAGAAAAACACTCATTAGCTGGGCGACTAATAACAGGTCCGTGGCAAAAACTAGAAACGGTAGTATGGGGAGTAGGCAAGAAGCCGGAGTTAATCAAAGGCGAAGAGGCGGAAAAAGTTGCCGTAAAGTTTCAGGTTTTTGCTTTGACAGAAATGGGGGCTTCCGAATACACAATTCAGAGAACAGACTGGACTAGGCAAGCACTAGAAACACCATGGCATAGGAAAAAACCAGAAGTAAGGTGGTTTGAGAAATAATCACACACCCGGTAATCACACACCCGGTGTGTGAAGATATTACCTGTTTTCGGAGATGATAGTTGATTTGCGCTGGCTGTTAATTTCTAAATTAAAGCGTGTCTCAAAGATATCCTTTCTGCCCAAAAGTAGAGGCATAGAGTCAGCCTTAGTCTCTACGGCGCTAGCCATGACGGAAAACTCTATCTTACCCAACTTGATGGGTAGTTGAAACTCCCAAGTATTAATTATGACTCCACCTACCCCCAAAGTCTTACTCGTCGGAAGAGTGTTTTGTTGCAATCCCAAAACGGGCAGTAATTTAACCGGAATGGTAGTGATATCAGCCCCAGTATCTACTAGAAATTCAGTAAATTTCCAACCGTTCACGGTTTTCAGCTGTAAACGTACAACTGGGTAGAATAATTTTCCGATGCCGGGGATGACACCGTATTCAAAGGGAAATTCGAAAGACATATCTGGCTTTTTCACCCGGAACCCAACCTATTACCACGTTTTTTTTATCTTTAGTAACGTCGAATAGTACATCGATTTTTTTGCTATGGGCAATTACTCTGCCAGTTTTTTTGTTTCTGGCAATATAGCCAGGGCCATATCTTTTGACTAAAGAAGAAATATCAATTGGTTTCATAATATCTATACTATACCAGAAAGTTGACGTTTCATTTCTACGAGGGCTTCGTCCAAAGTGCGCATGGAGAAGCCAAGCTCGCGTTTGAGTTTGGCGTTAGAGGTAGCCAGATTTTTTTGGTAAGGACGGGGGTTAGCCGCCAGATAATCTTCGAGGCTGCCGGGTGTAACTAACGCAAGGTCGTAACCGAAGGTTTGAGCAACTTTCATGGCTAGATCGTAGTCGGACAGGTTGGTAGAACCTACGACGTGGAAGATGCCCTGGGGATGCTGGTCCAGCATGGCTTTGAGTGCCATGGCAATATCATCGATAAAAGTAGGCGTGATGATATGATCGGTGAACATGGGCGGCAGATTACCAGCTTTTAGTTTAGCCATGACAGATCTGATTAAATCTGGTTTTAGAGGAAAATAAGCCCTGAAAGGATAGGTGATCCGGACGATGCAAAATTTGACACCGGAGTTTTTGACTTCTTCTTCAGCCCATAACTTGGTCTGACCATACCATTCAATCGGGTGGGGGAGTGAGTCTTCGGTGTAGCCTCCTGCGGGTGGATTAGCCCCATCAAAAACAAAATTGGTAGAAATGTGAACTAGATATTTATTATTTTTGGCGCAGGCTTGGGCAATATTCTTGGTACCCAAGACATTTACTCGATAACCAGGACCGGACTTATCCCTATTTTGGGCCTGGGCGGCGTCAACATTGGTAAAAGCCGCAAAATGAATGCACGCAGTAGCAGCACTTTGCGCCATAACCTGACTGACAGCAGCTTGATCAGTAATATCAATACCGGTAGCCAAGTCGATATTAGTAAAATCAAAGTCTTGACTATATAACTCTTGAAATCGGGAGGCAACTAACCCGGTTAAACCGGTGACCAAAAGCGGCTGCATAATCAACCTTTATGAATCTGCCAAAATTCCTGCCCGAACAAATCATAAGGCAAACGACCTTCATCCGGCGCAGCCGGATCGAATTCCTCGTCGGTAAAGTAAATCACCGTCGCCGGCCGACTCCACGGATTACCCGCACCGTGAGCTACACCCCGGGGGATATACAGCAGTTTGGCCTGGCTACCGCCTAAAACCAAACGCACTTTGGTATTATAAGTGGGCGACTCTTCCCGTAAGTCAACCAATCCCACCAAGACTCGGTCAAAGGGTGATACATACCACAGGTCAGCCTGGCGCCGATGCACGTGGAAAGCTTTAACCGTCCCCGGTAACAGCCTGGACCAGCTAAATTGTTTAACCTCAAAATCCGGCAGGGCTTTCATCTTTCCCTGATCCAACCGGCCTAATTCTAAGAATTCCCCGCCATCGTCAGTATGGAGTTTCAAATCAATCAATTTAACCCCATCAATTGACTGTTTCTGGCTATATTCCTGAACAGTGATCAGGTCAGAGTAGTTTTTAGAGATGTTAACCATAACTTATTATCTTTATACCACTCTACCGTCTTTTTCAATCCGGTGTCAAAGTCATGCAGCGGTTGCCAGCCTAATTCCAGGGAGATCTTACTCCAGTCAATCGCGTATTTGCGGTCATGGCCCGGACGATCTGCCACCGTGGCTACGCTCTGGCCAAAATCTTTACCCAAAATAGCACAGATTTTTTGTAATATCTCCCGATTGGTTACCCCCCGGGTTAACCCGCCGATGCAGTAAATCTCCCCAACTTTACCTTTATTGATGACTGCCCCTAAAGCCCGGCAATGATCTTCCACATACAGCCAGTCACGTATATTTTTGCCTTCAGCATACAGAGGTACCTTTTTACTCTCTAAGATGTTAGTGATCGCCAGGGGGATCAGTTTTTCCGGGAATTGATACGGACCATAGTTATTGGAACAATTGGTAATTATCGCCGGCAGGTTATAAGTCCGGTAGTAGGCTCGGACTAGGTGATCTGCGGCGGCCTTGGAAGCGGCATAGGGACTAGATGGTCGGTAACAACTGTCTTCATTAAATTTGATTTTAGAGTCAAAAGGCAAGTCGCCATAAACTTCATCCGTAGAAACCTGAAGAAAGAGTTTAACTCTTTCTTCTAAGGCGGCGTTGAGGAGGACTTGAGTGCCGACGACATTGGTAGTGATAAACACAGCCGGGCCCAAAATTGACCGGTCAACATGCGTTTCAGCCGCGAAATTCACTACCGTATCCGCATGCTGCATCGCCACCTCAACCGTATCGGCGTCAGCAATGTCACCCTGGATAAATTTATAGTTAGGGTGATCTTGAATATCTTTAAGATTGGCTAGATTCCCGGCGTAAGTCAGTTTATCCAGGTTGACAATCTGATCTTGGGGATGGTTAGCAAGCCAGTAGTGGATAAAATTACTGCCGATGAACCCAGCTCCGCCGGTAACTAAAAGTTTTTTAGGCATGCCTGTCAGCAATAGTGGTAGCGGCGTAAGAATCGGGCTTGGTGCGGGCGGTGTAGCCATTGCCGATCACCATGCCCACTACCTCTTTGATCATATCTCGGGTTTGCCCCACCGTCCCCACGTCAATATGAATCTCCAAATCCCAAGTTAAATTACCGTTAAGTTTCTGGCGCAATTGCGGCACTAATTTTCCGGCCGTTTCCAAAGACAATAAAGTTTCGGTATAAATTTTTTGCCTAATCGAGTGAATCCGCTCCCGCCGTCCGTTTTTCCAAAAATATCGCCCCCCCCGGCCTACTTTATGCACCACTACCGCCGTCACAAAATTGCACACCTTGATGCCGTTGATGTGACGCTCTTGGGAATCCGACCCGATCACCAGTCTATAAAAAGCCTGCGGCTCTTCATACAACCACCGGCTGATACTTTCCACCACCTGAGTAGTCGTCAATTTTCCCTGCGTCGGGCTAATGAAACCATCCTGGCTCATGGGTCAATTTTACCACTTTGGTGAATTCTAATCGGAATCCGAACACTTTGGTAACTGGAGATATTTTAACTCTTTCTTAAAAGCCTCGCTCGGCTTCTGGTAACCCAGGCATTTTCT